>JADMIO011227113.1_pt1 | contig 84919 bp, 85 predicted proteins | sample 8958161 | NCBI WGS metagenome assembly JADMIO01 (sample SAMN16585339, study PRJNA669376) | soil metagenome | isolation source: Crop rotation soil | place: USA: Cullars Rotation, Alabama | collected 2011 | reverse complement strand
GCCGCGACTTCAAGTCACGTGAATTCCAAGCTTCGGATCCCACTGTGCTGGAAAGGGGCCGGTGAACTTCACGGTTCCCGAGATCGACGGGGCGACCTTCGCCGCGTCGTACCTGAGTCCCGCGGCCGGGCCGGCGGCCTCGCCCGAGAACGTCACCTGCTCGCCGCCGGCCTGCGGCTTTCCGGCGACCGTGGGGGCAGGTGCCGTGGCGCGCCCGGCTTGCGCGCGCCACGCGATCGTGGCGGCCGCGATCAGCGCGATCCCGATGGCGATGAGCAGCAGATGGCTGCGGGAACCGGACGTCGGCTGCGTGTCGCTCATCGGGCGGGTCTCCTACGGACCGCCCCGCTCCATCGCCTCCACCGCGTCCTTCGCCTCCTTCAGCCCCGCGCCCGTCGCGTCGCGATAGGCCTTGATCGCGGCGATCTTGTTCCCGCCGGCGAGCAGGGCACGGATGTCCCCGGCGGCCACGGCGTCCGGCGGCGGAGCCGGCGGCTGGGACGGCGCGGACGAGCCGCTGCCGGTCGCGCGCCCACTGACGCGGCCGAGGAGCAGGCCGATCACGAACGCCGCGGCGATGAGACCCAGAGCGAGTGCGAGGTCCACGGCGTCACCTCCTGGTCCGCTACTTCCGTCCGAGCGCCTCGACCGTCTTCACGAGCTGCTGGGCGACGCCACCGACCGACGCCGTCTGCTTCGCGTCCTTCAGGGCACCGTTCTCGTCGAACGCCTCGTGGGCCTTCATCACCGCCACCTGCTTCGGGATGACGAACACGCCGATGTTCCCGAGGATCGACCGCACGTGGACGAGGCCGCGCAGGCCGCCGAGCGCGCCGGGCGACGCCGCGACGAGGCCCGCGACCTTGCCCTCGAAGCACTCGAGGTTCTTCTCGCCGGGTGCCGGCCGCGACACCCAGTCGATCGTGTTCTTCCAGAGCGGCGTGATGGAGCTGTTGTACTCCGGGCACGAGAAGAGCAGCCCGTCGTGCGAGAGGAAGAGCGCCTTCATCGCCTTCGCCTTCTCGGGAAGGCCCGCCGACGACTCGAGGTCGCCGTTGTAGAGCGGCATCTCGTAGTCGGAGAGCTCGACGAGCGTCACGTCGCCGCCGGCCGCGCGCGCCGCGTCCGCCGCGATCCTGATCAGCTTGCGGTTGAAGGAGCCGGCGCGCGAGCTGCCGGCGTACGCGAGGATCTTGGCGGGCATGTCGGGACCTCCGCGCGCGATGCTACGCGACGGGCGGGATCGGCGGCGGTTCGCCCGCGCCGAACAGCTCCTCGAACTGACGCCGCTCCTTCGGCAGCCCGCGAAGCCGCGCATGGAGCGGGATCGCGATGAACCACAGCACGAAGATCAGCGATTCGACGAGCCGCGGGAAGCCGCGGATCGGGCGCTCTTCGAGGACGTCGGTTGCGATGCGGAGCACGGCAGTCCCGACGAGGTACAGCGCGAACACGGCGAGCAGGATCGCCAGGGGCGACCACTTCGCGATCCGGCGCAGGCGCATCTCGAGCATCCGCCGGCAGTGCGCGCGCAGCGAGGCCGGCGTCCCCCGCAACGCCTTCGTGTGCATGTTCCACGAGGCCATCGCGACCAGCACGATGAACGCCGCGACGGCGGCGTAGATCTTCTGGGACGTCGTGAGTTCGGACGCCGCCGGGCCGGCCGGCCAGCCGCGCGCCCACTGCTGCGTCGCCGTCAGCGCGAGCAGCATCGCCAGGATGGCCGCCTGGCCGGCCAGCACGCTGCGCCGCAGCTTCCGGACCGTCGCGCGCACGACCTCGTCCGGCGGACCCGCTCCGTCCGCGGGCTGCTGCGGCGGCGGCAGCGCGGCGACCGCCCGCTTGGCTTCCTTCATCGCCACGCCCGTCGCCTCGTGCCAGAAGAGCGCGGCGTAGGCGGCGCCTTCCGCATCGTTCACCCGGTGCGTCGTCTCGACGAGCCACGGCTCCGGCGGCGCGGAGGACGGCGGACCGCCGAGCGCCGCGAGCCGTCGCTTCCGCAGGTGCGCGAGCACCATGCGCCAGACCGCGGACCCGAGCAGGGTCACGCCGACCAGCAGCAACTGGAGGCCGAGCAGCGGCTCCGCCGGGTGACGAGGCGTCGATCCCTCGCCGTACACCGCCGCGAAGAAGACGCACCCGAACCCGTACACGACGAGCAGCCACAGCCGCGAGGCGAGCGCCGCCTGCGCCGCCAGACGGCCCCGCAGGTACGAGCGGACCGTCTCGTCGTCGTACGCGAGCACGAGCGCGTCGCGGCGCCGTCCCGCGCGGTCGACCGCGATCCAGAGCGGGATGCCGAGCGCGAGCAGCAGGCCCCACAGCCAGCCGATCTCGTTCCGGCCGATCAGCGCGAGGGCGAGCGCCGGGACGAGCGCGGCTCCGACGGGCACCGGCGCGAACGCGCTGCTGCGGCGCAGACGCACCACCTCGCCGCGGATGTCGCCGTCTGCCGTCATCGCTTGCTACGCGGCGGCCCCGGTGAGCGGCGGCGGAGCGTCCGCGCGGAGGAACTCGTCGAGCTCGCGCTGGGCGCGCGGCCGCCCGGCGCGCTTGACGAGGTATGGGAGCACGACGAACCAGACGACGAAGACCGACGACTCGACCAGCAGCGCCACGCCGTTGCCCCGCTCCGCGACGACGATCTGCCGGGCGAGCCCGACGACCGCGATGGCGAGGAACACCGACGCGATGACGACGCAGAAGATCTCCCCGGCGGACCACTTGGAGAGCCGCGCGAGGCGCTTCTCGAGCTCGCCGCGGTACCAGGCGCGCACCGACGTCTCGTTCCCCTTCATCGCGTGGCCGGTCGTCGACCACTGTCCCCACGCCGCGAGCAGCGTGAGCCCTCCCAGGCCGAGGAAGATCTTCTGGCCGAGCGAGAGGTGTCCGAACGGATCGTCCGCGAACGAGTCCCACGAGCGGCCGTTCGCCCAGTTCGCGATGACGAAGAGCACGGCGACGATCGTCAGATGGAGCCCCCAGACCTGCATGTCGCGCCGCAGCGCGGCGGCGACGCGCTGCCGCACGACGTCGATGGGAGGCCACGACGCCGCGGACGGCACGCCGTCCTCCTCAGGCGCGGGCTCCGGCAAGCTGTCCACGGCGGACCTCGCGGCGGGCATCGTGAGGCCGGTCACCTCGTGCCAGAAGAACGCCGCGGATCTCGGACCCTGCACGATGCGGATCCGCCTCGCCGCTTCCGCGATCCAAGGTTCGTGTCCGACCGCGGGCGGCGGGTGTCCTGCCGATGCGAGCCAACGCTCCAGCGCGGGACGCCGGGCGAAGCGGCGCAGCAGGACCGTCGCGGCGGCGCCGATGCCGATCACGAGGAACTGCGCCCCGCGCCACACGTAGAGCGCCGGGTTCGACGACTCCATCATCACCGCCGAACCGATCAGCACCGGCGGGAGGGCGAGCAAGACGAGGCCCACCCGCGACGTCGACCGGATCGAGACGCGAAGACGCGCGCGGAGATACGCGAGCGCGGTCGCGTCGCCGAGCGCGAGCACCGCCGCGTCGCGCTTCGCCGCGTCCTTCGCCGCCGGGACGAGGAGCAGCGCCCCCAGTCCGAGCGTGGTCAGCCAGACGAGCCCCGCTCCGTCCGCGTGGACGAGCGCGAGGGCGCAGGCGAGCAGCAACGCGGCTCCCATCGGCCACGCCGACCGGTAGCTCCCGCGCCGGAGACGGATCACCTCGTCGCGCAGCGCGTCGCCGGTCATCTCCGCGCTCCCTTCGAACCGGACAGCGCCTTCTTCGTCATCGACGAGACCCCGAAGTCCCGCAGGTCGCTCGGCCGGATCCACGCGACGCCGCCCGCGGACTCGCGAACCTCCTCCGCGTCGATCTCCGTCTCGTGGACGTGCACCGTGATCTTCCGGTGCGTGATCGTGTGCCGGAAGCTGCGCGACGGCGCCGGATCGAGCGAGACGCTCGTCCCCGCGGCCTCGGCGATCCGCGCGGAGAGCGACGCGGCGTCGTCCGTCGTCGGCAGCTCCCACATGCCGGAGAGGAGCGAGCCCTCCGCGCGGCGCACGAGCAGGAACGTCTCGCCGCGGCGGACGAGTGCCGTGTGGAACGTGACGTCGACCGTCGCCTTCTTCGCCGCGCGCTTCGGCAGCTCCGCCGCGATCCCCGCGCGGTTGCCGATGCACGACTTCGCCCACGGGCAGACGAGACACGCGGGCTCGCCGGGGACGCAGACCATCGCGCCCAGCTCCATCATGGCCTGGTTCCAGTCGCCGGCGCGGAGGCCGCCCGGGGGCGCCATCGCTGCGGGATCGTCGCCTGTCATCGCCGTGACGAGACGCCGCGCCGCCTCGTCCACCGTGCGGCGCCGCGCCGCGTTCGGCGGCCGCTGGTCCGCGAGGATCCGCGTGATCACGCGCTCCACGTTGCCGTCGACGACGGCGACCGGCTCGTCGAACGCGATCGACGCGACCGCCGCCGCCGTGTACGGCCCGATGCCCGGCAGCTCGATCAGCTCCGCCGCGGTCCGCGGCAGCTCGCCGCCGCGCTCCGCGACGACGCGCCGCGCGATCGCGTGCAGCGACCGCGCGCGGCGGTAGTAGCCGAGGCCCGACCACGCGGCGAGGACCTCGTCCTGCGACGCGGCCGCGAGGTCGGCGAGCGTCGGCCACTGCTGCATCCAGCGCTCGAAGTACGGGATGACGACGTCCACGCGCGTCTGCTGGAGCATCAGCTCGCTGACGAGCACGCGGTACGGATCGCGGCTCCTCCGCCACGGAAGGTCGCGCTTGTTGCGGTCGTACCACGCAAGCAGCCGCGTGCGGAGCGACAGCACGCGGACCCAGGTGCCGACCAGATCCAGGTTCGCGTCTTCACTCACTGCGACGAGTCAGCGTGGCTCGCCGCCGCTGGAGCGATCCGGCAGGTGCGCGAAGAGCTTCGACTTCGTCCGCTCGTACAGCACGCGCCCCGAGACGATCGCCGTCTCCACGTTCATCCGGTAGTCGAGCGGATCGCCCTGCCAGATGACGATGTCCGCGTCCTTGCCGGCGGTCAGCGAGCCGACGCGGTCGTCGACGCCGAGCGCCTCCGCAGCGGTCAGCGTGATCGCGCGCAGAGCCGCGTCCTCGCTGGCTCCGCCGCGGACGGCGAACGCGGCCTCCCACGAGTACGTGAGGAGGTCGCGCCCGGCCAGGCCGCCGAGCGAGATGCTCCAGCCGACGCCGCCGAAGCCGCCGGGCGGCAGCACGCAGAACTTCGCGCCGGCCTTCTCGAGGATCGCGCAGCCCTCGATGTTGCTGCCCGCCGTCCACTCCTCGCCGGCACTCGGCCAGCGGCGCGTGCGCGGCTCCATCACGCAGATCGCGCCGGCCGCGGCGACGTCCTCGGCGACCGTCCACGCCTCGTAGCAGTCGAGCAGCACGAGGCGCAGATCGTTCTGCTTCGCGAAACGCAGAGCGGACGCGATGTCGGACGTCGTCGAGGCGCTGATGCGGACCGGGATCTTGCGCTGCGCCGCGTCGGTCACGGGCTGCGGCGCGGGCGAGGCACCTTTCGAGCCGTCCTTCACCCACTTGCGCGTCTTGTCGAGGAGCTGCTGGAAGGAGAGCCGCTCCTGGACGGCGCTCGACCACGCCACCGTCAGCGCGGCCGGCTCCTTCAGGACCATGAGGTCCGGGGCACCAGCCGCCGGCTTCACCACCGCGTTGGTCGCGCTCCAGATGCCCTTGCGCTCGCCCTCGTGGTGGAACGACGTGATCCCCGCCGACAGCGCGAGCTCCGCGGTGACGTTGTCCGCGTCGAGCGAGTCGGCGTACCGCTCGCCGATGCGGGGACGTCCGCGCGCGACGCCCATGCCCGTGCCGAGCGGCGCGACGAACCCGGGCAGCACGCGGCGTCCCTTCGCGTCGATCACGCGCGCGCCCTGCGGCACGGCGATGTCCGCGCCGATCGCCTCGATCCTCCGTCCGCGGCAGAGCACCGTGCCGTTGCGGATGACGGAGCCGGTCCCCGTCCACACGTCCCCGCCGACGACGGCGAGCACCGCCTCGCCGGCGGCGGGACGCGTCTCGTCCTGGGCCGTTGCGTGAGGCACGGCGAACGAAAGACTCAAGACCAAGACAACCGCATTCACCGCAGAGACGCAGAGACGCAGAGGAGACCAAGACAGGAAGGAGGCGACGGCCTCATGCCTCGGAGTCGTTGCCTTCTCTGCGTCTCTGCGTTTCTGCGGTGAAGTCCTGCCGTTGTCGTCGCCGTTCATGGCGTCTCCTCGACGAGCCGCCCGTCGATCCACATCTTCTCGATGCGCGGCGCGGCGCCGAGCGGGTCGGCGCTCCAGAGGACGAGGTCGGCGCGGCGGCCCTTCTCGACGGAGCCGGTCTCGGACGCGAGGCCGAGCATCTCGGCGCCGCCGAGCGTCGCGGCGCGGAGCGCCTCGTCTCGGGGAACACCGGCGCGGACGGTCTGCGCGAGCGCGAGCGGGAAGTCGCGCAGGCCGGAGCGGCTGTCGTCTCGGGGCAGGAGCACGACGCGGCAGCCGGCCTTCTTCAGGAGCAGCGCCGGGCACACGCGGTCCGTCGAGTTCGGCCAGTTGACGACCCCCGCGCGCACGAGGCAGACGGCGCCGAGGTCCGCGAGCTCGCCCGCCGCGCGGTAGCTGTCGCCGCCGCAGAGCACGTGGAGGCGGAGCGTCCGGCCGCGGATGCGCTCGTCGGTCAGCGCGGTCGCGACGAGGTGCGCGTCCGCCGAGCCGTCCACGGTGACGAGCAAGGCGCTCTCGCCCCGCAGCACCTTGCGATACGCCTCGCGCGTCGCGTCGGGCTTCGGCTTCTCCGGCTCCTTGGGCGGCGTCTGCTTCTCGGCCTCGGCCTTCGTCTTCGCGGCCGTGTACTCGGCGAACGCCTTGTCGTAGGCGGCCTGCGCGTCGACCTCCTTGCGCGCCTCGACGAACGGGGCCGCGAACGCCAGCGCGAACTTCGAGTTGCCCGCGGCGTCGCAGCGCAGGAACGCGTCGTCCTTGCGCGTCATCGCTTCGACGCTCGGCGCCGCCGCGCGCACCGCGACGCCGCGGCCGCCGACGATGCCGCGTCCGGGGAGCAGCCCGAGTGTCGCGAACCCGTTGCCCGCCGCCCACGCGTTGGCCGGGAGCCACGGATTCAGCTCGGTCGCGGCGCTGCGCGACGGATCGACGGTGTCCTCGCCGCCGCCGACGTCGTCGCGCATGCCGAGCCGCGACGCCGGGTGGACGAACGCCGGCGCGAGCACGCGGCCCGTCGCGTCGATCACCTCCGCGCCCGCGGGCTCCTGTCCCTTCACCCACGGACCGACGGACTCGATCTTCCCGTCCTTCACTACGACGATCCCGGACGCGATCTCCGCGCCGCCGCCGGTGATGACGCGGCAGCCGGTCAGCGCGAACGCCTGCGGCGGTGCGGTCTCTGCGGCCATCGCCACGGACGCGAAGAGAAGTGCTGCGGCGCCGCGGATCAGAACCATCGCCGGTCCTTGCCCTTCTCGTACGCGGGCTTGCCGTTGATGACGACGAACAGCACGGCCGAGCGCGGGTCGAGCGGCGGGCCGTTGCGGATGACGATGTCCGCGTCCTTGCCGGCCTCGAGCGAGCCGAGCCGCTTGCCCATGCCGATGTTGCGCGCGGGGACGATCGTCAGGCCCTCGAGCGCCGTCTTCTCGTCGAGTCCGAAGTGCACCGCGGCCGACGCCTGCGTCGTCAGCTCCTCCGGCGGGATGACGGGGCAGTCGGTGTTGATCGACAGGTCCTTGCAGCCCGCCTCCTTCCAGAACGAGCAGATGTTGATGACCTTGCCCGTCTCGCGGTCGAGCTCGATGAGGCGAGGCCCGACGTTGACGGGCAGCCCCGCGCCGACGATCACGTCGGCCGCCTTGAACGCGCCGAACTCGCCGTGCGTGATGATCACGTCGAGACCGAGCTCGTCGTGGAGCACGCGCTTGGTCGCCTCGATCCCGTTGACGAACACCGTGTGGACGATCACCGGGAACTCGTGCGCGAAGAGGCCGCGGAAGTTCTCGTAGCGCTCGTCCTTCGCGGGCGGGCTGCCCTTCTTCTCGCGCAGCCACTCGCACCACGCGTCGCAGTAGCCCTTCGCCGCCGCGAGCCGGTCGCGCAGCAGGTAGTTCATGCCCATGCGCGAGGCACCGACGTCGCCGCCGCGGCGCTCGGGGTTGCCGAGCTGCGCGATCTTGAGCGAGCCGGGGAAGCGGATCGTCATCTCCTCCACCGTGTCGCCCGCGGTCTTGATCAGCGTGCCGAAGCCGCCCATGTTCGTCCCCGAGCCGGGGATGAAGTTCATCGTGGTGACGCCGCCCTGGCGCGCCGCGAGGAGCTGCGGGTTGTTCGGGACGACGATGTCGAGCGTCCGCATCTCCGGGTTCGTGGGATAGACCATGTCGTTGAGGTCGCCCATGCCACCGGCGCCGACGTGCGCGTGCAGCTCGACCCACCCGGGACACGCCCAGCCGTTCTCGAACTCGCGCACCTCGTAGCCCGCGGGGACCTTCACGTCCTCCGCGCGGCCCACCGCCTCGATCTTGCCGTCCTTGACGAGGATGACCCCGCGCTCGATCGGCTCGCCGACGACGGGGATGACGCGCAGCGCCTTGATGGCGAGGCCGGTCTTCGGCTCCGCGCGCGCGGCACCGAACAGCGACGCGAGCACGACGACCGCGGCGGCGGCCCTACTTCGCATCGCGCACCACTTCCTCGCCGCCCACGAACACCGCGCGGATCGCGGAGCGCTCGCCGAAGGGCTCGCCGTCGAAAAGGACGAGGTCCGCGTCCTTGCCGGCCGCGAGCGTGCCGGTGCGGGACTCGACGCCGAGCAGCTTCGCGGCGTCGCCGGTGACGAGACGGATCGCCGACGACGGCGACAGGCCGCGCGCCACGCCGAAGGCCAGCACGTCGCGCAGCTCCGCGCCGCCGAGCCAGGAGTCGCTGCCGATCGCGCACGGCACGCCCGTCATCGTCAGCTCGCGCAGCAGGTTGACGGGTTTGCCCTTCTCTTCGGTCATCGCGACCGGACCCGCGATGACACCGGCCTTCGCCTTCTCGAGCGCCGGCACCATGCGGCGCGCGTCGTCGGCGCCGACGAGCACCACGCGCAGCTTCCAGTCGTCGGCGAGCAGCGCGAGAGCGGCCCGGATCTCCTCGACGGTGCGCGCCTGCACGAGGACCGGCGTCTTCCTGTCGAGCACGGGGATGCAGCCCGCGAGCGCCTCGTCCACCTTCGGCTTCTTCGGCTCCTCCTTGTCCTCGGCGGGCTTCTCCTCCTTCTTCTCCGGAGGCTTCTCGTCCTTCTTCTCGACGGGTTTGTCGGCCTCCGCGGCCTTCGGCTCGTCCTTCTTCGCTTCGTCCTTCTTCGGCTCGGGAGGCTTCGCGGCGTCGGCGGCCTTCTTCTTCGCCTCCTCCTCGTCGCGCGTCTTCTTCCAGGAGTCGTAGTCTTTCTTCTCCTTGTCGTACTTGTCCCACGACTCACGGTACTCCTTCACCTTCTTGAGGAAGTCCTCGACCTCCTTCACGGCGGCGGTGATGTCGCGGTCGCCGCGCAGGCGGACGACGAGACCCGCGTCGGCGTCGAGCAGGCGTTTGCTCATCTCCGGGCCGGACGTCTTGACGATCGACGCGCGGCCCGCGATGCGTCCGCCGCCGCCGGGCGCGACCAGCGCGGTCGTCACGCCGTGGGACGCGAGCAGGCCGAACGACGCGTCCTTCTCCGAGAGCGCCTTCGCCGCCGTCAGCGCGGTCGAAAGATCGCCAGACGGACGTCCGCCCTCGCCGGCGAGTCCGGCGTGCGAGAACGCGTCGATGAAGCCGGGCGTCACGCTGCCGCGGCCGAGGTCGATGAAGCGCGCGCCCGGCGGCACGCCGACCGCGCTGCCGACCTCGACGATCTTCCCGTTCTCGAACGCGACCTCGCCCGGCGACAGCACGCGCCCGTCGCCGAGGTGGACCTGTGTCGCGCGGACGACGACCGTGCGCCCGGTCGACGCGCGCTCCCAGACGACCGTGCCGTCGACGACGGTCGTCAGCGCGAACGTGCGGACGTCGGCGGGCGGGCCGGAGAGGACGACGAGGTCGCCGTCGCGGCTCGGCTCCAGGGCGCCCACGCGATCGGCGACGCCGAGGATGTTCGCGGGCGACGAGGTCACCGCGGCGAGCGCCGTCTCCGGATCGAGTCCCTCCCGCGCCGCCGACGCCGCGACGAAGAGCAGGTCCGGCAGCGCGGCCTCCTCGGACGACGCGAGCGCGAACGGCGCCTGCGCCTCGGCGAGCAGCGCGGCGTTGCGGCGCGCAGCGAGAAGCAACTTCTCGTACTCGGCGTCCCAGTTGGCGTTGACGCGTCCGCTCGGCAGCGGCCAGCGCAGAACGACGGGGAGACGCGACTTCACGACCGCGGCGACCATCGCGTTGACGTCGCGGCCGCCGACGAGCACGACGCGGACGTCGCGCTCCTTCTGGAACGCGATCGCCGCTTCCAGGTCGCCCGCGGAGTCGGCGCCGATCCGCATCTCGATCCGCTGCTGCGCGACGTCGGCCGCCTTGCCGCCGTCGAGCAACTGACGCAGCAGCGCGAGCGATCCGGCGCGCGTCACCGGGAACTGCCTGCGCCACGGGCCGATCGGACTCTTCGTCGCATCGGGCTCGACGGGCGGGTCGATCACGGACGGCGGACGGTTGACGCTCTCGCCGATCCCGGCGACGAGTCCCGCGTCCGCGCGGAGCGTGCGGGTCGCGGCCGAAGCGCCTGCGGTCTTCACGACGGCGCCGTGTCCCGTCACCACGCGGTTGCTGCCCGGCGACACGAACACCGTCGTCACTCCGGCCGCGAGCAGCTTCGACTCGGGACGGACGAAGTCGTAGCCGTCCACGGCGCGGACGTCCGGCGCGATCGAGTTCGGGTCCTCGTCGCCCTTCGACAGATGCTCGGTCTGCGCCGCGACGAGTCCCGGCACGACCGCCGCGCCCTCGATCCGCCGCGCGCCAGCCGGCACCGCGACGTCCTCGGGCTTGCCGACCGCGACGATCTTCCCGTCGACGACGGAGACGGCGCCGGGACGGAACACCTTGCCCGTGCCGGTGTGCACTTCAGCGGCGGTGAGGTAGAGCGGTCCTGCCTCCGGCGCGGCGGGCGCGAAGGAAGCGACACCCAGCAGCAGCGCGGCACAGGCGGCGATGCGAGGAAACGCCTTCACTTCGTTTCGCTCCGGATGCCCGCCAGCAGCCGCGCCAGCTTCTTGTCCTTCGACCGCTCGTAGACGACCTGTCCCTCGACGTACGTCACGTCGACCCACGACGACGGGTCGAGCGGGTCTCCGGTCCAGATCGCGAAGTTCGCGTCCTTGCCGGCCGCGAGCGAGCCGACGCGGTCGGCGACGCCGAGCAGCTTCGCGGGGTTCTCGGTGACCGCCTGGAACGCCTCCTCGCGCGTGAGCCCCTGCGACACGGCGACCGCCGCCTGGTACCAGAGCGAGCGGCGTCCGTACGGGGCGTCCTCGTCGGCCTGGAGCACGACCGGCACTCCCGCGTCGCGGCACTCGCGGGCGAGCCGCACGCGGCGCGTCTCGAGCGTCTCGGGATCGCGCTCGAGCGGCTCGAGCTCCGTCGGGAGGACCGCGCCGAGGCCCTTCGACCGGAGGAACGGCAGCGCACGGCGGCAGTTCGCCGACAGCGTGACGAAGCCCTTGATGCCGCGGTCCTCCATGAGCCTCGCGGCGTTCTCGACGTCCACCGGCTCATCGCACGCGAACACGGCGCGCACGTCGCCGCGGAGCAGGCGCTGCAGCGCGGCCTGGCGCGGATCGTCGGCGGGCTTGTCGGGGTCGTCGATCGCGCGGTCGCCGTCGGAGCGCTTGGCGTCGTCGAAGGTCTTGCGCAGGTCGGCCATCTGCGCCATGCGGGAGGCGCCGCGGCGCGGAGCGATCGCGATCTTCATGCCCGCGTCGCGCTTGACGATCATCTCCTCCGCGGTGCGGCCGATCGGCTTCAGCACGAGGCCCTGCCCGCCGACGAGCGTCTCGTCGCCGGGGACGACGAACACCGTCGTCACGCCTTCGCGCAGCAGGTCTTCGAAGTAGTCCGACAAGGGGTCGAGGCCGTCGAGCACCGACACGAACGGCGTGTTCGGCGTCTGCTCGTTGCCGCGGTCGAGACCACCCTGGCTGTGCGCCTCGACGAAACCCGGGACGATCCACGCCTCCTTGCGCGCGCGAACCTCCGCGTTCCACGGGTTGACGATCCCCTCGCGCACCTCGACGATCTTCCCGCCGGAGACGAGCACCGACGCGCCGCCGTCCATCACCTTCCCGCCCGCGCCGACGACCTTGCCCGCCTGGACGACGAAGTCGTTGCCGGCGGCGCGCGCCCCGGCGCCCAGCGCCGCGAGAGCGACGGCCGCAGAGACCAGCATTCTCCTCATCGTTTCGCCTCCACCGTCTCGTCGTACACGACCTCGCCGTCCGACACGACCACGACCGCGCGGGACGACGGCAGCATCGGGTGGCCGCTCCAGAGGACGAGGTCCGCGGCGCCGCCCTCGGCGAGGCGTCCGCGGCCGGGCAGGCCCGCGATGTCGGCCGCGACGCTCGTCACCGCGGCGAGCGCGTCGTCCTTCGACATGCCCCAGCGCACGGCCTGGATCGCCTGCTCGCGCAGGCGCGCTCCGCCGAGCGGGCCGGCCGTCAGCGCGAAGCGGATGCCCTTCTCGCGCAGCCACGCGGCCTGGCGCAGCGCGGTGTCCGCGCCGTCGGCGCCGTCGCCCGAGCGCTCGGCGGAGTACGGGCCGAAGATGAGCGCCAGCTTGCGCTTCGCGAGGTCGTCGCGGCCGAGGTACGCCTCGTCGCAGCCGGCGAGCGTGAGGTCCTTGATGCCGACCTCGTCCGCGATTCGCAGGGCGGCGCTCATGTCCTGCCAGCGGTGGGCGAGGATGCGGCACGCGCGCTTGCCGTCGAGCACCTCGCGATAGCGCGCGTACGCGGCGTCCGCGGGCCTCAGCTTCGAGTCGATGAACGTCTGGCGCAGCATCCAGACGGTGCCCATCCGCGTGTTGGGACGCCGAGCGTAGATCGAATCCGTCGGCCCGCCGCGCGGCGGGAAGTTTCCGCTGTCGGCCTCGCCCGCGAGCGTCAGCCAGAGCGGCTGCGGCGCGTCGGCGAGCGGCTTCGCGGCGCGCGCGGCGCTCCACGTCCGGAACGCGCGCGACACGCCCGCAGCCACGTTGCTCGGCCCGGGCGCCAGCACGACCGTCGTGCAGCCGGCGCGCGCGGCCTCCTTGAAGTCGTCGCTCCACGGGTCCGCGAGGTCGGCCGCGTCGACGTCGGCCGTCATCTCGCGCGTGGACTCGCCGTCGCCCTTGGCGTAGCCCGCGCGGCTCGCCGCGTCGACGAGGCCGGGCGTGACGAAGGCCCCCTTCATCTCGATCCGGCGTCCGTCGCCCGCGCCGAACGAGACCTTCCCGTCTCGCAAGACGACCGTCGCGTTCTCGCGGACGCCGCCCGTGCCGTCGAGCACGGTGACGCCCGCGAGGACGAGCCCCTTCGGCTCGTCGGCGGGCGCCGCGCCCGGGACCGCCGCGATGAAGAGCAGCAGGATCCAGCGTTTCATCGCTTCGTCTCCGCCGCGCGGTCGAACGAGATCTCGCCGCCCGACAGCACGAACAGCACGCGCGAGCGGACTTCCCACGGCGCGCCGTCGAAGACGACGAGGTCCGCGTCGAGCTGCGGCGCGACGCGGCCCGCGCGGTCGCCGAGGCCGAGCATCCTGGCCGGAGCGCTCGTCACGGTGGCGATGGCGGCCTCCGGCGGCAGTCCGGCCGCGACCGCGAGCGAGAGCGCGAGACGCAGCGAGTGCGGCGAGCGGTCCGGGGCCGACGTGCTGATCGCGACCGTCACGCCCTTCGCGTGGAGACGTCCCGGAAGCGCGAGGAGCGCGAACGAGTCCTCCGGACGAAGGCCCGTCACGACGCAGGGCGCGCCGAGCTCCGCGAGCGCGTCGGCGTTGCTCGCGCAGTCGCGGACGCCGAGCAGCGTCGGATCGAGCTTCTTCGCGCGCAGCGTCTCGACGGCCGCCCTGGCGGAGACGAGCGAATCGCACCACGCGAGCGCCGGCCCCGGCGGGAGATCGCGCAGCGTCGCGATCGCCTCGGGCTGCACGGGGACGTCGGGCTCGAGCGGCGCGCTCCACCTCTCGCCGGCGAACGCCGTCTCGAGCAGGCGCTTCGCACCGGCGAACGTGGCGGGCACGCGGTCCCAGCGCAGCGCCGGCCAGATGAACGAGAACGTGTGCGGTCCCGTCTTCTCGATGACCGTCGCGCCGTTCGCCGTCAGCCGCACCGCGCCAGCGCGCCCCGCGGCGACGTTGAACGCGGCCGGTCCGATGCCGAGAACCGTCGTCCCCTCCGCCGCGAGACCGCGCAGCGCCGGGCTCTTCGGGTCGAACGCGTCCGCCGCGCGGATCTGCGGCGTCAGCGACTGCACGTCCTCGCCCGCGCCGCCCTGCACCGCGAGCCGCGTGAACCCGTCGACGAAGCCCGGCGACGCGTGCGCCGTGGGGAACTTCCGCACCTTCGCGCCCGGCGGCACGTCGCCCGCGCCGACGAGTGCGAACTTCCCGCCCTCGACGACGATCAGCGCGTCCTTCATCGTCGTCCCGTCGCCGACGTGCAGGGTGCCGACGCGCAGGACGAGCGATTCGCGCCCGGCCTCGTCGGCCATCGCGAGCGACGCGACGAGCAGCGGCAACGCGAGCAGGCGCGCGGCGCGGCTCATCGCTCGCCCTCGACGATCACGCCGCCCGCCATGACGAGACGCGGCTTCGACGCCGCCGCGAACGGGTCACCGTCCCAGACGACGAGGTCGGCGCGGCGCCCCGCGGCGAGCGAGCCGACGCGGTCCTCGGCGCCCGCTGCCTCCGCGGCCCACACGGTGACGGCGCGCAGCGCGTCCTCGGGGTCGAGTCCCCCGCCGATCTGCTGCGCGGCGCAGAGACGCAGGAACCGCGAGCCGCCGCCGGCGCCGCCCGAGCCGAGCCCGGGACGAAGACCCGCCGCGACGAGCCGCGCGACGAGGCCGGGCGCGCGGCCGGCGAGCGGGCCTTCGCTGCGGAACGCGGTGTCCGCGGCCTCGTCGACGATCACGGGGATCTTCAGCCGCGCGATCTCCTTCGCGTGGACGAGGAGCCCCTCGCCGCCCGCGATCGTGAGCCGGAGGCCGAACTCCTTCGCGAGGTCCAGCGCCGCGGCGACGGCCGAGTCCGACTGCGCGCGGACGAGCATGCGGCGCGTCGCGGGGGCCGCGGGCGACGCGGACATCGCCGTCAGCACGAGGTCGAGGTTCGCGTCGGGACCCGGACGCGCGGGCGGCTTCGCGACGTCCTTGGGCTTCGTCCAGTCCTTCTCGCGGCCCGCGCTCTTCAGCGCGGCCTCGCGCCAGCCGGCGCGCCGCTCGGGCGTCCATCTCGCCATGTCGTCGAGCACTTCCGGCGGCAGCAGCAGACGCTCGACCGCGAGCGCCGGCTCGGCCGCGCGCTTGTCCTCGTAGCGCTGCACGTCCCGGCGCCAGCGCGTCAGCGCCTCTCGCCGCTCGCGCGCGTCGTTGAGGACGGCGCGCACCTCGGCCAGACGCTGCGCGCCCCAGATGCCGCCCGCGACGTCGGCGGTCGAGAGCGACACGACGAGCGGCCCGTCCGGGTCGAGGACCGACGTCTGCGCGCCGTTGCCGACGAGCGCCGCCGTCCCCGCGAAGCTGCCGCGCGCCTCGCCGGTGACGAGGAACGCGGTCACGCCCTGGCTCAGCGCCGTCGCGAGCCGCGGGTCGTCCTTCACGATCGCGTCGGACGAGCGGAGGTCGACGCCCGAACGCGGCCCGAAACGCTCGCCGTCGGCGAACGGGAGCACGCCGTCGGCGTCGACGAGACCGGGCGTCACGATCGCGCCGGCGGCCTGGATGACGCGCGCGTCGCCCGGGATGACGACGCCCTCGCCCACTGCGTCGATCCGGCCGCCGCGCACGAGCACGACCGCCGGCTTCAGCACGGCGCCGCTCGCGGTGTGGATCTCGCCGCCGACGATTGCGATGACCGACTCGCCCGGCTCGTCCTTCGCCGCGCCGCTGGACGCGCCGAGGGCGAGACCGAGAGCGACGATCAGAGGCGTGACGCTTCGCATCGAACCCGTGACGTTAGCAAGCCGGGGAGTGCCGCGTCACGCACCTGCACGCTTCAGGAGGCGTCCTCGTCATCCGGCGGCTCGGCGGCGCGTTCCGTCTGCCGGGCGCGGAGCAGTTCGACGGCGCGGACGGCATCCTCGTCACGGACGCAGACCCGTGGCAGCGTCGACGGCGTGAGCCCGAGGTCGCCGCGCACGCCGAAGAGCATCTCGCCCTCGACGATGCAACGGATGCCCTCCTCCTCGAGGAAGCCCGACACGAGGTGCGCCTGGGCGGGACTGTCGGCGACGAAGACTTCTTTCATCTCCAGAGCCTACTGGACCCTCGCGTTCGAAACGACCACCACGAGCCGGTCGCGGTCGCCGCCGGACGCGAGCGGGCTGCGCATGCCGGCGAGCACGAGGACCTCCTCGTCCGAGAGCGTCAGCGACAGCTCGCCCGACCACGAGTCGAGCACGGGATCGAGCGAGACGACCGGGCCGAGCTGCGTCTCACGGCGGTGCTCGCCTCGGTCCGCGATCCACGCGGCGCGCATCGACACGTCGAAGTCGACGCGGCCGGTGGTGGTGCGCCCGAACGGACGGAACGAGAGCAGCAGGCCCTCGTCGGCGAGTGCCGTCTCGCTGCGGCCCCACGTGAGGTCGCGCGCGGGCGCGAGGTCGATCTCGCGGCGGAAGGCGGATCGCACGACGCGCACGATGTCCGCCCGGCCCGTCGCCGGCGCCGCGATGCGCGGCTCGAGCAGCCACACGCGGCCGGCCGAGCGCTCGAGCAGGCGCTCCATGTTCTTCCACTCCTCCGGGCGCAGCACGACCCACGAGAACTTGCCGCCGGCGCCCTGCGAGAACCGCGGCGCGGCGCGGAGGATGTCCTTCTCGCGCGCCGCGTCCACCTGCTGGACGCTGACGTCGAACGCCTGCAGGCCGCGGACGACGTCGACCTGGTCGAGGAAACGGCGGGCCGCGGCGCGGGCGTCGGCGTCGCCGACGATGCGGACGCGGTCGTCCTTCACGACGACGGCGTCGGTCTTCGCCTCCCTGCGCAGCCGTGCGGCGAGCGCCTGCTCGCGCGACGCGAGCGGCGGCCCCGCGGTGATCGCCGGCTCGGGGACGATCTCCGTCAGCCCTCGGACGAGCGACGGGACGGCCATCTCCGACGAGGACAGCCCCGTCGGCGGCGGGAGCTCGGGAGGCGTCGCGACGCGCGCGACTCCCATCCGCACGATGACCGCGAGGTCGCGCGACGGGTCCGACGGGTCCGCGATCCCGAAGACCGCGAGACCGGCGCCCGGCTCGAGCACCGCGCCTGCGGTCGTCTCCTGGCGCAGTCGCGCGCCGTCGCGGCGGCCGTCGGGCGCCCACTCGCTCACGACTCGGACGCCGGCTCCGGCGCCGGGCTTCGTCACCGGCAGCAGGTCGATCGCCACCGACGCGGCGGCCGTCCCCGCGACGAGACGGAACGGGCGCAGCGGCGTCGCGCGCAGCGCCGCGACGCTCGGCCACGGGTCCGCGCGGCGCGCGAGATCGGGCCCGATCGCGTCGAAGTCGGCGGCCGAAGCGACCGCGAACCGCGCGCCCTCGGCGGTCGTGGAAGGATGGATTCCCCTGCGCTCCAGGAACGACGCGAACTCGCCCGGCGCGAGCCGGTACGCCGCGACGCGCACCTCCGCGGCCGGCGCCGTCACGTCTGCCAGGCGCGTGATGCGGTCCGAGAGACGCGCCTGCGCGACGGAGTCGAGCACCGCGGTCACCGTCGAGCCGACCGCGTCGAGCGAGGCACCCGGCGCGCCGAGCGCCGACGGGTCGGCGGCGCGCAGGTACGCGAGCAGGAGCGGCATCGCCTCGGCGCCCTCGGTGGAGATCGTCCACCCGATCGGCGGCGCGGCGAGCGGCGCGGGCGCGAGGCCGGCCGCGCCGGCGCCGAGCGCGCTGTCGACGTCGTGGAAACGCAGGTCGAGACCGCGCGCGACCTCGCTACCGGCGGACGTAAGGAGGCCGCGGACGGCGGCGAGCGCGCGCGTCTCGGCGTCGTCCTGCTTCGCGGCGGGCGGCACGGGCGAGCGCGGCGCGCCGTGCGATTGCGCGGCCGTGAGGAGCACCAGGATCGACGCGCGCGACCCCGCGGGATCGTGCATGTAGGCCGATCCTGCGTCGAGGAGCGAGAGCGCGCGCTCCAGCGGCACGACCGACGGCGCGAACTCGCCGCGCTCCTGGCGTCGCGATCCCTCGGCGACGAGCGTCTCGATCTCGGCGGCCGTGCGCGCGCCGCGGACCTCGTTGCAGAGCGCGAGAACGCCGCGGATCTCCTCGTAGAGACGCTCGCGGTCGCCGAGCGGCGCCGAGACGAGCGACAGCAGCGCCTTCGCCTCCGCGTTGCCGGAGTCCTTCTCGAGCGCCACGTAGAGGAGGTCGCGCGCCTCGCCGAAGCGTCCCTCCTGGTGCAGGCGCCGCGCGAACGTCGAGTAGCTGCGCGAGAGGTCGCGGTCGGCCTGGCGGCGGCGGTCCTGCTCCTGGATGCGCAGGCGCAGCACCTCGTCGGCCGACGACGGCGCGATCTGCTCGCGCATCTTGCGGATCTCGTCGTCCTTCTGACGGAGCTTCTGCGCGAGGCCCTCGGTCTGCACCTCGAGTCCCTGCGCGCGCTTCAGCGCGGCGTCGAACTGCGCGCGCATCTCGTCGAGCTCCCGCTCCGTCTCGGCGAGGCGCTTGCGGTCGATTCCCGCCGATGGGCCCTGCGACGGATCGGGCGCCGGAACGGGCGGCGGCGCGGCGATCGACGCCTTCTCGAGCTCGTCCTTCGCGGCGCGGCGGATCTCGTCGGGGACCTCGTCGCCCGACGACGCGAGCGGCAAGAGCAGCGCCTTCGCGTCGTCGGTCTTGCCGAGACGCAGCAGACACGATCCCTCGCGCAGCTCGGCGCGCGCGCGCTTCTCGGGGCTCGTCGCCTTGCGGGCCGCGTCGCGGTAGAGGTCCGCGGCCGTCTTGAGGTCGCCGAGCGACGTCTCCGCCAGCTCGGCTTTGCGGAACTGCACCGCGGCGTCGGCGTCGTCGGCCCGCGCCGGCGGCGCGAGCGAGACGGCCAGAATCAGCGCGGACGTGAGGAGGGACGTGTGTCGCGGCATGGCGACGATTGTCGCGGAACGCGTCGCGGGACCGTCACGCCGGACGACGCGGCTACAGCCCGTTCTGCGTGAACCCCCGGCGCCGCCGCTCGAGGTTGTTCGCGATCCGCGCCTGGACGTGCGGCGTCGCCGTGACGACGAGCGACGTGCCGCGCGTCTGCACCAGCGCGTCGGAGCCGCCCGCGCCGTACATGAGGAAGGCGACGCCGGAGCGCAGGTCGCTCGCGAGGTCCGCGACCGCTTCCGTGTCGCCGGCCGGCGTGACCAGGTCGCTGACGTCGTAGATGCGGACCTCGGGTTGGCCCGCGGACTCCGGAGGAATGGGGATCGAGTTCCAGTCCGGCTCGGTCGGCAGCGTCGCGACCGCCGGCGGTGTGGCGCAGGCGGCAGCGAGGAAGAGCACGGCCGACGTCGCGAGAGTGCGCATGACCGAACGTTGTCGCGGCGGCGTCATCTCGGCGTCACGACGCGAAGCGCTACTCGGCCGGCGTCCGTCCCCGCCGGATCGCGCCGTCGCCGAACCGGTCGTGCAGCGCGTCGAGCGTCCGGTCGAGGCGCCGCTTCTTCTCGGTGTCGGCCGCGCCGAAGAGCGCGAGCTGGACGCCGGACTCCGACAGCTTCGTCGCCGAGACGCCGATCAGCCGCACGGGACGGAACGACGCGCCGGCCCAGCGGTCGAAGATCTCCGCGGCCGCGCGGCGCAGGTCCTCGCTCGCGTCGGTCGGCTCCTCGAGCGTCGCGGCGCGGGTGATCGTCTCGAAGTCGCCGTAGCGGATCTTCACGGTGACGCCGCGGGCGCGCATCCGGTGGCGCCGGACGCGGCGTCCGACGGCGTCGGCCTGGGCCATCAGCACGTCGCGCACCTCGTGGGCGTCGTCGACGTCCACCTCGAACGTCTGCTCGTGGCCGATGCTCTTCGACTGCGAGTCGGGCACGACCGGGCGGACGTCGTCGCCGCGCGAGAGCCGCGCGAAGTGGTCCGCCGACGACGCGCCGAACTCGCGGGCGAGGCGCTCCTCGGACCAGGCGCGCAGCGCGCCGATCGTGGTGACGCCGAGCTGGTGGAAGCGCTCGGCGGTGCGAGGCCCGACGCCCCAGAGGCGCTCGATCGGGAGCGGGTCGAGCACGGCGTGGACGTTCTCCTCGGTGACGATCGTCAGCCCGTCGGGCTTCCTCAGGTCCGACGCGAGCTTCGCGAGGAACTTGTTCGGCGCGACGCCGACGGACGCCGTGACGTGCAGCTCGCCGCTGATGCGCCGCCGGATGCCGCGCGCGACCTCGTCGGCCGGGCCGAGCAGGCGCTCGGTGCCCGTGACGTCGACGAACGCCTCGTCGATCGAGAGCGGCTCCACGAGCGGCGACACGTCGTGGAGGATCGCGAACATCGCGTCGGACACGCCGCGGTACCGCTCGAACCGCGGCGGCACCACGATCGCCTGCGGACAAAGCCGCCGCGCCACGCTCATCGGCTGCGCCGACCGGCACCCGAACTTCCGCGCCTCGTACGACGCCGCGCAGACGACGCTCCGCCGCCCGTCGCCGCCGACGAGGAGCGGCTTGCCGCGCAGCTCGGGGTGGTCGAGGGCTTCGACGGACGCGTAGAAGGCGTCCATGTCGACGTGGAGGATGCGGCGCGGGGGCGGGTCGGAAGCCATTGCCGGAAGAGGCTACTGCTCGGCGACGACCGCAGACCGGATCAGCTTGTGACTCGAGCAGCATCCGCGACGGCCGATCGAGCCGCGAGACGATCGACGGTGCGGAGAAGGTGACTCGCGAAGAGCACGATCTCCGCGGCCTCTGACGCGTCGGCGATTCCGACCTCTCGGTGGCTCTGCGGGTTCTTGTAGAGCGCAATCGCCCCTGCCATGACGCTCATCAATGCCTCGCGTTCGGCTTTCAGATCGGACGACAGCCGCAGCGGTCCGGTGGTCTCGTGGAACGCCTTGCGCATGAGGTTCACGCCGATGTCGTCGGGTCCCAGGCCTGCGGCCACGCGCACGCGCACCTCGAGCGCCTTGAACGCCTGGAACACTGCCGTGTCGAAGTCACCGCGAATGAAGCTCGCGTCCACGCCGACCGAGAGCAGTGCTGCATGCAGAGAAGCCCGCGGCAGCAGATGCGCCTGGTGGTATGCGCGAAGGTCTGTCTGCGCGGCGAGCTTGCGTCCGCGACGCGAGAGTCTCATCCAGCCGGTGCCGCGACCGGGGTCGGGGACAACCAGGCCCTCGCGCTCAAGCCAAGCCCACCCCTCTGGAAGCACCGCGCGGACCTCGTCCTGTCTCTCGCGCGGATAGAAGGCAGCGGCGCCGGCAACACCGAAGAAGTTGCTGCGGTTCAACGCGGCCGGCTCGTCGTCCGGAACCGTCGCCAGGACGCGCAGGACGGCGAATCCGACCTCTTCGGGGTCCAGCGCCAGAAGAACGTCCGGATCGGGAACGACGTCAGCGAGCGTCAATGCTCTCGACATGCCTGGCGCACCTCACGGCGCCGCGGGAGTGTATCGATTGCCGGCCGCGGTCTACGATGGCCGCTGGGAGGAACCCGCCCATGCGGAACGTGCTCTTGCTCGCGATGCTCGTCCTTTCCGGATGTCTCAGTCCCCGCGTGATGCGCTACGACAATGCGCCGCATTACGAGCCGACCAATCCAAGCGACCTAAAGGTGCTTGATGCCGTTCCCGAGGGAGCAATCCTCCTGGGCGAGGTGGACGGCATTGGAACGACCGGACTCGTGATCGGACCCGAAGCGATGGACAAGGCGCTCGAAGGCGCGGCTGCGATGGGCGCGGACGCCGTTGTCGTCATTGGCCACGGCTCCGAGCCAATGATCAATGACCCGTTCGGCCGCGATTTCGCGACAGTGCGCGTGAAGGCCCTGCGGCTCGTGAGGTAGACCGACACAGCGCACACGTGTCGGCGGCACGGCGGCGCCAGCTACGATGCCGCGCAACTCGGAGCCCCCTTCATGCGCACCCGCCTCGCCGTCGCCGCCCTGCTGCTGACCTCCCTCACCGCCTGCCACAGCCCCCGTGTCCACCGCGCCTACGACGCCCCCGTCTACCCGCCGACGAACGCCGACGAGGTCCGCGTCATCACCGACGTCCCGGCCGGCGCGATCGTGCTCGGCGAGGTCGAGGGGACGGGACACGCGCTCTTCGGCGACGCGATGACCACCGCGCTGCGCGGCGCGGCGTCGCTCGGAGCGGACGCGATCGTCGTCCACGGCGGCGCGGCGCCGGACTCGCGGGAGGGCGGGAACATCGGGGAGACGCGCACCATGGTCCGCGCGACCGCGGTGCGGCTCGCCCGGTAGGGACCGTGGCCGCTCGGGCAGGGACGGCGGCCGCCGGTCGTCCAAGCCCCCGAGGACGCGCGCGTCGCGGCGGGGGCTGCTACGCTTCGCGCCCGGTGGCGCTGCTCCCGGAGGCTCGATGCGGACACTTCTCGCCGTCGCGGTGCTGGGCCTGATCGTCGTCTCGTGCCGCGCGCCTCTCCCCGGACGCATCGTGTCGGACCGTGGCTACGACTACGAGCCGACACGGCCGGAGGACGTCGAGGTGCTGCCGAAGGTGCCCCACGACGCGGTCATCATCGGCGAGGTCGAGGGACGCGGGACCAAGGCCTTCCTCGAGACCGACGAGGCGATCTTCGACGCGCAGGCGCTCGCGGCGCAGCTCGGCGCCGACGCGATCGTCATCACCAGCCCCGACACGCTGATCGACCCGTCCGCGCCGTTCCAGCGCGTCCCGAGCCGTCTGCACGCGCTGGCGCTGCGCCGCGAACGCTAGCGCGACGCGACGCCGCGCGGCAGGGCGCGGGCCAGCGCCGCTTCGACCGCCGCGAGCAGCGCCTCGGGCGTGTACGGGTTCTGCAAACGGACGAACAGCCCGTCGGACGGGCGGCCGTCCACGGAGACGACGATGATCGGCGTGAACGGCCGCTTCGTCTGTGCCTCGGTCACGACGCGCGCGCCGGACAGATCCGGCAGGCGCAGGTTGACGATGACGACGTCGTAGTCGCGGTCCGGCCGCGCGAGCAGCTTGAGCGCGGAGCCGCCGTCGCAGGCCTGGTCGACGTCGTACCCGCCGCGGTCGAGCACCATGCGGGCGATCTGGCGCAGGTCGTCGGAGTCCTCGACGAAGAGGACGCGGCGGCGGGCCGGGGTGGTGCTGCGGGAGGGCATCGACGGTCCTTCCGTGTGTCCCGCCGGCGTGAGCCGCGCGGCTGGGTCGTGCGTCTCCTATCGGAAACCGGACGGCGGGAATCGAGGCCGCCGCCCGGTGGGCGTCACTCCGTGGCGCCGTTCTTGATCTTGGCGATCACGGCGTCCGTGTCGCCTTTGATGTCGGGGAACTTCGTGCCGAGCGACTTCATCGCGGCGTCGAGCGTCTCGTACGCCTCGGTCTCCGGCGCGCGGTACTTCCACCACGCGCTCATGCACTTGTTGAGGAGCGGCGTCGTGAACTTGCCCTGGTCGGGCATCGTGATGCCGAGCTCCTTGACGCGGATCTTCAGCGCGCCGGATTCGTTGCGGATCTTGGCGTACTCCCTGACGGTCTCGGCCATCTTCGCCTGGAGCTGGTCGACGATGGTGTTCGCGATGACGAGCACGCGCGGGTCGGCGACGGTCAGGGCGCTCACCTGGCGCGCGACCTGCTTCGCGGTGTTGAGGCGCCCCTTCGCGTAGGTGGTCGCGCCGTTGATCGCCGCGAGCACGCCCTTGAAGCCGGCATTGACCTCCGCGAGGCCGCGCTGGTAGTCGGGGTTCTTGTTCGTCGCGCGGTCGGGGTGGTCGTAGTCGTTGTCCGCGACCTCTTCCGCCATCTCCAGCGCCTCGCGCGCCTCCTGGATCGCGGGCGGCAGCAGGTCGTACGCGCGCTGGATCTGGCCCTTCTTCGCCTTGCCGTTGACGGCTGCCATCACGTCGTCCTCGTCCACGCGGTTGACGCCCGCTGCGTCGTTGACCGGCGCGCGGAGCTGCTTCGCCGACACCGGCGAGCCCTCGCGATGGACGGTCTGCGCGGCCTTCGCGAGCTGCCGGTTCGCGTTGTCGAGGTCGCCGCTCCTCGTCAGCGTGACGACGAGCTTCGTCGTCCGGTCGAGGTCCTTGACGCGCGCGTCGGCGCCGTCGAGCACGGAGTCCGCCGCCGTGTCGAGGCGCGCCGTGTACGCGGCCTGCTCCGCCTCGAGCTCGTCCTGGCGCTTGCTCACCTCGAAGACGAAGTGCTGCATGATCGACTTGTCGTCCTTGTGCGCGAGCGATCCCTGGATCGCCTTGCCCGCGGCCTCGGCGGCCTCGAGCTTCTGCACCGCGGACGCGAACCACGTCAGCTTGCCGCGCGCCGCGATGAGGCCCTTCAGACCCTCGTAGTCGGTGAGCGCCTTGGCGAGTCCGCGGTCCGCGACGCTCTCGGCCTTGGTGTCGGTCCACCAGCGCAGCGTGACGGGATCGGCGACCCGCGACTTCGTCAGCAGGGCGCGGGTCGGCGCGTCGCCGGGAGGAGGCGGCGGCTCGTAGCCGCGGACGATGACGATGTCGTCGTCGCCCCAGTGGCCCGAGCTGAACATCCCGCCGCCCTCGTGCTTGATGCGGAAGACGAGCTTGCTCTTGACGACGCCGACCTTCGCGTACGGGCGCCGGAGCTGGGCCTGCTTGGCCGCGTTCGCCGCGGCGACGACCTCGTTCTTCTTGTTGGTCGTGTACGTGCCGAGGACCTCCTCGACGTCGCTCCACTTGAACTGGTTGAGCGCCTTGCGAACGAGGCAGGCGCTGTCGTCCATCTTGTCGAATGCCATGGCGTCGTCCCTCCAGCGGTGATCCGCGCTGCCCAGCACGGACGGAGGAGGATCCGGGGAGACGCGCTGCGACGCAAGGACGACCCAGTTCAGCGGAACTTGTGGCCCGTGAACTCCTGGGACGGCGGCTTCTTGTGCTTGAGGAAGGTCAGCGCCAGGAGGGCGACCGGGATCAGGCACGCGACCACGATCCACGTCGGGAACCCGCCCGCGTCCTTCTTGGGCGCGGGGGGCTTCGGCGCCGCGGGACCGGCGCCGCCCGGCGCCTCGACGGTGTACGGCTGCATCGTGCTGCCGCCCATCGCGCGCTCCGGGGCGCTCGCGACCTTCTGCACCTGCTTCGCGCGGAGCTCCATCTGCTCGCGGACGATGCGCTCCGCGATGTCCTGCTGCGTCTCCTGCGCGGATGCAACGCGGGCCGCGAACGCGGAGAGAAGGACCAGGGCGAGCGCTGCACGCACGCTTCCTCATCGGCGCGAAGGCGAACCGGGCCTTACCGGAGCGTGGTTCCGAGGCTCATTTGAGCCTGGGCGGGCCTCGCGACTTGTCCCGTTTGCGCCGCTGCACGGCCTCGCGGAGCAGGAACTCGATGTGCCCGTTCAGGCTGCGCAGCTCCTGCTCCGACCACGCCTGCAGCTCGCGGTGCAGGTCCTCCGGGAGGCGAAGGAGGAAGGGTTTTCGCTCGGCCATCTCGGCCTCTAGTAGAGCGACCCCGAGTTGACGACCGGTTGCGCGCCGTGCTCGCTGCAGAGCACCACGAGCAGGTTCGACACCATCGCCGCGCGGCGCTCCTCGTCGAGGTCGATGATCTTGCGCGACGAGAGGTGCGCGAGCGCCATCTCGACCATGCCGACGGCACCCTCCACGATCATCGCGCGGGCCGCGATCACCGCGGACGCCTGCTGGCGCCGCAGCATCGCGCCGGCGATCTCCGGCGCGTAGGCGAGGTGCGAGAGCCGCGCCTCGATCACCTCGACGCCGGCCCGCGAGAGCCGCTCCTGCAGCTCGCGCTGGAGCTCCATCGCGACGACGTCGCCGCTGCCGCGCAAGGACGGCGCCTCGTCGGTGCTGCCGTCGTAGGGATGCGTCGACGCGAGGTGCCGGACGGCCGTCTCGCTCTGGACGCGGACGAACTCCTCGTAGTTCTCGACGTCGAAGACCGCCTGCACCGTGTTGCGCACGCGCCACACGACGACCGCCGCGATCTCGATCGGGTTGCCGGCGCGGTCGTTGACCTTCAGCTTGTCGCCGTTGAGGTTGTGCGCGCGCAGGGAGACGGCCCGCTTGGTCATGAACGGGTTCGTCCAGCGGAAGCCCGTCTCGCGGACGGTGCCCTTGTAGGCGCCGAAGAGCAGGAGCACGCGCGCGGTGTTCGGCGGCACCGTGAAGAAGCCGCCCGAGAGGACCGCCGCGAGCACGAGCGCCGCGATGCCCGCGATCACCAGCGACGCCGAGTGGTCGATCGCGCCGAGGATCACGGAGAGCGGCGCGCCGAGGAAGAGCAGCATCACGACGAAGAGCATCGGGAAGCCGACGGTCGTCGTCGCGTCGCGTTCCTGGGTGGCCGCCGCGTTCGGGCGGAGCGTCGGGGCGAGGGTCGTCTTGTCCATGGAGGCCTCCTGTCGTGCCGGGGAAGATATCGGAGCGATATCACTTCGATATCGTGAAAACCGGCCGCGCGCCCAGGCGGTGCGGTAGTATCTCGGCAGAGGAGGCGACTCATGACGGACCAGGAGATCGGACTCTGGGGAGGCATCCTGGGCTCGGCGCTGGGCCTCGCCGGCGGCGTCTTCGGCGCGTGGATGAGCCTGAGGAGCGCCAAGCCCGGCCCCGAGCGGATGCACCTCGCGCGGTGGACGGCGATCATCGGCGCGCTGACGATCGGCTTCACCGTGGCGATGCTGCTTGTGCCCGCACCGTGGCGGATGCTGCTCTGGGTGCCCTACGCGCCGCTCTTGATGCTGTCGCTGCGCGCCGTCAACCGCGGGCAGCCGCGGATCCGCGCCGAGACGCGCTGAGCTTCGGGAATTCGAAGTCCTCGCTGGACGGGTCCCGCAGGCCGCCCTACCATCCCCGCCCCCAACTACGGAGGTGAGGACGTGCGGATCGGTAACTCGCTTGCAGCCGTGGTCGTACTGACCCTGTCCGCCGCGGCCGCCCAGGCAGGCACGATCGACACGCGGCCCGCGTTCGACAGCAACCAGACCGGCGCCGGCGCGCCGCCGTTCAACTCGATGTACGGCCAGACGTTCCTCGCCGACGCGGACACGCTCGTCTCGTTCACGTTCCAGATGAACACGATCGGGCTGATGTTCGTGCAGGGAGAGGTCTGGGCGACCGCGGCAGGCGTTCCCGTCGGCGGTGCCCCGATCTTCATCGTCGCCCCGCCCCAGGACGTGACCAACTTGGGGCCCCTCGCGGACTACACGTTCGTCGCGAACTTCGCGCTCACGCCCGGGACGACGTACGCGGTCGTGGCGCGACCTCTGTTCGGCGCCGGCAACATCGGTTACACGGGCAACTTCTACGCCGACGGTACGGAGGTCTTCAGCAGCGACGGCGGGGCCACGTGGGGCTCGAACGGCGGACTCGACCTGGCGGTCCAGATCGTGATGTCGGGCGCGGTGGTCACCCCGGAACCCGCCACGTGCGCGCTCTTCGGGCTCGGGCTGGCCGGCCTCGGCCTCGCCGTCCGGCGGCGCCGGGCGGCTGCCGCCAAGAGCTGAGGCCTACGTCCCCGGCACGTCGAACAGGTACCCCACCCCGCGCATCGTCTTCAGGAACTCGGGGTTCGCGGCGTCCTTCTCGATCTTCTCGCGGAGCTTCTGCACGAAGTTGTCGATCGTGCGCGGCGTGCCGTAGTAGTCGTAGCCCCAGACCTTGTTGAGGATCTGGTCGCGGGCCAGCACGCGGCCGCGGTTCTTGATGAAGAGGCCGAGGAGCTCGAACTCCTTCTTGCTCGTCTCGATGACTACCCCGTCCTTGCGCACCGTGCGGCCGACGAAGTCGACCTCGACCGTGCCGAACGTGAACGCCTCCGCGCCGCCCTCGAGCGCCGTCTTCTTGCGGACGAGCGCCCGGACGCGCGCCATCAGCTCCTTGACCGAGAACGGCTTCGTCACGTAGTCGTCCGCGCCGAGGTCGAGGCCCGTGATCTTGTCGGCCTCCATCGTCTTCGCGGTGAGCACGAGGATCGCCACCGCGGGATCGCGCTTGCGGACCGCGCGGCAGATCTCGAAGCCGTTCAGCTTCGGCAGCATGAGGTCGAGGACGATGAGGTCCGGCTGCGCGTCGAACGCCAGGCGCAGGCCCTCCTCGCCGTCCATCGCCGTGACGACCTCGAAGCCCTCGAAGCGCATGTTCTTCTCGAGGCCGAGCAGGATCGAGCGGTCGTCCTCGACGATCAGCACCTTGGTCATGAGCGGCCCCCCGCCGAGGACGCTTCGAGCGCGAGACGCCGCCCGACGTCGGCGCCCGGGAGCAGCACGCGGAAGTGCGCCCCGCCGAGACGCTCGGAGCGCGCGACGTCGATCCGCCCGCCGTGCGCGAGCACGATCCGCCGCGCGACGGCGAGCCCGATGCCCGTGCCCTCCACGCGCCGCGAGAGCGTCTCGTCGCCGCGGTAGAACTCCTCGAACACCAACTCGCGCTCCTTCTCCGGCACGCCGGGGCCGTCGTCCTCGACCTCGATGACGACACCGCCCGAGCCTCCGGGACGCACGCCGACACGGATCTTCCCCCCGTTGTGCCCGGCGTATTTCACCGCATTGTCAAGAAGGTTGAGGAACACCTGGAGAATCGCGTCCCGGTCGATGATCGACTCGGGCAGCGGGTCCTCCACCGCGAGCTCGATCGAAGCCTGCGCAGCCTCGGCGCGCTTCTGGAAGAGCGCGACCGCGCGGCGTGCGACGTCGCCGGCGTCCGCGCTCTTCAGCTCGATCGGCGCGCGGCCGCGGGTGAACGACGCGAACTGCAGTACGCGCTCGACGAGCGACTGCAGCCGGTCGGTCTCCTGCGCCACGACGTCGAGGCACTCCTTCACCTCGGCCTCGTCCTTGACGCGCCCCTCGCGCAGCGTCTCGACGAACATCCGCAGGCTCGTCAGCGGCGTGCGGAGCTCGTGGGACAGGTTCGAAACGAAGTCGCTCTTCATCCGCGCGAGACGGACCTCGCGCATCACCGCGCGGACCGCGAGCAGACTCGCCGCCACGATCGCGAGCCCCGCGCCGGCGAGGATCGCGAGCCACGTGCGACGGGCGGAGGCCGTCTCCTCGTCGAGGAACCTCGTGTCGGCGAGGACGACGTTCGCGTAGAGGCCAGGTACCGTCGGCCCGAACGGCACTCCTTCGAGCAGCGCGGGGCCGTCGGCCTTCGTCAGGAGATCGTGGTTCTTGTCGTCGCGGACGACGAACACCACGCCGTCCGGAAGCCCGACCGCGCGCGTCGCCGGCTCGACGGCTCCGTGCAGCAGCTTCGGCGGCGGCGCGACGAACGCCACGCCGATCGGGTCTCCGGGCCGCCGCGGCTCGTTCTGCGGGAACGGGATGACCGTCATGAGCCACAGCGTGTCGAGCATGAAGTGCTCGACGTCCGCGCCCATCGCGGCGGCGCGCAGCGCGGACCTGCCGGGATTCATGGCACGGTTCGTCTCCTCGTCGATCCGGAGGCACGTCTCGAGGCGGATCCGCATGTCCCGTTCGATCGGCGGGGACAGCCGCGTGTGGCTCGCGGCGTAGAGCTTGTCGCACTCGTCGCACTCCACGCGGTACGCAGCGTCGGAGAGCAGCGGACGCATCCGCTGCGCCTGGATGCGGCGGTCCTCGACCTCGTCGACGAACACCTGCGTCTGTATCCGCGGGTTGTCGAGCGACTGCAGCAGGACCTCGCAGATGACGGCCGACGCCGACGGCCCGAGCGGCTCCGCGTCGGCGAGCGTGCCGCGGTCGTCGCGGACGGTGCGGTAGTGCGCGAGCAGCGTGCGCGCGAGCATCAGCGCGGAGTCGCGCTCCTTGCGCGCGTACGCGGCGCGGGCGCCCGACTGCAGCGTCAGCGCGGCGGCGACGGCGTCGCGCGGCGGGTGCTCCGCGACGTCCGCGGCGAGCGCCTTCGCGGCCTCCACGGCGCGCGCGGGGTCCGTCCGCTCGAACGCGAGCACCTCGTCGAGGCGGGCGCGGGCGGCCGGGTCGTTGAACGGCGCGGGCGGCGGGTCGTACGGCGGACGCTGGTAGTCGATGAGGCGCCCGTCCTCGGCGATCAGGTACGCGTACTGGAAGAGCGGAGCCACCTCGTTCGCCATCGCGTCGCGGACACGCTCCCACCGCGAGCCACCCTCGCTGTGGCGCAGCGCGTTGACCAGCAGCACCTCCTGCCGTCCGACGATCTCCGAGGCGTTCATCACGACGACCCGCGCGTCGCGGCGCCCTTCGTCCTTCAGCTCGTCGGTCCGCACCTGCCGCCGCTCGGTCGTGCTGCGCAGTCCGAGCGCCCCGAGCACGCCGACCTGCACGAGTGCCGCCCCCAGGACGACCGCCGCGACCTTGGACTCGCGCGGGAACCGGTGGAGGGAGAGGCGCATGGAAGCTGCGGTTTCTCGCCGTTCTCCGCGCGATTGCGAAGCGCCATGTGAGTGCGGGCTGGCTTCCCGGACGACGGTGACGGCTACACTCCAGCCTGCGTTCGGGCGACCGGGACTGGGGGCAGTCCGCGCGGCGGTGGAGCATCCCGAGTGCAGGAGACTGCGATGCGAGCGCTGGTCCGTGTCCTCGTTCGTGTTCTCGCCTTGGCGGTCGTCGTCGCAGCGGCCGGCGCTCCCGCCGGGGCCGGCGGCCGCTCTCCGAACCGTCTCCGCATGCGCCTGCGCGAGGACGCCGGGACCAGCGAGTTCGCGTCGAATCCCGTCCACCGCGGCCGCTTCCGCATGGAGCTCCGCGGACGCGTGGACGTGCAGGCGGCCTCGACCCTCGGAGTGCGCATCGGCAGCCTCTCGATCGACGTGCCGCTCACCCAGGGACGGTTCGCGGGCACGGTCCGTCAGGGCGTGATCGACTTCAGCGTCCGCGCGCGGCTCGCCCGCGGCGCGCTCGCCGCCACCATCCGCGGCAACGCGGCGAACGACCAGGGCACCGTCCTCGGACGCCAGGTCCTGACGCGCCTCGACCAGGAGGACCCCGGCCAGTCGAAGACCTTCCACGGCCTCGTCGCCGCGAGCGTCGTCCTCGACGAGACGATCGTGCCGCTCGCCGTCGGCTTCGTCGGACGCTTCGACCCGCTCACGCGCCGCGCGCGCGTCGGCGAGCACCGCGCGGGCGAGGACGACGTCGACGTCGCGATCGCGGCGGCCGCGATCGTGCCCGTCGAGACGGCCACGCGGCCGGTCATCCTGTTCGTCCCGCGGCGGCCCGGCGAGGGCTGGCACGGACGCGCGCGCGGCATGGCGATGTCGACGGGAACGGCGCCCGCGCTGTCGCTCACGACGTCGTCGGGCCGCGAGCGCACCCTGGACGTCGTCCGCGTGCCCGGCGCCAACGCGGGCGACGGAACGCCGCAGGGCGACGGGTTCGAGGCGCTGGTGCTTCCCGACGGCGCGGTCTTCCAGCGCACGTTCGACGTCGCGGTGCAGATGCCCGCCGGGCCGCAGACGGTCACGATTCGCGCGTCCGGCCCGCGCGGCCTGCGCACGGAGCTGATGCGGTTCGTGGACGTCCCCGAGCCGGTGCCTCCCGTCCAGATCGACGCGTCGTGGCACGTGCTCGAGATCCGCAGCGGCGGCCAGCTCTGGGGATGGGGCGACAACTCGTCGGCGCAGATCGGCGAGGGAACGACGCACGATCCCGTCTCGCCGGTGCCGCTCGAAGCGCCGAGGCGCGTCGTGTCCGCCGCCACGGGCGACGACTTCTCGATGGCCGCCGACGCGGACGGCCAGGTCTGGACGTGGGGCACGCGCGACATCCCGGGCGCCACGATCTGGGGCGATCCGCCGGAGATCGTCGGCGGCGTCTCGAACATCGTCGCCGTCACCGCGGGTGACTCCGACTCGCTGCTGCTCGGGTCCGACGGCCGCGTGTGGTCGCTCAGCTCGACGCGCCGGAATCCGCGGCAGGTGCAGGGCATCCCGCCGATGGTCGCCATCGCGGGACGCGAGGACGGCCGCCTCGCGCTCGATGGCCTCGGCAACGTGTGGGAGCTGCGGACGTTCGGCGTGCAGGACGGCGACGCGGTGGTGCCGGTGCGCGTGAACTCGCTGCCGCAGTCGAGCGCGATCTCCGCGGGCTCCGACGCGGTCGTGATCGCCGTCGACGGCAAGGTCTGGACGTACGGCGTCGACGCGGGCGCCACGCCGCTCCGCGTCGTCATTCCGGGACGCGCCGTCGCCGTGTCGGCGGGCTACGACTCGAGTCTCGTGCTCGACGCGGACGGCAACGTCTGGACGTGGGACGCGGCGATGGCCGCGCAGCCGCAGAGCGACGGAGCGGGCGGCAAGCGCATCGTGCCGGTGCGGATCGCCGACCTCGACGGCATCGTCCGGATCGTGGCGGGCACGGGCGAGAAGTCGCTCCTCGTGGACGCGGACGGCGCGGTGTGGATGTGGGACAGCATCTTCACCCAGGCCGGGACGGAAGTGCCGGTGCTCGCGCCGCGGACGTTCCATCCGGGGCACTTCGCGACGACTCTCATCGAGCTCGCGAAGCGACCGGCGCGGCGCCGCTGAGCGTCAGACGCTCGAGAGTGCCGCGACGAGCCGGTCGAGGAACTCCGTCTGCGCGGCGAGCATCTTGACGCGCGCCGCGCCGATCTCGAACCACCCCGCGCGGTCCACCTCGGGGAACTCCTGCACGCGCCCCGAGCGCGGCGGCCACTCCATCGAGAACGTGTTGCTGCGGATCGCGGCGGCGTCGCAGTCGCCGCGGAACGCCCACGCGAGGACCTCCTTCCCGCCCCGCTGACGGATCGCGCCGAGCGGCAGGTACGGCTCGCGCGCCGCGACGCCCGTCTCCTCCGCCATCTCGCGGATCGCGGCGGCGAGCGGGTCCTCGTCCGCGCCGATGCCGCCCTTCGGGATGGACCACCCGCCGTCGTCCTTCTTCGCCCAGTGCGGGCCGCCGGGGTGGATGAGCAGCACTTCGATGTTCGGGACGTCGCCGCGGAACATCAGCAGCCCGGCGCTGCGAGGAGCCATCAGCCCACCGGACGGACGTCCCGCGCGTGCTCGGCCAGGACGTGCCGGTGCCGCCCGTCGTCGGTGCGCAGCAGGAGTCCGTCGGTCGCCGAGAGATCGGCGACGAACCCCTCGACGCTGGCATCGGCGTCGAGCAGCGACACGCGGCGGCCGAGCAGCACGCTGCGGCGGCGGTACGCGGCCTGGAGGTCCGCGACGCCCTGCGCCGCAAGCGCCTGCTCGATGCGCGGCTCGAGCGCCGCGAGCACGGCGCGCAGCACCGCGGCGCGGTCGTGGCGGCGTCCCGTGCGCAGCGCGAGGCTCGTGGCGACCGAACGCAGATCCGGCGGGAAGTCCTCGGCGCGCTGGTTGACGTTCACGCCGAACCCCGCGACGTACGCGGGACGGTCCGGATGGAAGCCGCGGGCCTCGACGAGGATGCCGGCGAGCTTGCGTCCCACGGACCAGAGGTCGTTGGGCCACTTGATCCCGATGTCGGCCCCGGTCGCGGCTTCCAGACCCTCCGCGAGTCCGAGCCCCACCGCGGCGACGAGCAGCGTCGGCGACGCGTTGCGCGCCTCGCCGCGCAGCACGAGGCTCGCGTGGATCGCGACGCCGGGCGGCGAGTGCCACGAGCGCCCGCGCTGGCCGCGTCCGGCGGTCTGCGTCTCGGCGACGACCAGCGTGCCGTGCGGCGCGCCCGCAGACATCATCTCGAGCGCGAAGTCGTTGGTGCTGCCGCAGGACTCGTAGAACGCGAGCGTCCGCCCGAGCTCCTTCGTCGCGAGCCCGCGGCGGATGGAATCGGCCGTCAAGTCGTTCACGACTGCAACACCCGCATCGACACGTCGAGCGCCGGCGCCGAGTGCGTGAGCGCGCCGACCGAGATGCGCTCCACGCCGCTCTCCGCGAAGCCGCGGACGTTCGCCAGCGTGATCCCGCCCGACGCCTCGAGCTGCGGCCCGCCGCCGCCCGGGAACGCCGCATCGCGGACGCGCACGGCCTCGGCGCAGCGCTGCGGCGTGAAGTTGTCGAGCAGCACGACCTCCACGCCCGGCACGAGCGCCGCGCGGAGCTCGTCGAGATCGATCGCCTCGATGCCGACCGGGCAGTCCGGTGTCTGCCGCGCGAGCAGCGCGACGACGTCCGCCATCGTCCTCGCGGTCCCCGCCGCGCGCGCCGCCTCGAGGTGGTTCTTCTTCACGAGGACGCGATCCGCGAGCGACGCGCGGTGGACGTCGCCCCCGCCCGCGCGGACGGCCGCGAGATCGAACGCGCGCAGGCCCGGCGCCGTCTTGCGCGTCGCGAGGATGCGGGCCCCCCCTTTTCCATCGCGAGCCGAGCCCGCGACTGCATCGACGAACCTCGCCGTCAGCGTCGCGATCCCGCTCATCCGCTGGACGAGATTGACGGCCGTCCGCTCGCCCGCGAGCAGCACGCGCAGGCTGCCCTCGATGCGCGCGAGCTCGTCGCCGGGCTGCACGCGCGTGCCGCCGATCGCGTACGTCCAGCAGTCGAGACGGTCGCCCGGGCGCAGCAGCGGCTCGGCGAGACGCGCGAACACGTGGAACGCGAACTCGGCGCCCGCGATGACGCCCGGCTCCTTGGCGCGGATGACGGCGTGGCCGCGTGCCGCGGCGGGGACCAGCGCGTTGCTCGTGACGTCCCGCGACGCGTCGTCCTCGCGCAGCGCGAGACGGATGGCGTCCATCTGCGCTGGCGTGATGTCGGGCGGCGGCCGCATGCGCCGGATGCTACGCCGCGTCATCGGCCGCCGCCGCATCGGACGAACCGTCGCAGGCGTGCGAGCGTGGTCGAGCCCACGCCGGGCACGCGGCCGAGGTCGTCGGGTCCGTCGAACGGCGCCGCGGCGCGCGTCTCGACGATGCGTCCCGCCAGCACGCGGCCGATGCCGGGCAGCGCCTCGATCTCGCCCTCGGGCGCCGAGTCGACGTCGACCGCATAGGCCTCCGGTACCAAGCGCGGCCTCGCTCCAGGCCGGGCGATCCGCGACAGGCAGGCGCCCGCCAACAGCAGGAACGCGATGGCGCAGGCGAGGCGCGCGTCGCCGGTGATCCGGGAGTTCTCGTCCATGGAAGGAGGACGCACGGGACGGGGCGGAATCGGCATGCCGAAATCGAGCGAAACGCAGATGAAAGCGCCCGCACGGGCTCGGCGTTATCCCTTCCGGAGGAGGACCCCATGCCCCGCAAGTTCCTCGTGCCGCTGGACCTCGCGAGCGAGACGCCTCGCGAGCTGACGTTCGCCGCCGACCTCGCGAAGGCGCTCGACGCCGAGGTCATCCTGTTGCACGTCGTCGACTACCTGCCGACGCTGCTGCCCGTCGAGGTGCCCGGCGGCTATCCGCTGCCGCAGCTCGACATCGTCCGCGGCGCCGCGACGACGAAGATGCAGCGGATCGCGGCCAAGGCCGGCGTCCCCGACGCCCGGACGCAGATCGAGACGGGTGCCGCCGCCGAGCAGATCGTCGCGTTCGCCAAGCGCGAGCGCGTCGACCAGATCATCCTCGGCAGCCACAGCCATCAGGCGCTGGCGCGGATGGTGCTCGGCAGCGTCGCGGACCGCGTGGCGCACACGGCGACGTGTCCGGTGACGATCGTGCGGGATCTCAAGCATTAGGCCGGCGACGGAGCGCCGTTGACGCGGGTCGCCGGCGCCGCGTGGACAACGTCACGCCCGGCACGTACGGTGCGGGCAGGTTCCCCGGAGAATCCTGCCCATGACGAACCCCGAGACGCAGCTCGCGAGCTACTTCGCGAAGTACGAGCCAACGATGGCCGAGTTCGGGAAAGCGCTGCGCGCGAAGCTGCGCGCCCGGCTGCCCGGTCTGTTCGAGATCGTTTACGTGTACGAGAACCAGGACGCGCTCGTGATCTCGTACTCGCCGACCGAGCACGGCTACGCAGGAGTGTGCTCGATCTCGCTGTACCCGGACAGGGTGCACCTGGGCTTCGGGCAGGGCGCTCAGTTGTCGAAGTCGGATCCGAACGAGCTGCTGCAGGGTCACGGCAAGACGGTGCGTTACGTCGTGCTGAACTCGGTTGCGGACTTCGACCGCGCGGAGATCGAGACGTTGATGGCGGCCGCGCTGAAGCTCGCGAAGGTGCGTGTCGATGCGGGCGCGAAGGGCTCGGTGATCATCAAGGCGGAGGAACAGAAGCAGCGCGCCCGCCGTGCCGCGAAAGCGGCGCGACCGGCCTCCGCACCTCGGAAGGCGAAAGCCCGGCGCTGACGCGAATTCGGCTCCGTGATCAGCGCTGCTTCTCGATCTCGTCGTACAGGTCGACCAGCTTCACGCTCTCCTTCGCCCAGTTCAGCTCCTCGCGCGCGAACCGGACGGCCGCCTCCGCGCAGGTCGCCGCGAGCGGGCCGTCCTCGAGCAGCGTGTGGATGCCCTCGGCCAGCGCCGCGGGGTCCTGCGGCGAACGCGCCGGATAGATCACGCCCGCGCCGCTCTTGCGGATGAGCGCCCCGACCTCCTTCGTGTCGGACGCGACGATCGGCAGGCCGGACGCGAGAGCGAGGAAGAACCTCGACGGGATGCCGAGACGGTTGACCGGGGTCGACGGCTCCGTCGGCACGATCGCGACGTCGGCGCCGGAGACGAGACGGACGAGCTCGTCCGCCGGCGCCGGCGCGACGAACCGGACCTGCGACGCGACGCCCTCCTCCTCCGCGAGCTTCTCGAACCGCGTGAGACGCGGCGTGCGTCCGAGGATGACGAGCAGATGCCGCTCGCCGAGGAGGCGCAGCGCGCGGATCGCCGTGTCCACGCCGCAGCCTTCGGTGATCGGGCCGAGGAAGAGCACGATCCGGTCCGTCGGGAACGCGCCGACGCGGCGTCGCAGCGCGTCGCTCTTCTTCGGCGGATGGAACGGAGGGCAGCTCCGCACGACGACCGGCCGCGCGCCGCCGTAGCGGCGCTCGAGGTCGTCGGCGAGCGCGTTCGTGTCCGCGATCGTCGCGGTGATGCCGCGGCGGCGGAGCTTCGTCTCGAGCGCGCTGCCCTTGCGTCGCAGGATGTCGATCGCCGCCGCGTACGCCTGCTTCTTCGGGCCGCGCGCGTCGGGCGCGACGAGACCCGCGAGGCGGTCGACGTACGCCGCGCCCGCGACGTCGTAGACGAACGGGACGCCGAGCGCGAGCGCGTGGTCCTGCGCGGGCCCCGCGACGTCGAGGTCCTGCGCGTGGATCGCCTCGGGCTTCTCGCGGGCGACGGCGCGGTCGGCGACCGGACGGAACCGCTCGTACCACCGCGCGATCCGCAGCGGGTTGCGCAGGCCCCCGCCGCCGGCCTGCCAGCCGCGCAGCGGCACGCGGACGTAGACGACGCCCGCCTCGTCCTCCTCGTCCTCGGTCGCCGCGGAGAGCACGCCGTACACGGTCACGCGGTGGCCCGACGCGGCGAGCGTGCGCGCCTGCCAGCGGACCCGGGGGTTCTCGGTGAGGTCGTCTCCGGCTACGAAAGCGACTTTCATTCAGTTCCCCTGCGCGGACGCGGGCCACGCCGCATGAACGCTATCGAAGAACGCGCGCCCCTCACTTTCGCGCCCGGTCTCGCGGTAGGCCGCCGCGAGACGCGTCGTGAGCTCCTCGTTCCACGGCTCGCGCGAGAGCTGCCCCTTCAGCACCTCGAGTGCCTCGCCGGTCTGCCCGAGGGACCGCAGGTGGTCGAAGAGCGCGATCTTCGCGTGGCCGCGGTCGGGGACGATCGTCCGCAGCTCCTCGAGCGGCAGCCCGCGCTCGACGCACATCGCCCACGCGGCGCTGAACGCCTGCGGACTCAGCTCCGACGCCTCGCGGAGCGCGGGGAGCGCGCCGTCGCCCGGAGGTCCGTAAGGTACGGACGCGGTGCCGACGAGCTTCAGGTACGAGCTGCCGACGGCGAGGTTCGTCTGCGCGTGCCCGCGTGACACGAGGCGCGTCCTACCGAGCGCGCGGTAGACGTCGTCCTGCGGCTCGGCGAGATAGAGCGCGACGATGCCGGTCCAGAGGTGCGCCTCGTCGTAGAGCGGATCGAGACGCGCCGCCTCGCGCAGCTTGATCTCGGCCTGCGTGAGCAGCGGCTTGGGGTCGACGGCCGTCGCGACGTGCGGCAGGAGCGACTTCGCCTGCGCGACGAGCGCCTCGGCGGGCGTCGCGCCCGTGGCGCCGTACTCGTCGAGATCGCGGAGACGGCCGATCGTCGCGACGACCGGGAACGCTGCCGCGGTGACTCCGGCGATGAGCACGAGACCCGCGAGTCCGCGCGCCGGGAGCAGCCACGGACGCGGCTCGTCCTCGACGGGCGGCGACATCGCGTCGGCCATCGCGGCGGGGAGCGTGAGCAGTGCCGCGAACGGGAGCGACACCACGAGGAACTGCGTCTGGAAGTCGCCGAGCGACGCGACGAGCACCGCCGCCGCGCCGCCGAAGGCACCCGCGGCGAGACATCGCGTGGACGCTTCCGGCGCGCGGAGAGCCGGAAGCCCGCGCCGCACCATCGCCACGACGAACCACGCCGCGAGCGCGAAGCCCACGATGCCGACGTCCGACAGCAGGTTCAGCGGGTCGGAGTGCGCAAACCACAGCTCCTGCGGGCAGTCCGTCGACTGCGTCAGATGGATCGCGCGGCCGAACGAGCCGAGGCCGGTGCCGAGGACGGGCGCCTCGCCGAAGAGGGCAAGCGTCGAGCGCCACATCGGGAAGCGCGGGTCGGCGATGCCGTGGGACGTGAAGAGGTAGTCGATGCGCTGGCGGAACGCGGTGACGGCGAGGGCGACGAGCGCGACCAGGACGACGAGGCCGAGCGCGCCGATCCAGAGAGCCACCGCCGTGCGACGACGGCCGTCGCGCCAGATCGAGAGGGCGAGCAGCGCCCACGTCGTCAGGCCGCCGGCGATCAAGCCGAGCAACCCGAGCCGCGACAGCGAGAGGAACCCGGCCAGCGCGCACAGCGCTGCCACGGCGAGGAGTCCGGCGAAGGCGGCGACGTTCCGACGCATCGCCTGCCACGCGAGTCCGAGCGCCGCGCACGCGCCCATCCCCGCCCAGACGGCCATCATCGTCCCGTGGATGAACGTCCCGGTGACGCGTCCCTTGCCGGACACCTTCTCGAAGACGCCGAGCAGGCGGTCGTCCCCGAGACGCGTGGCGACCAGGCCGTGCGCCGACTCCGCCGCCGCGACGATCACGACGAACGCGAGCACCCACGTCGCGACGCGGCGCGCGTCGGTCCGTCGAACGAGCGTCCAGACCGCCGCGCTGACCGCGATGACGCCGGCGACGTTGAAGAGCGCGTGCACGGTGCCGGCGGTCCAGAGCGACGCGGGACGCATCGTGTCGTCACCGGACGCCATGAGCGACGCGTACGTCCGCGCGGAGAACGGCGCCACGATCCCGAGCACCGTTTCCGGCAGCGGCACGAGTTGCAGGAGTCCGAGTACGAGCAGCAGCACGAGCGGCAGCCTGGTCCGCGCCGCCACGCGTCCGCCGGGCAGCGCGGGCGACTCGCGTCGCAGGCACTCCGCGGCGACGAGCCCCGCGAACGCGAGCGCCACGCTCATCTCCAGGATCGTCAGCGGCGCGAGCGAGGTGAGGAACTCGCGCAGCCACTCCGGGCCGCTCTGGCCCGCGGAGAAGCGCGGCGGCGCGCCGAGGAACAGGACGCCGAGCGCGACGGCCGCCGCAAGGAGGAGGAGCGCCGCGCGGGAAGCGCGGACCGCCGGGTCAGCCGATGAGGACTCCGTCACTCACCGACGGTGTACCCGGAGCGTCGCCTCCAGCGCGAGGAGAGCGTAGACGGCGAGGCCGAGGGACTCGTCCCCCGCCGCGTGCGCGCGGACGAGATCGCGGGCCGCGTCGGCGTCCACCACGCCGCCGATCCGCGTGTCCGGCGCGGCGAGATGGTCCTCGAGGAGACCCGCCGCCGGACCGCGCATCCACTCGGAGACGGGCACCGCGAACCCGTGCTTGCGCCGCGTGAGCACCTCGCGTGGCAGGTGCGGCGCCATCGCCTCGCGCAGGAGGCGCTTGCCGCGGAAGCCGCGGTGCTGCGCGGCGGGGACGCGTCCGGCGAGGTCCGCGACCTCGTCGTCGAGGAAAGGCACGCGGTTCTCGAGCGACGCGGCCATCGCCATGCGGTCCTCCTTCGCGAGGAGGTCGTCGGGCAGGTAGACGCGGAGATCCGCGAGACGCGCTGCGTCGGCGAAGGTGGGCGCGTCGCGGAACGCGCGGCGGATCTCCTCCATCACGGGCGGCGGCTCGTCGCGTCCGAGCAGCCGTGCGCGCCACGCAGCCGGGACGACCTCGAGCGCCGCCAGGTACCGCGCCGCCGGGTCGCGATGCGAGGCGCGAGCGAGCTTCCGCGCCAGCGCCCCGGCGGTCCCGAGACGGCTCCGCCGCGACTCCGGCAGCACGCAGGCCGCGGCTCGCGCGATGCCCGCGACCGCGCGCGGCACGCCGCCGAGGCCATAGCGCGCGTAGCCGGAGAAGAGCTCGTCGGCGCCCGTGCCGGTCAGGACGACCGTGACGTCCCGGGCCGCCGCCTGCGACAGCGCGAGCACCGCGAGCGCCGACGGGTCGCCGAAGGGCTCGCCGAACCGCGCGGCGGCGAGCGGGAGCAGTTCGCCGAGATGGCGCGACCCCATCGCCACTTCCGAGTGGACGGAGCCGAGCACCGACGCGGTCCGCCGCGCGGCGGCGCCCTCGTCGTACGCGCCCTCGCCGGGGAACGTCAGCGCGAACGTGCGGAGCGGCGCTCCGGCGTCGCGGACGAGCGCCGCGATCGCCGCGGAATCGAGCCCCCCGCTGAGGTACACGCCGATCGGCGCGTCGCCCATGAGGTGGCGGCGGACGGCGGACGTCAGCGCGTTGCGGACCTCGGCAGGCGTCGCGAGCGCGTCACGCTCGGCGACCGGAGACGACGCAAACGCGATCTCGCGCATGCGCGTCCCGTCGAAGACGAGCGCCGTGCCGGGCGGCACCTTGCGGACCGAGCGGTCGAGCGTCCGCGGCGACGGGACGAAGCCGAGCGTCAGGTAGTCCGCGAGCGCGTCGCGGTCGACGTCGCCTCCGCCGGGCAGCGCGCCGGCCTCGGACGCGAAGCGCAGCGGGACGCCGTTCGCGTAGTACAGCGGCTTGATGCCGAACCGGTCGCGCGCGAGCACCGTCTCGCCCGTCCGCGCGTCGTGGATGCCGATCGCGAACATCCCGCGCAGGCGCGCGAGCCCGGCGACGCCGAACGCCGCGTAGAGCGGCGCGACGACCGCCGTGTCGGCACCGTCGGGGACGGCGATCCCCCGCGACGTCAGCTCGCGCCGCAGCTCCGCGTGGTTCCAGATCTCGCCGTTGACGACCGCGATCACCGCGCCGTCCGCCGTCGCGTACGGCCCGGACGGCGCGCGCGGCGACGTCACGTGCAGACGCGCCGAGCCGAGCGCCGCCTCGCGTCCGGCGGCGACCACGCCGCGCGCGCCCGGGCCGCGGTGTGCGAGGCGTGCAGCCATCTCGCCGGCCTCGGCGAGCGCCAGGCCGGACGGAGCGAACGCAGTTCCGCAGATGCCGCACATCGGACGTCGATCCTACGCGGGACGCGGAACCGACCTCGACTTGGACGCCCGAGCGGCGCCGAACCTGTCACGAAGACGCGCGCCCGGCCCGTGCCCCGCGGCCATACTGCCCGCCGATCCATGTACCCCAGCGACTTCGGCCCCGGCGGCTACCTCAAGGATTACCTGCTGTTCTGGGCGATCTGGGTGGCGTTCGTGGGCGGCACGGTCTGGTTCTTCCGCCGGACGCGGGGCCGCACGGGTCGCCTCCGGCTCGTCGCGGGGAACGCGCTCGTCCTGGCGTGCCTGCTGTGGACGGCCGTCGTCGCCGGCGAGACGTACTTCCGCTGGTTCTACGACCAGACGGACTCCTTCGGCCTCCTGCCCACGAACTGGACCTGGTTCAGGGCGCACGTGCTCGAGAACACCGACGGCTTCCGCGACCGCGAGTGGCCGCGCGGAAAGCGGCCCGGCGTCGAGCGCGTCGCCTGCGTCGGCGACTCGTTCACGATGGGCTGGGGCATCCGGGAGCTCGCCGACTGCTGGCCGCAGCGCCTGGGTGCGGGCCTCGAGGCGCGCGCCCCGGGACGCTTCGAGACGCGCACGTACGCCATTCCCGGACTGCCGACGAGCCAGGAGGCGGCGCTCATCGACCGCCGCGTCAGCCGCGAGGGCGTGGACCGCGTGATCCTCGGCTACTGCCTGAACGACACCGACGACCTCTTGCCGCCCGACCGCTGGTTCAATCGCGAGGAGGCGCCGCAGGTCCCGTTCCTGAAGAACACGACCTCCTTCCTCGCCGACTTCCTCTGGTTCCGCCTGAAGCAGCGCCAGGACCCGCGCGTCCGGGACTACTTCGGCTACGAGAAGGAGGCCTACGACGACCCGAAGATCTGGGCCGCGCAGCGCGCGCAGTTCCGTCACATCGCCGAGACGTGCCGCGCGTCGGGCATGAAGCTCCACGTGATCGTGTTCCCGTTCTTCCAGTCGTGGGGCGACGACTATCCGTTCGGCGCGTGCCACGACAAGGTCGTCGCCGCGTGGCGCGAACTCGGCGTCGAGGCGATCGACCTGCGCGACGCCTATCGCGGCATCCCCGCGACGGAGCTCGTCGTCAACCGCTTCGACGCGCACCCGAACGAGCGGGCGTGCGCGATCGCGGCGGACGTCGCCCTCCAACGGATCTTCGGCTTCCGCTGATGGTGCCCTGTCCCCTCTGCGGCGGCGCCGAGACCGCGCGTCTCTTCGAGAAGGACGGCTTCCCGTACGAGCGCTGCCGCGCCTGCGGACTCGTCACCCGCGGCGGGAAAGACGGCCCGCCGAGCTATCACGACTACTTCCCGTCGCTGACGCAGACGCTCCCACCGCTGACGCGGAAGCGTTATGAAGCCTTGCTCGCGCGGCTGTCGGCACATCGCAGCACCGGCCGGTTCCTCGACGTCGGCTGCGGCGGCGGCTTCCTCGTCGAGACCGCGCGCGACCTCGGCTGGACGGCCGAGGGCACCGAGGTGTCGCGCGCCGCCGCGGAGTTCGGACAGGCGAAGGGGCTGAAGATCCACGTGGGCGTGATCGCGGACGCGAAGCTCCCCGCAGCAGCGTTCGACGCGATCACGCTGATGGAGGTCGTCGAGCACGTGCCGTCGCCGGTGGCGCTCCTGCGCGAGTGCGCGGAGCTCCTGCGTCCGGGCGGCGTGCTGTATCTGACGACGCCGAACTGGGGCAGCCTCACGCGGCGCGTCGTCGGCGCGCGGTGGCGTCCGATCGGGCGGGATCACGTCGTCTACTTCACGCCGCGGCACATGCGCCGCGCGCTCGCAGCGGCGGGACTGAAGCCGCTCCGCGTGACGACGGCGAACATCGAGCCGCACGAGATCCTGTCGCGGTTCCGCCGCGCGCGGCCCGGCGCCAAGGCGCCGTCGACGATGGAGCAGACGATGTCGCTGCGCGACACGGTGGAGGCGAGTCCACTGCTGCGCGCGGCGAAGGCCGTCGTCAACGCGGGGCTGGCGGCGACGGGAACGGGCGACACGATCCGGGCGCTGGCGGAGCGGGCGGTGTAGGACGCCGCGGCGGGGATGAGGCGGAGTCTGACACCGCACCCTCGAAGGCAGCGACGAGCGTAGACTGGGGTGCGAGGGACACATGTTCGTACTGCACCGCGGGGAGGTCGTCGGTGAGCTGACCGAGGAGATGCCAGACATGTGGTATCTCGAGGGCCAGTTCGTGCCTTCCGTGACGCCGGCCGGCGCGCAGTTCGCGATGCGAGCGCAGGCGCTGGTTCCTCGAACAGCGCTCGAAAACCCGACTCAGGCGATCCGCACCCGGCTGGTCGAGACAACAGACGATCCGGGGGTCCTGTTCGTCGTCATGTCCCTCGCCGAGGGACGCCTGTTCGGAAGACGGGTCTTCGAGAAGAGGGCGGTCGAGTGGGCCGAGAGGAACGTGCCTGAGTGACGCATCCCGCCGAAGTGCCGAGGTTCTTCGCTCATGCCGCCTCCGCGAGGGAGCGGTACGTCGCGTTCCTGCAGGCGGCCATTCTCCGCTGGCGAGCCGAGTCGTCGGTAGCGGTCGAAGTGCTCGTCAGGCCGAACGGCCGCACCACTGAGGAGCCGTTCTGCCTGTGCCGAGTCGATGCGATCCTGGGTACCGCTTCTGCACCGCGTATCCAGCGAGTCGCCGACCGGCTCCCGACGTCGGAGCCGTTGCGCGATCGGCTCGAGAACGGACTCGAACTCACCCAGGAGTCGTTCTCCTGGGAGAGATTGAGGCTCCGGTTCGAATCGCATCACTTCGACGTCGCGATGCTCGGTCCGTGGTTGCGGAAGTGGCTGGATCCCGACGAGGAGAGGAGCGCCGGCGCGGAGGGACTCTCGGGCGTGGTCCACGATCTCTCGTGGGACAGCATCCCGGGTATCTGCGTGCTCATCGTGGACCTCGGCTCGGCTCCCCTGGATGCGCTTCAGGAATTGATGAACGCCATCTCGGATGCAGGCGCGGTGGCAGTCGCCGTGTCCAGTGGTGGCGCCGCGGACGAGACGTTGTCGCCAATCTCCGAATGACCCGTTCGCGATGTATGCGCGTCGCCTGACGCTGGCCCCACTGTCCGGGCTTGAACCGGTCCATCGGAACGGGCTCCTACGCGACGGGCGGCCGCGCACCGCGCCGCAAGAGCGACGCACCCGCAAGAGCCATCAGCGCGACCGGCGCGGCGAGCCGCAGCCACGGCGACGCGTTACGCAACGCGGCATCCAGCGCCAGCGCCGCCGCGAGCAGCAGCACCGCTTCGACGAAGAGACGCACCGCGCGTCCCGACGTCAGAAGCCGCCGCGACGCCGCGAGCGCGAGCAGGCCCACGAGCAGCAGCAGCGCGGCGCCGGCGCTCGCGAACGCGACGCCCGTGATGTCGAAGCCCAGGACGCACGCGGCGATCTCGAGCAACGCCGCGACGACCAGCGCGGCCGTCTGCTGCAAGAGCACCGCGCGGCCCGCGCGGACCGTTACGAGCAGCCAGCGCAGCGGGACCGTCAGCGCGAGCAGGAACACTCCGGCCATGCACGGACGCAGCGCGGGCAGCGCGGGGGCGAAGTTCGGGAGCGCGGTCGCGACGACGACGTCCGTCCCGGCGAGCGTTGCGGCCAGGCCGGCGGCTGAGAGCAGCGCGAGTCCGCGGAACGAGCGGACGGTCAGAGCGGAGAGTGCTGACGGGTCCTCGCCGGAGCGGCCGAACTCCTGTCCCGCGAGCGGCCAGAGCACGCCGCCGAACGCGTCGGGCAGGAGCAGCAACGCCGACGCGCCGAGCGCCGTCACGCCATAGTGGCCGAGCGCCTCGGTGCCGAGCATCGCGCCGACGATCGTGCGGTCGGCCTGGAGCAGCAGCGTGAACGTCAGCCCGACGAGATACGTCGGCACACCGCGGACGATCAGACCGGCGCCGCCCGCGGGACGCACCGACGGCATCGGCTCGCGCGCGCGGACGCGCATGACGACGATCGCAGCGAGCAGCCCCGCCGACCACGCGGCGAGCGCCCCCGTGACGTAGTGCGACGCCAGCAGCGCGGCGAGCCCCGCGACGTGCACCGCCGCGAACGCGATCTGCGCGATCGCCACGCGGCGGAAGATCCCGCGCGTCCGGAGCACGACGCAGTCCGCGAAGAACTGCTGCTGCAGGACGACCGTCACGCCGAGCAGCGCCGCGGCGAGGTAGAGCGGCGGTCCGCCGGCGAGACGTAACGTGGCGGCGGCGATCAGCGACGCCGTCATCGCAAGCAGAATCGTCAGCCCGAGCGCACGGCGTTCCAGGGCGCGCGCGTCGTCGAGACGTCCCGCGCCGCGGTGGACGGGAGCGTCCGTCGCGAGCGCCGACAGGGCACCGAGGTGGCTCTCCGTCGTCAGGCGCAGGATGACGACGCACAGGTTCCACAGACCGAACGCCGCCGGCCCCATCACCCGCGCAATGAGCACGTTGCGGACGAGCGACACGCCGGCGACGGCGACCGAGCCGCCCGCCGTGAAGGCGAACCCACGGACGAGAGGCCTCGTCGTCACTTCTCGCGCCGGAGCCCCGCGAAGAGCGCGCCGGCACCCGCCGCGAGGCACGCGGTCAGCGGCAGCCGGTGGCGCACGACGATGCCGGAGTTGCCCTCGAGCGACGCGAGCAGGACGAGCAGGATCAAGGCGAAGAGCACCACCGGCGCCGCCGCGGACGGACGACGCCGCGCGGCCGCGACGAGTCCCGCGATCCCCGCGATGGAGATCGCGACACCCGCGAGCGCCATCACTCCGTATGCCGCGCGGTTCGTGTGCACCGCGTCCCACGGCCACGGCGCGCCGAGCACGAACGCGGCGCCCAGCGGCACGAACGCCGCGACGCCCCACCAGCTCGTGAACTCCATCGACGGCAGGAAGTCCGCCTCGCTGCCGATGGCGCGGCCGCGCGCCGCCGTGAACATCTCCGGCGTGAACCAGCCGCCGTAACGGTTGCCGACGTAGACGAGCGCCGCGCCGGCGATCGCGACCGCGACGACGGCCGTCGCGACGCGCCGCACGCCCGACGACGAGACGAGAGCCTCCGAGAGCACCATCGCCGCGAGCGTCGCGGCGAGCGCCCCCGCCACGAGGAACGAGTTCAGCGCCAGCAGTCCGACGGGCACCGCCGCGAGCAGCAGGTTGCCGCGCGTCAGCGTCCCGGGACGCCGTAGCAGGATCGCGAAGGTCACGAGCACGAGCAGCGTCGTCAGCGTGTCGCGGGCAAGCGTCACCGACCAGAGCGCGTGCTCGGGATGCAGCGCGAGCGCCGCCACGCCGAACGCCGCGGCGCGGCGTCCGCCGAGAGCGCGCGCCGTCTCGCCCGCGGCCAGCGCCGCGGCGACGCCGAGCAGGCCGCCGAGGATGCGTCCCGCGATCATCCACGAGCCGAACGCGAAGTAGACGGCCGCGAGCAGGTGGAAGTACGCCGCGCGGCCCTGCACGATCAGGTTCGCCGCCATCGTGTCCGGGCCGCCCGCGCGCCAGCAGCTCGCGGCGTCGGCGGCGATCGGGTGGTACGTGCCGGTCTCGTCGGGGAAGCCGCCCTGCGACGTGAGGAACGCCGCGAACACGGCGCGCAGGATCGCGCCGAGGAGGAGCGTGCGGACGACGATCGTCCGCTCGTCACCCTCGTGCAGCGCATGCGCGGCGCCGGTGAGCAACGCGAGTCCCGCGAGCGTCGCCAGGACGAGACCGAGCGCTGGAACTCCGGCGATCTGCGTCAGCGGGACGGCGAGCACCGCGACCGCCAGGACGACGAGCGGCCGCGCCGCGAGCGCGCGTCCGGCGCCATCGAGCGGACGTGTGACAGCCGAGATCGCGTGCGCCACACGTCGCAGCAGCGCCACGACCGCCGAACCCGCGCCCATCCAGACGAGCGGCGGCGCGGCTTCCGAGCCGTCCGCGTTCCGCGCCGCGAGCGCGTTCGCCAGCCGCCAGGTGACCGGACCCGCGTCGCCGCTCAATGCGCGTCCGCCGCCTTCGTCACGTCCACGACCTCGACCTGCACCTCGTTGTCGAGGTCGTTCATGCGCAGCACGCTGCCGCGCCGCACGCCGGTGCGGAACAGCGTCAGCGCCTCGGGCTTCTGCGTGTCGCGTCCGCGGACGACGAGGCGGACGACGCGCGTCTCACCGCGGTCCTCAGCGGACCTCACGTCCGCCTCCAGATACTCCTCGAGGAAGACGGACTTCCCGATCTGCGGAAAGCCACGCTTCCACTCGGTGTCCGGCCGGAAGACGACGGAGATCTCCGCGCCGAGCAACGGGTCCACCGGCCGCGGCACCGGCGTGCGGCGGAAGAGGTACGTGTACGCGAGCACCGCCAAGAGCGCGGCGAGTACCACCGCGACGAGGTCAACGATGTGGATGCGGCCGAGCTGGCGTTTCATCGTGCCCCAGGTTCGCGGAACGGGCCGAGATGCGCGCGTTCCAGCATGTCGAATTCGGTGAGGAGGAACGCCCGGTCGGGGTGCAGGAACGGGACGAAGCGGTCCGCGATCGCCGCGCGCGGCTCGCCGGAGCGCAGCGCGGTCATCGCGGCTTCCGCCTGCGACGAGCGGGCGCGTCCGTGGATGAGTCCGGCCTGGACGTCGAAGACGAACTGCCCGGCCGCGAGCACGAGGAGCCCGATCAGGACGAAGCGCCGGCGCACCACGCTCTTCTCGAAGCGCTCCACTGCGAACGTGACGATCCAGAAGAGCGGCAGCGCCATCGTCACGTACCGGTTCTGGACGCCCGCCAGCGGGTCGGACGCGCCGCGCCCGACGCCGATCGACACCGCGAGCGTGACGAGTGCCGCGATGTGCAGAAGCAGGACGCGCGCGCGCGGCCGGTCGTCGGAGGACCGTGCGGCCGGGAGGAGCACGCCGACCGCGTCGAGGACGAGCAGCGAACACATCAGCCACGACATCACCGGCGGGCTGTCCTCGTGAAGCGCCGTGCCCGGCCAGCCGTAGCCGCCGATCGGGCCTGCGGCCATTCCGATGAACTGCAGCGCCGTCCGCCCGACGCGCGCCGGGTCCGTCGTCGTCTCGAACGCCGGACGGTGGAAGACGATCATCGCGACGGAGACGAGCATCGGCAACGCTCCGGCGGCGATCAGTCGCGAGCGCGCGGGACCAGTCTCCTTCCATGCGAGCCAGAGCGGCCACAGCGCGAGCGCGGGAACGAGCGCCAATCCCTGTCCGCCGCAGAACGGCAGCGCGAGGAGACACGCGGCGAACGCGACGAGCGTGCGCCCAGTCGGGACCCCGGACGGCCGCAGCATCAGCGCGAACGCCGTCGCCTGGAGCAACGTCGACGCCATCACCTGCACCTGCGCGCCGAAGAGCAGGTTGCCGGCCTGGCCCCAGTGGAGCGTCGTCAACGGGATGATCACCTCGGACCAGTGCGTCCGCCCGCGGACGTGACGGATCGCGAGCAGCACGATCGCCGCGGCCGCGACGAGCATCAGCGCGCCGCAGATCGCCGGCGTGCGGAAGTCGCGGAACGGCATCGCGGTCGCGAGATAGATCGCCTTCGGGATCGGGATCACGTGGTCGGCGTGGCGCTCGAAGAACCACGCGAGCGACGCGGGTTTCTCGCCCGCGAGCACCGGCACGTACTGGTCCTCGTCCCAGAGCGGCATGTCGCTGGAGAAGCGCGCGGTGTAGGCGAGCACGGCGACGGACGTCGCAACCCATGCGCCCCAAACGACTACCGCCGCCCGCCCGAGTGCCATCGGGTCCCTTTGTCGAGGACGCCTGCCCGAAACTCAACTTCCGATGCGAACGAGCAGACGGATCGCGTCGCCGAGCGCGGGCAGTGGATCGTCGAGCTTGCCGACGAGGCCGTCGCTCGGCGCGAAGAGCCAGTCGAGCGCGGCCTGCGACTTGTCCGGCCACGGGCCCGGGAACCCAGGCTGCGGCGTGCCGAAGAGCACCGTCCCCGCGCGGCGCAGCTCGAACGCAAGGGAGTGGCGCCGCACGCCCTCGCGATACGGCGCGGGCGGCGCGGGCAGTGCGTCGCCGGCGGCGTGGCGCGCGGCGAGTCCGTAGAAGTTCACGCCGCAGTCGAGCGCGAGACCGAGCGTGCCCCACGGGCGCGGGTTGACGTCGAGGAGCACCGGCGCGTTCGCACCGTCGACGCGGAACTCGAACTGCACCGGGACGCCGGTGACGCCGAGCGCACGCGCCAGCTCGATCGCCGGATCGACGAGCCGCGGCTCCGGCCGCGCCGACTCGGCGCACGCGCTCGGCCCGCCCTCGGGACGGGCCTCGCGGATGCGCCGGTGGACGAAGACGAGCGACGCGGCGCCGTCCTCGCGCAGCAGCACCGAGACGAGCATGCCCACGCCCGGGACGATGCGTTGCACGATCGTGTCGACGCCCACCGCTGCGTTCTGCGCGTGGACGCCCCGCACCGCGCCGAGGTCCGCGACGTACGACGCCGTCGCGCCGCGGACGGTGCCGTCGGGACGCAGGACGCGAGAGCGCGCGGGCTTCGCGACGAGGGGGAACGGTTCGCTCACGGTGTCGACCGTCGTGTTCGTCGCGGAGAGCACGAACTGCCGTGGAACGGCGATTCCGAGCGCCTCGGCGGCGTGCAACGTGAACACCTTGTCCATCGCCTGGTCCAGCACCTGCGGCTTCGGCGCGACGACGCGCGCCCGCGACTCGATGCGCTCGCGAACCGGCGCGAGCCGCACGAGGTCGCCCTCGGTGACGGGCACCACGACGCCCAGCGCCTCTTCGCCGACGAGCGTCTCGAGATCCGACGAGCGCCACACGCCGGCGTCGCGCGACCGCGAGCAGCAGCGCGACCAGGCCGCGGGCGAGTACCACGTCTCCGCGAGCGCCACGACCTCGAAGCCCGCGGCGTACAGCCCGCGGACGACCGCGCACGCGCTCGGCGTCTCGGCGGAGAGCACGAGCGCTTTCACGGCAGCGTCAGCTCTTCCCGCGCGTGGCGCGACGGAGGCCGTTGGCGACGAACCCCGCCGGGCCGCGCAGGCGCAGCGACACCTCGAGGCGGTGCAGCGGCGTCCCCCACTTGCGGCGGCGCAGGCGCACGGCCGAGACCGGCGCGGGCGCGAGGCCGCTGCCCGTCGACGGGGCGCGCAGGCGCGCGGCGAGCGGCGCGACACAGGCGTCCCACGAGAGACGTCCCGCCGCGAGCTCTCGCGCGGCGCCTGAGCACGCGGCGGAGCGGACGCCGTCGGAGAGCAGCGTGTCGAGCGCCTCGGAAGCGGCCTGGACACTTCGTTCCACGACGATCCCCGCTCCCGACTCCGCGACGATCCGGGTGACGTCGCTCTCGCCGTCGACGATCACCGGCAGCCCCGCCGCGATCGCGTCGACGACACGGTTGCGCCACGAGAGGTCGTCCTCGGGACCCGGATGCGTGAGCACGATGGCGACGCGCGCCGCGGCGTAGAGCGCGCCGCGCGCCGGATACGGCTGCCACGGCGCGAACCGGATGCGCGGCGCGGCGGGCGATGCCTTCGCGTGCGCCGCGAAGCGCTCGTAGTTCTCGCGGTCCGCCGCAGCGGGGCTCGGCCCCAGCCCGCCCGCGACGAGCAGGTGCGCGTTCGGGCGCCGCGCGGCGACGGCCTCGAACGCGGCGAGCGCGCGGTCCGCGTCGAAGAACACGTACGTCCCGGACGGCCACAGCACGGTCTCCGCGTCCGGCGGGAGCGGCGGATCGGTGACGATCGGCGCGGCGTGCGGCGGCGGCGACGCGCCGAGCGGCACGTCGAGGAGGTCGTCACCCGGGTCCGCGTGGCCAGGCGCGATGCGGCCGAGCAGCGAGAGCATGCCGAGCAGCGCGAGGCGCCCGCTGCGTCCCGCGTGGAGGATCACGTCGGCGACGAGCAGCGCGGACGCGACCTCGTGGACGCGGCTCTCGAACTGCACGCGTCCCTCGGGCGTCGCCGGGTCGCGGCGCGCGTACGAGAGCAGCGACTGGTCGTAGACGTCGGCGACGACGAGGCCGCCCGCGGGCCGCGGCGCGCCCGCGCCGAACCAGCCCACGGGCACGATGTACGCGTCGAAGCCGGACGGCAGTTCCGCGGACGGGGCCAGCTCGAGGACTTCCACGCCCTCGATCGGATCGCCGCGCTGCGGCGTCGTCAGCGTCACGGCGAGACCCGCGCGCGCCAGCGCCCGCGACAGCTCGTACGGCCGCGCGCCGGAGCCGGGCGTGAGTCGTCCCGCCGCAGGCAGCGGGGCCGTCGACTGGACGAGGACGCGCGTCATCGGCGGCATGATCGCACGGCGAATCAGCGGCGTCGCTTGCTCCGCGCGGCGAGGTCGCGGGCGGCTTCCGGCCACGCCGGGAAGTCGAACTCGAAGCCGGCGGCGAGCATCCGCGCGGGCACGACGCGGCGGCTCTTCAGCACGAGCTCCGTCTCGCTGCGCAAGAGGAACGTGCCGATCTCGAGCGCCCACTTCGGCACCGGGAGGCCGAACGGGACGCCGTACGCCACGCGCAACTCGCGCGTGAAATCGCGCTGCGGCAACGGGTTCGGCGCCGCGACGTTGACGGCCCCTTCGAAGTCTGCCTGGGCGAGCAGCCAGAGGACGGAACGCGCGAAGTCCTGTTCGTGGATCCAGGAGACGTACTGGGCTCCGTCGCCGAAGGCCCCACCGAAGCCGGACCGCGCGTGACGGGCGAGCACCGTGAACGCCGTCCCGGGCCGCGGGATCATCACGATCGCGCTGCGCATCGCCACCTTGCGCGTCCGCGGCGTCGGCGCCTCGGCCAGCACGCGCTCCCACGCCTGCGCGATGTCGATGCTCGCCCGCCAGTACGCCGGGACGCCCGGCTCGTGGCCGCCGATGACGCCGGTCGCCTCGTCGTTCGCGGCGTCGAAGCGGTGCGCGTAGATCGTCGCCGTGCTCGCCTGCAGCCACACCCGCGGCGGCCGCGCCGCGCGCGCGATCGCCTCGCCGACGGCGCGCGTCGAGTCCACGCGCGACCACATCATCTGCTGGAGGTTGGCAGCGCTGTAGCGACAGTCGACGCTCTTGCCGGCGAGGTTGATGACGGCGTCGGCGCCGTCGATCTCGCGGGTCCAGGCGCCGATCGTCTTGCCGTCCCAAGGGACGACGCGGGCCTCGCTCCGGCCGCCGCGGCTCAGCACGACCACGTCGTGGCCGGCCGCCTTCAGCGCCGGGACGAGCACCGAGCCGCAGTGTCCCGTCCCGCCGGGGATCACGACCTTCATGGGGTCACCTCTTGCGCTTCCACGGGCTCGTTCTATTATCTGTGATCATGTTCACCAATAATAATCCAGCCTCGGACGTCCCCTCGTCCGGCGCCGGTGACGGAGCACGCGAGGCCGGTGCTCCGCGTCCGGCGGCGGTCGGGTGGTGCGATCTCGCCGGGGGCGTGCTGGCCGGGTCCGTGACGGCCGCCGTACTCGCGGTGCTGGGCCTCTGCGGGATCCTGGTCCTGGGTCCCTTCGTCGTGGTCGTCGCTCACGAGCTCGGCAAGGCGGAGCGGACGAGGCAGTTCGCCAATGGGGTCCTGGTTGGGCTCCTCGTCGCGTACGGGAGCTTCGTCCTAGCCTGCTGCTAAGCCGGCTTGCGCCCCTCGACCACCATCCCCGCGCCCAGCGTGAAGTTCCCGAACCGGATGCGGCGCAGGCCCCAGCCCGTCGGCGTGCCGGGACCGCCGGCGTGCAGGAACTCGGAGAAGTTCGCGAGACCGCGTTCGTCGCCGGCGTGGACCTGGATCTCGTCGAAGCCCGAGACCTCCAGCAGGCGCCGCAGCGTCTTCGCACTCCACAGCACCACGTGGCCCGGCATGAAGTAGCCCCACTTGCTGCCGCGCAGCATGCGAGCGAGGCTCATCTCGTTCGCGGTCGAGAAGAGGATCACGCCGCCGGGCGCGAGCAGGTCGAACGCCGCGCGCGCGACGAGCCGTGGATGCGCGATGTGCTCGATCACCTCGCTGCCGGTGATGAAGTCCCACGACGCGGGGGCGAGGCCCGCGTCGGCGAGGTCGCACTCGCGGATGTCGAGGCCGCGGTGAGCGCGCGTCCAGCTCGCCGCCTCGTGCGAGATCTCGCAGCCCAGCGTCAGCCAGCGCCGGCGGCGGGCCTCGTCGAGGAAGGCGCCGTACGCGGAGCCGAGCTCGATGACGCGGCGCGTGCGGATCCCGTCGGCCTCGAGCATCCGCTCGATGCGCTGCAGACGGCCCGCCGCGCGGATCCGGACGCGCGGCTCGATCTTCCGCTCGTCCTCGTACGAGTAGTCGGCGGTGCCCGCGTAGTAGCCCTCGCCGTAGAGCTTCGCGAGCTGCTCCGGCGCGGGCCGCGGGTTCATGAAGAGCAGCGAGCAGTCCAGGCAGCGGACGATCCGGAACGCGGGGTTCCACCGGCGGATGACCGCGTACGCGTCGAACCGCCCGCCGCTGCAGAGCGGGCACAGGATCTCAGCCGGTACGATCCGCCACCTCCGCCATCGTCAGCACCTCGACGTCGCCCCGGTCGCGCCGCGCCGCCACGGCGTCGAGCACGGCCGCGAGGTCTCCGAGGGCCGCATCGTCGGCGAAGGCATGCGGGTGCGTCCACACATGGAGCAAAGCGCCCTCGCGGGCCGCCGCGACGAGCCCCTTCTCGACACGGGCGACGCGGGCGGCGCGCGTCACGGCGCTGCGCAGTCCCTCGCGTCCGAGCAGGGGGAAGGACGAAGGCACCGCGACGACGCCGTCGGGGCGGCGCACGGCCTTCCCGACGAACGGAGCCGCCGCGAGCGCGTGCTTCGCGAGGTTCATCGCGCGGCCGAGGCCGCCGGGCGGACCCGCGCGCGCGCCGCGGCCGCCGTCGCTCTCGCGGTAGCACGCGAAGCCGCCGGGGGCGAGGCGTGCGACGTGTCCCACGACGTTCTGCGGATAGACGAACGACCGCAGCTTCGGCAGGCCCGCGTGGCGTGCGGCCTGCTGCGCGAGCGCGAACTCGGCGTCCGCGACGTCCGCGGGGACGCAGGTCTCGTCGAGGACGGCGTGGGCGAAACCGTGCGCGCCGACGTCGTGTCCGGCGGCAGCCGTCTCGAGCGCCTGCGACCTCGCGTACCAGAGCGGATGCGACGTCTCGTCGCCGGCGGGATCGTCGGCGTACCAGTCGCGGTCGTACCAGGGATAGCGCGGACGCGGCGCGTCGGGGTGCGGCGGTCCGCTCCACGGGCCGCAGCGGTCGAGGAAGAGATGCCCGACGAACGCGAACGTCGCGTGCATCTTGCGCTCGGCGAGCAGCCGCAGCATCTGCGGGAGCGCGCGGCGACCGGCCTCCGCGGCGCGCGGATCGTCGACGTAGCTGCGGACGATGAACAGTCCCCACAGCCCCTCGACGTCGACGGAGAGAGTGAACTGTCCGGTCATCCGCGCAGTTCCGTCTCGGAACTGGGGCGTTTTCGCCCCTCCGCCGCGTCGCGCAGCGCCTTGACGAACGATCCCTGCAGCGCCCGGACGCTGTACCGATCCTCGACGTACGCCCGGCCGCGGACGCTCATCTCGACGCGGAGTTCCGGGTCCGCGAGCAGCCGGTCGACGTGCGCAACCCACTCGTCGTCCGTACTCGCGTGATAGCCGCGGACGCCGTGTTCGACGATCTGCGCGTTGACGCCGACGGGCGACACCACGGGCACCGCGCCGCTCGCCATGTACGCGAGCGCCTTGTAGCCGCACTTCCCGCGCGTCCAGTCGTTGTCGGGGAGCGGGTAGAGCCCGACGTCGAGCCCGCGGTACTCGTCGGCCTCGGAATCGAGGTTCCAGGCCCGTTCCACGGTCGCGACGCCGGGCACCTCGATCGGCTCGCCCGCTCCGACGACGTGCAGCGTGAAGCGCCGGCGATGGCCGAGACGGCCGAGCGCCGCGCGCAGCGAACGCAGGCAGTAGGCGGCGGTCGGGCTGCCGATCCAGCCGACGACGCCGCCCGGCCGCAGCTCGGGCTTCAGCGGCGGATGGAAGACGTCGGTGTCCACGGGCGTGGGCTGGACGCGCACGTCCTTCGACCGCTCGCGCGCCCACGCGGCGATCGTCTCGTTGCCGGCGAGCACCACCGCCGCGCCCGCGGCGATCGCCTCGATCTCCTTCGGGTCCTTGCCGCGCGCCATCCGCTCGCGGCTCGCCTCGCTCTCGTCGACGAAGTCCCGCGGCGCGAGGTAGATCGCGTCGTCGAAGTCGTAGACCCACGGCACCTTCGCGCGCTCGAGCAGGCGCAGCGCGAGGCCGTTGCCGCGCGGGAGGAGGTCGCGGTGGACGACGACGACGTCGAACCGTCCGGCGGCGAGCAGCCGCGTCAGCCGCGCGAGCGCGCCGGCCGCGGCGACGGCAACACGCGACGCGCGCGCCGCGGGTCCCATCGCGTAGAAACGCCGCGCCGCGCGGGACGAGAGCAGCGGCGCGTAGACCGGCTCGATGCCGGCCGTGCGCAGGTGCCGCTCGTAGGCGTAGAGCCGCGGCCGCGCGCTCGGGCCCTCGCGAGGCAGCGTCGAGAGGAGGAGCGCGCGGATCGTCACGCGACGGCGGCCGGGACGCGGCGCAGCAGCGCGCGCCGGGCGGGCGAGACGAGCTTGCGCAGGCGCGCCCGCTCCTTCGACTTGCGGCGCGCCCATCCGATCGCCGCGAACGGGAGCAGCAGCACGAGCGCCTGGGCGCGGTGGCGGAAGATGATGCCGACGTTGCCCTCGACGAGCGAGTAGAGCAGCGTGATGAGGACGCCCGAGACGAGCGGCACCAGCGCGTAGCGGCGCCGGCGTCGCAGCGCGAAGAGCGCGCCCGTCACGACGAGCGGGATGCACACGTACCACACGAGGACTTCCGGCACCGCGAGCCCCTGCCGTCCGGAGAACTGCCACGGGAAGGGCGAGAAGAGGAACCACGCGAGACCGACGGGGAGATAAGCCAGCGCGCCGGTCGGTGTCGAGAGGTCGTGTCCCTCGAGCGCGATGCCGCCCTCGCCGCCGATCGCGTTGTACTCGCGGCGCAGCGCGAGGCTACGCAGCGACGCGTCGGCGAGGTAGTCGGTGCCGAGCCCCGAGAACTTCATCAGGATGAGCACGCCGGCGACGCACGCGACGGACACGAGGATCGCGCGTCCCGGCTTCTTCACGCCGGCGATGAGGAACGACACGACCGCCGCGGCGGCGATCAGCACGAAGAGGAACGAGCGCAGCGTCGCGAGGCCCGCGAGACACGCGAGCAGCCAGAGCAGCGTGCGGAATCGGAACTTCTCGAGCAGCGACTGCGCGATGCACGCGCACCAGAGCAGGAAGAAGAGCACGCACGAGTCGCGGATGAGCAACGCGGACCACAGCACCAGCGACGGGAAGAACGTGATCAGGAGCGCCGACGTGCGCCCGGCGCGACGCCCGACGACGCGCGCCGCGATGAGATACGCGGGATACGCGCAGAGCCCGCCGACCACGCAGTTGAAGAGCACGGGCAGGATCTGGTACTCGCCGAAGATCCCGTAGAGCGTGCCGACGAGCGCGAAGTAGCCGACCTGCGTCGAGCCGATCCACTTGTACGAGAAGGGCTGCGGCACGTCGCCCGAGAGCCACGCGGCGAAATACTGGCCGTTGTCGTGGAACGTGTACTCGTCGGGCGCGATCGCCTCGTTGGCGCCGGTCGTGCGCATCAGCAGCGCCAGGCCCATGCGGACGCCGGTGCCGAGGAGGATGAGCATCCAGAGGAACTGCTTGTCGTCCTCGGCGCGGCGGTTGACGACCGCGAGCGACTCGGCGGTCGTGCGGCGGAAGAGCAGCAGCGCGAACGCGACGAGGAACGCGGAGGAGAGCGCGAGCATCCCCGCGCCTTCGAGCCCGCCGAAGACGACGGAGAACGCCGCGATCAGCAGCATGAGGAACGCGGGCAGCATCGGCGTCTTCACGACGTGGTGATCTCACGGTAGGCCGCGTCGTAGCGCGCGACGCCGATGGGCAGCGCGAACTCGCGCTCGGCGAGCGCGCGGCAGCCGGCCTCGACGCCGCCCTTCGCCCAGAGGCCGTCGAGGGCGGAGAGCGACGCCGCGTAGGAGGGCTCGTCGAGTCCGGTCACCGTCACGCCCGCGGCGCCCCCATCGAGGATCCGGTCGGCGTCGCCGATGCCCGCGTTCATCAGCACCGGCACGCCGCAGCCCAAGAGCTCTCCCAGCTTCGTGGGGCACGACGCCCCTTTCGACCACGTCGATCGTAGGAGGATGACCGCGGCCCGGGCGCCCGAAATCCAGCGCGGGACCTCGGTCGGAGGCACGGCGCGGATGAGCCGCCGCTCCGGCGCAACGCCCCGTCGCGCGAGCCCCTCGGCGAGCGGCACCGGGTCGTCCCGCGTGAGCACGTGCAGCACCGCGTGCGAGTCGCGCCGCAGCGCCAGCGCCGCGAGGTCGAGCGTCTCGTCGAGGAGATACCACGTGCCCGTCGAGCCGAAGACGAGGTAGCGCGGCGCATCCCCGCGGCACTCGGGCGGGCGGTCCTCGTCCGGAACGGGACGGAAGCGCGTCAGGTCCGCGCACGTCGGGATCACGTGGACGCTCGTCTCCGGCGGCACGAGCGCCAGGCGGCGCAGCTCGATGCTCGCCCGCTCCGTGAGGACGACGACGCCCTCCGCGTCCGCGAGCAGGCTCTTCTCGATCCGCTTCCAGAGGCGATAGCCGAAGCTCGCGCGCGACCAGAGGCCGCCGTCCGCGCGCTCGTCGGGCCAGAAGCCGCGCATGTCGAAGAGGAACGGCAGGCCGAGCCGCTGCGCCAAGAACGCGGGGACGTAGCCCCGCGCGTGGACGAGCTCCGCGCGGTGCGCGCGCGCCGCGCCGCGGAGCGCCGCGAGACCCGACGCGAGATCGCGCAGCGGGCTGCGCCTCCAGGCGATGCGCGTCCAGGGTGCCCCGCCGAGCTCGCGTTCGACGCCGGCGAGGACCGCGGCGTCGTCCAGCACGTCGCGGCGCTCGAACGAGAACATCGCCATCGCGTGGCCGCGCTCCGCGAGGCCGCGGAGGTACGGGATCGTCTGCGAGCGGCCCGGGCCGTCGGCGATTCCGTCGTAGGACGCGAAGAGGACGCGAGTCACGCGGGGAGGCTGCGACGCGCGTCACCGCCTTCCAAGGAAGATGGCCCACACGGAGAGCTCGATCGCGACGGCGACGATCGCGAGCACGCGCAGCCGCAGGAGGATCGGCAGCGGCGCGCGCCCCTCGTCGCGGGCGCGGCCGATCGCCCCGGACGCCCACCACCACACGCCCGCGGGGATCGGCATGCAGCAGCCCGCGAGGACGCTGAGCGCGAGCCAGCTCTCCATCTGCTCGGCGCCGCGCCGGTCGCTCTCGTCCGCGACGTCGAACGGGGCGAAGTCGAGCGGCACGACCTCGAGCGCGGCGCCGCACTCGAGGCACTTCGCGGGACGCCGGCGGTGCCAGCGCCGGACGACGACCTCGGCGCCGCACGCGTCGCAGCGTCTGACGAATCCGCTCATAGCAGCCAGACCCCGAGGCCGACGAGCCACACCCCGGAATGGACCACCGTCACCGCAACGGCCGCGTTGCGTGCGCGCAGCAGCTTCGGCTCGACCGGACGGCCCTCCGCGCGCGTCCGGGCGATCTCTCCCGCGACGATCCACCAAGCGCCGGCCGCGAGCGGGAGGCAGCCGAAACAGAACGCGCACCAGCTCATCAGCACCATGCGCTCGGCGAGCAACTGATCCCCGTAGAGCTCGCGGTACTCGGGGAAGTCGAGGCTCTCCGGGACCTCGAACACGGCGCCGCAGACGTCGCACGCCAGCGTCGCGCCCTTCTCCCGCTGACGGACGAGCCGCTCCTTGCCGCACTGCCTGCAGCGAAGCGCCGCGAGCTTCACGGCAGCCGCGGCGCGAAGTTGGTTGCGCTCCCCACGCCGCGAGACTCGGACCCGCGCCGCCGCGGTTCAAGGAAGATGAGCATCGGCGTGTCATCGGCCTCGTCAGCGCCAGACAGCCGCGAGCACGACCGTCCAGATCAACGCGTGCCCCACCGTGACCACGATCGACATCATCCAGGTGAACCGCAGTTGCCGCTCGACCGGAAGTCCGGCTTCCTCCGCGCGTCCGATCGCCCTTCCCGCGAACCACCAGCACGCCGCGGACACGGGCAGGAGACCGGTGTAGAGGCTGAGCAGGAGGACCGTGTCCAGCCGGAGACCGAACTTCTTCACGGCGCGGATCTGCGCGGGCTCGGGGAAGGCGAGCGATTCCGGCACCTCGATCGCCCCTCCGCATGCGTGGCAGTACGCGGTGCGTCCCCGCTCACGTTCGTCGACGAGCCGCTCCTCGCCGCAGGCCGTGCAGCGGAACGGCAGCGACGTCATCGCAGCCGCGACTCCGCGAAGAGCGCCAGCGCCGTCAGCACGAAGAGGCGGAAGCGGTGGTTCCCGAAGCCTCCGCGATGCTCCTGCCAGATCGCGTCGGCGACGGCCGGATCGACGCCCGGGACGCGCGACAGCGCGCCGGAACGCAGGAGCTCGCGCGTCGCGTCCGACCGCAGCGCCTCGTCGAATCCCGCGGTGAACCCTCGCTTCGGACGCGACAAGAGGTCGCGGGCGAGCGGCTCGGGCAGGTCGAGACGGATCAGCTCCCGCAGCACGGGCTTCATCCGGCGGCCGGAGACGCGGGCCTTCGGCGGCATCGCGTCGCAGACCGCGCGCACGTGCGGATCGAGCCACGGGCTGCGCGGCTCGACGCCGTTGCCCATGCAGGCGACGTCCACCTTCACGCAGTGCGAGTCGGGCAGCTCGTACGTACGGTCCACGCGCAGCATGGCGCCGAGGTCGTTCGCCGCAGCACCGGCCCACGTCTCGCGGATCAGCGCCCGCGCCGTGGCTCCGTCGTCGCCCGGAGTGAGGTGCCGGCGCCACGTGCCGAAGACCTCGTACATCGACGCGTAGCGGTCGGGCGGCGACATCGACACGATCTCGAGCGCGCGCTGGATCTTGCGTCCGGGGATGCCCGGAATCCGCGGGATCTGCGGCATCGACGCGAGGCCCAGCAGCATGCGGTGACGCTCGTAGCCGCCGAGCGCCTCGTCGCCGCCGTCGCCCGTCAGCACGACCTTCACGTGCTGACGGGCCGCGCGCGCGATCGCGTCGACGGCGATCGCGCTCGACGCGCCGAACGGCTCGCCGAAGCGCAGCAGCGTCGTGCGCCACGCGTCCGCGTCGATCGGGGGCGCGTCGATGATCTCGTGCCGGATGCCGAGCGCTTCCGCGGCGCGGCGCGCGTCCTCGGTCTCGTCGGCCGCGGCGTCGTTCGACCGGACGGTGAACGTCCGCAGCGACGCGCGGTCGCGCAGCACGGTGGCGATCGCGAGCGAATCGAGACCGCCGGAGAGGAACACGCCGACGGGGACGTCGGAGCTCTCGAGACGCAGGCGCGACGCCTCCGCGAGCGCATTGCGCAGCGCCGCGACGGCGTCGACGGCCGCGATCGGCTCGTGCGGCTTCGGCGGCGCGAGCGTCTGCATCGCGACGACGCCGTCGCGGTTCGCGCGCAGCACGGCGCCGGCGCCGAGCTTCCGCACGCCGGAGAAGATCGTCCACGGCGCGGGGATGAAGCCCCACGAGAGGTACAGCGACAGCGCCTCGCGGTCGACCTCGCGCGGGAACGGGGAGAGTGCGTGCAGCGCGTCGAGCGTCGACGCGAAGAAGAGACGGTTGCCGTCGCGCCGCCAGAAGAGCGGCTTCTCGCCGTTGCGGTCGCGGGCCAAGAGCAGCGTCTCGCCGTCGATCCACGCCAGCGCGAACTGGCCGCGCAGCGCCGCGAGGTCGCGCACCTCTCCGCGGGCCAGCAGCCGCGTGAGGACCTCGGTGTCGCTCTTCGTCGAGAACGTCGCGCCGGTCGCGGCGAGCGCGTGGCGCCACGTGTCGTGGTCGAAGAGCTCGCCGTTCCACGCGAGCCACTGGCCGGCGCCCGGGCCCGCCATCGGCTGTGCGCCGCCTGCGGCGTCGATGATGGCGAGCCGCCGGTGGAGCAGGCCGAAGTGCCCCTCGGCGTGCACGCCCTCGGCGTCGGGACCGCGGGCGGACAGGGCGTCCAGCGCGGCGCGACGGCGTCCGTCGTCGGGCGCCGCACCCTTGGGGCCCGTGTCGAACCAGCCCGCGAAGCCGCACATCAGCCGTTCCTCGCGAGACGGACCCAGGCGTCGGGCGGCACGTCCTCGGGACGCGACGAGGGGGCGATCCCGGCCGCCGTGAGCGCAGCCGCGGGAACGGCCTCTCGCAACGACTTCGCGACCGTCTTGCGGCGTTGACGGAAAGCGACGCCCGCGAGCTCGTTCGCGCGGCGGCGCGTCGCGGCGTCCACGCGATGCGCCGGGTCCGGCGTCCAGCGGAAGACGAGGCTCTCGATCGTCGGACGCGGGAAGAACACCTCGAACGGCACGCGGCGCACGACCTCGACGCGGCCGGTCGTCGCGCCGAGCACCGCGAGCGGGCCGTAGTCGCGCGTGCCCGGCGCGGCGCGCAGACGGTCGCAGACCTCCGCCTGCAGCATGCCGACGACGGCGTCCGGCGGCGGCTCGAGCTCCATCAGCCGCGCGAGCGCCTCGGTGCCGACGGTGTACGGGAGGTTCGCGACGACGAGCGCACGGTCGAAGCCGTCGCGCCGCGCGTTCGCGATCGCGCCGGTGATCGCGGGATGGAGCCCGCCCTCGAGGCAGTCGCCGTGGACGATCCGCAGCTTGCGTTCATCGCCGAGATGCTCGCGCAGAAGCGCGACGAGGCCCGCGTCCACCTCGACCGCCGTCACGCGCCCCGCCGCGGCAACGAGCGGCTGCGTCAGCCCGCCGGCGCCCGGACCGATTTCGACGACGGAGTCCCGCGCGGTGACGCCGGCGTCCGCGACGATCGCGTCGGCGAGCTGCGGGTCGACGAGGAAGCTCTGGCCGTAGCGCTTGGACAGACGCAGCCCGCGCGATTCGAGCAGCGCCACGAGGTCGGCGCGGGTGCGTGGGATTCCGATTGTCACGGGCGCAGAGTGTCGCGCCGGACGCCGGACGGGACGACTTCGCTAGCCGCGGAAGCCGAAGGCGACCGCCGTCCGGTCGTCCGCTTCTTGCGGCGCGCCGTGACGGTCGACCTCGGCCAGCACGTGACGCACGACCTCGCGCACGCCATGGTCGCGGACGGCGGCGAGCGCGCGGCTCGCGCCGTCGTGGCCGAACGGGTTGCCGTCGAGGTCCACGGCGTCGTGGACGCCGTCGGTGACGGCGAGCACGGTCATGCCGGAGCCGAGACGCAGCGGGCCCGCATCGCGGAAGCCCTGGTCGGGGAGCAGGCCGAGCGCCGGGCCGTGGCCCTCGAGCGCGACGACGCCACCCGAGCGGCCGACCGCGAGGGGCGCGATCTGTCCGGCGTTGGCGATGTGGATCGTCTTCTTGGCGCCGTCGACCACGAAGAGGACGGCCGAGACGAGCTCGTCACCGCCGCCCGCGTCGTGGACGAGGTCGTTCGCGGTCGCGAGCACGTCGCCCAGGTGGCGGACCGTGGCGGCCCGCGCCGCGACGTGACGGATCACCTCGCGCGCGATCTCGGCGCCCGCCGGGCCGCGCGCCTTCGCGTCGACGACGGCGATCAGCCAGCGGCGGTCGGACAGGTGGACGAACGCCACGTGGTCGCCGGTCTCGGCTGCGAGGAGAGACTGCCGGGCGGAGACCGAGATCCCGTCGCGCCGCATGCGGCGCAGGGTCCGGACGTGGTCCCGGAGCGTCTCGTTGGCGTGCAGCTCGAGGGTCGTCATGGCGTCTTCTTTCAGAGAGGGCCATCACTTCTGCCCGCTCCACCTAGGACGAGCGAATGGCGGGCCACGGAACGGGATCTTGCGCGATGTGCTTCCGAGCGCGTTGTCGCCGCACGAGGTCAGCCTCGCGTCAAGACCCCGTGACGTTTACGTCGGCGCGGGCGTCGCCCTGGTAACGATCGTTTGCCCTGGAAACGACCGGCAGCGACTCCTTCAGGCGCGCGAGGTGCGCGAGGAAGTCGCGGTAGTCCCAGTTGAGCCGGTGTTTCTCGTGGAGCCACTTGAGCCGGGTGATGTAGCACTCGGTGAGGTCGTTCACCCGCTCCGTGAACGCCGGGTCGCAGAAGTAGGTCCGGCACGCCAGCGGACGGTGTTCGCGCGCCGTGCAGCGGCGGTCCTTCCACGCGGGACACATCCGCGACGCCGGGTCCCAGCCCGTGAGATCGACGCCCTTCGCGAAGCGGCGCGCCTCGATCTCGGAAGTGAACAGCCGGTGTCCTGCCGCGTCGAAATCGCAGCAGTCGCCCGAGAGCCAGCAGCGGGCGCCGAGGTCCTTGACCTCGTAGTCGAGCTCTTCCAGGAGCAGATCGAGGTCGGCGAGCGCGTCGGCCATCCCGGAGCGCTCGTCGATCTCTCCGGCGGAGACCACGATGTCGCCGCCGATGCCCTTGCAACGCGTCTTCTCGTCCTCCCACGCCTCGGGCGACGCGACGACGCGCGGCCAGAACGGGTAGCTGGCGCACTGGTCGGGCTTCGCGGCGTTGACGCGGCACGCGGTCGTTCCGCCGGGCAGGCGATCGAGCCACTCGCAGGCGCCGCTCTCGACGTCGCGGAGCACGACGTCGTCGCCGGAGACGGTCGTGTGGGCCGCCTCGAACGCGGCCACGCTCATGCCGAGATGGCGCGCGATCGCCTCGCGCTCGCGCGGCGACACGATCACGACGCTGCCCTTGCCCGAGCAGCAGTTGCCGCAGCGTCTGCACGAGAAAGCAAGGCCTTCGCGGTACCAGGATGTCACGTGTTCGGGCATCCTACGGGGCACGGCGGCACACGAGCGGAAGCCGCCGAGGAGGGCTGGATGCGCGCACCTCGTCTGATCGCAGCGCTGGTCGTCGCGGCGCTGTTCGGGAGCGTCGAGGCGGCGGGCATCACGTTCGACGCGCGGAACGGCGACAAGGTGCTCGGCTCGATCTCCGCGGACTCTGAGTTCGACACCTACCGCGTGACGTGCCCGAAGGGCGCCAAGATCTCGGCGAAGGCCCAGGCGAGCAAGGCTCTCGTGACGTTGAGCGTCGACGTCTTCACGCCGTCGGAAGCGTCGATCGGCGCCGCCGCTGGGAAGAAGGTCGCCGTGAAGGCGACGCCGTGCCCGGTGACGGGCGTCTACTCGATCGTCGTCCGCGGCGCCTCCGCCGGGAAGCTCGGCGACTACACGCTCACGATCGGGTGGAAGAGCCCGGCGTCGTTCACGTTCCCGCTGACCATGGACGGCGGCGGCGCGGCGAACGGCGTCTTCGCGGCCGACGCGAACGCGACCGCGACGATCACCGTCAAGCCGAAGAAGCGCACCGCCGCGAACCCGCAGCTCGCCTCGCTCGACGACAGCACGGGTCCCCACACCGACTTCCCGGCCGCCACGAAGACGACGAAGCCGCTGCTCGCCAACACGGCGGACTACCTGGTCGGAGTGATCGACGCCGCGGGCGCGCAGGCCGTGCTCACCGTGAAGGTCAAGCAGCCGAAGGCCGTGAAACGCACGCTGCTGCTCACCGCGACAGCCGTCCCCGACGGCACGATCCCCGTCGCGGCCTCCGTCATCGGGCCGGGCGGAGGGCTGCTCTCGGTCGAGTCGGGCTCGCTCAGCGGGGCGTCCGTGAGCATCCCGCCCGGGGCGCTCGGGTCGCAGACCTCGGTGCTGATCGGCAACGGCACGGGCGTGACGCCGACGGCCGGCGGGCTCATGAGCGTCGGGCCCGCGGTGTTCTTCGGTCCCGAGGGGCTCACGTTCAAGAACGGGAAGACCGCGTCGATCACGATCCCCTTCGACCCGGGACTCGTCTCAGGCGGGGCCGCGGGCCTGCGCGTGTTCGTGAAGGACGCCCAGGGCAACGTCACGGAGATCCTCGGTGTCACGATCGGCGCCGACAGCATCACGCTGCCGGCCGCGCACTTCAGCGAGTACGAGATCTTCGGCCCGATCCCGCCGGTGCCCGAGGTCGGATTCGCGGCGACCGACGCCGCGCCGTCCGACTACTTCGGCGGCACGCCGCAGGCGGTCGGCAACCAGTTGGCGATCTCGGGGACGACGATCCTCGTCGGCTCGCCGCTGAACGACGGCAACGGCACCGACACCGGCGCGGCCTACGTCTTCAACTCGGGCTCCACCACGGTCCTGCAGGCGCAGAAGATCGTGATGGCCGGCGGCGCGGCCGGGGACCAGTTCGGCGCCGCGGTGGCCGTGGACGGCGGACTGATGGCGATCGGCGCGTACGCGAGGAACAAGGTCATCCCGTACTTCTTCGACGGCTCGAAATGGGTGCTGGAGGCGTTCTCGCAGCCCACCGACACGCTCCAGAACGACCTCTACGGCCTGCAGATCGCCATCTCGGGCGACACGATGGCGGTCGGCTGCCCGAACTGCGGCTTCGGCAACGGCGCGGTGTACGTGTACCGGCACGGGGTGGCCGCGGGATGGGCGCTCGAGCAGAAGCTGACGGTCGCCGACACCGGCACCAACCTCGGCTACGCGGTGGCGCTCGACGGCGACACGATCGTCGCGGGCGCGCCCTTGCTCAACGCCGAGGCGGGAGTGCTCGTCTCCGGCGGAGCGTACGTGTTCACGCGGACCGGGACGACGTGGTCGGTGCAGCAGCGGCTCGTGCAGGGCGGCACGGCTCCGGCCGGCACGCGCTTCGGCAAGTCCGGGACGTCGGTCGCGCTGAAGGGCGACACGGCGGTCCTCGGCTCGCCCTACGGCGACCAGCAGCAGGGACCGATCCCGCCCGGGCACGCGGACGTGTTCACCCGCAGCGGGACGACGTGGTCGCACGAGGCGCGGCTCACGGCGCCCGACGGGATGGACGCGAACTTCTTCGGCTTCTCGGTCGGCTTCGCCAACTCCCGCGCCATCGTCGGCGCCCGCAGCGACTCCGAGGGCGGCACGAGCTTCGGCGCGGCCTACGTCTACCGGCGCACGGGCACGGCGTGGGCTCTCAAGCGCAAGCTGAAGCCGTCGGACCCGGCGGCCGATCTCTTCGGGTTCCAGGTGGCGATCGACTCGACCTACGCGGTCGTCAGCGCGCCCTTCTTCTTCGGGACGGGCGTCAACTCCGGGAAGGCGTACCGCTTCGACGTGTCGGGGCTCTAGGACGAGACCGCCGGACGGCCGGCGCGAGCGCCTGCCGTCCGGACGGTGGACGAGGCCGGCCTAGCGGTTCTGCTGGCGGCCGTCGCCCATGCGCCACTGCTGGCCGTCCCAGTAGCGGCCGTCGCGCGTGCGCCAGGTCTGGCCGTCGAGGTAGCGGCCGTCGTCGTAGGTGTTGCTGCCGGACGAACCGTTGACGTAGACGCGCGTGCTGCTCTGACCGTTGTCGTACGTGCGGCCGTTGTAGGTGCCGTTGCGGTACCGGTCCTGGCCGTTGCGCCAGTCATTGGAGCGGTCGTCCCGGCGGGAGTCCTCCCAGCGGCGCTGCTCGATGCGGTTGTCCTGTCCGTTCCAGCGGCTGTCGGAGTAGCGGCCATCCGAGTAACGGCCGTCCGAGCGGACCTCGCCGCGCGAGACCTCGCGATACGACCCGTCGCGATACCCGCCCTGGGACGAAGCACCGGTGCGCGCGCCGGCGTTGGCGGCGCATCCTGCCGTGAGACCCGCGAGGACGACCGCGCCGCAAAGAAGCATCTTGTTCATGAGCTCGACTCCTTCTCCGCGCGGACCGCGACCCTGGCGGACCTCGCGTCGTGAGACCTGATGTGGCGCAGCAACGACATCGAGGCGCGCCCGCAGGTTCAAAGCGCCGCGGGACTGCTGCACATTGCGTCCAAAGCCCCGCGCGCGGTGCGGCTATCGCGGACGGCGGCGCGGGATCTGCTGCCCGCGGCCGGGGATCGGACGCGTTCCCGGACGCTGCGGCGGGCGCTGGCCCGGCGCAGCGGGACGCGGGATCGGCGCCGCGTCGGGGATCGGCGCGTCCTCGACGGACGCTTCGCGCACGACGTCCGGGACGGCGCCGCGCCCGGCGATCAGCGGTGCGCAGAGCGTGCGCAGCGCGTCGGCGAGATCCTGCGGCGTCTGGTAGCGGGCCGCGGGGTCCTTGGCCATCGACTTGCGCAGGATGAACTGCACCGGCGCGGACACCTTGGAGCGCTGCTCGGGCTTGAACGCCAGCTCCTGCTTCACGTGCTGGAACATGATCTCCTCAGCGGAGCCCTGGAAGGGCAGCTCGCCGGTGACCATGTGGAAGAGCGTGACGCCGAGCGAGTAGACGTCGGCGCGCGAGTCGACGTCGGTGTTGCCGCGCGCCTGCTCGGGCGACATGTACTCGATCGTGCCGACCGTCGTCTCGCTGCCGACGTCCTGCCACATGCCGCTCATCACCTTCGCGAGTCCGAAGTCGATGATGCGCACGCCGCCGTCGCCGTCGAGCACGAGGTTGCCCGGCTTGATGTCGCGGTGGACGATGCCGCGCTGCCGCATGTGCTCGAGCGCGTCGGCCACCTGAGCCGCGACGTAGACCGAGAGCCCCTCGTTGATCGCATGGCCCTGGTCGAGGAGCGACAGCACCGAGATGCCCTCGCAGAAGCCCATCGCGTAGAAGTCGATGCCGTCGTGCGTCGCGTACTCGCGGCCCTCGACGATGTTCTCGTGGTCGAGGTTCAAGAGGATGTTCGCCTCGCGCTTGAACCTGAGGCGGTACGGCTCCTGCAGACAGAACTCCGTCTTCAGAACCTTCAGCGCGACGCGCGCCGCGACGGGCAGGTACGTGCCCTCGTAGACGATCGCCATGCCGCCCTCGTCGAGCCGCCGCAGGAGGCGGTAGTTCGGGAACGGCTGCTTCTCGACGACCGGCGCGTCGGCGAGCACGATCGCCTGGGTCCGCGTCAGCACGCCCTTCTTGACCAGGACGGACAGGAAGGAGATCTGCCGGCCCTCCTTCTCCAGGGCCTGCCAGATGCGGTAGCAGTCCTCGACCGCCCCTTTCGGGATCGCGCCGGCGCCGATCAGCGGCGCCACGAGGCTGAGTTCTTCGTTGCCCAAGGCGGCGCCGATCGTAGCCCGGGGATGTCCCCGGTGCCGGGTGGAATGTCGTCCGCTCGAGGTTGCGAAAGTTGCGAAGAACGCTCATCCGACGGGCCGTGAAGTGCCGATGTATTCGTTGAGGAGCGGAGTCCGGACCGAGTGGGAGGTCCCCCGGGAGCCAGACGACGATCCTGCGTGAGGTGGAGTTTTCCGTTCGGAACGGCACTCGCCTCTCGTCTCAAGATCGGGAGTTCGCCCCCGAGGCGGATGACCGTCCGAGCGCAAGCGAGACTCGGAGACTGAAAGACCAGGCCGGCCGGAAGGCCGGACGTCAGGTGTCACCGGCGCTCGTCCCACGTCTTCCTTCCTTTCAATGCCCAACAGCGGGCGCGCGGTCGACGGGCCAAGGCTCTGCCCCACGCCCCGCGATGACTCCTTCCCACCTCATGCCCAACACCAAGGGAGCCCATCCGCCACGTCCGGTCCTTCGGATGGTCAGGATCCAACACGCGCCGCGAGAGCACGCTCTCGCGGCGCGTCGTCGTTGACGGACGCCGTTTCGCGCCCGGCGCCGCTGCGGTTCGTGCATTGACCGTCCGCCGCGTGCTATGACCCTGGCGTGGTTTCGATGACGCCGATCAACGCGCTCGATCCGCTTCTGCGTGCCTGGCCGGAAGCGATCCTCGTCGTTGCGCCCGGCGGCGCGGTCCGCGCGATGAACGTGAAGGCGCGCCGCCTCCTGCGCCTGCCCGAGGGCTCAGGCGACGAGTTCGTCCTCGCCGACCTCTTCGGGAGAGCCGCCGTCGAAGTCCTCATCCCCGAGGGCGGCGAGGGCGGCGTCTGCCAGACGGGCGACGAGAGCCAGCCGGCCGGACGTCCGGTGCTGCGCGCGAAGTCCTCGCGGCTCCCGGAAGGCGACTTCCTCGTGCGCCTCGACGACGTCTCCGAGGAGCACCGCCTGCGCAGCCACCTCGAGCACGCGGAGCGCTTGGCGTCGATCGGCGAGCTCCTGTCCTCCGTCGCGCACGAGCTCAGCAACCCGCTGACGACGGTGCTCGGCTACGCGGATCTGCTCCTCTCCGACGACGACGCGAGCATCCCGCGCGACGAGATCGAGCGCATCCGGACGGAGGCGCTGCGCTGCCGGCGCATCGTCGGCAACCTCTTGGACCTCGCGCGCTTCGACAACGTGGAGATGCGGCCGATCTCGCTCGCGCAGGTGGTCGAGAAGGTCGTCGAGTTCCGCGCCTACGCCACGCAGGTCGGCCAGGTGTCCCTCGTGCGCGAGGTGGCGGACGACGTCCCGATCATCAACGGGGACCAGCACCGGCTCGTGCAGGCGGTGCTCAACCTCGTGACGAACGCAGAGGACGCGGTGCGCGACCGCAACGAGGGCCGGCGCGTCGTCATCCGCGCGCGCAAGGGCGGGCCGGGCGCGGTCATCGAGGTCGAGGACAACGGACACGGCGTCCCCGAGGCGATCCGCGAGTTCATCTTCGAGCCGTTCTTCACCACCAAGCCCCGCGGCCGCGGCACGGGCCTCGGCCTGTCGCTGGTGATGGCCACCGCGCGCGCCCACGGCGGCATGGTCCGCATCGCCGACGTCCCCGGCGGCGGCGCGCTGTTCGTGATGGAGTTCCCGGCCACCGCGTCCGGCTGAGGCGCCGCTACTTGCCGTCGTTCTTGGGCGGGGCCGGCCTCTTCGCCTTCGGGTCCCACACCTTCGGGTATCGGTTGGGAGCCTGGAGCGCGAGGACGGCCATCGCCGTCGCGTAGACGCGGCCTCCGACTTCCCCGAACGGGTCGAGCTTCGGGTCCCAGGAGCCGGCGGCGCAGCCCGCCTTCTTGGGGCTCTGGGTGGAGAGAAGGTCGGCGACGGCCGCCTGGCGCCAGGGACGCCAGTGATTGGCGATCGGGTTCTTCGGACCGGGGCCCACGAGCGACAGCTGGACGTTCAGCAGCGAGCCGAGCAGGAGGTAGTGCAGGTCGAGGAACCCTCCCTCCGCGGAGAGAGAGGGCGGCTGGTCGACCAGGCGTTCGGAAGCTCTCTCCACCGCCTCCGCGCGGTCGGCGCCGCCGGTGATCGCGCTGACGAAGCCGGCGCCGGCCGAGCACGAGGACCAGAGGCTTCGCGGGAACGTGTTCCGCAGGTCGGGCGGAAAGCTCTTCTCGAAGTCCGAGGTCATGACGCGATCCTCGGGCCAGTCTGGAGCCGGATCTCCCGGCTTCCGCGAGGGACCGAGCCACGCGCGGGCGTCGCCGGCGCCCGGCGGCCGCTGCTGATAGCCGGTGAGGCCCGAGTCCACCGAAGGCAGCGCGGTGCGCAGGTCGAACGCGCGGTGCGCGCCGGCGTATTCCGAGTACGGGACATCCAGGCCGGCGAACTCGCACGTGCGCAGCGCGGTCGAGCACCAGACCGTGACGGACGTGTCCGTGTCGCCGTCGCGAGGAACGTTGTAGCGCCAGCCGGAGTTCTCGTTCCGCGCCGCGACGATGAAGTCCCGCGCCTTCCGGACCGGTTCCCGCAGCTTCTCGTCACCGGTGAGCCACAGCGCCTCGGCAGTTGCCATCGTGGCGGCGCACTGCCCGTACATGAAGTGCATGCTGCGCCGCGGCCCGAAACAGCCTTCCGAGTCCTGGATGTCGGCGAGGTACTGCAACGCCTTGCGCACGTTGGCCGCGTCGGGACCGTCTGTCTGCGTGCTCCCCGCGCCAAGGAACGCCAGCGTGGCGAGGCCGGTGATTCCGACGTCGCAGGAGGCTTCTCCCTCGCCGCTGCACCAGAGCCCCGCGCATTGCGCCTTGAAGCGATCGCTGTCCCAATGGCCGTCGGGCGACTGATGCCGCCGCAACCAGTCGAGCCCCGCCGCGGCCGCGGCGTTCACGCCGAGCTCCTTCAGCCCCCTGCGGCGCTGCGCGAGGATCGCGGGCGGCTGGAACGCCGGCGCGGGAGGTTGCGCGTCCTGGGCGGCCGCCGGTCCGGAGCCGACGGCGGCAGCGAGCGAACACAGGGCGGCGATTCGCGCGAGGGCCCGCATCGCCGGGAGTCTAGCGGTGCCGGCGCGGAGCTACTCGACGACGAACGAGTCCAGCACCTTGCCGAAGTCCGCGCGCACCGCCTCGAACGCGCCCTCCGGCGCGGCCGCGAGGATGCGCCAGACCTTGCCCTTGCGGACGACGACGCGGGCCAGGGTCTTGGTCTTCTCGCCCTTGGTCGTCGCGGTCGCCTCGAGCCAGTAGTAGCGGCCGGCGTCCTTGCCCTCGAAGCCGCTCTTGACGACCTTGAAGTCCGGGGCGATCGAGCGGCAGAGACGCTCGAGCGACTCGGCGGCGCGCTCCAGCGTCACGTCCGGCGGCGCCGTGACGTCGCGCATCACGTCGACGCTCGCGAAGAGCGGCGCGTTCTTGATCGCGAGCAGGGCGCCCGCGCCGCGCACCGCGGCCTCCTCGAACGTCCAGGACGGGTCGGGCTTGCCGATCTTCCAGCCGCCCTCGGCGTCGGCGTAGCGCGTGCGCGCCGCGCTGTCGGGGCCGGTGACGCGCTCGCTGTCGCCGCGCTTCACGCGGCCGACGACGTCCATCGTGCTCGCCATCGCGCGCAGCGCGTCGCCGTTCAGCTCGGCCATGTGCGTGTTGAGCTTCTCGTCGAGCCACTCGCGCTCCGTGACCTCGCCGCGCTTGCGCAGCACGACGCGGACGTCGAACGCCTTGCCGTCGACGACGACAGGCTTGCGCCCGCCTTCGCTGTACGCCGTCGGCCGCCAGCGCTGGTCGCGCGTGTCGTAGATCGTCGCGTCGAGCCGGCCGCTGAGCGCCCGCGAGTCGCGGAGGAAGAGCTCGCGCGCCGCGAACGGGAACCGCGCGTTCTCGGGAAGGACTGCGTCCTCCTGCGTCTTGTCGCCGTCCTTGGTGACGGTGAGGTAGAGACGCCCGCCGCGCACCTCGCCGATCGCCATGCGGTGGTTCGTGCCGCCCGACGTCTCGCGGACCTGGAACGACAGCGGCATGAAGTTGGCGTCGGAGCGCTCCGTCGTGCGCACGGCCAGCTCGGGCAGTCCCTTGGCATCGAGGAAGACGATCTCCTCCTCGAAGCGGAAGCCGTCGGGGCCCTTCGCGACGCGGAAGGTCCGCGCGCCCGCGCGCCGGCCGTCGTCGTAGATCAGCGAGTACTCCTCGCGCGCCTCCTCGGCGGACGAGGCGGGCGCCGCGTCTGCGGCGGCGGGCTTCGCCGCGGCCGCGTCGCGGCGGACCTCCTTGATCTTGCCGCGGGGGTAGAACATCTTCCCGCCGCCGACGTCGAGCTTCACGCCCGCGTCGGTCTCCTCGACGATCCTGCCGTGCGCCTCACGGCCGTTCTCGAGGACGACGACGTCGTCCGCGAGCGCCGCGGAGGCGAACGTCAGGGAGAGCGCCCAAACCGCTGTTCGCTTCATGCCTCTTCATCGGCGTTGCGGAGCGGCGCGCTTCACTCACTTGGGCGGGGCGGCGGCCATGACCTCCCGGACGTAGTTCTCCCAGACGCGGCCGCTGTCGCCCATGTTCGGCGGCACCTTGGCGCCGTGCCGCTCCAGGATCATCGTGAGCGCGAGGATCACGGCGCCCTTCGGCGTGCCGGGCGGCGTCACGTCGATCGTCTTGACGAGCGCCGCCACGGCCTTCAGGTCGCCGAGCTTGCCGAGGGCGAGCGCCGTCTTCGTGCGCACCAGCGGATGCTCGTCGCGCAGCAGGTTGAGCAGCGGGTCCACCGCACGCTTGTCGCCGAGGGCACCCAGCGCCGCGGCGGAGTTGGCGCGGACGAGCGGGTCCGCCGCGTCGAAGAGCGCCACCTCGAAGACCGGCATCGCCTTCTGGGCGTCGATGGGGTCGAGCGCGCTGCCGCCGGCCTTCACACGGGCGTCGAAGATGCGTCCCAGCGCGAGCAGCGCGTTGCTGCGGATGTTGCTGTCGGGGTCGCGGACGAGCGCGAGCAGCGGGTCCGTCGGCGTCGACGGGTCGCCGAGGCGCGCGAGCGCGTACGTGGCGCTCGTCACCAGGCGGGCGTCGTCCTTCTGCGACAGCGCCGCGACGAGCACGGGCACCGCCGCGTGGTCCCCGCTGAACGCCAGCGCCTTGACGGCCGTGCGGCGCGGCTGCGGGTCGTTCGCGTTGCCCGCGAGCTCGAGCAGCTCCTTGCGGTGCTCGAGCGTCTTCGCGTTCAGCGCGCGCTCGAGGACGCCGCGCTCGGCGCGCGCCTCGTCGCCGGGCTGGGAGGCGAGCGCCGCGTACCGGTCGATGCGCTGGTCCATGTCGAGGAGGTCCTGGGCGAGCCGCGCGCGCTTGTCCAACTGCGGGTCGCCGGTCGTCACCTTGACGGGCTCGGTCGGCTTGGTCTCGGCCGTCGCCGGGACGGCGGGCTCCCCGGGCATCTTCTGGTCGGCGCTCGACGCGCACGCGGCGAGCAGGACGAGCAACGGGACGGCGGACGCAAGGGACGGGCGCTTCATCGGACCTCCGGGAACTCAGTTTGACGACCGACCGGCTGCCTCACTTGCGCTCCGCCGCCGCCGCCTCGAACACGGCTCGCAGCGAGTCGGGCATGCGCTTGGCCCGTCCGGACGGATCGATCGACGCGAGACGCGTGAAGCCCGTCGCGAGCACGTCGCCGCCGCGGCGCACCTCGTACTCGAGGCCGACGCGCGCGCCGGACGCCTCGGTGCAGCGCGTCGCCACGACCAGCTCCTCGTCGTAGCGCGCGGGCTTCAGGTACCGCAGGCCGACCTCGACGACGGCGAGGTGCGTCCCGCTCGCGACGACGTCGCGGTACGGGATCCCGAGGTCGGTCAGGTACTGCGTTCGCGCCACCTCGAAGTAGATGAGGTAGCGCGGGTGGTGGACCACGTTCATCTGGTCCACCTCGTCGAATCGGACGCGGATCGCGGTCTCGTGCATGGCGCGGAGGCTGGGGATCATCGCGGCACACGCTCCGGCGCGCCTTAGCATTCCCGGCCCATGGACGGGCCTTCCGACATCGATTCGCCCGCGCCGCCCGTTCCGGGCGAGCGCCCGGACCCGTTCGTCCCCGTGCTCCTGGCGTGGCTCGTGCCCGGCGCCGGACACCTGAAGATCGGCCGCCTGTGGCCCGGCGTCTTCATCTTCGCCGCGATCCTGCCGCTCTACGCGGGCGGCATGGTGCTCGCCGGGTTCGAGAACGTGAGCTGGGTGCGTCACAACATCTACTTCTGGGCCGTGCACATCTTCGGCGGCCTGCTGACGGGCGTCGCCGCGTTCTTCACGCAGCACGTCGTCGTCACCGAACGCCTGCCCCACCAGAGCACGGGCGAGCTGTTCACGGCGACCGCGTGCCTGCTCAACGTGATCGCCATCTCCGACGTCTGGTCGCGCTGCAGCCGTGGAGACCCCGAGGAGCGCGCGGCGAAGCGGGCTGCCGCGGCCGCCGCCGAGGCGGCGCGCGAGGCCGAGATGACCGGTCCGGGCGAGGTGACGAGTGGATAGGACGCTCGCGCGGATCCTGTTCTTCCTCATCGCCTGCCTCGCGGTCGGCATGGTGACGGGCGCCTGCCGCGCCACGACGCTGAACGGCGTGCTGAAGAGGAGCATCGAGGCGTTCCTGCAGATGGCCGCCGGCATCATCGCGATCTGCGTCGCGATGTGGCTGCTCACGCTGGTGGCGCAGGCCTGACGTGCATCTCGCGGCGTTCTGCCCGCGCTGCGCCGCGCCGCTCGTCGAACGAGTCCCCGATCTCGACAACCGCAAGCGGCGCGTCTGCAGCAAGTGCGCGTTCGTCGTCTACCTGAATCCCAAGATCGCCGCCGGCACGCTGCCCGTGCGCGACGGGAAGATCGCGATGATCCGCCGCGGCGTCGAGCCGTCGCGCGGCAAGTGGAGCTGGCCCTGCGGCTACGTGGAGATCGACGAGACGGTCGAGGAGGCGGCGCTGCGCGAGACGCGCGAGGAGTCGGGGCTCGTCGTCGGGATCGGCGCGATGCTCGGCGCTTACAGCTATCCGGTGCGCGCGGCCGACCAGCCGTCGGCGACGACGGGGCTCGTGATCATGGCGTGGCCGACGAAGTCCGTGGAGGGCGAGCTCGTCGCCGGCGACGACGCGGACGACGCCGCGTGGTTCGCGCTCGACGCGATCCCGTGGGCCGACCTCGCGTTCGACAGCACGCGCCGCGCGCTCGAGGACTACCTGCGGACGCGCGTCACTTAGGCGGCGTCGTCGAGTCCAGCGAGTCGCCGCGGATCTCGCGGTGGATGATCACGCCGCCGGCGTTGCCGGTGTAGGCCATCCCCGCGCTCGTCACGATCGCGCAGAACAGGAGGCCCGCGACCGGCCAGCGCGGCAGCGGGTTCTCGGGCGGCCGGCGGTGCGCGGCCCAGAGCACCGCGATCCCGAGCACGGCGGTTCCGCCGGCGATCCAGGACGCCTTCTCCGCGCGCTCCTCGTGTTCGAGGATCGCCTCGCCATCCACGTCGCTCGTCCACATCGCGGTGCCCTTCCCCTCGACGTCCTGGATCATGTCCCAGGCCTTCTCGCCCGACGTGTAGGACAGCCAGCCGCCGAGTCCCGCCGCGACGAGCAGGAACACCGACGCGAGGAGGAGGCCGCGCTCCCTGCGGAGCAGCAGCGTCATCACCAGCATCGGGATCGAGAGGAACGCCGCGAAGATCGGCAGGTGGTTGACGAGGAGATGCTGGTGCGCGTCGTTGCCCATCGGCGGAGTGTAGTGGGGCGGCGCGCGTGCGCCACCAGCCCGCCGGCTCAGTTGTCGATGAGCTCGCTCGCCTCCGGCGGCGGTGCGCTCACTGCTTCTCGGAGACCCCGCCGAGCCCCGAGTGGATGTCCTTCGTCTTGTAGGTGCAGCCCCTGAGCCGCACGGCGCCGGCGTCGGTGTGGACCTCGAGGTGGTCGAACGTCGAGTTCTGCGCGGAGACGCCGCCGAGGCTCGTCCTCAGGTCCGCGCGTCCGGTCTTCACGTCCTTCAGCTCGATCGCGCCGCAGTCGGACTTCGCGGTCAGCGAGTCCGAGGCCTCGACCGACGCGGCCTCGACGGCGCCGAGGTTCGTCGTGCACTTCACGGTCGCGGCACCCGTCACGTCCTTGATCGACACGGCTCCGGAGTCCGTGTCGAGGCTCACGTCGCCGACGCCGCTCGCGGTCGCGAGCGACACCTGTCCGAGCGACGACTTGGCCGTCACCTTCGGGACGTCGTGGAGGTCGCGCAGCTCGACTCTCCCGGCGTCCGTCTTCGCGCTGACGAGCGAGACGCCGCGGATGCCGCTCACCGTCACCGAGCCGAGCGACGTCGAGACCTCGACGATCGTCCCCGGCGGCACGCGGACCTTCGCGGACGTGACGAGGACGGGGTTCCCGGTGGCGCTCTTGACCGCGATCGAGTCCGGCGCCGGGCCGAGCGAGGCGTCGCCCGCCGTGTGCTCGCGCACCTCGAACGTCGCCTCGACGCCGGTCACCTTCGGATCGCCCTCCACGGTGATCGGCGCGCTCGGCAGGTCCAGCGTGAACCGCTGCATCTGCTCGAGCGAGCTGTAGTGCAGCGTGTTCTTGAACGGGAGCTCCACGCCGTTCACGTACGTCCCGTTGTTGACGAACGTGCCGAGGTGCCAGCCCGGGTCGTGGATCGTGAAGTGGCAGCCGCCCGACAGCGCCACGAGCACGCCGAGGACGACGAACACGCCGCCGAGGACGAGAAAGCCGTGGTTCCTGGTCATGACACGTCTCCCGGGAAGGACTGGGGTTCCGGCGCGGCGGCGGGCGGCGGCGGCGGCGCGGGCGGGTTGGCGTCGCGCTTCAGGCCGAGGATGCCGCGCGTGAGGTACGCGGCGCCGATGCCGATCAGGATCGCCGCGATCTCGTGCTCCGTGGCGAACCACAGCACGCCGGTCACGAGCAGGCCGATGGCCCAGCCGATGGTCCGGGCGGGGTCCGGCTCCGACTTGAACTCGGCTCGCACGCAGGCCCGCGACTTCGGGCCTTCGGGCGTCATCGGAGTCACCGTGACGCCGGGGCCGGTCCCGGAGACCGAGGCGCTCACCCGCGCGCCGTCGGGCGGCGGCACGAGGCCCTTCTCGATCATCGCCATCCGCTCGGCGTGACGGTCGCGGGCCTTCTTGGTGATCACATAGAGGAACCCTCCCACGATGACGAGCGGGATGAGCATGCACATGCCGAAGCCGAGCACGATCGCCAGCGCGCCCTTGTCGTCCATCGTCGGTCTCCTCGGCCGCGCGGCGTTCGTCTCCGTCACGGCCGCACCATCCGACCGTGGCCGCCACGGGACGGTTGCGGAATCTCGAAACCGGAGCACCCGCCCCGGCGTCTCATGGTTCCACGGAACGCGTGAGCAGGCCCCCATCGTGAGCGACGAGACGTCTTCCACGGACGTGGACGACGACGTTCTCGCGGCGCGAGCGGCGGCGGGCGACGGCGAGGCGTTCCGCGTCCTCTACGATCGGTACAGGAAGATGGTCTTCACCCTCGCACTGCGCACCTCCGGCTCGGAAGCCGCCGCCGAGGACGTCCTCCAGGAGACGTTCCTCCGCGTCCACCGCGCGCTGCCGAAGTTCCGCGGCGACTCGAAGCTCTCGACGTGGATCTGGCGCGTGGCGCTCTCCGTCGGGCTGACGGAGAAGAAGTCCGCGGGGCGGCGCGCGCGTCTGCTCGACGACGTGTCGCCGGCGGAGCCCGCGTCGCACGGACCGGCTCCCGACGCCCCGATGATCGCGGGCGACGAGGCCGCGTGGGTGCGGCGCCATCTCGAGGCGCTGCCGCGGCGCGACCGCGCGATCCTGCACCTGCGCTACGGCGAGGGACGGTCGTTCGAGGAAGTCGCCGAGATGATGCAGATGCCCGTGGGCACCGCGAAGAGCCTCGTCTTCCGCGCGAAGGCGGAGCTGCGACGGAACATGGAGCGTGACGGCTATGCGATGTGACGAGGCGGACGCGCTGATCGACGCGTTCGCCGAGGACGCGCTGGATGTCGGCGAGCGCGAAACTGTCGCGGCACACCTCGAGACGTGCGCGGCGTGCCGCCGCGCGCTCGCGGCGGCGCGGCGGCTGACGTCGTCGCTCGTGTCGCTCCCGAGCGCCGAGCCTTCGTACGCGGCGGATGCGCGCGTGCTCGCCGCCGTCGAGGAGGAGCGCGCGTGGGCGGCGGCGCGCTCGCGCTCGCGCCGCATGGCCGCGGCGTTCGCGGCGTTCGCCGTCCTCGCGACGGCGGGAACCGTCGCGCTCGCGTACTCCCCGTCATCGACGTGGATCGCCGAGCGGGCGACGGTCGTCGTGCACTCGCTCGAGCTGTGGGTGCGCTTCCGCGCCGCCACCGTCGCCGTCGCGGCGCTCGGTCCGCTCGCGGCGATCCTCGGCCTGCTGGTGCTCGTGGCGGTGATGGAACGGGCGACCGCTCCGCGGCGCTTCGCGTCCCGCGCCTAGACCGGCCGGATCACTTCAGGGCCAGGGCATAGCGGCCATCCGCGCCGAGGAGGACGGCGCCGCGCAGCTCCAGTGCCGAGAGTGCGGCGAGACCCTTGGCCGGGTCGAGGCCCGTCTGTTCCAGCAACTCGTCGGCGTGGTGCTCCGCGCCCGTCAGCGCGGCGAGGAGTGAGGTCTCCGAGGCGTTCGCGCCGACGGGAGCTGCGGACGCCGTCGGCTCCGCTGCCGCCGCGTCCGTCTCCGAGGCGCGCCGCGGCGGGTCGAGTCCGAGCGCGCGGAGCACGTCGTCCGCCGAATCGCACAGCGCCGCGCCCTCGCGCAGCAGGCGGTGGACGCCGCACGAGTTCGGGTTGTCGACGCGGCCCGGCACCGCGAGGACCTCGCGTCCGAGGTCGAGCGCGTGGTCGGCGGTGATCAGCGAGCCGGAGCCCTCCGCCGCCTCCACGATCACGACCGCCGCGGCGAGCGCCGCGATCAGCCGGTTGCGCCGCGGGAAGTGGTACGGCCGCGGCGGGACGTCGAGCGGGAACTCGCTGATCACCGCGCCGCGGCCCGACGCGATCTCGCGCGCCAGAGGCACGTGCTCGGGCGGATAGAAGCGCGCAAGCCCGCCGCCCAGCACGCCGATCGTGACTCCGCCGGCGTCGAGAGCACCGCGGTGCGCGGCCGCGTCGATGCCGCGGGCCAGCCCGGAGATGACCGGGATCCCCGCGGCGGCGAGCTCTCCCGCGAGACGCCGTGCCTGCGACGTCCCGTACGACGACGCGCGCCGCGATCCGACGACCGCGACGCCGCGCAGCGACAGGAACGCCGGGTCGCCGCGCACGAAGAGCAGCAGCGGCGGATCGTCGAGCTCCGAGAACGCGGGCGGCCACGCCGGGTGTCCTTCGACGAGCACCAGCGCCTGCGCCGCGCGGACCCGGTCGAGGTCGCGGCGCGCGTCGTCCCGCGACGGCGCCGCGGCGAGCAGGCTCGCCCGCGCGTCGCCGACGCCCGGCACCCCGGCCACGTGCTCACGCTGCGCGCGCAGCAGCGTTCCGGCGGAGCCGAAGCGCTGGAGCATCCGCCGCACGGTGCGCGGCGAGAGCCCCGGCACGGCGGCGATCCTCATCCGGTCGAGGAGCTCGGCCTCGCCCGGAGCGGCATCGGTGACGGCTTCTGCACTCATCACCCACTAGGTCGCACGGGAGGGGCCGAAAGTTACATCGGTGGTGTTTTTCGAAGCGGTTTGCGAGAGACTTCCGCAGGAGGCATGCCATGAAGCTCGACATCGTCCAGGACGGCGACGTCACCATCCTCGAGTTCCAGGGAGAGTTCGACGCGTTCAACCTGGCGCCGACTGCGAAGGCGGTCGACGGGCTCATCGAGCAGGGCGACGTCCGGCTCGTCTTCAACCTGAAGAAGCTCTCGTTCATCAACTCGTCGGCGCTGGGTTACCTGATCAAGGCGCGCAAGAAGGCGCAGGCGGCGGGCGGCGACGTCGTGCTGGTGCAGCCGTCGAACTTCTTCCGCAAGACGCTCGTGACGCTCGGGCTCGACAAGCTGTTCTGCGTGTACGAAGCGGTCGACGACGGGGTGCGCCACTACACGTCGGAGCTCGCGTCGCCCGGAGCCGACCTCGGCGCCGAGATCGACGAGACGCTGACCGGCGCGAACGCGATCATGTTCTCGATGATCCCGCCGATCGGGACCAAGCGCTACGTCGGGCGGATCACGTCGCTCTACAACAACGGCCTGAAGTTCCGGTGGGAGGTCCCCGGTTGGACGCGCGACTTCCGTCCGCCGCTGTCGACCGCGAACTTCGACAAGGAGATCCATCCCGGCCGCCGCATGCGCGTGAAGTTCCGGCAGCCGTTCATGGTCCAGGGCCACTACTTCGAGATGGACGCGACGATCGCGCTGATCTCCCGCGACGTCCTCGACGACGGCCGCAACGAGGCGGTCTTCAGCGTGAAGTACGAGAACGCGAAGGCGGAGGACCTCGACCTGCTGAAGCGCTTCGTCGACGACATGGCGGAGCTGCGGTCCGAGATCGACCAGGCGCGCGGCGCGAGCTAGGGCTCCTCCGCGTCGGCGTTCCTGCCGTTTCCCCGGAGCCTGCGGCACGGTCTTCAACCGGGGTCAGACCCCAGCTCGAGTCGCTGCAGACGAGGCTCGTGAAACCGGGGTCAGACCCCGGCTCGATTCGGCGTGCCCCCAGGCTCGAGGGTCGGGACGGTCAGACGGGCGCTTCGGACGCGAGGGCGGCGAGCAGGTCGGCGTCGTCGACGTCGTACAGCCCGGCGCCGCCGCGGGCGTGCGGGAGGACCATCCGGCGGCGCGTGCCGCGACGCTTCTTGTCGTGACGCGTCCGGGCCACGATCCGCTCCGGCGAGATGTCGGCCGGCGGCGACGTCGGCAGCCCGAGCGACCGCAGCGTCTTCAGGACGTCGGTGACCAGGTCGGGTCCGCAGAGCCCGCGCGCCGCAGCGATTCGCGCGGCCACGACCAGCCCGGCAGCCACGGCATCACCATGGAGCACAGCCCCGTAGCCCGCTTCGGTCTCGATCGCGTGGCCCGTCGTGTGGCCGAGATTGAGCAGAGCGCGCTTCCCGGCGCGGTCGCGGACGTCGTCCCGCACGAGGTCGGCCTTCGTCTCGACGGCCAGCCGCACCGCGTCCGCGGTCTCCGCCCGGCTGCGCGCGAGCAGCTTGGGCGCGGTGTGCTCGATGCGCGTCAGCGAGCCGCGGTCCTTGAGCAGCGCGCACTTGACGACCTCGGCGAAGCCCGACCGCAGCTCGTGATCCGGCAGGGTGTCGAGCGTGACGAGATCCGCGAGCACGAGCCGCGGCTGGTGGAACGCGCCGACGAGGTTCTTGCCCGCGGAGAGGTTGAGCGCCGTCTTGCCGCCGACGGCCCCGTCGCACATCGCCAGCACGGTCGTCGGCGCCTGAACGAACGCGACGCCGCGCATCCACGTCGCGGCGCAGAAGCCCGCGAGGTCGCCCACGACGCCCCCGCCGAGCGCGACCACGACGCCCTCGGAGTCGAGTCCCGAGTCGGCGAAGGCCTCCCACAGCACCTCGGCGCTCTGTCCGGACTTGGAACCCTCGCCCGCGGGGACGACCACCGTCGCGGGCGCGAGCCCCGCGCGCCGCAGCGACTGCTCCGCGACCGCGAGATGCGGCGTCGCCGCGACGTTCGTGTCGGTCACCAGCGCACAGGACGGCGACACGACCAGCCGCGCGGTCTTCGGGCCCAGCTCCGCCAGGACCGCCTCGCCGATCACGTACTCGTAATGATCGGGCGGGAAGTCCAGATCCAGCCGGAACCTCACCGACATGCGGCAGAGGGTAGACTCCCGCCCCTTGCCGAGGGAAACGCCCTTCCGGACGTTCGACGAAGCGTTCGCCTGGCTGGCCTCGCGGACGAACTACGAGACGATGGCCACGCAGCGGTACGACGCGCGGACCTACGGCCTCGCGCGCGCCGAACGCCTGCTCGCGGACGCCGGACGGCCCGACCTGGCGTTCGACATCGCCCAGGTCGTCGGCAGCAAGGGCAAGGGCTCCACGGCGACGGCGCTTGCCGCGATCCTGCGAGCGTCGGGACGCAGGGTCGGGCTCTTCACGTCGCCGCATCTCGTCCATCCGCGGGAGCGGATCCGCATCGACGGCCGGCCGGCGCCCGACCGGCTCGTCCGCGATGCGCTCGCGACGCTCGTGCCGCTCGTGGACGCCGCCGCGGGGCGCGGGGAGGCCCTCACGTTCTTCGAGGTGCACACGGTCGCGGCGCTGCTGGTCTTTCGCGCCGCCGGCTGCGATGCGGCGGTGCTCGAGGCGGGGATGGGCGGCCGCCTCGACGCGACCACGGCGGCGCGCGCCGTCTGCAAGGTGCTGACGAGCGTGTCGCTGGACCACACGCAGCACCTCGGGCGGACGCGTACGGCGATCGCGACCGAGAAGGCGTCGGTCGCGCGACGCGGCGTGGTGTTCGTCTCGGGCGAGCGGCCCGGGACCCCCGTCGGCCGCGTCGTCGAGCGCCTCTGCCGACGGGCCGGCGCGCCGCTCGTCGGGGTCGGGCGCGACTTCGACGTCCGGGGGGTCCGCACGGCGTTCGACGAGGCGACGGGGGCGTCTCGGACGGCGTTCCGCGTGGTCGGTGGCTCAGGCTCGAGTTCGCAGCCGATCGAGCCGGGGTCTGACCCCGGGAGGGGCGCCGGGAAGTTCCGCCGCGGCAGGCTCGAATCGGGGCTCATCGAGCTGGGGTCTGACCCCGTGGGGTTGACGGTTCCGCTGCTCGGACGGCACCAGGCGCGGAACGCGGCGCTGGCGGCGGTCGCGGCGCTGGCGGCCCCCTGGCGCGGGAGCCCCGTCACCACGGAACACATCCGAGCCGGCCTCTCCCGAGCGACAATCCGCGCCCGCCTCGAGACGATCTCCCGGCGCCCGCTGGTGATCGTCGACGGCGCGCACACTCCGGCAAGCTTCGGCGTGCTGGCCCGCACCGTTCGCGATCACGTGCCCGCGAAGCCGCGGGTCTTCGTCGTCGGGATGTCGGCCGACAAGGACGTCCGCGGCTCGCTCCGGCGGCTCCGTGGCGTCGCAAACCTCGTTGTCGCCACGACTTCCAGTCAGGCGCGGGCCGCGTCCCCGACGGACGTCGCGCGCGCGGCCCGGGCCGCGGGGCTGCGCGCAAAGGCCGTTGCGACGCTCCCGGAGGCGCTCCGCGAGGCTCGCCGAGTGGCGGGCCGGCGCGGGCTCGTCGTCGTCACCGGCAGCCTCTACCTGTGCGGCGAATGCCTGCGCTTGTGGCGGTGAGGGGGCCGCACTAGCATTCCGCCCCCTCTCGCGACCCCGAGGTCCCCTCTTGAAGATCGCCATCCTCTCCCGCGACCCCTGGCTCTACTCGACGAGCCGTCTGAAGGAAGCGGCCGAGAGCCGCGGGCACGAAGCGCACGTGATCGACTACGTCCGCTGCTACATGAACATCACGTCGCACAACCCGAAGGTCATGTACCAGGGCCAGCCGCTCGAGGGCTACGACGCCGTCATCCCCCGCATCGGCGCGACGAACACGTTCTACGGAACAGCCGTCGTGCGTCAGTTCGAGATGATGGGCGTCTTCTGCACGAACGAGTCGCAGTCGATCAGCCGCTCACGCGACAAGCTGCGCTGCCTGCAGTTGCTGGCGCGCCGCGGCATCGGCATCCCGGTGACCGCCGTCGCCGACTCGACGAAGGACGTCCAGGGCCTGATCAGCATCGTCGGGCACGCGCCGCTCGTCATCAAGCTGGTCGAAGGGACGCAGGGCATCGGCGTCGTGCTGGCGGAGACGGACAAGGCGGCGGAGTCCGTGATCCAGGCGTTCCGCGAGCTGTCGGCGAACATCCTCGTGCAGGAGTTCATCTCGGAGGCGAACGGAGCGGACATCCGTTGTTTCGTCGTCGGAAAGAAGGCCGTCGCGGCGATGAAACGTCAGGGGCCGCCGGGCGAATTCCGGTCCAATCTGCACCGGGGCGGTTCGGCGGAGAAGGTGAAGCTGACTCCCGAGGAACGGTCCACGGCGGTGCGTTCGGCGCGCGCGATGGGATTGAACGTCTGCGGCGTCGACATCCTGCGTTCCAATCACGGACCGGTCGTGATGGCTTTCCAGCACATTGGGATCCTAAGCTTAGAATTCCACGTGGACAAGTTGTCGCG
>JADMIO011200094.1_pt1 | contig 84924 bp, 85 predicted proteins | sample 8958161 | NCBI WGS metagenome assembly JADMIO01 (sample SAMN16585339, study PRJNA669376) | soil metagenome | isolation source: Crop rotation soil | place: USA: Cullars Rotation, Alabama | collected 2011 | reverse complement strand
CCCGCCAGCGCATCCTGGCGGCGACCGCTGAGGTGCTGGGCCGCAACGGTATGACGAAGTTGAGCCTGTCCGAGGTGGCGCTGCAGGCGGGTGTCTCGCGGCCGACCCTCTACCGCTGGTTCGCATCGAAGCGTGATCTGCTCGACGGCTTCGTGGTCTGGGAACGCAAGTACTACGAGCGCGCTGTCGCCGAGGCGACGGCCGGTCTGCCCGCGGGCGAAAAGCTGGACGCCGCACTGCGCGTCATCGTCGAATACCAGCAGTCCTACCCCGGCCTGCGGATGATCGACATCGAACCGGCGCAGGTGATCCGCCGGCTTGCCCGCGTCATCCCGCTGATGCGCGACCGGCTCGAGCGCCTCGCGCAGGGTCCCGATGCCGCGCTCGCCGTCGCGACCGCCGTACGGGTTGCGGTGTCGCACTATCTGGTTCGCAGCGACGACGATGACCAGTTCCTCGCACAGCTGCGCCATGCCGCAGGCGTCAAGCGCGCCGAGACCTGAGTTCGGCGAGAACCTCTTCGGTGTGCTCGCCGACCGCGGGGGCCGTCGACCGGCTCTCCCACGGAGTGCCGTGGAAGTCGGCAGGAGTGGCCACCATCGGCACACTGGAGTCGCCGTCGGGCACATAGATGACACCGCCCGCGGCGTGGAACTGCTCATCGGCGACGACGTCGGTGAGCGAGTTGATCGGCGACCAGAAGAAATCGGGTTCTGCCGCAAAGAGTTCCGCCCATTCCGCGAGCGGCCTCGTCGCGAAGATCCCGTCGAGAGCGCTGATGATCTCCACCGAGTTGGCCGCCCGGTCGCGCGGTCGCGGATAGGTGGACAACCACTCAGGACGGTCAACGACCCGGCACAGCGGACCCCAATGTCGGTCCACATCGAGGCCGACGATCCAGAACAGCTTGCCGTCGCCCGCGACGTAGTTGTTCATGCACGGATTGCCCATCGACTCGCGCTGCCCGATCGCGATGGCGTGGCCCGTCATCAGGAAGGTGTTGAGGTCGAAGCTGACGGTGTACGCGCCCTGCCGGTACAGGGAGGTGGACACCAGCTGGCCGACGCCGGTGCGCTCGCGGGCGACCAATGCAGCGGAAACCGCTGCCACCAACGTCATCCCGGCGGAGTGGTCGCCCATGCCGCCGCGCTGAAACGGCGGCGTCTCCCCCGGCCGGGTCAACAGGTGCGCGAGCCCTGCGCGCGCCCAGAACGCGGCGACGTCGTACGCCGCCCGGTCGGCGTCCGGGCCGGTGTCGCCGTAGCCGGTGATCATGCCGTAGACCAGGCGAGGGTTGAGCGCGGCGACCGTCTCGAAGTCCAGCCCGATCCGGCGCAGCGCGGCGGGGCGCACGTTGGTGATGAAAACATCTGCGGCGCTGAGCAGTTCGAGCGCGTCGCCGCGGCCGTCGTCGGTGCCGAGATCGAGCACGACGCTGCGCTTGCCGCGGTTGTCCATCTCGAAGGGTGGACTGCCGCCCTCGTCGAGGCCCAGCATCCGGCCGAACATCCGGGCCGGGTCGCCGGACTGCGGTTCGATCTTGACGACGTCGGCACCCCAGTCGGCCAGGATGCCGCCCGCCGCAGGGCCCGCCACCCACACGCCGAGTTCGACGACCTTGACGCCCTCCATCGGCCCGGCCATGATCACCCCTTCCCAAGGCTTTACAACTTCGCACGTCTTTGTAAAGCTTGCGTGGCTACAGACCCAGACTAGGAGGTCGGCGCGTGCCACAGACAGCGAGCCGGGTCCGACCCGCGATCGCCCTGGCTGCTCATCTGGCTCGCGGAGCGCAACGTGTCGTCACTGACCTGGCCGTCGGACGGACCCGATCGCTGCCCCGGACCGTCGCAGGCCTCGACGCCCGGTTCCTGTCGCGGCTGATGGGCGCCACCGTAACGTCGGTGTCGGTTCTCGGCGGCGACGCGGGCACCTCGTCGCGAGCGAGGTTGGCACTGACCGGCGATGACGTGCCGACATCGGTGTTCGTCAAGATGCCCGCCGCGATCGCTGCCACCCGCATGATGGGCGAGGTCGGCAGGCTCGCCCGGACCGAGACCCGCTTCTACCAGGAACTCGCCCCCCAGCTGACCGGGCTGCCGAGCTCCTACGGCTCCATGTTCGACAGCGTCACCGGCCGATTCGTGCTGGTGCTGGAGGATCTCGCCGTCGACCCGTGCGAGTTCCCCGACACGCTGCACCCGCTCACGGCGGATCAGGCCCACCAGGTGGTCGGGCTGCTGGCCCGCCTGCACGCGACGTTCTGGGAGCGAGCACCTCGCTGGGTCTACGCCCCCTCTGCCGACAGCGCCACGCTGATGGTCGGTCCGCTGTTGAAGGCCTCGGCGCGACGAATAGCCGCCATAACCGACATCCCCGTCGAGCACGGCCGCTTCATCGATGAGAACTATCGGGCCGCCTCGGCCCTCATCGACCGATCGCCCAACACCGTGATGCACGGTGACGCGCATCCGGGGAACGTCTACTTCCGCAACGGCGAGGCGGGACTGCTGGATTGGCAGGCGGTGCGCCGCGGACACCCCGGACGCGAGCTGGCCTACACGTTGGTGACCGGCCTGGCCACCGAGGTCCGGCGGGCCCACGAACGCGACCTGCTGGACCACTACCGGCAGGTGCTCGCCGAGTCGGGAGGGCCGACGTTGAACCGAGCCGAGTTGTGGGACCGCTACCGCACCGGCGCGCTGTACGCCTACGTCGCGCCGCTGATCACGGCGGGAATGGGCGGGATGCAGGCCGAGGACATCGCTGTCGAGGGCGTCCGACGCGGCGTGGCGGCGCTCGACGACCTCGACACGGTCGCGCTTTTGAAGAAGTCGCTGTGACCCAGGCTCTACGATCAGTGAGACCCGACGATTGAGAGCTGACGTGAACGAACCGGTACGCGCCCAGCGCGACGCGTCGGAGGTCGCCGGAGACACGTCTACCCGACACCGGATCCTGGTGGCGACCGCGGAAGTGCTCGGGCGCAGCGGCCAGACGAAGCTCAGCCTGTCGGAGGTGGCGCTGCAGGCGGGCGTCTCCCGCCCCACCCTGTACCGCTGGTTCGCCGACAAAACCGAGTTGCTGCACGCGTTCGGCGTTTACGAACGCGAGATGTTCGACACCGGGATCGGCAGGGCGACGGCGGGCCTGCGAGGCAACGACAAGCTCGACGCGGCACTGCGATTCATCGTGGAATACCAGCAGTCCTACTCCGGGGTTCGGCTTGTCGACATCGAGCCGGAGGTCGTCATCGCGCAGTTGACCCGGATCATTCCGATCATGCGGACCCGGCTTCTCAAGCTGCTGTCAGGCTCCAACAGTGATATCAAAGCCGCGACGGCGATTCGGGTCGCGGTGTCGCACTACATCGTTCGCAGCGACGACGACGATCAGTTCCTCGCCCAGCTACGTCACGCGGTCGGCATCAAGCCGGCCACGTGATGGATTCCCGACAGATCAGCGACGAACTCGAGATCGTCGCGCTGCTCAACAGGTATGCCCGCGCCGTCGACACCAAGGACTGGGAACTGTATCGGTCGGTGTTCACCGACGACGCCCACATCGACTACTCGGCCGACGTGTTCGTTGGCTCACTCGACCGCGCAATCGAGTTCTTCACCGGGCTCTTCTCGGAACTGGTCACGATGAGCATGCACCACATCACCAACGTCGAATCGATCATCGACGGCGATACCGCGCAGGTCCGCGCGATGTTCTACAACCCGACACAGTTCAAGGACGTCGCGGGCACCGCCACGTTCGGCGGCTACTACCACCACGATTTGGTCCGCACTCCGCATGGCTGGCGCAGCAGACATCTGCGCGAGGAGATGACGTGGACGGCCAACTCCCCGGGCACAAATCAGGTCTGAGCCGCCAATTGCCCGCAGGCGGCGGCGATTTCGCGGCCACGGGTATCTCGCACCGTGCAGGACACCCCGCGCTCGCGGACCCGCCTGACGAACTCGCGTTCCGCCGCTTTCGGACTGGCGTCCCACTCGCTGCCCGGCGTCGGGTTCAAGGGAATCAGGTTGACGTGGACCAGCGGGCCGAGCGCGCCGTGAAGGCGCTTGCCCAGCAGGTCGGCTCGCCACGGCTGATCGTTGACGTCGCGAATCAGCGCGTACTCGATCGACACTCGCCTGCCGGTCACGTCCGCGTAATAACGCGCGGCGTCAAGGGCTTCGGACACTTTCCACCTGTTGTTGACCGGCACCAGGGTGTCGCGCAACTCATCGTCGGGGGCATGCAGTGACAGCGCCAGCGTGACGCCAAGCCGTTCGTCGGCCAACTTGCGGATCGCAGGCGCGAGACCCACCGTCGAGACGGTCACCGATCGCGCCGAGATACCGAACCCGTTCGGCGGCGGTGCGGTGATGCGGCGAACCGCCGCGAGCACACGGTTGTAGTTGGCCAGCGGCTCGCCCATGCCCATGAAGACGATGTTCGACAGCCGGCCGCCACGCGCGATGCCGTCGCCGTCGCGGTCGCGCAATTCCACCGCCGCGGCACGCACTTGCTCGAGGATCTCGGCCGTTGACAGATTGCGCTTGAGGCCACCCTGTCCCGTCGCGCAGAACGGGCATGCCATCCCGCATCCCGCCTGTGACGAGATGCACACGGTGTTCCGCTGCGGATACCGCATCAGCACCGACTCGAACGTCGTGCCGTCGACCGCGCGCCACAGCATCTTGCGGGTTTCGCCGGCATCGCACTCGATCTCCGACGCGGCCTCCAGCAGCCGGGGAAACAGCGCTTCTGCGACCTGCTCGCGCACCGCGGCGGGCAGATCGGTCATCGCCTGTGGGTCGGCGATGAACCGGCCGTAGTACTGGTTGGCCAGCTGTTTAGCGCGAAATTTCGGCAACCCGAGTTCGGCGACGGCGTCGGCACGGCCCGCCTCGTCGAGGTCGGCGAAGTGCCGCGGCGGCATCGCGCGTCGCGGTGGGTCGAATACCAACGGCAAAGAGGTAGACATGGGCTTTTGTCAGTATCCCATCTCGCATTGGCGGAAATTGATTGGCGCTGAGTTCCGTTGGTCGCAACCATGGAGCACATGAGCCTGCCGACGATGCCCGCCCGGACAGCCTCCGTCCTGACGTTCTTCTACGCGATGGGCTACCCGATTGGCGCGCTTGCGGTTTCGGCCATGTCCCCGATGGCGGTGCTGGTATTCCGCTTCGGACTTGCTGGAGCGATCCTGTCCGGATGGGTGTTGGCGGCACGGGTGACCTGGCCGCGAGGTCGCACGCTGGTCCATGTACTCGTGAGCGGACTGCTTGGCCAGGCGCTGCAGTTCATCTGCCTGTACGTGGCGTTGATGCACGGCGCCCCCGCGGTGCTTGGCGCGGTGATCATCTCGATGAACCCCGTCGTCACCACGGTGCTTGCGGCGATGTTTCTCTCCGAGAAGCTGACGTGGGGCCGCGTCGTCGCGCTCATCCTCGGCGTGGTCGCTGTCCTCGCGGCATGCGCAGGGCGACTGATCAGTGTCGGCGGCGTGGACGCCGCGGTCCTGCTGCTGGCGGTGGCACTGCTCGCTGTCGCCGGCGGTGGTGTCTACCAGCAGCGGTTCTGCTCCGACGTCGATTTCCGGGCGATGGCCGCCCTCCAGAACCTGGTCTCTCTCGCGCCGGTGGCCGCGCTGCTGTTCGTGCTGCCGTGGTCGGTGACCGATCCGTGGAAGGCGGTCATGGCCGTCGCCGCGGTGGTGCTCTTCAACGCGACGACGGCGATGACGTTCTACGTGCGGGCCATCGGCAAATACGGCGCGGCCGCGGTCGCGATGCTGTTCGCGGTGATCCCCGCCGTTGCAGGGTTGCTCTCCTGGGTGATGCTCGGTCAGCGCCCCGACATCGGGATCGCCGTCGGGTTGGTGGTCGGCGCGGCGGCCTGCTGGATCAACGCGAGGACGTCACGTCAGCAGCGTCAGGAGAAAGACGAGCGGGCGATCTCGCTCACGGGGGTGGAGTTGCCCGCGAGGTGACGGGCCCGCGTTCCGATTTCTGTCGGTGTTCGAATGTATGTTCGAGTCATGTCGGGGATGTCGGCGCTGGAGGCGATGACGCGGCTGCGCGCGGCGTTCGACGCGTTCGCGGCGGTGGACATTTCCGCGTTGACCCGCAGTGAGCTGTTGGCGGTGGCCGACGAGTATGAGGCGTTGACCTGTCAGGTGCCCAGCCAGCGGCATCGGTTGTTGGGCCGGTTGCAGGCCGAGGCCACCCCCAAGGCGTTGGGCGCCAAATCCTGGAACGAGGTGCTGCGGGTGCGGTGGCGGGTGTCGTCGGCCGAGGCGGGCCGGCGGCTGGGTGAGGTCGCCGACCTGGCCCCGCGCCAAAGTCTGACCGGGCAGCCGCTGGCCCCGGTGTTGCCGGCGGTGGCCGCCGCCCAGGCCGCCGGAGCGATCACCGGTGAGCATGTCAGAGAGATCCGCCACGCCGTCACCGACCTGCCGTCCTGGGTGGACACCACCACCGCCGCGCAGTTTGAGGTGGATTTGGTGCGGGTCGCGGTCGGGGTGGGACCCAAAGAGCTGCGCGACACCGCGCAGTTGCGGTTGTTTCTGTTGGATCAGGACGGTCCCGCCCCCGATGATGCTGACCGGGCCCGCAAACGCGGCATCAATGTGGGCCCGCAAGGTCGTGATGCGATGGTGTCGGTGCGCGGCGCGCTGACCCCGCAGGCGTGGGCGGTGTGGGAAGTGATCTTCGCCAAATACGCCGCCCCGGGGATGTGCAACCCCGCCGACGAGCAACCGTGCACGTCGGGTACCCCGACCCAGGCCCAGATCGACGCCGATGACCGCAGCCCGGCTCAGCGCCGCCATGATGCGCTGCTGGCGGTCGGCCGGATCGCGGTGATGAGCGGTGAACTCGGCCAACTCAACGGGCTACCGGTGGCGGTGATCATCCGCACCACCCTGCGGGATCTGGAGAGCCGCGCCGGGATCGGCGTCACCGGCGGGGGCACCAAACTGCCCATCACCGACGTCATCACGATGGCCGGCCACGCCAACCACTACCTGGCGATCTTCGACGGCGCCACCGGCCAGGCGCTGGCGCTCTACCGCGGCAAGCGGGTCGCCTCCGCCGCGCAGCGGATCATGCTGATCGCCCGCGACGGCGGCTGCACCAAACCCTGCTGCACCGTGGGCGCCTACGGCTGCCAGGTCCACCACGCCTCGTGTGCCTGGGCCAACGGCGGTTACACCAACGTCGACGAAATGACCCTGGCCTGCCCCACTGCCAACCGTGACGCCGAGGACGGCTGGACCACCACCATCAACGCCCGCGGCGAATGCGAATGGACCCCACCACCCGACCTCGACCACGGCCAAACCCGCATCAACTACTACCACCGCCCCGAAGCACTCCTACAACCACCAGACGAAGAGCCGCCACCCGACGACCAGCCAGCTGAGGCGAGCGAGCCCACACCGGCGAAAGCCAAGCAACACAACGATATTCGTGACAAATCTGGCCACCACGACCCCACCGACGAACCGGGACACCCCGACCCCACCGACACACCCGGCGGACCCGAACCACCCGGCGGACCAGGGCCACCCGGCAACCAAGCCGCCTGAGATTCACACCACCAGCAGACATGTGGACGCTGCGCGGCTAGGCCGACGCTGCGCGGCTAAGCCAGCAGCGTCAGCACGATCCAGCCGGCGACGGCCGACGGCAGCATGGCGTCAATGCGGTCCATGATTCCGCCGTGTCCGGGCAGCAGCGTGCCCATGTCCTTGATGCCGAGATCGCGCTTGACCTGAGATTCGACGAGGTCGCCGAGCACGCCGGTGACGACGAGGAACAACCCGAGCGGCACTCCGACCCAGGCGGGCCGGTCGAGCAGGAACGCCACCGAGAGGACGGCCGCGGTGATACCGAAGAGCAGCGATCCGCCCAGGCCCTCCCAGGACTTCTTGGGGCTGATCGCGGGCACCATGAGGTGCTTGCCGAACAGCACCCCGGCGACATAGCCGCCGATGTCGGCGAACACCACGGTCGCGATGACGGTGAAAGTCCGGGCCCCGCCGTGATCTTGGAAGATCAGCAGCGCGCTGAAGCTCGCGAAGAGCGGCACCCAGGTCGCCAGCAGAACAGTGGCGGACATGTCGCGCAGGTAGTTGACGGGCGCCTCGCGGATACCCTGGCCCACCAGCCGCCAGACCATGCAGACGACGATCGTGCCGCCGTAGGCGCCGATGAGGCCCGTCGGGCCGTAATAGGTCAGCCAGATCATCGCCACGCTGCCGACGAGCAGCGGGATGACGGGCAGGTCGTATCCCGCTTCCCGGAGTCGCCGGATCACCTCGTGGATGGCGATCGGAATGAAGATGGTCAGAACCGGGAGCCAGCCGATCGGCCAGAACAGCAGGACGCCGATAGCCATCCCACCGAGCAGGACGCCCACCCCGATGGCCGCGGGCAGATTACGGCCGGCCCGCGATTTCTTCGGCGGTTCCTCGACCGGGGTATCAGACACGGGATCTGCTTGCTGCTCGGCCATCACACCTCGAGCAGTTCGCCTTCTTTGTGCTTGACAAGGTCGTCGATCTGGCTGGTGTAGGTGTGCGTGGTCTTGTCGAGTTCCTTCTCGGCGTGCTTGACCTCGTCCTCGCCCGCCTCGCCGTCCTTCTTGATGCGGTGTAGCTCCTCCATCGCCTTGCGGCGGATGTTGCGCACCGACACCCTGGCGTCCTCACCTTTGGCCTTGGCCTGCTTGACGAGCTCGCGGCGGCGCTCCTCGGTCAGCTGCGGGATCGAGACACGGATGACGTTGCCGTCGTTGGAGGGGTTGACACCGAGGTCGGAGTTACGGATGGAGTCCTCGATCGCCTTCAGCTGCGACTGCTCATAGGGCTTGATCACGACAAGCCGGGCCTCGGGCACGTTGATGCTGGACAGCTGGGTGATCGGTGTCGCCGACCCGTAGTAGTCGATCGAGAGCCGGGAGAACATTCCCGGGTTGGCGCGGCCCGTGCGGATGGACGACAGGTCGTCGCGCGCGACGGACACCGCCTTCTCCATCTTCTCTTCGGCATCGAAGAGGGTTTCGTCGATCACGAATGCTTCCTCACGTGGTGGTGACCAGTGTTCCGATCTTCTCACCTGCGACCGCTCGCGCAATATTGCCGTCGACAAGAAGATTGAACACGAGGATGGGCATGCCGTTGTCCATGCACAGGCTGAACGCGGTGGCGTCGGCGACGGCGAGGCCTCGTTCGATGACTTCCCGGTGGGTGATCGCGGTGATCATCTGGGCGTCGGGATCAGCCCGCGGGTCGGCGGTGAACACCCCGTCGACCGCCTTGGCCATCAGGACGACCTCCGCGCGGATCTCCAGCGCTCGTTGCGCGGCGGTGGTGTCCGTCGAGAAGTACGGCAGCCCCATACCCGCACCGAAGATCACCACGCGGCCCTTCTCGAGGTGCCGCTGTGCGCGCAGCGGAATGTAGGGTTCGGCGACCTGGCCCATCGTGATGGCGGTCTGCACGCGCGTTGCGATGCCTTCTTTCTCCAGAAAGTCCTGCAGCGCAAGGCTGTTCATCACCGTGCCGAGCATGCCCATGTAGTCCGAGCGGGTGCGCTCCATCCCCCGCTGCTGCAGCTGGGCGCCGCGGAAGAAGTTGCCGCCGCCGATGACAACGGCAACCTGCACACCGCTGCGCACCACCTCGGCGATCTGGCGGGCCACCATGGCGACCACGTCGGGATCGAGGCCGACCTGACCGCCGCCGAACATCTCACCGCCGAGCTTGAGCAGGACGCGTGAATACATCGGCCGGATCGGCGAGGCCTCGGCGCCGTTGGTGGTCGTTGCCTCCGCCATCCGACTCCTCCGGGGTCCTCGCACGAGATCGCCATCCCGGAGTTCGCGCGGGACGGCTACCCCAATCCTGCCTCATAGCGGGCTCGCAGCCGCTACGGGGTAGGCCCGGCGCGGTTAGCCCAGATGTGCCGAGAGCAGCCAGGCGCCCACTGATTTGCGGCCGCTGGGCTCGTCGCGGATGTCCTGGCCCCCGAAGGCCTCGAGGAATCCGGCGTGCTCGTCAGGTACCTGTGCGTGAATGCGGGCGGGCCTGATCTCGTCGATCTCCCAGTACCGACCGACGACGTCGCGAAGCTCGTCCGCGGTCACCGCGTTGACCGGCGAGTCCGCAGGCATACCGGCAGCGTCGAACACCAGCACGAAGTACGAGGCGCCTGGCGCCGCCGCCCGCACGATGGACTTCTGGTAGCCCTCGCGCAGCTCGACCGGCATCGAGTGGAACAGGGTCGAGTCGATGATTGTCCCGAACCGGCCGTCGTAGCCGGTGAAGTTGCTGATGTCGGCGACCTGGAAGCTGGTGTTGGTCAGCCCGCGCCTGGCCGCCTCCTCCTTGGCGAGCTTGATGGCGGTCTCGGCCGAATCGAGCCCGACGGTGTTGTGGCCCTTCTCCGCCAGGTGCAGCGCCGTCGCGGCCTCGCCACAGCCCGCGTCGAGAACATCCCCGTGGACCTTGCCCGCGTCGATCAATGCCTGGATCTCGGGCTGGGGCACGCCGATGCTCCACGGCGGTCGAAACCCCTTCATTTCCTCGGACTCGCCGCGATAGGCCGATTCGAACATCTCTTGTTCCGGTTGCGTGGTCATACCCCAGGTCTATCAACTAGGTTGATATATGTCAATATGCTTGATATGAGTGAGTTCCTCGAGGACCAGCCGCTCGGCTACCTGCTGCACCGGGTGGCCACGGCGCTGCGCTCCGAGGTCACCTCGACCGTGCTGGAGCCACTGGGTTTGGCCTTCCCTCAATACATCTGCATGCGAATCCTCGACCGCTACCCGGACCGCTCGAACGCCGAACTGGCGCGAGACACCAACGTGAGCCCGCAGGCGATGAACATGGTCCTGCGGGGTCTGGAGGACCGCGGTCTGGTCAGCAGGCCCGCGAGCGTGTCGTCGGGTCGATCGCTACCCGCCCAGTTGACGCGCGACGGCCGGGTGGTGCTCGAGAAAACAGATGCCGGCGTCAAGGCCGCCGAGGAGCGGCTGATGGTCAACCTCAGCGACCGGCAGCGGGCCGACCTGAGGAAAATGTTGGCCGCCGTCGGCACCGACCCCTTCTAGTGGTGGTGGCAGGCCTTCGGAGGTGACGCCGGCAGGTCCAATGCCGGGTTCCCGTCGAAGAATCCCAACGGCTTGAGATGAAAGCCCGTGTAGGCGCACGGCATCACCGGCCAGTCCTCGGGCCGCACCACATGGTGGGCGCCCAGCGTGTACCAGAGGACGACGTCGGTGTTCTCCAACGGAGCATCGTCGGCAACGAATTCCGGAAGTCCCTGCGCGTCGGCCGACTGGTACATGTAGTCACCGGCAGCGAACTTCTCCGCCGGGTCGTACTTGGTCACCCACAGATTGTGTTGCACGAAACGCGCGCGGTCGTAGATGTAGGAACCTTCCTGCACCATGATCGGCACGATCTCCTTCGGCACCAGCTTGTAGGCCACCGGACTGCCGAGTTCGTTGGTCTTCGACGGGTTGGCGACCTTCCAGTACCGGCCGGTCGACCAGTTCCAGTCCCGCGCGCCGTCGGCCTCCGAGGCGACGAGTGTGTCCTGCGTGATCCAGGCGTTCCTGTGCGGGTTGAGGGCGGGGTCGGGTTCGGGAATCGAATCCACCTCGTACACACTGTTTTCCGCGCCGTCGACGCTCATGTCGAGACGGAAGTTGAAGAAGTGCTGATGGTTCGGGCCGTAGACGTTGGGCGCCACCATCTTGCCCCACCGCGGTACCTCGCCGTCGACGACGGCCCCCGTGGTGAGGACGCCTGACAACTTGACCTCCACCTCGATGGACGCGTCGTTGTAGAAGTACCAGAAGAAGCCGTACTCGTAATTGCCGACGGTGCAGATCATCGAGATCACCAGGCGGCGGGAGCGGCGCACTTCGACCTCCCCGGTACGGAAGTCGGTGTGCTTCCAGGAGATACCGAAATCTTCTTCGTGCATGCAGATCGCGTTGGGGATGGTCACCGCATGCCCCGACGAGTCGTTGAGCGTCGCATCGAAGTAGTGGATCTCGCCCAGACAGTCGCAGCCGAGTGTCAGCGGATTCGCCGAGAAGCCCATTCCGACTTCGCCCATGTCGAACACGTTCTTGTTCCAGTGCGTCGGCTCCGAGTCGCCATAGGGGACGACCATTTCCGACAGCGACGCCCGGTACATGACCGGACGCGTCTCGCCCCGGTCGGTGTAGGTGATCTCGTTCAGCACGATGCCTTCACGCGGATTGAAACCGATCCGCATGGACCACTTCTGCCACTGCACCTTCCACCCGTCGACGGTGAAACTCGGCCCGTCTGGCTGCGTGATCTCGATCGGCTTCACATCGTCACGGAACTGCGTGAAGGCCGGTCGGTTGTTGTCGTCGAACATGAACTTCTCGGCGTAATTGCCCGCAGTCGGAGGCAACGGGACGACGCCGTGATCCTCGATGCCGATGACCTCCATCGCGTCGAGATCGAATGTCACGATCAGCCCCTCGACCGGTCGCGCATATCCGTGTTCGGACGGCGCGGCGCGCATGAACGTCAGCGGGCGGCAGATCAGCGCGGAGTTGTCGTAATGATCCTGAGCGCCGTAGTACCCCGCGGGCCAGGGATCGATCATCGCGAGGCTGAAATCGGTGACGCCACGCTTGCGCATCGCCTCCTGCCAGCGCGGATCCGCCCTGACCTTCTCCTCCACGCCGGTCATGTGCTCGACGAGGTAGGACGGGAACCTGCCGGGAATCGGCGTCCACGAGTCGATCACCCTGGCGCGCAGGTCGACCACAGCCTCGTAGATCATCTTGGCCGCGGCGTCGTACATCGTGACGAAGGCGCGGCGCGGGACGTCCGTCGCGCCTTCGAAGGTGAGCTCGGCGTTCTTGTCCGGCTCGGCCAGTTGGATCATCACGAACTTGGTTGTCGGGGTCGAATATTCGGAACCCGTGACGATCTGCGCAGCCGACTCGATCTCCGCGCCGGTCAGTGGGTCCAGCGGATACGGTGCGCTTTCTCCCGTGCTGCCTTCGTGCAGGTCCGTGCTCTCCATCGTCATCGCGTCACACCGCCTCGTTCTTCAGATCCAGCACGGCCAGATGAGCCAGCGCGTCCTCCTGGGACGTCTTGCGGGCGGAGCGTCGACCGAAGACGTAGACCACGACGCCGAGGGCGACCATGCCGAGGCTGATGCTGCCGACCCACATCATCCACTCGCCGTCCCCCACGCCGGAACTCGCAAGCCACGTCTTGGCGAACGAGTAGTAGATCCCGCCGATCGTGCCGACGGTGCCCACGATCACGGTGATCCACACTCCGACCATGCCGCCGGGGATGCGCCAGAAGTCTTCGTTCGCGTAGCGGTCCGCATACTTCTTGCGCGCCACGATCACCGGGAACAGGAAGAAGAAGCCGGAGATCAACCAGACGGTGGACAGGCCGCCCTGCAGGAAGATCGTGGTGTTGACCAAGCTGCTCTGCGAGTACAGGCCCACCAGGATCAGCGAGGAGATGACACCTTGAATCAGGATGGCCGACACCGGATTACGGGTACGTGGATTCAGGTGCGTGAAGATCCTCGGCAGGTGGCGTTCCAGGCCCGACACGAAGATCAGCCGGGAGTAGGCGACCTGGTAGGTCATCAGCGCAACGACGATGATCAGCGCCAACACGACGGCGCAGATCTCCATCAGGCCGGGGAAGCCCGCGACGTCGAGCATGCCGATGACACCGGTCACGGCGTCGATCTCGTCGCTGGGCAAGGCCATCATCGTGCCGAGTGTCGTCAGCAGATAGATCGCCACGAGCGCCGCTGAGCCCCAGAGGATCATCCGCGGGCCGCTCTTGCGCACCGACAGGAACTCTGCACCCATGTTGTACGGGGTCTCGACGCCGAGCAGGTACAGCAGGACAGTGCCGTACAGGAAGCCCGCGACCGCGAAGTTCGGCACCGTCGCGTCGTGCCAGCTGAACGGTGTCGCGGAGCCGTTCTTCATCGCAAACGTCAGGCCGGCGATGAAGATGGTCAGCGCGAGGACACCGAACACCACGAAGACGACGTTCATGATCCGTTGATTGGCAGCCAGTTTCGCCAACGCCAGCCCGATCACCGTCCACAGGATCACCAGCTGCAGGATGACGCTCGTCATCACCCCCAATTCGGCGTGGAAGGCCAGCAGCAGGAACGACAGCACGACAGCGGGCGACGACGCGGCGTTGAGGATCACCGGCACCCACGACAGGTAACCGCCGATGAAGCCCCACGTCTCCCCCATCGTCCTGGTGGCCCAGATGTACACGCCGCCCTGGCCGGGCCACAGATTGCCGAGTTCGACCACGGCCATCCCCGCGGGCACGAGGAAGGTGAGGATGCCGAGCACCCACATGGGGATGGCGGTCCAGCCGCCGGTGGCCATCACCGACGAGCCGGTGATCCAGCAGATGATGAAGACGTACGCGGCCGTCAGGCCGAACGTGCTCATCACCTTGGGCAGCACCTGCTCTGGGATCAGCTCGGTGGTCAGCAGCTTGTCGCGGCCGGACGGCAACTCGAGTTCTTGTGTCATGTCTCTCCAACAGACGATGGTTAGTTGACGATCTGTCCGTCTTTCATGCGGACAACACGGCTCGCTTCGTCGGCCACCGTGGGGTCATGAGTGCTCGCGACGACCGTGACGCCGAGCGTCGAACACAGGTCACGCAGCATGCGCACCACCGTCTCCCCCGTCCGGTGGTCGAGGTTGGCCGTCGGCTCGTCGGCGAGGACGAGCGTCGGGCTGCTGATCAACGATCTGGCGATGGCCGTGCGCTGCTGTTCGCCGCCGGACATCTTCGTCGGCTGGTGGTCGACCCGATGACCGAGCCCGACGAGGTCGAGGAGTTCCAACGCCCGCTTACGTAGCGACGTGCGATCGTAGGGCTCGAAGATCAGTGGCAGTTCGACGTTTTCCACCGCGGACAGAAACGGAATCAGGTTGTAGCTCTGGAAGATGAACCCGATGGTGTCGTGCCGGAGGGCGGCGAACTGGCTCTCGGTGAGGGCGGACGTGTCGCGTCCCGCGACCTTGATGGTGCCTTTCGTCGGTCGATCGAGGCCGCCGATCATGTTCAGCAGTGTCGACTTGCCGCTGCCGCTCGGACCCATCAGGCAGACGAATTCGCCTGGCATGACGGTCAAGTCGGCGGCAACCAGCGCCTTGACCACCTCGTCGCCGAGTTTGTGCAGCTTCCACACGTCGGAGATCTCGATGACGGGCGCCCGGTGTCCCTCATTCAGCGGGAGGCCGGTCGTGTCGGTTCTGTCTTCGATGGCGGTCATGTCAGCCTCCCGCGGTGAGCGATCGGATCGGCGGCCGCGACGCCGCATTCCAGGTGGGCACGATGCTGGTGAGCACGGCGGCGGCGACGCTGACACCGACCGCGATCGCGACACCGGACAGCAGGCCTGCCGCCGAGACACCGGTGGCTACGGCATCGACTGCGGCGAGGGTGATTCCGGTCAGCACCGCCAGTGCCGAGCCGCCCAGCGCTCCCAGGACCGCGGCGATCGCCGGTTCCACGAGGAGCGCGGTGACCACGGGTTTGCGCGGCACTCCGTTGGCTGCGAGCACGCCCAGTTCCCGCGTGCGGTGCGCGATGGTGCGAGTGGTCGCGATCGCCACCTCGACAACACCGACGAGAAGAACCGTCACCGCGATCAACACGACGGCACGGCCGATTTCGTCGGCGTGGCCTAGCGACGCGGACTGGGCACGGATGCCGTCGGACATGCCGAAGACGATCACCACGAGAAACGCCCCCGTCGCGGTGGTGACCACGGGCAACACCATCTCGCCGATCCGGCGCCGTGCCGACAGCCAACCGTAGGACAACCCTTTGCGCATCATCGGTCTCCCAGAAGTTCGACGGGCCGTTGCTGCAGCAGACGGTGCACGGGAACCAGCGCACCGACGATCGCCATCGCAGGCAGGAACGCGGCCACCATGCCCGCGGCCTGCAGCCATGCCGTCAGCGTCGCGATCTCCGGAATCACCAGCGCGACAGCTGCGCCCGCACCCAGCACACCCACCAGATAGGCGGCCACGAACACGATGGCGGACTCGACCAGGAAGAAGTAGAGCACCTCGTCGGCCAGCCCGATGCTGGACATGATCCCGAATTCGCGGCGGCGCTCGGCCACCGCGGCGAGGAACGACGACAGGGCGATCACGAATCCTAGGCCGAGCCCGATCATCGAGATCAGGCCGAGCGTCGAACCGGTCACCTTGCCGGAGAACAGCGCAGAGAAGCTCTGCTCGAAGGTCAGCGGACCGGTCCCGCCGACGGTGTCGTAGACGAGCCCGCGGCCGTCGGCGTCCGGCATCACCGACGGGTCCGAGGTGGACGGAAGTCCGACTGATTCGCCGAACGCCTGACCGAGGTCGCGCCGTTTCTCCTCGCCGGGCGGCGCGTGGATCAGCCACCACCCGTTGCTTCCCACGATCGACTGCGCGAGCGAGGACGCGACAGTGGCGGACTGGCCGTCGCCGGCGACGTCGACGACAAGGCTTCGCCCGCCGACGACAACCCGGTCGCCGGGCTCCAGGCCGAGTCGCTCTGCGACCGACGTCCCCAACACAGCTCGCCCGCTTGGGGTTTCGTCTGTGCCGCGCAGCGAGACGGAGTGGCCGTCGATCTGGGTCACCCCGGACAGCGTGCGGGTCACGGTCCAGCCTTCCGGAGCCGCGAACGCCGGCGCGGGACCGTTGGCGACCAACGCCTGCGCGTCAGCGTTGTACGCCACGCCGGCGGCGGGCACTGCCCACAGTTGCGCCCCGTCCAGCACGTCGGCGACCGAATCCGCCCCTGTGATCGCGAAACTGGCGGAGATCGTGCGAACGACTGTCACGCAGGCGATGGCCAGGGCGATACCCAACACGGACAGCGTGAACCGCTCGGGTCGCCTGCGGACGTTGGCCAGCGCGAACCGGACAAGGCACAGGAAGGTGTTGCCACCCGAAGTGGTGGCGATCGTCGGTGACCGAAGCGAGGTGGCGGGAGCAGAGGTCTCCACAAGCAAGGATGGTCGGCCTGCAACGTTTCGCCGGGCGCCACGGCGAGTATCGCCGCTGTTAACTCGGCCGGGATCGGGTTACGGCGTTGTGTCGGCGACGCAACGGATTTCGTCGTGCGTCAGCTGTTGATGCGCGGCCACGGCCGCGCCTCTTCCAGTTCGTAGGCCAGTTCCAGCAGTCTCGCCTCCCGGCCCCTGACCGTCGAAAACATCATGCCGACCGGCAGACCCGACGCGGACTGCGCCAGCGGAAGTGACACCGCCGGATCGCCGGTGGCGTTCTGCAGCGGGGTGAACGCAACCCAATCGATGAGCCGATCCATCACCTGCTCGTACGGCGCGGTGGGGTCGAGGTGCCCGATGCGCGGAGTCTCCGTGGCGAGCGTCGGCATCAGGACGGCGTCGTAGTCCTCCGACAGCCGGGTGGTGATCCGGTGCGACGCCGCCAATCGCGCGATCGCCACGGGCAGCTTGTACAGGTTGCGCGCCGCACCGGCATCGAGGCCCAGAGTCAGATTGTCCAGCTTCGTGCGGTCGAAACTGGGACCGATCATCCTGCGCCCACCGCGCACGATGGCGAACGCGAGGAACTGCCAGTACAACAGGAAGTCGTCCTTGAACCGCGCGGGAATTGGGTTGTCGATCTCGGTGACCTTGTGGCCGAGTTCCTCGAGCAGGGTGGCCGTCTTCAACGTCAGCTCGCGCATCTCCGGGCTCGCGTCTCGCACAATCGATTTCGTGCAGAACGCGATGCGCAGCCGTTGCCTGCCCGGTCGGGTGACGTCTCCGATCGGCGGCAGCTTCGAGTTGCGGAAGGCCCGCTCGGCCTCCCGCAGAAACACAGCCGTGTCACGCACCGAGCGGGTCAACACGCCGTTCGCGACAAGATGCAGCGGCATGCTGGCGGCCTGCTCGTCAAGGGGAAGCCTGCCCCTGGTCGGCTTCAGGCCGACGAGTCCATTGACCGCCGCCGGTATCCGGATGGACCCGCCGCCGTCATTGGCGTGCGCGATCGGCACCACGCCTGCCGCGACGAACGCGCCCGCCCCGGAGGACGACGCTCCCGCGGTGCGCGCGGGGTCCCACGGATTGCGGACGGCACCGATCCTCGGATGTTCGGCCGAACCGCTGAAGCCGAACTCCGACATCTGCGTCTTGCCGAGCGGCACGAGGCCGGTGGAGAGGAAGACCCGCGCGAACCTGCCGTCGGTCTTCGCCGGTGTCGGATCCCAGGCGTCAGTGCCCTGCATGGTCGGCGTGCCCGCCACTTGCACGTTGTCCTTGAAGAAGGTGGGGACGCCGTCGAAGTAACCGCCGTACGGGCGGGCCTGCTTGGCGCGCTGGCGTGCGCGGTCGAACGTCTCGTAGGCCAGACCGTTGAGCTGGGGGTTCACCGCCTCGGTGCGGGCGATCGCACCCTCGACGAGTTCCGACGCCGTGACCGCGCCCGACTTCAGAGCCTCCACAAGAGCGACCGCGTCGAGGTCGCCGAGGGCATCGTCACCGAAGTCGAAGGCGCTGACGCGGTTCACACGGCGACGGTACCAACACAAAAGTCCCCGCCACGACGAGCGTGCGGGGACCCTTGCTGTGGTGCGGTCTAGCCCTGGCCGACCTCGAAGCGCACGAACCGGGTGACGGTCACGCCTGCCTCGTCGAGCAGCGCCTTGACAGTCTTCTTGTTGTCCGACACCGATGGCTGGTCGAGCAGCACGACGTCCTTGAAGTACCCGTTGAGCCGGCCTTCGACGATCTTGGGCAGCGCCTGCTCGGGCTTGCCCTCGCTCTTGGCCGTCTCCTCGGCGATGCGCCGCTCGTTGTCGACGATGTCGGAGGGCACCTCGTCACGCGTCAGGTACTTGGCCTTCAGCGCGGCGATCTGCAGCGCAACGGCGTGCGCGGCGCTGCTGTCGGAGCCGGTGTACTCGACGAGCACGCCGACCGCGGGCGGCAGGTCCGCCGCGCGCTTGTGCAGATACGTCTCGACGGTGCCGTCGAAGTACACGGCGCGACGCAGTTCGAGCTTCTCGCCGATCTTCGCGGACAGGTCCGCGACGAGCTGCTCGACGGTGGTGTCGCCGACCTTGGCCGCCTTCAGCGCGTCCACGTCGGCGGCCTTCGCTGCGGCCGCGGCCGTCACGATCTGGTCGGCGACGGCCTGGAACTCGGCGTTCTTCGCGACGAAGTCGGTCTCGGAGTTCAGCTCGATCAACGCGCCGTCCTTGGCGGCGACCAGGCCTTCGGCCGTGGCCCGCTCGGCGCGCTTGCCGACGTCCTTGGCGCCCTTGATGCGGAGCAGCTCGACGGCCTTGTCGAAGTCGCCGTCCGCCTCGACGAGCGCGTTCTTGCTGTCGAGCATGCCGGCACCGGTCAGGTCCCGAAGTCGCTTGACGTCGGCAGCGGTGTAGTTCGCCATGTCTGCCTTCCTAGGGGTTCGTCGGGGGCTTGGGTTCGGTCTGAACCTCAGCCTCGGGGGTGCCCGGCGCGGCGCCTTCGGCGGTCGGGCTTGCGGTCGTGGCTGTTGCGGAGGCGAGCAGCTCCTGCTCCCACTCGGCCAGCGGCTCTGCGCCATCGGCTTCGGGCTTGTCGCCGCTGCCGCCGGCGCCCGCGCGGGCCTGCAGACCCTCGGCGACCGCTGCCGCGACCACCCGGGTGAGCAGGGCGGCCGACCGGATCGCGTCGTCGTTGCCCGGGATCGGGTAGTCGACGAGGTCGGGATCGCAGTTGGTGTCGAGGATCGCGATGATCGGGATGTTCAGCTTGCGCGCCTCTGCGACGGCGAGGTGCTCCTTATTGGTGTCGACCACCCAGATCGCCGACGGCACCTTCTGCATGTCGCGGATACCGCCGAGGCTGCGCTCGAGCTTGTTCTTCTCGCGGGTCAGCATCAGGATTTCCTTCTTGGTGCGACCCTCGAAACCACCGGTCTGCTCCATGGTCTCCAGCTCCTTGAGGCGCTGCAGACGCTTGTGCACGGTGGAGAAGTTGGTGAGCATGCCGCCCAGCCAGCGCTGGTTCACGTACGGCATGCCGACGCGGGTCGCCTCCTCGGCGATGGATTCCTGCGCCTGCTTCTTGGTGCCGACGAACATGATGGAACCGCCGTGGGCGACGGTTTCCTTGACGAACTCGTACGCCTTGTCGATGTACGTCAGCGTCTGCTGGAGATCGATGATGTAGATGCCGTTGCGGTCGGTGAAGATGAACCGCTTCATCTTGGGATTCCAGCGACGGGTCTGATGCCCGAAGTGGGTGCCGCTGTCCAGCAGCTGCTTCATGGTTACAACAGCCATGATCGGCTTTGTCCTTGTCGTTGTCGGTTGCCGCCCGGCGTCGGGTGATGCCAGGCCCTAGCGTCTGCTGCGTGCCGGACCCGTTCGGAGATCTCTTCCGATCGGGACCGCCCGGCATGCGGATGCAACCCTGGAGAACGGGGCTGCGGCGCAGGCGCGCGAAGTCAACCCGCTGCTGCGGATTGCGGACATGAGTTTACACGCTGCCAGCAGGTGCTTTGTCCACGTCGAAAGGCAGCAAGCGACGTGGCCGGGGAATCCACAGTGCGGCACTGATCCCCAGGTGAGCGGTTGACCCTTTCCCGACCGTACTTTGGTGCGCTGAGCTGGGCCAATGCGCCCGGTGGCACTGCTTGCGGTCGTTGCGCTGTGGTGCGCGGCGCCGGCGGCAGCCGCCGACGGCCGGTTGAACTGGCCGTTGCGGCCGCGACCTGCGGTCCTGCGGACCTTCGATGCGCCGTCGCCGAACTGGCAGCGCGGCCATCGCGGCGTCGACCTCGCCGCGGCACCGGGTCAACCGGTCTATGCCGCCGCGCAGGGCACCGTGGTGTTCGCCGGGGACCTGGCAGGACGCCCGGTGGTGTCGGTGGCCCATCCCGGCGGCCTGCGAACCACGTACGAACCGGTGGTCGCCGCCGTCCGGCGCGGCCAGCTGGTGAACTCCGGTTCACCGCTCGGGGAACTGGTCGCCGGGCACGACGGCTGCCCCGCAGCGGCATGCCTGCACTGGGGTGCGATGTGGGGCCGTGCCGCCGACGCCGACTACGTGGACCCGCTCGGTCTGCTGGTCACCACCCCGATCCGGCTCAAGCCGCTGCACGGCTGATCCAGCGCGAAGGTGCGCCTACCGTCGGGTGCATGGTCACGGACGCCCATCGCTCTCGGCGCGCGCGGTTCGGCCTCACCACCGCGGTCCCCCGCCCCTCGGCAGCAGCACGTGCCTTCGCTCAGTCCGTCGAGGCCGCCGGCTTCGACGTTCTGACGTTCGCGGATCACGTCGGCCCGATCGCAGCGCCGTTCGCGGGCGCGGCGGCCGCAGGCGCCGTCACCGAACGCCTTCACGTCGGAACATTGGTGCTCAACAACGACTTTCGGCATCCCGTGGACACCGCGCGGGAGGCTGCGGGCATCGCGACGGCGACGGACGGCCGGTTCGAGCTGGGCATCGGCGCGGGCCACATGAAGTCGGAGTACGACGCCGCGGGCATCCCATTCGACGCAGGCGGTGTGCGGGTGTCGCGGCTAGAGGAATCGGCGCAGCTGATCCGGCTTCTGCTCGACGGCGATGCGGTCGACGTGGACGGCACGCACTATCGGGTGCACGCCGACGCGGGCGCCCTCGTTGCGCCGCCGCAGCAGCGGACCCCGATGTTGATCGGCGGCAACGGGACTCGGGTGCTGCAACTGGCCGGACGGCTCGCTGATGCCGTCGGCTTCGCAGGCATCACCCATAGCCGCGACGCCACCGCGGTTCGCGCGACACACTTCGGTCCGGAAGGCCTCGAGGACAGGATCGCAGTGGTCCGCGACGCTGCGGGTGCGCGCTTCGATCAGATCGAACTCAACGCGCTCATCCAGGCGGTCGTCGTCACCGACGACCGGCAATCCGCCGCGCGCATCTCGCGTCGTCGTTCGGCGACATGGTGTCGCCGGATCGGCTGCTGGAGTCGCCGTTCATCCTGCTCGGCACCCACGAGCAAATGGCCGAGATGCTTATCGACCGCCAGAAGCGCTTCGGTATCAGCTATTGGACCGTCTTCGACGAACTACCCGGTCGCGCATCGGCCATGCCGCACATCGCGAAAGTCATTGCGCTACTGCGCTGACCACGCCACAGCACGCACCGGTGCGCCGTCGGCGTCGATCGGCAGCGGGAAGAAGCCGATGCGTACACGCGGGGCGAGCCCCTCGAGCCCGCAAAGGTTTTCGACGATCAACGCGTCGGCGCCGAGCACGACCTGGTGCACGGGAAACCCGGTCGCGGGGTCGCCGGTCGGATCGGGGCTCAGCGTGTCGACCGCCAGCACATGCAGGCCGCGGCGGATCAACTCGGCCGCGGCATCGGCGGACAGCGCCGGGTGAGCGAGTGCGGCGTCACTGCCGAACCGCGACGCCCATCCGGTGTCGAGCACCACGATCGGCGGCAGATTATCGGGCACTCCGCCGTCGAGGGCTGCGGCGATCTCGGGCAGACCGTAGCTCGCGCGTGGCGGCAGCGACCCCAGATGGACGACGAGGGCGTCGCCCACCAGTTCCTCGAGACCGATTGCGCCCGTGGTGCGGCCGCCTGCGATGCAGTGCGACGGCGCATCCAGATGTGTGCCGGTGTGCGAACCGAAATGCAGGGACGTGACGTCGACGCCGTCGCGCGCGAGAAGCAGTGCCGGTTCGATCTCGACGCCGGGATCACCGGGATAGACCTGCATGCCCGCCGAGACGGGATGGCTGAGATCACGCATCGACGGTGGCGGCCTCGGCGAGGTGGGTGCTGTGGTCGCGCGGGTGCCGGGATCGCTCGCGCGCCATCGCCGCGAAGTAGAGCACAAAGGTGAGCACGAACGCCGGAATCGTCGCGCCGATGGGGCTCGGCCACACATATGTCCACAGGTACGAGGCCACTGCACCGATCGCCCACGCCGCGACCGCGATCCAATTCACCCCGGCCGCATACCAGTACCGGCCGCCGCGACCGCGGAGGATGTCCGCGGTGTAGGCCGAACGCTTCACCAGGTAGTAGTCGACGATCATGATCGCGAACACCGGTACGAAGAACGCGCCGATCACGGTCAGGAAATCGGTGAACTGCGCCAGCAGCGCAAGCCACGTCGAGCCGATGATCGAGATCAACCCGAGCACCAGGGCCGTCGGCAGGAACCGCAGTCGGCCGCCGACCCGCGCGTTCACCACCGACGTCGTCATGCCGTAGACCACCATCGTGTTGGTGGCCATCACCGACAGGAAGATGACGATGCCCAGCGGCGCTCCGAACGCGCCGACGATCGTCGCGGGATCGAACGGGATCGCCTCGTCGCCGCTCAGGATCACGTATCCGATCGCGGTCACACCGAGCGTCATCGCGATCACCGTGGACAACGTGTAGCCCACACCGGACCCGACGATGCCGTCGCGGCTCGTGCGCGCGAGCCGGTTGAAGTCCGCCGACAACACCGTCCACGAGATCGCGGTCGCGATGACGATGTCGAGCACGGTCACCGGAGTCAGGCCGATCGAGGCATCGGCCGGGATGGCCTGGAGCTCAGCCGGGCCGAACGCCCTGAAGGCGATGATGAAAATCCACGCGATGATCGCCAGCATCAGCACCGCCAACCACGGTTCCACCCTGGCGATACCCTCGTGCCCCAGAATCGCGATCAGGACGACGATCGTCTGGCACAGCACGGAGAACAGAACGGGACTGGAGAACCCGGTCACGCTCTCGACCAGATAATCGACAGTCACCCCCGCCAACATGGCCTGCACCCAGCTCCAGCCCATCAGGATGACGACGTTGGCCGTCACGGGCAGCAGGCTGCCGCGAATGCCGAATGCCCCACGGGTCAACGCCATCGTCGGGAGGCCGGTTCTGGTTCCGATGTTGCCGACAAGCGTGAGAACCACTGCGCCGCAGAGGGTGCCGAGGATGATCATCGTCACGGCGGTGCCGTACCCGACGGCCGGGACCAGCAGCGTGCCGGTCAGCAATGTGGTGACGACGAGGTTGGCGGCGAGCCAGATCATGCCGATGCGGGTGACCGACAACGTTCCGCGGACCGGCCCCGCATTGTCGGCCTGCGCTTCGAGGCGACGGTCGAGGCGGCTGTAAAGCGACATCGCTGCTTCTCCTGTCGGTCGGGTTCAGCCGGGGACGGGCGAGAGATGCTCGTGAACGGCGACGAGCCCGCCGTCGTCGCACCGGAAGACGATCGTTTCGCGCTCGCGGAGCTCTTCGTCGCCGTCGGCGGTCGTGACGGTGGTGGCGACGTCGTGGGTGAACACAGCGCCGCCGGGGAAAGTCTGGACGAGCTGATTGGACGACGTGCAGTCGCGCACACGCCAGCCCTCCGAGGTCCACTGCCGCCAGAGCCGCTCGTAGGCGGCGCGGTCGTCGAGTCGGGCGGGCTCGGCGTAGAAGCAGAACGTGGCGTCGGCGGCGAAACATGCGAAATAGCGCTCGCCGTCGGTTTCGGAGAACGCATCGACGATGGCCGCTGCGGCGCTCGCGACCTCGTCAGAGGTGGGTTCACGGGTCGACATCGCCGCTCCTCGGGCCGCCGGGCTCACTGGTTCCCACCCTACGGTCCGTAGGCTGGAAACGATGAGCGTTGCACCCGAGACCACCGTCGCCCTCGGCAACCGGTTCGCCACCGACTTGCCCGAATTGGCCGTGCGATGGAAGGCCGAACCCACCCCGCAGCCGCGGCTGCTGATCCTCAACGAGCCGCTGGCCGCCGACCTCGGACTCGACGCCGATTGGCTGCGCAGCGCCGACGGCCTGGGGTTGCTGACCGGCACCCGGGTACCCGCGGGCGCCGAGCCGGTCGCGCAGGGCTACGCCGGCCACCAGTTCGGCGGATGGGTGCCGCGCCTCGGCGACGGGCGCGCGCTGCTGCTCGGCGAACTCGTCGACGGCAGCGGACGGCTACGCGATCTGCACCTCAAAGGCTCCGGTCGCACGCCGTTCGCCCGAGGCGGTGACGGCTTGGCGGCCGTCGGCCCGATGCTGCGCGAGTACATCGTCAGCGAGGCGATGCACGCCCTCGGCATCCCGACCACACGCTCGCTGTCGGTGGTCGCGACCGGGCGTCCGGTACAACGGGAGACGCTGCTCGACGGCGCCGTCCTGGCCAGGGTCGCGGCCAGCCATCTCCGCGTCGGGAGCTTCCAATACGCTGCGACCGCAGGCGAAGTCGATGTCCTGCGCCGGCTGGCTGACCACGCCATCGCTCGACATCACCCCGCCGCAGCGGACGCCGACAATCCCTATCTGGCTCTGCTGGAGGCGGTCATCGGGGTGCAAGCCGAACTCGTCGCCGAATGGATGCTGGTCGGGTTCATCCACGGGGTGATGAACACCGACAACATGACCATCTCGGGCGAGACGATCGACTACGGACCGTGTGCGTTCATGGACGCCTTCGATCCCGCGACCGTGTTCAGCTCCATCGATTCGTGGGGTCGGTACGCCTACGGCAATCAACCCACCGTGGCGGGGTGGAACCTCGCCCGATTCGCCGAGGCGCTGCTGCCGTTGATCGCCGACGACCAGGACGAGGGGGTCGCGCTGGCGACCGCGTCGCTGCAGGAGTTCCCGCGGCACTACGCCACCGCGTGGACGGCGGGCATGCGGCGGAAGCTCGGCCTGTCCGACGACGTCGACGACGCAGCCGTCGGTGAATTCGCCGACCAGGTGCTCGAATACCTGGCGCGCGACCGCGTCGACTACACATCGTTCTTCCGCCGCCTGAGCGAAGCGGCGCGCGGTGAGACCGACCCACCGTTCGGCGACTGGGTCGCCCGCTGGCGCGCTCTCGGGCCGGACGCCGACGCCATGGATCGCGTCAACCCGATCTACATCCCGCGCAATCACCTGGTGGAGGAGGCGCTTGCCGCCGCGACCGCGGGCGATCTCGACCCGCTCGAGGGTCTGCTTTCCGCGGTGACGTCCCCATATACGCAGCGACCAGGTTTCGAGCGGTACGCCGAGCCCGCACCGGATGAGTTCGGCGGCTGCTACCAGACCTTCTGCGGCACCTGACCCCTCACGGGTCAGGCCCGGGGATGCGCCTGATCGTGCACGGCGCGCAGCCGTGCCACCGTGACGTGGGTGTACAGCTGGGTGGTCGCCAGCGTCGAGTGCCCGAGCAGTTCCTGGACGATGCGCAGATCGGCCCCACCCTCGAGCAGGTGGGTGGCCGCGCTGTGCCGTAGGCCGTGCGGACCGATGTCGGGCGCTCCGTCGACTGCCGAAATGGTCTGGTGCACAACGGTTCTGGCCTGACGCTGATCAAGCCGACGGCCGCGTGCACCGAGCAGCAGCGCAGGTCCCGAGTCGCTGGTGGCCAGGGCGGGCCGCCCGTCGGTCAGCCACGCCGTCAGCGCGGCCTCTGCGGGCGCCCCGAACGGCACGGTGCGCTGCTTGTTGCCCTTGCCCAGCACCCGCAGCAGCCGCCGCGACGAGTCGACATCGTCGACGTCGAGCCCGCACAGCTCGCTGACCCGGATTCCTGTCGCGTACAGCATCTCGACGATCAGTCGGTCGCGCAATGCCATCGGATCGCCTTGTTCTGCACCGGAAGTCGCGGCCGCCATGGCGTCGAGCGCCTGATCCTGACGCAACACCGCGGGCAGTGTCCGCCGCGCCTTCGGAACCTGCAGGCGCGTTGCCGGATCGCTGGGGAGCAGCCCCTTCCGCGTCGCCCACGCCGTGAAGGTCTTCACCGCCGAGGTGCGACGCGCAAGGGTCGTGCGGGCGACGCCCGCGCCGGCCTGAGCCGACAGCCACGACCTCAGCATCGGCAGGCTCAGGCTGCCCAGTTGGGCGTCGGGTGCGCGCTGAGACACGAATTCGAACAGCGACCGCAGGTCGCCGAGGTATGCGCGGCGGGTGTGGTCGGAGCGGCCACGCTCCAGCGCGAGATGCTCGTCGAACTCCTCGAGGATGGCCTCCACGCCTTCACCGTCGCAGACGGTGCCACGGCGGCTCAGATGACGCGCCGAAGCGTGTCCGGGGTGAGATCTTTCAGCGATGTGTAGCCGTCGACCGCCATGGTCACATCGGCCTCTGCCAGCAGCGACCGCAAGACGTGCACGATTCCGTCGACGCCGCCGAGCGCGAGGCCGTACGCGTAGGGCCTGCCGACGGCCACCGCCGTCGCGCCCAGCGCGACGGCCTTGATGATGTCGACGCCGCTGCGGATCCCGGAGTCGAACAGCACCGGTAGTCCGGCGGCAGCCTCAACGACGTCGGGCAGGCAGTCGATGGCGGGAATGCCGCCGTTGGCCTGCCGCCCGCCGTGGTTGCTGCAGTAGATCGCGTCCACGCCGCCGTCCTTCGCCCGGCGGGCGTCGTCGGGATGGCAGATGCCCTTCATGATCAGCGGCAGATCGGTCAGTGAACGCAGCCAGGGCAGGTCGTCCCACGTCAGCGCGTTGCCGAACATCTGGATCCACTGCATCACCGCGCCCTGCGGGTTCTCCTCGGGTGTCTGCGGCAGCTTGTCGCGGAAGACGGGGTCGCTGGTGTAGTTGGCCAGACAGTGTCCACGCAGGAAGGGGAAGTTCGACGTGGAGAGGTCGCGAGGACGCCAGCCGGGGATCCAGGTGTCCAGGGTGACGACGATGCCTTTGAAGCCCGCCGCTTCGGCGCGGTGCACGAGGCTGGCCGCCACGTCGCGGTCGGTGGGTGTGTACAACTGGAAAAAGCCTGGGGTGTCGCCCAATTCGGCGGCGACCTCTTCCATCGGGTCGGCCGTCATCGTGGATGCGATCATCGGCACACCGGTGCGCGCCGCGGCGCGGGCGGTCGCCAGATCGCCGTGTCCGTCCTGGGCGCAGAGGGCGATGACGCCGACCGGCGCCATCATGGCGGGCGAGGGCAGCGTCATGTCGAACAGCTCGACGGACAGGTCGCGTTCTTTGGCGCCGACGAACATCCGCGGCATCAGGCCCCAGTGGTCGAAGGCCGTCACGTTGGCCCGCTGGGTTCGCTCGTCGCCGGAGCCGCCCGCGACATACGACCACATTCCCGGCGACATCGCCGCCTGCGCCTTCGCCTCGAGTTCGGCGAACGACATGGGCAGCGGCGGCAGGACGCCGGACAGACCCTGAAGATAGATCTCGAGTTGGTAGTCGCTGAACGCCATGGGCCTAGCGTGCCAGGCCGTCGCTCAGGCGTTCGCGCCTTGCTCCGCTTCGGCGAGTTCGCGCTTCCACTGACGGAACGTCTCCTCGGTGCGGCCGCGGCGCCAATAGCCGGAGATCGAATTCGCCCACTTGGCGTCCACACCGCGTTCCTTGCGGATGTAGGGCCGCAGGTTGTGCATGACCGCCTGCGCCTCACCGTGGATGAAGACCTGGACCTGCCCCGGTAGCCAGTTGGTCTCCTTCACCGCGGCGATGAGCGGGGCGTTGTCGCCCGCGGCCTCCTCGGGCACCAGATCGGCGCGGCCGCCGCGGTAGATCCAGTTCACCCCCACTCCGGCGGGCGCCTCGAGCGGGATCTCGTCATCCGGTCCGGCCACCTCGATGAAGACCTTGCCGATCGCGTCCTCGGGCAGTGCCTCCAGCGCGACGCTGATCGCGGGGATCGCCGCCTCGTCACCGGCCATCAGATGCCAGTCGGCCGCGGGGTCGGGCTCGTAGGCACCGCTGGGGCCCATCAGGTAGGCGGGCTGCCCCGGCTCGGCCGCCTTGGCCCACGGCCCGGCGACCCCGTGGTCACCGTGCACGACGAAATCGATCACGAGTTCCCGCTTCTCGGTGTCGGCACTGCGCACGGTGTAGGTGCGTACCGTCGGCCGTTGTTCGGCGGGTAGCTCGTTGAAGCTGTCGAGAGTCAACGGTTGCGGCAGCGCCGAGACGTCGATGTCGGGCCGGACGAAGACGATCTTCACGTAGGAGTCGGTGAAGTCGTTGGGCGTGAACGTGTCGAAGCCATTGCCGCCGAGCACCACGCGCACTATGTGCGGCGTCAACTGCTCGGTACGCAGCACCTCGAATGTGTGCACCGGACGTCCTGCCACTGTTCCTCCACACTTCCCGCTGTATTCGTTAGTCAGCCTCAACAATCATACGAGCGCGGGCTATTCCTCGGTTGCCTACGTTGGTGGGGGGCTTTGCTATTGTCAGCGCAAAGCCAGAAAGTCGCTGATGACCACCCTGCGTACGAGGTGGTGGCCGGCACAATCGGAAGGCCGACCGCCATGCAGCGAACCACTGCGTTTCCTCAGACCACCAGAACACGAAGCGGTGTGCTCGCCGCGGCCGGAATCGCCGCCGTCGGCCTCGGTCTGCTCGCCGCTCCGTCCGCTGCGGCCGGGCCCGCTCCCGGGGGTGTCGAGGACGCGTATGTGAACACGCTCTTCGACGCCGGTGTCATCGCGGCCGGGCAGGAGCAGGATGCGCTGACGCTGGGCTATCTCACTTGCGCCCTTCGACAGAGCGGCAGCCAGCCGGTGGCTGGCACCGAAGTTTTCCTCGGCGCCGCCAGACTCGAAGGTCTTTGTGACTACACGCCTGCTCCCGCATCGCTGTCGCAGGGGGCGACGTGTCCTCGCTCCGGAGCCTGGTCGGTGGAATGTTCACTCGCACAGGGAACGCTGCAGAACACCTCAGGCGTACGCCTACAGCCGTCCATGGCTGACGGCGTCGTCGAGCCGCCGTTTCCCTGATCCGGCTCGCTGTCGTTCGACTTAGCGCGGCCGCGGCGTCAGGATCGAGCGTGGGCTATTCCTCGGTTGCCTACGTCTTCGGCCTGGTCAGCTTCCAATAGCCGTCGGCTCGAGTGATCAAACCGCACACCTCCAGCATCGACAGCGGCCCCAGCACCTGCGTCGGCGGCAACCCCGAGGCCACCGCGATCTGGTCGGCGCTGCGGCGACCGCGCGCAGGCAGCGCGTCGTAGACCCGCTGCTCGGCCTCTCCGAGACCATCGAGAAGCAACTCCGGCCGCTGCTCGTCCGGTGCGAGCTCGCCGATCCGACCGATCAGCTCGACGACGTCGGCGGCGCGCGTGACGAGGGCCGTTTCGCCATCACGAAGCAACGCGTGGCACCCCACCGACGCCGCCGACGTGACGGGGCCGGGCACCGCGCACACCGGACGACCCAACGCGCGCGCCCACGCCGCCGTGTTCGCCGCCCCGCTGCGGGCACCCGCCTCGACGACCACAGTCGCTCCCGACAGCGCGGCGACCAAGCGGTTGCGGGTCAGAAATCGGTGGCGGGCAGGCCGGACACCGGGCGGATACTCGCTGACCACCAGCCCGTCACGCTCGATTCGGCGCAGCAGGCCGGCGTGACCGGACGGGTAGGGGATGTCGATTCCGCCCGCGAGTACCGCCACCGTGAGTCCGTCGGTGCCGAGGGTGGCGCGGTGCGCGGCCCCGTCGATGCCGTAGGCGCCGCCCGACACCACGGCCACGTCGCGCTCGACGAGTCCCGCCGCGAGATCGGCCGCCACGTGCTCCCCGTACGCCGTGCTCGCCCTGGTTCCGACGATCGCCACCGCACGCTGCGTGGTGTCGTCGAGTCGAGCCTGGCCGATCACCCACAACGCCAACGGCGGATGAGCCTGTGGCCGGTGCCGGTGATCCACATGGGCGAAGCCGGTGAACGACAGCAACGGCCATTCGTCGTCGTCGGCGGTGATCAGCCGTCCGCCGCGCCCCGCGAGTAGCTCGAGATCGTCTGCGGCGCTGTCGATCTCGCGACGGGCCTCGGTCCGACGGGCAAGCTCGTCGCCGACGTCGCCGGACTTGACGAGCGCGGCGGCCCGGACGGCCCCGACGCGGCGCACCAGCTCGGCGAGATCCGGACAGGGCGGCTCGGCAACGCGGGACAGGTACGCCAGCGCCAGCCGCACGTCGTCGCTCATTTCACGCCCCCGACCGCGCGGAAGCTCATGGCCGCCGCGACATCCTCTTTCTGCGGCGACGTGCGTCCGCCCAGATCGGCGAGCGTCCACGCGACTCGCAGTGAGCGATCGCACCCGCGCAGGCTCAGCAGGCCGCGGTCGACGGCGGTCCGCAACGGACCCATCACCTCGTGGGAGAGCCGGAACTGGCGGCGCAGCAACACGCCGCTGACTTCGGCGTTGGTCCGGATGCCGTACGGCCGCCACCGCTCAGCGGCCGCCGCGCGTGCCGCATGCACCCGATCCCGCACCGCGGCCGTCGACTCCGCGGCCTCCACCTCAAAGGCCTGCGCCTTCTCGCGGTGCATCTCGACACGAAGATCGACGCGGTCCAGCAGTGGGCCCGACAGCTTGCTCTGATACCGCCGCCTGGCGCCCGACGTGCACAGGCAGTCCTTCTGGTCCGGAGCCGCGCACGGGCACGGGTTGGCCGCGAGCACCAATTGGAACCGCGCCGGGTATGTCGCCACTCCATCGCGACGCGCCAGTCGAATTTCTCCGTCTTCCAACGGTGTTCGCAACGCCTCGAGCGCACTGTTGCCGATCTCGGCGTACTCGTCGAGGAAGAGCACACCGCGATGGGCTCTGCTGACGGCTCCCGGGCGAGCGACGCCGGTGCCGCCGCCGACCAACGCGGCGACACTCGACGTGTGGTGCGGCGCCACGAACGGCGGACGGGTGATGAGCGGCGTGTCCCCGGCCAGCAGGCCCGCCACCGAATGAATCGCGGTCACCTCAAGCGCCTCCTCCGGCGACAGCTCCGGGAGTAAACCCGGAAGACGCTGCGCCAGCATGGTTTTCCCGACACCGGGCGGCCCTGTCAGCGTCAGGTGGTGAGCACCCGCTGCAGCGACTTCGACGGCATACCTGGCGTGGACCTGGCCCACCACGTCGGCCAGATCGGTCGGTGGCTCGACCACCGGCGCTGTGGTGGGGACGCGCCCGGCAAGATCAGCCTTGCCTGCCAGCCACGCGCGCAGTCCGCTGAGGGTTCGAGCCCCCAACACCTCAATGCCATCGACCAGGCTGGCCTCGGGCAGGTTGTCGACAGGAACCACCACCGCGGGCCAGCCCTCCCGCTTGGCGGTGAGCACCGCGGGGAGAACACCCTTGACGGGCCGCACCCGTCCATCGAGCGCCAGTTCGCCCAGTAGCAGCGCCTTCTCCAGCCGCGACCACTTCTTCTTGCCATCCGCAGACAGCACCGCGGCGGCGAGGGCAAGGTCGTACACCGATCCCATCTTCGGAAGGGTGGCGGGCGAGAGCGCCAACGTCAGCCGCGTCATCGGCCAAGCGCAGCCACAGTTCGTAATGGCGGCGCGGACGCGGTCACGCGACTCCTGCAGCGCGGTGTCAGGCAATCCGACGAGGTGAACACCCGGCAGGCCCGAGGTGATATCAGCTTCGATCTCGACGATCTCGCCCTCCAGACCGCGCACCGCCACCGAGAACGCTCTGCCCAAGGCCATCAGCCGACCGCCTGCAGGTGAGTGATCTCGGGTGTGCGCTGCCTGCCGATGCGCACACCGACGACGTCCATGCGCACCGAGGCCCATGCGTCGTCCCGGCCTGCGAGCCACAGCCCGGCCAACCGACGCAGCCGACGCACTTTGTCCGGTGTGACCGCCTCCTCCACTCCCCCGAACCGGTCGCTGGTCCTGGTCTTCACCTCGACGAAAACGACTGTGCGCGCGGCATTGTCGGCCGCGATGACGTCCAGCTCGCCGTAGCGGCAGCGCCAGTTGCGGTCCAGCACCTCTAGCCCCAGCGAGGTCAGATGGTCGACCGCCAGTTGCTCACCCAATGCGCCTATCTCGGCGCGGCTCCACGTGGTCATGTCGACACTGTGCACACCGCGGCGGACAGTTCGCCGCCGGCAGGATGAGTTGTCCACAGTGACGCGCTCATTCACAGTTCGCGCATTTGTTCCTTGTCGCTCATGTGCACGGCCTATGCTCAATTGATCATGACCACGGGAAACCAGGTGTCTGAATCCCTTGCCGAAGCGTTGGCGAAGGCTCAGATCCCGTCGGCCAATCATGAGTTCATCCGGCAGATCACGACTGCGATCGGTATCGCCGAATATCGCGCCGTGGTGACCGCAGGCAAGACGTACATCAGAGCCGTGCGCCGCGACGGCCGCAAAGATCTGCACATCAACTTCGGCTACACCAACGGATTCTCCGAAGAGGAGGCTGTCCGCCTCGCCGGCGGCGCCACCCGCGGGGCCAGCACCCGCAAGGGAACCTGGTATGTCGAGCATCCCGTCACCAAGGTGCGCGCCGGCTCGCCACGGACGCTCGACAGGCGCCGGGAAGGCGCCTTCTGCGCCTGCGGCATGCAACTGTCGCTGACCGGAGCGTGCGCGAACTGCGACTGATCGAGCACAACGCCGATATCGTCGAGTCCCGTGGCGAACTTCGTTCTGGTGCACGGTGGTGGCCACGGTGGGTGGTGCTTCGCGCCACTCGCCCGCGTTCTGCGGGACAGCGGCCACCAGGTGTTCACCCCGACGTTGACCGGTTTGGGTGAGCGCGCCCACCTGTTTCGAGCCGACGTCGACCTCGACACGCATGTCAGCGACATCGCGGCCGTCCTTCACTACGAGGATCTGCGCGACGCCGTCCTCGTCGGGCACAGCTACGGCGGCATGGTCATCACCGGCGCCGCCGACCGCGTGCCCGATCGCGTGGGGCATCTGGTGTATCTCGACGCGAAACCACCCCGCGACGGTCAGTCGCTGGTCGATGTGGCGGGTCCCTTCATGGCCGCGGCCAGGGCGGACAGCACGATCGTCGACGGCGTCGAGATGTGTTTGTTTCCCACCGACGAGACCATGCGGTTCTACGGCGTGGTCGATCCGTCGACCCTGGCATGGATGCGCGAACGGCTGACGCCCCACCCCTGGCGTTGTTTCGAGCAGCCCCTCGCACTGACGAACCCGTCTGCGCTGCAGGCGATTCCGCAGTCACACATCAGCACGACGGCGTTCATGTCGTTGCGCAACGTCGATCGCCTTCTCGAGCAGGCCGACGGCCGGGTGTGGGACATCGACACCGGCCATGACCTGATGCTCACCGAGCCGGACAGGGTGGCCGAGTTGCTCGGCCGCGTCGCGGCCGTCACGGCAGGCTGATCAGGACCACCCCGGCCAGCACCACGGCCGCGGCGGCTGCCCGCTTCGCCCCGAGCCGCTCGCCGAGGAAGATCGCGCCGATCAGCGCGCCGAAGATGATGCTCGTCTCCCGCAGCGCGGCGATCGGCGCCAAGGCGCCACTGGTTTGCGCCCACAGCACGATGGTGTACGCGACGATCGAGATGGCTCCGCCGACGAGGCCGGGAACCGCTGACGCCCGCACCGCAGCGGGCAGCCTGCGACCGCGCCGGACCGCCGCCAGTACCGCGATCGGCGGACCCTGCAGCAGGAACATCCACCCGGTGTAGGCGAACAGTGGCGCCTGCATCACACCCAGCCCGTCGACCACGGTGTACGACGCAATCGCCAACCCGGTCAACACTGCCGCCGAGATCGCGGGGAGGTCGTTGACGCCTGGTCGGCCGCCTATGAAGACCAGAGCGATGAGGCCTGCCGAGACCGCCAGCACCCCGACCAACTCCGCCAACGGCAGTTCGCGGCCGAGCACGAAAACCGAGACCAACGCGACCACCCACGGCGAGGTGCCTCTGGCAAGCGGATACATCTGGCTGAACTCCCCGAGCTGATAGCTCGCGAGGAGAAGGAGGTTGTACACCACGTGCAGCGCCGCCGACGCGAGGATGAACGGCCATGCGTTCGCAGGCGGCAGCCCCGCGAAGACCACCATCAAGCCGCCGCCGAGTGCGTCGGCCAAGCCGATGAGCGCAAACCCCACCAGACGATCGGAAACGGCGTGCGCCAACGAATTCCAGGTGGCATGAAGTAACGCCGACACGAGCACGGCGAACACGATCGACAATGACACTGAAGCGGGCTCCTCGGGCCCGAACCCTACGCGCACCGCATTGTTTCGCCAGATATGTGCCCTGCGGACGTGCAGTCTGTTCGTTCGGTTCGCCTCCCGATGGCGCGCCGCGAAGCGAGGAACGGCCGAGTGTCGTCGACGCGCTTCGCGTGCGAGTCGGAACACGGCCGCGCTGGAACCCGACGAACACGTCGCCGACGCCGCAAATGAGCATCTCGGCGTCACGAGCGTGATCTTGTGGTTTCGCCCACGTCAAAAAGCGGTACTCGGCCTCCCAGGAGGTCGACATGAGCAATACGTCAGTTCACGGAGCGGTCGATAGGGCCACCGACAACAAGGCGTTCGAGTACACGGCCCGGGTCGGCTTCGCGGCCAGCGGCGTCCTGCATCTACTCGTGGCCTTCATCATCCTGCGTCTCGCATTCGGCTCCGGCGGAAGCAACGCCGACCAGTCGGGCGCGCTCGGCACCTTGGCCAAACAACCCGGAGGCACCTTCATGCTCTGGGTCGCGGCCGTCGGACTGGCGGCGCTCGGACTCTGGCGCGTCGCCGAGGCCGTAGTGGGATCCAAGCCCGGAGAGCGCTCCGGCCAGCAACAGGACGACTCGCCCGCATGGAAGCGGGCGAAATCCATCGGTCTGGCCGTCGTCAACTTCGCCATCGCGTTGTCGGCGGCACGTTTCGCCATGGGCAGCGGTCAGTCCAGCGGCCAGCAGAACGCCGGAATGTCGGCGCAACTGATGCAATCGGGATGGGGCAAGGCCCTGCTGATCGCGGTGGGGGTGGGCATCGCAGCGGTCGGCGGCTACCACATCTACAAAGGGGCGTCGAAGAAGTTCCTCAAGGATCTGCGTGTCTCCGGTGGCACCGGCATCACCGCGGTCGGGGTCACCGGCTACGTGGCCAAGGGGCTGGCGCTGGCCGGGATCGGCGTGCTCGTGATCATGGCATCGCTGCAATCCGATCCGTCGAAGTCGACGGGACTCGATGCGGCAATCAAGACGGTCGGTCAGGCGCCGTTCGGCAAGATCCTGCTCATCCTCGCCGCACTGGGCCTCGCCGCCTTCGGCGCGTACAGCTTCGTCCGAAGCAAGCACGGCCGGATGTAGCAGTCGGCCTACTGGAACGACTCGACCAGCGCCGCCAACTGTCCCGGGGACACGGCGACACCGCACTGGGCGCGCAGATCCGTCAGCGGCGAAGCGATTCTCCTCAGATCCAGAAACTCGCCCGGATGTGCCACGAAGTAGTTCTGCACGCTGGCCTTCGCCTCGTCCGTCGGCTGCGATCCGGCCTTGGTCAGCACATCGTCGGCTCCGGGGTGGGCGGCCAGATACGCGCCCGCATCGGCCATCACCCCGCTCGCCGTCGACGCGAGACCGCTCGCCGTGCACGGTGCAGCATGTGCCACCGGTGCTCCGATCACCGCCGCCACGGCGCACGAGACCGCGGACGCGACGAGGACGGCGCTCAGTGCTCTGCCGCGCATCACAATTGCTGAACCAGTCATCGAACTTTTACCCCTTTGGTCCCGTCGGTGTCGTTGCAGGCCAGAACAGCTGAGAGTCTTCCACCTCGCAGCGCTGGTGGTGCCAGCGGATTCATAGATTCCGGTTTCAGACGGGGCGGCAGTTTCGGGGCGGTGCGAAGGGTATCTTCATTTAGGTAAACCTCAGCTAAAGCGCCGGCGGGCGCGGGAAGGACACCTGGATGCCAGCCCGTTGGAGCCGGATCGCCGCACTCGCGACAGCCGTTGCGGTCGTACTCGGAATGACCGCCTGTTCGAGTTCGGGCGAGAGTGACGAGCTGCTCATCTACAACGCGCAGCACGAATCCCTGACCAAGGAGTGGATCGACGCGTTCACCAAGGAGACCGGCATCAAGGTCACCTACCGCCAGGGCGGCGACACCGAGCTGGGTAATCAACTGGTCGCTGAGGGCGATGCCTCACCCGCCGACGTGTTCCTGACCGAGAACTCCCCCGCCATGGCTGCCGTCGAGAAGGCGGGCCTGTTCGCCGACCTCAATGCCGACACCCTCGACCAGGTCCCGGCCCAATATCGACCCGCCACCGGCAAGTGGACCGGGGTGGCGGCGCGCAGCACCGTGTTCGTCTACAACACGACCAAGCTGCGGCCCGACCAGCTGCCGAAGTCCATGGCAGACCTCCAGCAGCCCCAGTGGAAAGGTCGCTGGGGCGGCGCCCCGGCCAAGGCCGACTTTCAGGCGATCGTCTCGGCCTACCTCCAGCTGAGGGGCGAAGCCGCGACCGCGCAGTGGCTGGCCGGCATGAAGGCCAACGCCACGATCTACAACGACAACATCGCGACCATGAAGGCCGTCAACGCCGGCGAGGTCGACGGCGGAATCATCTATCACTATTACTGGTTCCGCGATCAGGCCAACACCAAGGAAGGCAGCGGCAACACCGCGCTGCACTTCTTCAAGAACGAGGATCCTGGCGCGTTCGTCAGCCTGTCCGGCGGCGGAGTGCTGAAGTCGAGCAAGAAGGCCGAGCAGGCGCAGCAGTTCATCAAGTTCGTGACCGGGAAGGCCGGCCAGGAAGTGCTGGAGAAGGGCACGTCCTTCGAGTACCCGGTGGCCAGCGGGGTGCCCGCCAATCCTGCTCTGCCGCCTCTTGATTCGCTGCAGGCGCCGAAGGTGGACCCGTCGACACTGGATGCGCAGAAGGTCACCGACCTGATGACGAAAGCGGGCCTGCTGTAGGTGGTCGCTCCCCTGGTCGATCGCGCCGACGATCCGGTCCCAGTCTCAAGCCCCGCGGCACCGGCTCCGCGGGCGGACCCGGGCGCCCGCCCCGGTCCGCTGGTGTCGACCACGGTCGCCCTACTCGTCGCCACCACCTGCATCCCGCTGGGGTATGTGGTGTGGGGTGCGATCGACGTCGGATGGACACGCGCCTACGAGCTGGTGGTGCGCCCCCGCGTCGGCGAACTGCTCGTCAACACCATCGCCCTGGTCGTCGTGACCGTGCCGCTGTGTGCGGTGATCGGTGTCGGGCTGGCCTGGCTCGTCGAGCGCAGCGACCTCCCCGGCCGCGCCTTCTGGCGCCCGTTGTTCGTTGCCCCGCTTGCCATCCCGGCCTTCGTCAACAGCTACGCGTGGGTGGCCGCGATCCCGTCGATGAACGGCCTGTGGGCGGGTGTGCTGATCACGACCCTGTCCTATTTCCCGTTCATGTACCTGCCCGTTGCCGCCACGCTGCGCAGGCTCGACCCGGCCGTCGAGGAGTCGGCGCGCACACTGGGCTCCGACACCGCAGGGGTGTTCTTCCGGGTGGTACTGCCACAGCTTCGCCTGGCGATCCTCGGCGGTGCGCTGCTCATCGGGGTGCACCTGCTCGCGGAGTACGGCGCGTTTGCGATGGTCCGGTTCGACACCTTCACCGTCGCGATCTTTCAGCAGTTCCAGGTGACCTTCGACGGGGCCGCGGGCAGCATGCTGGCCGGTGTGCTCGTGGTGCTGTGTCTGGTGCTGCTGCTCGCCGAGGCCGCCGCGCGCGGCTCGGCGAGGTACGCGCGGATCGGCTCCGGCGTGCCCCGGGCCGCTGTACCGGTTCGCCTGGGGCGCAGCGCACTTGCCGCCACCGGTGGTCTGACGCTGCTGGCTGTGTTGGCCATCGGTGTGCCGGTGTGGACGATCGTGCGCTGGCTGTGGATCGGCGGTACGAGGGTGTGGGACGTCACCCAGATCGCCAATGCGCTCGCCCAGACCATCGCGCTGGCGGGCGTTGCAGCGGCGCTGACGACGGTGCTCGCGTTTCCGGTCGCGTGGGTCGCAGTCCGGTCGAACGGCGTGCTCGCCCGCACGGTGGAGGGGGCCAACTACATCACCAGCTCGCTGCCCGGCATCGTCACGGCGCTCGCCCTCGTGACCGTCGCGATCCATTTCGTCCGCCCCCTCTACCAGTCCGTGCCACTGATCGTGTTCGCCTACGTTCTGCTGTTCATGCCACGCGCCCTGGTCAACGTGCGCGCCGGCCTGGCGCAGGTGCCGCCGGGTCTCGAGGAGGCGTCGCGGTCGCTCGGGCGATCGCCGAGCGCCACGTTCATGCGGGTCACTCTGCGACTTACCGCGCCCGCCGCGGCCGCGGCCGCGTCCCTGGTATTCGTCGCGGTGGCAACGGAATTGACGGCCACACTGCTGCTGGCGCCCACCGGCACCCGCACCTTGTCGATGCTGTTCTGGTCGTTCAGCAGCGAGCTGGCCTACGCGTCGGCGGCCCCGTATGCGCTCGCCCTGGTGGTGCTGGCCATTCCGGTGACGCTCATCCTGTTCCGGCAGTCGACGAAGGTGGCCGCCCTGTGAACGCCATGCTCGACATTCGCGGACTGGCGAAGTCGTTCAACGCCCACACGGTGCTCGACCACATCGACCTCAGTGTCGAAGCGGGCAGCACGACCGCCGTCGTGGGGTCGTCGGGTTGCGGCAAGACCACGCTGCTTCGGTTGGTCGCCGGCTTCGAGACACCCGAGGCCGGAACGGTCGCCATTGCCGGCCGCGAGGTGGCCAGCCCCGACCGCTCCGTTCCGTCGCACCGCCGCAGCGTCGGCTATGTCGCTCAGGACGGTGCACTGTTCCCGCACCTGACCGTCGGGCAGAACGTCGCGTACGGCCTGCAGGGATCGGTGCGCAGCCGCGAAGTCCGCGCCCGGGTGACCGAGCTGCTCGAAACCGTCTCGCTGGACGGGTCGTTCGCCTCGCGCAAACCGCACCAGCTCTCAGGTGGTCAGCAGCAGCGCGTCGCGCTCGCCCGTGCCCTGGCCCGCAAGCCGGTCCTGATGCTGCTCGACGAACCGTTCAGCGCACTGGACACCGGGCTGCGGGCGTCGACCCGAAAAGCGGTCGCCCGATTGCTCGCCGACTCCGGCGTGACGACACTGCTGGTCACCCACGACCAGGAGGAGGCGCTTTCGATCGCCGACCAGATCGCCGTCATGCGCGACGGCCGCTTCACCCAGGTCGGCGCGCCGCGGGATGTCTACCGTCGACCCAACGACCGCTTCACCGCCGAATTCCTCGGTGACTGCATCGCCCTGCCCTGCACTGTCGAATCCGGTGTCGCCGAGTGCGCACTTGGCCGGGTACCTGTGCAGTCATCGGCTGAAGACGGTGCTGCGACGCTGGCGCTCCGCCCCGAACAGCTTGTGGCAACCGTGATCTCCGACAGCGAGGCCAACAACGGCATCGGGAGGGTGATCGCCACCGAATTCCTCGGCCACGATGTGTTGTTGACCATCGAACCCGCGGGCGACGTCGCACCGATCGTCGTGCGGCAGCACAGCCTCGATCACCCGGCGATCGACGCCAAGGTCCGCATCGACGTGATCGGCAGCGGGGTCGCCCTGAGGTGAGCCTGCTCGTCGACCACTTGCGTGACCGCGGCGACCGGATCGCCGTTCTGACCGAAGACCTCTCGCTGACCTACCGCGAACTCGCCGATCGGGTGGCAGATGTCGCTTTGGTGCTCGGGCCCACCCGCAGGCTCGTCCTGGTCGACGCGCGCAACGACCTGCCCACGTTGGTGCACTATCTCGGCGCATTGGCCGGTGATCACGTGGTGCTCCCGATGTCGCCGGGACGCGATCACTCCGCCATGCTGCGGGCATACGACCCCGATGTCGTCATCGACGGTGACGGCATCGGCGAGCGGCGGAGCGGCAGTGCGCACCGGTTACACCCCGACCTAGCCCTGCTGTTGTCGACGTCGGGCAGCACCGGATCCCCGAAGCTGGTCAGGTTGTCCCGGCGCAACCTGGTGGCCAACGCCGAATCGATCGCCGAGTATCTCGACATCCGGGAAACCGACAGGGCGGCAACCACTCTCCCGATGTCATACTGTTACGGGCTTTCGGTGATCCACAGCCATCTGATTCGCGGCGCGGCACTGATCCTGACCGATCACTCGGTCGTCGACGACGCGTTCTGGACGGTGTTCGGTGAACACCGCGGCACCTCGTTCGCGGGGGTGCCCTACACATTCGAGATGCTCGACCGGATCGGCTTCGACGGCATCGACCTGCCACACCTTCGGTACGTCACCCAGGCGGGGGGCCGCATGCCACCGGACCGCGTGCGCACCTTCGCGGCGCTCGGCAGGCGCAACGGCTGGCAGCTGTTCGTCATGTACGGCGCGACCGAGGCGACCGCCAGGATGTCGTACCTGCCACCGGAACTCGCGGAGTCTCAGCCCGCCTCTATCGGACGTGCCGTCCCTGGCGGCTCGTTCGCCCTCGAACCGTTGGACGGATGGTCGGAACCCGACGTGGGCGAGCTGGTGTATCAGGGACCCAACGTCATGATGGGTTACGCGCACGGCCCGGCCGACCTCGCGCTGGGCAAGACCGTCGACACGCTGCGCACCGGCGACGTCGCGCGACGCACGCCCAGCGGGCTCTACGAAGTGATCGGCCGCAGCAGCCGCTTCGTCAAGCTTTACGGGCTGCGCATCGATCTGCAGCGCGTCGAGGCGGCTCTGAGCGAAGACGGCGTCACTGCCTTCTGCATCGACGACGACGAGCGGCTGGTGGTCGCCGCCGTCGGTGACGACAGCGCTGCGCTGCAACGCATCACGGCTGCGGCATCCGGGCTGCCCTCCAGCGCTGTTCGGGTGATCGCGCTGGCCGAACTGCCGCTGCTGCCGTCGGGTAAACCGAATTATCAGGCCATCCGGGACCTGAGCCGCCGAAGCGGTGAACCCCTCGCGAGACCCTGTGGTGACCTGCGCGCGCTGTTCGCCGACGTGCTGCAGATCGACGCGGCAACGATCCGCCCGGAGCAGAGCTTCGTCGACCTCGGCGGCAACTCGCTGTCCTACGTGGCGATGTCGGTCCGGTTGGAGCGCGCGCTCGGCAGGCTGCCGTCGGATTGGCAGCGACGCCCGCTGGCTGAGTTGGAGCGCACCACCCCGCCCGCCCGCCGGTCGTGGCCCTGGCTCGGCGCGACACTGGAGACCAGCGTCGCACTGCGGGCGGCGGCGATCGTGCTGATCGTCGGCTCGCACGCCACGCTCTACGAGATGTGGGGCGGCGCGCACCTGCTGCTGGGGATCGCCGGCTACAACTTCGGCCGGTTCTGCCTGACACCGGTCTGTCGCACGGACCGCGTTCGCCACCTGCGCAAGACGATGACGTGGATCGTCGTCCCTTCGGTGATCTGGATTGCCTTGGCGCTGCTGATCACCGACGACTACCACTGGACGAATCTGCTTCTCGTCGAGAAGTTCTTCGGCCCCGACGACAGCATGACCGCGGGCCGCCTCTGGTTCATCGAGGTGCTGGTGTGGATCCTGCTGGCGCTCACCCTGGTCGTCTGGTTGCCCGTGGCCGACCGACTGGAGCGACGGCGACCGTTCGCGTTCGCTGCCGCGTTCCTCGTCTTCGGACTCGCGGTGCGCTACGACCTGCTGGGCCTGCACTTCGGCCGCGAGGCGTGGTTCACGATCCTGGCGTTCTGGTTCTTCGCGGTGGGTTGGGCGGCGGCGAAGTCGTCGACGGGGTGGCAACGCCTGCTCGTGACGGCGGTGTTGGTCGTCAGCGTGCACGGCTATTTCCAGAACACCCACCGGGAAATGCTGGTGCTGGCCGGCTTCCTGCTGTTGATCTGGCTGCCCGCGATCCGGTGTCCGGCATGGTGCACCGTCGTCGCCGGGACCGTCGCGGAGGCCTCGCTGTACACCTACCTGACGCACTACCAGATCTATCCGCTGTTCGACGCCCATCCGCTGCTCGGAGTCATCGGCGCGATCGTCGTCGGCGTGCTGATCACCCGACTGGTCGCCGCGACACGCACGCGTATCCGCGAACGCGGCCAGAACGCTACTGCGCCCTCGGTTCCCGCTCTGCGATGAGACCTTCTTGAACCAGCGTCGCCGCGATAACCCCGTCAGCGCGGACGAGGCTTCCCGTGACGACGCCGCGTCCGCGCGCTGCGGCAGGTGACCTGGTTTCCAGCAGATTCCACTCGTCGGCGCGAACCGGCTGGTGAAACCAGATGGAGGAATCGGTGGTGCCGCTGCGGTGAGTCCTCGCCTGCATGGAATGCCCGTGCACAGCCAGCGCGGGGTCGATCATGTACACGTCGGTGACATACGTCGCGACAATCGTGTGGATCAGCGGCTCGTCCGGGATCGGAACCGTTGCCCGCCACCAGAATCGTCGCACGAACTCGTCGCCGCTGTTGTCGTCGGCGATCCTGATGTCCAGTTCGTCGAGCGGCATCGACGGCGCCGGCCCGGCAGGCCCCGTCTGTGGCAGCGCCTCCGGATCGCCCGGCATGACATCCCGCCGGCCGTGTTCGGGACCCGCCAGGTTCACCGCGAAGGAGACCGAGCATGTCGTCAGCAGCCGCCCGTCCTGCCGGGAGTCGACGCGACGGGCGGCCGCGGTCCGTCCGTCGAACACCGGTGTGACCGTGTACTCGACGGGGTCGCCCGCCTGCCCGCCGCGCAGGAACTGCAGATGCATGGCCGTCGGCAGACGATCCGACTCGACGGTCCGGCAGGCGGCCGCCAGGCTCTGCGCGACGAACTGACCGCCGAACGAGCGCTTGCCGTCCGGACCGCTGGCCGGCCCGGTCCACGTGTCGTCGGCGCCGCGTTCGAGTTCCAGCAGTGTCAGCAGTCGGCTCATCGAACGACACCCGCCTCGGTGAGTGCCTCGACGGCACCCTCGTCGAGCCCCAGCCAGTCGGCGAGCACGCCGGTGGTGTCGTCGCCGAGCGCGGGCGCAGCGACCGCGGGCGCGTATTCGCCGTCGATGGCCACCGGAAGGCCCGGCGCCAGGTACTGCCCGATGCGGGGCTGGTCGAGCCGGGTGAACAACGGGTTGGCGGTCACGCGCTCGTCGTCGACCACTTCGGCGAACGTGCGGTAGCGCTCCCACAGCACCGACGACGACGACAGCGCGTCAGCGACCTCCGAGGCCGAGTGCGCGGCGAACCACTCGGCGAACAATGCGCTCAGCGCCTCGCGGTGCCGGTACCGGTCACCCTCGTCGGTGAAATCGGCGCCGCACGACTTCTCCAGCGCAGCAACGGCGTTCGTCGTACCGGTGAGATCGGTGAGATCACGGAAGTGGCGCCGGGTGAGGGCGACGATCATGAACGACGTTCCGTCGCTGCTGGTGAACTCCTGACCGTACTGCCCGTAGATCGAGTTGCCGATCCGTTGCCGCGTCGAGCCGTTCACCATCACCTCGGTGAGGAAGCTGAGATTCCCCGCCGTCGCCAACGCGACGTTCTCGAGCGGTATGGAGATCTGTTGGCCCTGCCCCGTGGTGTCGCGGTGCCGCAACGCGGTCACCACCGACAGGGCCGCATACAGACCGCACGTGACGTCCCACGCCGGCAGCACATGGTTGACCGGAGTAGCGAGGTCGGCGGGTCCGGTCACGAGCGGGAAGCCCAGGCCGGCGTTGACGGTGTAGTCGACGCCCGTGCCTCCGTCGGCCCGCCCCGACACCTCGACGTGGATCAGGTCGGGTCGCAACGCGCTGAGCGTGTCGTAGGAATGCCATTCGCGCCCGGCGACATTCGTGATCAGCACCCCGGCGCCGGCGATCAGCCGCTGCACGAGACGCTGGCCGTCGGCGGACCGGAAGTCGGCGGCGACGGACCGCTTGCCCTTGTTCAGCCCAGCCCAGTAGATGCTGGCGCCCTCCTCGGTGACCGGCCAGCGGAGGTAGTCGGCGGCGCCGCCGATCGGATCGACTCGCACCACCTCGGCGCCGAGCTGACCGAGTGTCATGCCGGCCAACGGCACCGCGACGAAGCTGGAGATCTCGACGATCCGCACTCCGGCCAGCGGCCGCGCCGGGTCAGGGGGAACACTCACCCGCCCAAGCTATCAATCGCAACCTCGACCCCTTCGAGACTGCGGGGAGATCGCGAAAATGCGAGAGACCTCGATCTGTGCGCAGTTTCGGCGACGTCGGGCGCGCCGCTAGCCAGCCATTTTGACGGCGGCGGCCTCGATCGTCTCCTCGGACAGCAGCACCTGCAGCGCCGCGTCGCCGAGCGGGATGAAGCTGTCGGCGCTGGCGACCCGGTCCACGGCGCCGGTGTAGCCGTGTTCGAGCAGCGTGGCGATGACGCCCTCGCCCACTCCCCCGGTCTGCCGGGTTTCGTCGACGATGAGCGTCTTGCCGCTGGCGTTCGCTTCTCTCAGCATGTCCTCGGCGGGCAGCGGCGCCAGCCACCGCAGGTCGACGACACGCGCGGAGATGCCGCGCGCCTCGAGCCGGCGCGCGACCCGCAGGCTCATCCGCAGCCCGTTGGCGAAAGTCAGGATGGTCAAATCCGTTCCCTCGCCGTAGGTTCGGGCTCTCCCGACGGGCACACCTGCATCGGGGTAACCCGCAAGCCACTGCTCGTCGCCGTCGTCGTGGAGGTCGCGGGTGTGGTAGAGCGCGATGGGTTCGAGGAAGAGGCACACCGCGCCTGCCGTCTTCGCCGCGGCGGCGCAGGTGTGCAGCATGGCGGCCGCGTCGTCGGGACGCGCGGGTGAGGCGATCACCACGCCGGGGATGTCGCGGATGGCGGCGATGGAATTGTCGTTGTGGAAGTGCCCCCCGAAGCCCTTCTGGTAGCCGTATCCCGCGACGCGCACCACCATCGGGTTGCGGTACTGCCGATTGGAGAAGAACTGCAGCGTCGCACCCTCGCCGCGGATCTGGTCGGCGGCGTTGTGCAGGTAGGCGAGGTACTGGATCTCCGGTATCGGGAGCAGCCCGGACACGCCTGCGCCGAGCGCCAACCCGAGGATGGACTGTTCGTCGAGCAGGGTGTCGAACACCCGCGCCGAACTGGTTCGGTTGAGCAGCCCTCGGGTGACGCCGTAGACGCCGCCTTTGCGCGCGACGTCCTCACCGAAGACGATCGCCTCCGGATAGCGGTCGAGGATGTCGGCGAGCGCGCGGTTGATGCCGACCGCCACAGTCATCGGCGCGTCGGGATCACCCGCGCGCACCGACGCGGCAAGCGATGCGGGGGCCGAGGCGGCCACGTCGTCGGCACCGAACGTCAGCGGCGCCATCACCGCCTCCACACTGTCGAGCTGTGCCGAATCGGCGACCTCGGCGGCCAACTCCATCACCTCGGCGCGTTTGGCCTCGTAGCGCTCGATCGCCTCGACCGGCGTCAGTATTCCTTCGGAGACAAGCAGTTTCGCGGTGCGCAGCACGGGATCGCGGTCGTAGTCTCCGGCGATCTCGTCGGGCCGACGGTAGGCCGGTTCGTAGTCGGAACCGGCGTGGGCCATCAGCCGAACCGTTCGCAGATGCAGGAACGCCGGGCGTCGTCGGCTGCGGACCCAGTCGGCGGCCGCGGTCGCCGCGTCGAACGCGTCGGGCAGATCGCATCCGTCGGCGCCGAAATACGCCAGGCCGTCCCGATTTCGGTAACTCCGCTCGATCCAGCCGCGCGGGGTCTTCACGCTGATGCCGATCCCGTTGTCCTCGCAGACGAACAGCAGCGGCATCGGCACGCCCTGATAGGCCGAGTGCAGCGCCGCGTTGATCGCGCCGACCGCGGTCGAGTGGTTCGCCGACGCGTCGCCGAAGCTGCACACCGTCACCGCGTCGTCGGGCCACGCGCAGGCCACCCCGAGTTTCTTGGCGCGCGCGATCGAGAACGCCACCCCGAGTGCGCGCGGCAGATGCGAGGCGATCGTCGACGTCTGCGGAATGATGTGCAGGTCGTGGCGGCCGAACACCTTGTGCCGACCGCCTCCGATCGGTTCGTCGGTGGCCGCGACCAGCCCGAGCAGCACATCGCGAAGAGGCTCGCGCCCGTCCACCAGCGCGCCACGGGCCAGAAAGAAGGCCCCCGACCGGTAGTGCAGCAGCGCCGGATCGGTGGGACGCAGAGCGGCGGCGACGGCGGCGTTGCCCTCGTGCCCGGACGACCCGATCGTGTAGTAGCCCCTGCCCTGGGAGCGCAGCCATCGCGCAGCGAGATCGAGATGTCGGCTGCCGAGCGCAACGTCATAGAGCGCCAAGCACACTCGCGTCGTCAACGTCGATCCGTCGCGAATGGGTTCGTCGTCGGCGCGTCGGCGCGGCGAGGGGTTCATCGCCGTGACGGTGGCGGTGAAGTGCTCGTCGATGGGTTCGGCCACGGGTCTCCTGCTTCAGCGACTGATCGTGGGACGGGCCACCACGTTACGGATGAACGCCACGATCTGCGCGGCCCCGGTGCCGTCGCGATCCTGATCGGGGTCGTAGATCGCGACGCTTCCCCCGATACAGGACGCCGGCGTCGTGAACAGCGCCATCACCAGGTCGGTGAGCTGCTCCCACGTCAGGCCCCCGGGCTCGTCGGGAACATCGGGCAGGCCCTGCGCGGGGAACTCATCGGGGTCGAGCACGTCGAGGTCGATGTGCAGCCACCACCGGTCGACGACCCCGGCGAGCTGTTCGATCGCGCGGCGTCCCGCGCCGTCCGGGTCGTCGGCGACCTCGGCGAGCGGCGCCACCCAGACGCCGTTGTCGGCGAGCGTGCCGACGTTGAACCGCGCGCGCCACGCGTCGTCGCGGGGCCCGAGCACCACGACGCGGTCACGGCGCAGCGCGGGCAGCCGGTCGCCGAGTTCCCCCGTGAGCGTGCGACCGGTCATACCGAGCAGCAAGCCGAGTTCGGTGTTGGCCGCCTCGCCGTCCTCGGACACGTCGAGCGGCATGGTGTCCTCGTGGCCGTCGATGAAGACGAGGCCGACGTCGCCGATGTGGTCACGCAGCCCGGTGACGATGCCGAGCAGCACGGAGCAGTCGCCGCCATAGACGATCGGCAGCCGCCCGGCCGTCACCGCCGACCCGACGCGTTTGTTGAGTGCGCGCGTCATCGTCAGCAGCGCTGTTTCGTTGATCAGGCTGGTCGGTCCGCGGGTGGGGTCGCCGGCAGGCAGCTCGAGGTCACCGTGGGACGCGACGTGGTGGTGTTCGAAGGCGTCGAGCAGGCCGGCCTCACGCAGCGCCGTCGCCGCCCGTGCCTGATTGCCCGGTCGACCGAAGCCGTCGAACGGCACCCCGATGAGGTCGATGTCGGCCACCCCCCGAACATAGGTCGTGGAGGCGTGGCGCCGTCGAGAATCGCGGTCTCGACCTGATCGGCGGTTCGGCTGGAATCACACCAGGTCGATGGCTTCGGCGATGCTGGCAAGCACCCGGCTCGGCCGGAACGGGTAGCGCCCAACCTCGTCGCGGGTCGTCGAGCCGGTCAGCACCAGGATGGTCTCGAGGCCCGCCTCGATGCCCGCGACGACATCGGTGTCCATCCGGTCGCCGACCATGCAGGTGCTCTCGGAATGGGCCTCGATGCGGTTGAGCGCGCTGCGGAACATCATCGGGTTCGGCTTGCCGACGAAGTACGGCTCGCGACCGGTGGCCTTGGTGATCATCGCGGCCACCGAACCCGTCGCGGGCAACGGACCCTCCGCCGACGGTCCCGTCACGTCCGGGTTGGTGGCGATGAACCGGGCCCCTGCCAGAATCAGCCGAACGGCCTTGGTGATCGCCTCGAACGAGTACGTGCGGGTTTCCCCGAGCACCACGAAATCCGGGTCGACGTCGGTCAGCGTGTAGCCGACCTCGTGCAGTGCCGTGGTCAGGCCCGCCTCCCCGATCACATAGGCCGATCCGCCCGGCAGCTGGTCGCCGAGGAAGTCGGCCGTCGCCAGCGCCGAGGTCCAGATCGCGGGCTCGGGCACCGACAGTCCCGACCGCGCCAACCGTGCCGACAGATCGCGCGGGGTGAAGATCGAGTTGTTGGTCAGCACGAGGAACGGCCGCTTCTTGTCGACGAGCCGTTGCAGGAAATCGGCGGCACCGGGCAATGCCTGCTCCTCGCGGACGAGGACCCCGTCCATGTCCGTGAGCCAGCACTGGGGATTGGATCGCACGCGCCCAGTCTGCCAACTCGGCCCACGCGTTCGCACGCTACGACGATTTCTCTTCGACGCTTCACACCCCCGACGGACCGGCTGGACAAATTGCATACCCGTGGTAGGTTAATACCTACCTAGAGTATGTATCTTCCTGAGATCGGAGCCCCATGTCCCCCACCGCCGTCGCAGCCGTCGACCTTCGAGCCCTCTCGGAGCGCTATTTCGCCGCATGGGCGGAGCGCGATCCGGACGCGATCGTCGCGCTGCACACCGAGGACACGCAGTTCTGGACCCATCTCGGCGGCGAACCCGTCGTCGGACGCGATGCCGTCCGCCGCACCTTTTCCGAGCTCTTCGCGGCGTTCCCCGACTTCGCCTTCGAGACCTACCGGGTGCTCTACGGCGACGACCACTGGGTGCTGGACTGGGCCCTGATATCCGGTGACATCCGATTCGACTGCCTCGACGCCGTCGTCGTCTCCCCCGACGGCCTCGTCGCGCGCAAGGACACCTTCGTCGACGCAGCGCAGCTGCACGCCGCACTGGGATCGGTGACCCCGTGACCGCGCTCGCCGCCGAGAGTGGAACACCAGCCGACCAGCTCCCCCACTACGGCCGGTTGCCCGCCGAGCACCTCTTCGACATGCACGTCGAACTCCAACCGGCGCAGCTGATCTCCACCGCGGTGGGCACCCGGTTGACGTTCATCACGCAGGGAGGCGTGATCGACGGCCCACGGTTGCGGGGCGAAATCCTCCCTGGCGGGGGCGACTGGCTGCTGGTCGGCACCGACCAGGTGGGCCGGATCGACGTCCGGGCGACGCTGCGCACCCACGACGGTGCGCTGATCCACTATGAGACCAGGGGGGTGATCATGATTCCCACGGACGGCCTCGACCGGCTCGCCGCAGGCGAGATGCTGCCGTTCGCGCAGACCTACGTGCGTACCACGCCGAGATTCGAGACCGCCGACGACCGGTACGCGTGGCTCAACGAGATCGTGGCAGTCGGCTACAACGTCCTGTCGCCCGACCACATCGACTACCGCGTGTACCGGGTCCTGTAGCGGCGCGCGTTGGAGGCAGGCCGTTGCCCCACAGCCGTTATCGTGACTTCGTGCCGGCCAAGCAGGCGAGACGAACCCAGGCGGAGCGCACCGAGGCGACAATCTCCGCGCTCGTCGACGCCGCGCGCGAACTCTTCGCCAAGGATGGGTACGGGCAGACGTCACTCGACGCGGTGGCGGCCAAGGCGCGCGTCACCAAAGGCGCTGTGTACCACCATTTTCAGGGCAAGCCGCAGCTGTTCGAGGCCGTGTTCAGTCGCGAGATCGACCGACTCTGCGCCCTGATGCCCGCCGTGTACGCGTCCAAACGCGACCCGTGGGACGCGTTCGGGGCGTGCTGCCGGGCCTTCCTCGAGGAGTGCCTCGAGCCGGGGCTGCAGCGGATCATGCTCCTCGACGCGCTCGCGGCGGTGGGGTGGGAAGGCGTGCGCCGCATGGAGGCCCCGATGATGGAGATGATGGAGGTCGCCATAAGTCGTGCGGTGGCGGCAGGCCGGATCGCGCCGCGACCCGCCGCTCCGCTCGCGGTTTTCCTGTACGGCGCGCTCTGTGAGACGTCGATGAACGTGGCACGGGCCGACAACCAGAGGGCCGCCCATCGCAGGGCGCTCACGGAACTGAACCACGTGCTCGAGGGCCTGCGGGTCGACTGACCGACTCCGTGCCACCTGCGCCACGGTCGATGTGAGCGAGATAACCCGAACCGGAGCCGTCGCAGGGTCGTTCCAACCGATTGTGCAGACAATCCCAGCCGCTGCGATGCGCTGGCTCGAGGACTGGTGGAGGTCGGTGCGGACCGGCCTGGACCCCGACGGGGTCATGCGGGAGTGTGCGACGAGGACCGACCCGTTCACGGTCATCTTCCCCGGCATGGGCCGCGTCCACTTCGTCGCGACGGCCGAAGGCGCGCGAGAGATCCTGACCTTGCCCCGCGAGGTGCTGTGCGCACCGACGCCGAACCCCATCGAACCGATCGTCGGCCCCTCCTCGGTGATCCTGACGTCAGGCGAGAGGCACCGACGTCAGCGCAGGCATCTGTCGCTCGCTTTTCGCGGCGCGCAGGTTCGCAGCCGTGCCCGCGCGATGGCCGAGGCGGTCGCGACGGACTCGCACAAGTGGCGGCCAGGCGACCGCGTGCCGCTTCACCACATCTCCCAGGCGATCACCAAGCGCGTCATCATCCACACTGTCCTCGGCGTCGAACCGGGCCACGGCAGCGAGGCGTTCGAACAGGTGGTGTCGGAGTTGCTGAACGCCAACACCGCACCGCTGATGCTGCTGCCCGCGCTGCGCCGCGAATTCTCTGGCCGGGGACCGTGGGCACGGCTGATGAAACTGCGCACACAGTTCAACGACATGCTTGCCGAACAGATCTCGTCGCAACGGCGCAACCCGTTCACCGCAGACGACACCGTTCTCGGTCAGCTTCTCGCGGGAACGTACCGCACCGCCGACGACGACCTGGAGTTGCAGGAGCAGCTGCGAACCCTGCTCGTCGCCGGGCACGACACCACGGCCTCCGCATTGGCGTGGGCGCTCTACCACATCCATCGCGACGACCGCGTCCGCGACCGGCTCGCAACAGAACTGGCGTTCGGACCCGCCGCGGAGGACATGCCGACGTTGCCCTATCTGTCGGCGGTGATATCGGAGACGCTGCGGATGCATCCCGCGGTGCCGATCGTGATGCGCAAGCTCGCGCAGCCGCGAACCGTCATCGGGAGACAGTGCCGGGCCGGTGACATCGTCGGGATCGCAGTTCCCGCATTGCATTTCAATCCGTCCATCTGGCGCGACCCGGAACGGTTCGATCCCGACCGGTTCCTGGATTGGACCCCGACCCCTTTCGAATACCTGCCGTTCGGCGGAGGGTATCGACGATGCCCCGGAGCGGCGTTCGCGCACAACGAGCTTGCCATCGCGATCGGCACGATCATGGGCGACGTCACCCTGACGGTTCCCCGTGCCGAACGCAGGCGCAAACCTCCCCGCGCGGTGCCACGCGGCATCGCCACCGTTCCTCGCCGGGAGATCACTCTCGAGGTGACGTGCACCAGGAGACAGACCCCCCGAACGTAACTGAAGTCCCGTGCGCGGCGCGGATGCGCTCTAGGGTGAGGCATCACCAGCCGCACAGCGAGGTGCACACCATGACCGACCGACCAGTTCGATCTGCACGGGCGAGCAAGACCGCAGCGAAGAAGACCGCTGCGAAGAAGAAGGCAGCGCCCGCCAAACGCACCACTCCACGCACCGCCACTGCGGACGCACCGGCCAAGCGCCGCATCGCCAAAGCCGTGGGCCTGAAATCCGGCGCCGCCCCCCGCGTGGCCACGACGCCTACCTCGGCCAAGCCGAGGGAGGTGAGCGTCGGCACCGACGCCGCGTTCGCATCGGGTACCGGTCAGGCGCGCAGGCGGTTGAAGAACATCTCCGAGGTCCGACACTTCTTCCGTACCAACGATGTGCCGATCCTGTTCTTCGGCGCCACCCCGTTCAATCTGCTCGGGCTCGACCGCTGGGTCCGCAACTTCACCTACATCAGCTACTACGACGCATGGGACGGCGCGCATCCGCGGGTGTTCACCCCGAGTGAGAAGCCGTATCAGGAGTTCGAGAGCGGTGAGGAGATCAACAACTGGCTGCTGACCAACCCGGAGGTGCGGGCGCACATCGACTCGGTGACGCCGCGTGGCATCAGACCCAAGGTGGCGATGGTCTTCTTCGACAGCGAAACCGAGGATATCTGCAAAGAACTCGGCTACGACCTGATTCTGCCGCCTGCGAGTCTGCGCACCCGTCTCGACTCGAAGATCGTCACCACGCAACTCGGCAACGAGGCGGGCGCGCCGAGCGTGCCGAACGTGCTGACCCGCGTCGACGATTGGGCGGGGTTGCAGAAGGCCGCTGAAAAGGCCGGGCTCGGTGACGAACTCGTGGTCCAGACGCCGTACGGCGACTCCGGCAAGACCACCTTCTTCATCTCGTCGGAGGCCGACTGGCGCAAGCACAGCAAGGACATCGTCGGCGAAGAGATCAAGGTGATGCGGCGCATCAACAACCGCCCTGTCGCGGTCGAGGCGGTGCTCACCCGGTGCGGAACCGTCGTCGGGCCGTTCATGTCCGAGCTGATCGGTTACAAGCGGCTCACTCCGTCCCGCGGCGGCTGGTGCGGCAACGAGATGTTCCCTGAGGTGCTGACGGGCGAAAGCAGGCACACCGCAACGCAGTTGGTGCGTCGGCTCGGAGACCGCCTCGCCAAGGAGGGCTACCGCGGCTTCTTCGAAGTCGATGTACTCGTCGACACCGACACCGGTGAGATCTACCTCGGCGAGCTCAACCCCCGCATCAGCGGCGCCTCGTCGATCACCAACGTCACCGCGGGCGCCTACGCCGACGTGCCGCTTTTCCTGTTCCACATCCTCGAGTACATGAACGTCGACTTCGATCTGGACGTCGACGAGATCAACGAGCGATGGGAGGAGTTGGCGTCGGGCGATCTGTGGAGCCAGATGGTGATGAAGGAGACCGACGACATCGTCCAGCAACTCACGGCCACGCCGCAGACCGGCCAGTACTCGCTCGACCGCAGCGGCGCGCTGGTGTTTCGTAGGCCCGCGCTCGACTGGCATCAGCTGCAGAACGAGGCCGAAGCGTTCTTCCTGCGGATCTACGCGCCGGGCGACTATCGCTGGAAGGGCGCCGACCTCGGGGTGATCGTCACCAAGGGCAGGCTGCAGGTCGACTCGGCGACGGGCAAGTCGGCGTTGACCATCCGCGCCCGTCACCTCATCGACTCGATCCGGGCCCAGTACGCAGGCACACCCATCGCGAAGGCCAGCGCACCGACCACCAACGCGGGCGTGAAGTCTGGCTGACTCCCGCGGGCCATTACAGTCATCGCATGGCTCTCGGAGGCGACACCGGACGCGTGCCGTCGGACGTGACGCTGGACAACTGGCAGTCGGCCGCGCAGGTGCACTGGACGTTCCAGCACGTCGCCGAGTTCCTGCCCACCGCGGTGATCTCCCGCGGCACCGGTCCCGTCGCCGAGTTCCCCGCGGCGCCGGTCGACCTCACCGACATCCCGCTGTACGACCGGACGAACGCGAGAAACACCACCGTCGGCGAGGTGATGGCGGCGACCGTGACCGACGGCTGGATGGTGACCCAACACGGCAAGGTGCTCGGCGAGTACTACTACGGCGGAATGACCGCCGACTCTGCGCACATCCTGATGTCGGTCAGCAAGTCGCTGGTCGCGATGACACTCGGTGCCCTGGTCAGCAACGGCACCGTGGATCCGGAAGCCCTGGTGACCTATTACGTGCCCGCGCTGGCCGAATCCGGCTACGCGGGCGCGACGGTGCGCAACCTGCTCGATATGCGGTCGGGGATCAAGTTCTCCGAGGACTATCTGGATCCGATGGCCGAGGTGCGGTTGATCGAACAGGCCATCGGTTGGGCGCCGCGGACCGTGCCGGACCTCCCCGCGACGATGTACGACTTCCTGGTCGGCCTCGTGCAGAAGTCGCCACACGGCGGCCCGTTCGAGTACCGGTCCTGCGAGACCGACGTGCTCGGCTGGATCTGCGAGGCGGCGGGCGGACTGCGGATGCCGGAGCTGATGTCGCAGCTGATGTGGTCGAAGCTCGGTGCCCGCAACGACGCGACCATCGGCGTCGACGCCGTCGGCACCGGGATGTTCGACGGCGGCATCAACACGTGCCTGTCGGATCTGGTCAGGTTCGGCTCCCTGTTCCTCGGTGGCGGCACGTCGCTCACGGGTGAACGCGTGGTCTCGCTGTCGTGGATCGCCGACACGTTCGCCGGTGGGCTCGACTCGCGGTCCGCGTTCGCGGCGAGCCCCGGCGACAACCGGATGCCCGGCGGGATGTACCGCAACCAGTGCTGGTTTCCCTACCCGGGCAACAACGTGCTGCTGTGCCTCGGCATCCACGGCCAGATGATCTACGTCAACCGGGCCGCGAACATGGTTGCCGCGAAGCTGTCGAGCTGGCCGCTTCCGCAGGACGCCGGCAAGCTGTTCCCCACCATCGCCGCCTTCGATGAGATCGCCGCCCAGTTGTCTTAGCCGCAAGGAGAACCGCGTGAAAACCGTCACCATCGATGCACCGGCAGGCCCGATCGACGCGCTGTTGAGCGTGCCCGACGGCGAGGGGCCCTTTCCGGGCATCGTCGTCATCCACGACGCCATCGGCTACGGACCGGACAACGAGAGGGTCTCGCGGAAGATCGCCGCGGGCGGGTACATCGCGCTCACGCCGAACTTGTTCGCCCGCGGCGGGATGGCGCGGTGCGTCACCCGCGTGCTCCGCGAGGCGATGACCCAGCGCGGACGCTCCATCGACGACATCCTCGCTGCCCGCGACCACCTGCTCGCGATGCCGCAGTCGTCGGGCGCGGTCGGGATCGCCGGGTTCTGTATGGGCGGCCAATTCGCACTTGTTTTGTCGCCCAAGGGTTTCGGTGCGTCGGCCCCGTTCTACGGCACCCCGCTGCCGCGCCACCTCAGCAAGACGCTCGACGGCGCATGCCCGATCGTCGCCAGCTTCGGCCGACGCGACCCGCTCGGAATCGGTGCTGCCGACAAGCTGCAGAAGGTCGTCGACGAGCTGGACATCCCCGCCGACATCAAGGCCTACCAGGGCGCCGGACACAGCTTCGCCAATCAACTGCCCGCCCAGCCGCTGATCCGCATCGGCGGGTTCGGCTACAACGCGGCCGCCGAGGAGGATGCCTGGTCGCGGGTGTTCGCCTTCTTCGCCGAGCACCTGCACCCGAGCGCCACCTAGCGCTACTCGGGCAGCCGCAACTCCGGCTTCTCGACCTCTTCGATGTTCACGTCCTTGAACGTGATGACGCGAACCTGCTTGACGAACCGGGCGGGCCGGTACATGTCCCAGACCCACGCGTCGGCCAGCCGCAGCTCGAAGTACACCTCGCCGTCGGCGTTGCGGGGCACCAGCTCCACACTGTTTGCCAGATAGAACCGCCGCTCGGTTTCTACCACGTAGCTGAACTGGCCCACGATGTCCTTGTATTCGCGGTACAGCGAGAGCTCCATCTCGGTTTCGTACTTCTCGAGATCCTCGGCACTCATCGCTTCAACAGTCCTTCGTGTTCGTCGCGCCCTCGGCTCTTCGCGCCGGCGCTCACCGCTTCACCAATCTTCCCCTACCCGACTTGGCCACGCTGCTCCGGTAGGCAGTCACCCGCGAGTTCCGTGACGATTCTGGTACCCGTCGGCGTAGCCACCCGGCGGACGTTGATGAACGAATATCTGTGCTGGCTGCACGGCCCGAGCCGGGCCAGCGCTGCCCCGTGGGCGGGCGTGCTGTAGCCCTTGTGCTCGGCGAATCCGTAGCCCGGATGTTCTGCCTCCATCGTCACCATCAGTCGATCACGGCTGACCTTGGCCAGCACGCTCGCCGCGGCGATACAGGCCGCCGCCGCGTCGCCGCCCACCACCGGCAGAGACGGCACCGCGAGACCGGGTACCCGGAAACCGTCGCTGAGTACGTAGCCGGGCTTGTGCGACAGCCCGGCGATCGCCCTGCGCATCCCTTCGATGTTGGCCACGTGCACCCCGCGGCGGTCCACCTCCACGGAGGGGATGACCACCACGTGATAGGCGAGCGCGTACCGGCGGATCAGGGGAAACAGCCGCTCGCGTTCCTTCTCGGTGAGTTTCTTGGAGTCGTCGAGCGCGGCCAGGCTGTCCAGCCGGTTGGGTCCCAGCACGCACGCGGCCACGACAAGCGGACCGGCGCAGGCTCCGCGGCCGACCTCGTCGACCCCGGCGACCGGGCCGAGTCCGGAGCGGTACAGAGCCGACTCCAGCGTGCGGAGCCCTGAGGACTTGCGGATGACCGCTCGGGGCGGCCAGGTCGCAGGCACTACTGGGTCTGCGGATCCACCGAGCTAACCCCACCCCATCGCGATGGCGGCCAGGCGATGAATCGCGCCTTTCCGATGACATTGTCCAGCGGGACGGTTCCGGCGTTCGGATCGCCGGTGCACTTGATCCCGCTCTGGAAGTCGGCCGGGTTGTCGACGCAGTGCACCCGTGAATCGGCCGAATGGGTGCGGTTGTCCCCCATCACCCACACGCGGCCGTCGGGCACCGTGACCGGGCCGAACTCGAAGCCGAAGCACTTGTACTTGTCGGGGTCGGGCACGTTCATGGTCTGCAGGTCGAGGTACGGCTCGTTGAGCGGCTTGCCGTCCACGGTCAATCCCGTGCTCTGGCGGCATTCCACCGTCTGACCACCGGTCGCGATCACCCTTTTGACGAGGTCGTTCTCATCGGGCGGGACGAAGCCGACGAACGAGAGAGCGTTCTGCACCCACCGCAGAGCGGGGTTGTCGGAGCGGATCGACTTGTACCCGGCGTTCCAGTTCGGCGGGCCCTTGAACACGATGACGTCGCCCGGCCTCGGCTCGGTGAACCGGTAACTGATCTTGTCCACCATGATGCGGTCGCCGACGCAGCCCGCGCAGCCGTGCAGGGTGGGCTCCATGGATTCCGACGGGATGAGATACGGCCGGGCGATGAAGGTCAGCATCAGGTAGTACAGGCCTACCGCGATCACCACGAGGATGGCGGCCTCGCGCAGTGCACCGCCCTTGCGCTTCTTTTTGTCGGCGGCCTCGTCGACCGCATCGGCGTCGTCGTCGAGCGTGCGCTCAGACCGGGCGTCCGGGGAGTCCGTGGATCCGCTCACGGGATCAGCGTAGCCAGGACGCGCCGGACGACCCTGTGCGACGTCAGCGCTTTTCCTTGATCTTCGCCTTCTTGCCACGCAGTTCGCGCAGGTAGTAGAGCTTGGCGCGACGCACATCACCGCGGGTGACGACGTCGATGTGGTCGATGTTGGGCGAGTGCACCGGGAAGGTCCGCTCGACGCCGACGCCGTAGCTCTCCTTGCGCACGGTGAACGTCTCGCGGATGCCACCGCCCTGGCGACGCAGCACAACGCCCTTGAACACCTGGATGCGCTCCTTGGCGCCCTCGATGACCTTGACGTGCACGTTCACGGTGTCCCCGGGGCTGAAGTCCGGAATGTCGTCGCGCAACGACGACTGATCGACGAAGTCCAGCGTGTTCATCGGTGACTCTTCCTTGCTGTTCGCGGCTATCGGCGGCCCCAACCTGCGGTCACGCAGAAACATGCCGGTCGCGCCGATCGGTTCGGGCGTATCGTGTGCATCTCGCGGTTCACGGCCCGGCCGTGCCCGCATCCCGCACAGACAACTGGTCAATTGTGCCAGACGGGGCGGCATGCAGTGAAATCGCTCGCCTCGCCAGCGGCGCACAGTCGTCGCCGAACGATTACGCTCAACAGCTACGGGCGGGCGACGGTCGGCCACGCCCGTTCCCCGCTGGTAGCGCTCATTGGAGGAAACGTATGCGTCGGCGGCCGTCCCGGCTGGTCGCGGTGACCGCAGCGGTTCTTGTCGTGGCCGCCTGCGAGGCACGGTCCTACGGCACGACGCCGTCGGTCAGGCCGGACCCCACCGCGCTGACCGTCGTCGCCCCCCGCGGACCGCTCGCGCCGTTGCCCGAGGCTCCGCCCGACGAGCCCGCGTCGTCGTTCAACGGGCTGGACAACCGCACCATGCAGGCAACAGCCGAGGCCGCCGCCAAGGGCGCCGACATCACCACCGTCGTGCTGGACCGGTCGACCGGTCAACGGGTCACCAACGGAAACGGCAGGGGTATCGCCATCGCGTCGGTGGTGAAACTCTTCATCGCCGACGACATGCTGCTGCGCGGGCCGCCACTGTCACCTGAGGACCTCGAGATGTTCCAGTCGATGCTGCGGTCCTCGGATGACAGTGCGGCGCAGGTGTTCTGGGATCGCAACGGCGGCGCCGCGATCGTCACGCGGGTCGCGGCCCGCTACGGGCTCGCCGGCACGCGGCCGAACGGCCTGTGGTTCAACACTCTGAGCACCGCGGCCGACCTGGTGCGCTACTACGACATGCTGCTGTCCGGCGCAGGCGGACTGCCGATGGACAAGGCCGACATGATCATCGACAACCTCGCACAGTCCACCCCAACGGGAATCGACGGGATGATGCCCGGCGGCGTCTACCCGCAGCGGTTCGGCATCCCTGAGGGCCTCTACGGAGAGCCCGTCGCGGTCAAACAGGGCTGGATGTGCTGCGTGGGCTCCGACTGGATGCATCTGTCGACGGGCATCATCGGGTCCGACCACCGGTACGTCATGGCGATCGCCTCCGACCAACCTGCGACGGCGGACACGGCGCGCGCGACCATCACGCAGGCCGTCAGGACGATGTTCCCCGGCGGGCGGATCTAGCCCGGGCAAGTAGGCTCTAGGTTTGACGACGGGCGCCACGTGGTATCGCCCCGCTGCCCCCACAGGGTCCACTTTGTCAAGAGGAGAGCTATGCGTGCGACGGCGATCGCAGCCACCCTGTGTGCGGCTCTGTTCGCTGCCAGTTGCGCGGCGCAGGGTCACAGCAGTCCGCCGGACACGGATGCGCCACAGGTGACCATCGTCGCGCCGCAGAACAACATGCTGCCGATGCCGCAGGCCCCGCCGGAGGCGCCCTCCCCGGGGTTCGACGGCCTGGACGCCCGCACCAAGCAAGCGATCTCCGACGCGTCGAACGCCGGTGCCGACATTTCGGTCGTCGTGATGGATCGCAACACCGGCCAGACCGTCTCCGGCGGGGACGGCTCGTCGTTTCCGATCGCCTCGGTGGTGAAGCTGTTCATCGCCGACGACCTGCTGCTGAGGGAGTCCAAGGGCGAGACGACGCTGTCTCCCGCCGACCGGAAGTCGCTCGACGTCATGCTCCGATCGTCGGACGACGGCGCGGCGCAGACCTTCTGGGACCGCCTCGGAGGCAACGCCGTCATCGCGCGCGTCAAGGCACGCTACGGATTGGGCGCCACGACGGCCCCCTACAACGGCCACTGGGACGTAACCACCAGCACCGCAAGCGATCTCGTTCGCTACTACGACATGCTGCTTGACGGCAGCGGCGGACTCCCACCGGAACAGACCGCCGTCATCCTCGGCAACCTGGCGCAGTCGACGCCGACGGGGATCGACGGCTACCCCCAGCGCTTCGGCATCCCCGAGGGTCTCTTCGCCGAGCCGGTCGCCGTCAAGCAGGGATGGTTCTGCTGCTGGAACGGCGGCAACCAGTTGCACGTCACCACCGGCGCGATCGGACCCGACCGCCGCTATGTGCTGGCGATGGGGTCGCTGGATCCGACCGGCGCCGCGGCGGCCCGCGACAGGATGACCCAGACGGTCAAGACGATGTTCCCGGGCGGCAAGATCTAATTCTCGTCGGCCATCAGGTCGGGCCGGCGCTCGCGCGTGCGGGCCATGGCCTGCTGCCGTCGCCACGCCGCGACCTTCGCGTGGTCCCCCGACAACAGCACATCGGGCACGTCACGACCGCGCCAGCTCGGAGGCCGGGTGTAGCTCGGGCCCTCCAATAGACCTTGGTTCTCCGTCGAGTGCGAATCCTGTTGATGGGACTCGGGATTGCCCAGCACATCGGGAAGCAGGCGCACGACAGCCTCGATCATCACCAGCGCGGCGGACTCGCCGCCCGGCAGCACGTAGTCGCCGATGGACACCTCTTCGACACGCATCCGCGTGGCGGCGTCGTCAATCACGCGCTGGTCGATGCCCTCGTACCGGCCGCACGCGAACACCAGGTGCGACTCCTCGCCCCAGCGGTGCGCCGAGGCCTGCGTGAAGAGCCGCCCGGCGGGAGTCGGGACCACGAGAAGTGTTTCAGGCGAACAGATCTCGTCGAGCGCCTCACCCCACACCGGCGCCTTCATCACCATTCCAGGGCCGCCGCCGTACGGAGAGTCGTCGACGGAGCGATGAACATCGTGCGTCCAGCGCCGGAGGTCGTGCACCCGCAGATCAACGATGCCGGCATCGATCGCCTTGCCGGGCAACGACTGTCGCAGCGGCTCCAGGTAGTCGGGGAAAATCGTCACGACGTCGATCCGCATCGGTCAGTCCAACTCCAGAAGACCGTCGGGGGGGTCGATCTCGATGGTCTGATCCTTCAGCGACACCTCGGTGACGATGGCGCTGACGAACGGCACGAGCACTTCCGCACCGGTCTCCGATGCCACCGACAGCAATTCACCCGCAGCGGTGTGCAGCACTTCGCTGACGTTGCCGATGAGCCTGCCGTCGGTCGTCACCACCCGCAACCCCTCGAGCTGGTGGTCGTAGAACTCGTCGGGGTCCTCGATCGGCGGTAGATCCTCGGTGTCCACGAGAAAGACGTTGCTGCGCAACGCTTCCGCAGCATTACGGTCGGCCACGCCTTCCAGGCGAACCAGCAGCCGTCCGCTGTGCTCGCGGGCCGACTCGATGACGTATTCGCGCTGCGGTCCACCGCGCGACGGTCGTGCCCGCAGCCGTGCCCCCGGCGCGAATCGCGTCTCGGGATCGTCGGTGCGAACCTCGACGACGACTTCGCCGGTGATGCCGTGAGCCTTCACGACCCGCCCGACTACCAAGTCCATCCGGAATCGATCCCCGAGTCGTTTCGCTGTCGCCCGCCGTACCCCGCTACTGGTCGGTGTCCACCACGTCGACGCGGATACCTCGGCCGCCGATGCCTGCCACCAGGGTGCGCAGCGCGGTCGCCGTCCGGCCACCGCGACCGATGACTTTACCGAGATCCTCGGGGTTCACATGCACCTCGACGGTGCGGCCGCGTCGCGACGTCACCATGTCGACCCGGACGTCGTCGGGGTTGTCCACGATGCCGCGGACCAGGTGCTCGACCGCGTCGACGACGACCGAGCTCACGATTCGTCGGCCTGCTCGGCGGGAGTCGCATCGGCGCCCTCGGCGGCGGGCTCGGACTCGTCCTTGACGGGAGCGACGTCGGCCGCGGGGGTCTCCGCAGAGTCCTCGGCCTTCGCGGCCTTCTTGGCGGGCGCCTTCTTCTTCTTGGCCGTGGTCGCCTCGGTGCTGGGGCCGCCGTCGGCCTCGGCGAGCGCGGCGTTGAACAGTTCCAGCTTGCTCGGCTTGGGCTCCTTGACCTTCAGCGTGCCCTCCGCGCCGGGCAGACCCTTGAACTTCTGCCAGTCACCGGTGATCTTCAGCAGAGCCAGGACAGGTTCGGTGGGCTGGGCGCCGACGCCGAGCCAGTACTGGGCGCGCTCCGAGTCGATCTCGATGAGGCTCGGGTCTTCCTTCGGGTGATACCGGCCGATGACCTCGATCGAACGTCCGTCGCGGCGGGTGCGTGCGTCGGCGACGGCGATGCGGTACTGGGGGTTGCGGATCTTGCCGAGCCGGGTGAGCTTGATTTTGACAGCCATGGTCGAGCGAATTCTCCTGATGCGAGTGCCACGCTGCAATTCAGCGACTGCGGGCGGGTTGCCCGGGTCCGGTTTTGCCTTACGTGTGTGACGACCGCGGGGCCGTGGTCCCGCGGCAGACAGCCGCCTATTGTGCCAGAACAGCCGCTAGCGGGCGAAATCGTCCCGCGGGCGACCTCACAGGATCTTGTCGTAGCACTTGATCTCGACGCGGCGGGAGAACCGCCACCCCGCGGCGGTGCGGACGAACTCGTCGTCGTACCAGACGCCGACCTGCATCACCTTGGGCTTGTCCCCCTTCAGGATCATCGGGTTGAAGCAGAACGTGCGCGCAGTGGCGGTGTCGCCGGCCAGCGTGATCGCGGGCAGGCCGAGCATGTGGGCGTTGCGCTCGAAGTATGCGGGCAGCGTTTCGGCCAGCCAGGCTTTGATCTGCGGATACGGCCCGTCGACGCCGCCGGTGTCGCGGTAGTCGATGTAGGCGTCGGGGGTGAAGAGGTCGTCGAGCTCGTCGAACTCGCGACGGTCGATGGCCTCGGAGTAACTGATCAGCAGGTGTTGCAGTTCGAGGCGGTCGGAGATCTCTTCGAGGCTCAACATTGGTCGATTGAACACCGGCCTGCGGCCACGCACGGATCAGGGTTAGGGTCCTAGAGCCATGGGGAGGTTTTTCACCGTCGTCGCCGCATGCCTTGGCATGCTCTCGGTATCCGTCGCGCCGTTGTCCGAGCCGCCGATGGCCGAGGCGGAGCCCGTCGTCCAGCCGATCGCCAACGTGGCGGCGCCGCCTGAGGGGCCCGCCCCCGCGTGGATCGTCGCGGACATGGACACCGGTGCGGTGCTCGCCGAGCGTGAGATGAACATCCCGCACCCTCCGGCAAGCACGATCAAAACCCTGCTGGTGCTGACCGTGCTCGACGAGGTCACCAACCTGGATGCGACGGTCGTCGGCACCGAGGCCGACACGCAGGTCGAATGCACGTGCGCGGGCGTCGAGCCCGGCCGCACCTACACGGCGCGTCAGCTCCTCGACGCCGTCCTGCTGATGTCGGGCAACGACGCCGCCAACGCACTGGCCGACATGATCGGCGGTTTCGACACCGCCGTGGCCAAGATGAACGCCAAGGCCGCGTCGATCGGCGCGCTGGGCACGCACGCGACGACACCGTCGGGGCTGGACGGGCCCAGGGGCGACGGCGCCACCACCCCGAGGGATCTCGCGGTCATCTTCCGCGCCGCGATGGCCAACCCGGTGTTCGCGCAGATCATCGCGCAACCCACCGCGACGTTCCCGACCCAAACCGGCGACGTCCCAATCATCAACGACGACCAGCTGCTGCACCTCTATCCCGGAACGTTGGGCGGCAAGACCGGATTCACCGACGCGGCGAAGAAGACGTTTGTCGCCGCCGCCGACCGCAACGGCCGCCGGCTGGTGATCGCGATGATGTACGGGCTGATCAAAGAGGGTGGTCCGACGTACTGGGATCAGGCGATGAGCCTGTTCGACTGGGGCTTCTCCCAGGACAGACAGATGAGTGTCGCTACCCTGTAACGATCCGACGCAATCAAAAGTTGTTGGTTCGCAACAGATCCGAGATCTGCACGCAGCGCAAACCAGTGTTTCCACCGGTTACGCTCGGCATCCGTGCGAAATATGTTGGCAACCATGGCAACCGCGCTCGCGTTGACGAGCTCTGCGGTGGCCGCGCCGACCGCGTCCGCTGAGCCGGGTGTCCAGCCGGCAGGCGCAGTCGCTCTCCCCGACGGCCCGGCACAGGCATGGCTGCTCGCCGATCTCGATTCCGGGCGCATTCTGGCGTCGCACGAGCCGTTCGGCCAGCACGCGCCGGCCAGCACGATCAAGCCGTTGCTGGCGATGGTCGTCCTGGACAACCTGCGACCCGATAACTTCGCCCGCGCCAACAAGTCTCACACCGAAGTCGAATGTTCCTGTGTCGGGCTGGAACCCGGCCAGGCCTACACCACGCGTCAGCTGCTGGAGGCGCTGCTGATGGTATCGGGCAACGACGCGGCGAACATGTTGGCAGACATGCTCGGCGGTCAACGGGTCGCAGTCGCCGCGATGAACCGCAAGGCGGCCGCTGTCGGCGCCAAGAGCACGCGGGCGTCGTCGCCGTCGGGTCTCGACGGCCCGGGATGGGAGTCGATCACCACTCCTTACGACCTCGCGGTGATCTACCGCGCGGCACTGACCTATCCGTTGATCGCCCAGATCTTCCAAGAGCGCTCGGCGGACTTTCCCGGCAAGACGATCACCGCGCAGAATCAGCTGCTGTCGCGTTATCCCGGCACGATCGCCGGCAAGACGGGCTACACCAACCTGGCGCGGGACACCTTCGTCGCCGCCGCCCAACGGGGCAACCGCAGGCTCGTCGTTGTGGAGATGTACGGCGACGGCGACCTGTACGGCCAGGCGATCAGCCTGTTCGACTGGGGCTTCGCGCAGCCCTGAGCCCTATTTGCCGATCACCTCGGCGGGCGGCGGGCACGCGTCGTAATCCTGGAGGTCCTCACCGTGACCGCTGCCGGGATCGGCCGGGTCGGCGCGTCCGGCGAGCAGAACGAATCCCGGCGCTCCGTCGGTACCGGTGCTGCCGACCGCCACCAGCGTCTGCGTACCCATCGAGTCGCCACCTGACAGGCCGTCGGCGAGCAGCCGGAACGGGTCGACGGTGAGATCCTCGCCCGGCACCGCCATGACCCGATAGGACTCACCGGCCAGCGGCACGGGGAACGGCGACCAGGTCGGCCCGATCGCGCCCGCGTACGTGGCCAGTGCCCGGTGGACGTCGACACTCACGCAGTCGATGTGGATGTGCAGTTGGTTCTGCGAGCGTGCCGCCGACGAGTTGATCGCCAGGCTCATCCAGTCGCGTGACAGCCCACGGCCGACGCGCTCTTCGACGAACGAGCGTGCCCGCCACGCGTCGGCGAAGTAGTTCGGCGCGTCTGCGGCCAGGATCTCCGGGCTTTCGATACCTGTGACGCGCGCCGTGGGTATCAGTAGGAACTGTGTCGCGCCGACGAGGTCCTTGAGCACTGCGGAGCCGCGCGACACGCCTTCGCTCAGATCGACCTGCGCGCACGGTGCGGGCGTGCCCGTCGTCTGCTGATCGGGCACGCACTGGCCGTTGACGATGTCCCACAACGCATTCGGGTCTGCCGCGGCCGGCGGTATGCCCGCCGCCAGCCCCAGCGCCGTCAGCACTGAGGCCGCGACACGCGGCAGCCGTGCGCTAGTAGACGCGACCACGCAGCACGACCACTGCCGGGTTGCCGATGACGGCGGCGCCGCCGCGCGGATCGTCTGCGTAGCAGACCAGGTCGGCGGGCGCGCCGTGCTCGAGCGACGGCCTGCCCAGCCAGTCGCGGGCGGTCCAGCTCGCCGCTCCCAGCGCCGCGGTCGGTGTCATCCCGATCCCTTTCAGCGCGTCGATCTCATCACCGATGCGACCGTGGGCCACCATGCTTCCCGCGTCGGTGCCTGCGAAGATCGGCACACCCGCCTCGTAAGCGGCTGCGAACCGTGCACCGCTGCGCGCGTGCAGGTCCCGCATGTGGCTGGCATAGGCCGGGTACTTCGCCGCTCCGTCGGCGATTCCGGGGAAGTTCTCGATGTTGATCAGCGTCGGCACCAGCGCGGTCCCGTGCTCGACCATAAACGCGATCGTGTCGTCGGTCAGCCCGGTGCCGTGTTCGATGCAGTCGATGCCCGCGGTGATCAGGCCGGGCAATGCGTCCTCGCTGAACACGTGCGCGGTGACCCTCGCCCCCTCGGCGTGCGCCGCCTCCATCGCCGCGACGAGCACGTCGTCGGACCACAGCGGCGCCAGGTCGCCGACGTCCCGGTCGATCCAGTCACCGACCAGCTTGACCCAGCCGTCGCCCCGCCGCGCCTGCTCGGCGACCGCCTCCGGCAGCTGCCACTCGTCTTCCAACTCGACGGCGAAATCCCGCTGGTAGCGCTTCGGCCGGGCCAGATGGCGGCCGTGCCTGATGATGCGCGGAAGGTCGTCGCGCGAGTCGAGGGCGCGGGTGTCGATCGGCGACCCGCAGTCACGCAGCAGCAGCGCGCCGACCCCGCGCTCGGTCTCGGCCTGAGCCGCGCAGTCGTCGAGATTGTCGAGCGGGCCGTGCTCGCCGAGGCCGACATGGCAGTGCGCGTCGACGAGGCCCGGCACGATCCAGCCGCTCGGCCCGTCGGCACCGAAGACGGTCTGGGCGTCGCCGACCGGCTCGGCGCTCAGCACACCGTCGACGATCCACCACTCGACCGGCTCGCCGTCGGGCAGTCCCCGACCCCTGACGTGGAGGCGCTGCGGCGACGACATCTAGTTCTTGGGGAACTTCAGCTTCGACAGGTCGATGTCGGCCAGGCCTGGCGGCAGCTCGTCGAGACCCTTCGGCATGTTGGACAGGTCGGGGAAGCCTGCGGGCAGACCCGGTGCACCCGCACCGAGCGGATTGCGCGGCGGCGTCGGACCCCTGCTCTTGCCCTTCTTCTTGCCGGCCTGTTTGTTCTTGCCCTTCCCGGCTTTACGGGACGAAGAACCCTTGCGGCCGAACGGCATTCCCATCTGGCCCGCCATTTGCGACATCATCTTGCGGGCCTCGAAGAACCGGTCGACGAGCTGGTTGACCTCCGACACCGTGACACCGGATCCGTTGGCGATGCGCAGCCGCCGCGATGCGTTGATGATCTTCGGGTCGGCCCGCTCCTGCGGGGTCATCCCGCGGATGATCGCCTGCACCCGGTCGAGTTGGCTGTCGTCGACCGCGGCGAGCGCTTCCTTCATCTGACCCGCGCCGGGCAGCATGCCCAGCAGGTTGCCGATCGGACCCATCTTGCGGATCGCCATCATCTGCTCGAGGAAGTCCTCGAGCGTCAGCTCACCCGAACCGATCTTGGCGGCGGCCTCTTCGGCCTGCTGCGCGTCGAAGACCTGCTCGGCCTGCTCGATGAGCGTCAGCACGTCGCCCATGCCGAGGATGCGGCTGGCCATCCGGTCGGGGTGGAAGACGTCGAAGTCGTCGAGTTTCTCGCCTGCCGACGCGAACAGGATCGGCACGCCGGTCACCTCGCGCACCGACAGCGCCGCACCGCCGCGGGCGTCACCGTCGAGCTTGGTGAGCACGACACCGGTGAACCCGACGCCCTCGCGGAACGCCTCCGCCGTGGTGACGGCGTCCTGGCCGATCATCGCGTCGACGACGAAGAGCACCTCGTCGGGGTCAACGGCGTCGCGGATCGAGGCGGCCTGCGCCATCAGCTGGTCGTCGATGCCGAGCCGGCCGGCGGTGTCGACGATGACCACGTCGAAATGCCTGGCCCTGGCCTCGGCGAGGCCGTCGGAGGCCACCTTCACCGGGGCGGCGGCATCAGTGTCGACGGAACCGTCGGACGACGCGCCGGGGTGGGGCGCGAAGACCTCGACACCCGCCTGGCCGCCGACGACCTGCAGCTGGTTCACCGCGCCGGGGCGTTGAAGGTCGCAGGCCACCAGCAGCGGCGTATGGCCCTGTCCCTTCAGCCATTTCGCGAGCTTGCCCGCCAGTGTCGTCTTACCGGAGCCCTGCAGGCCCGCGAGCATCACCACGGTCGGCGGGGTCTTGGCGAAGGCCAGCTGACGGGTCTGGCCGCCGAGGATCCCGACGAGTTCCTCGTTGACGATCTTGACGACCTGCTGGGCGGGGTTGAGCGCGGCCGACACCTCGGCCCCCCGTGCGCGCTCCTTAATGCGGCTGACGAACTCGCGCACCACGGGCAGCGATACATCGGCTTCCAGCAGCGCCAGCCGGATCTCGCGGGTGGTGACGTCGATGTCGGCGTCGGTCAACCGACCCTTGCCGCGCAAGCCCGAAAGGACACCGGTCAACCGGTCGGACAGGGATTCAAACACGTCGGCCAGCCTACTTGGGCCCGGTGGTTGGGCCGCAGTCAGCCGTTTACCGACTCGTCATCGATAGGTGGCTTGTGCGGGAGGCGCGTCGCGGCGCCCGCCTCTGTCGACATCGGTGGTCGATCGGAGGACTGCAGCCGGTCAGCGCGACGCGGCCGCAGTAGTCCACCTTCGCCGATCAACAGAAATGCAGTACCCGGATACCGACGGCCTGCCGGCGGCGCGGACCAAAACTCAGGGAGGTGAACCTCACACCGTCCTCATCGACAGGAGAACCAACATGCTGACGAAAGCGCTGCTAGTAGCCGCCGTGGCTGCCGCCCTATCCCTGCCGCTGGCCGGGGTGGCATTGGCCGACCAACCGGACGAGCCGGGTGTTGGTGTCGGCGGCATACCTGCGCAGAATCACGGTCGTCCTATGGGACGGGACCTGGCTCTGGTTCGTGACCTCGCGAAGGAACAGGGCTACACGAACGTGCCCCATTTCTTACGCGATGGGTTGGGCTTCCGCAGCCCGGGAGACATCGTCAGCGACGCCGCTCATGGTGAACTACCGTGAGTCTCGCACCTATCGACTGATCAGCCGCTCATGACCCGCGATTCAACTCGCCTCGGAGACCGGCTTCGCGGGCGGCGGGGTCGGCAACATCTCGTAGAGGTCGCGTTGCAGCTCGTCACGCACCGCCGCACCGTTGCCCTCGGCGGGGATCACGATGCCGAACAGGTCCACGACCGACGAGCCGAGCGTGGTCACCTTCGCCCACGCGATGTCGACCCCGTCGCGTTCGAACACCGCGGTCAGTCGCGCCAACAGGCCCACCCGGTCGGTGGACCGGATCTCCACCACGACCTCCCCCGGTTCGGCGCCCTCAGACCACAGGATCTTGGGTGGAGCCGCCGCGTGGTTGATCGGCACCCCGGCGGGCGCGTCGCCGGCGCGCGACGTGCCGTACTGCGCGGCGTCGCGGTCGCGGCGGTCCAGCGACGACAGCACGTCGAGCTCGCCGTCGAGGGCCAGGATGAGCTGTTGACGCAACAGCTCGGCTGCGGGCGGCGAGCCGAAATGCGGTGAGACGACGAAGGTGTTGATCGCTGAGCCTTCATGGGCGTTGACCGACGCCGAATGCACCCGAAGCGAATTCAACGCCAGTACACCGGCCGCCTTCGACAGCAGGCCACGACGGTCAGGCGCGATCATCGTGACGTTGTAGATGTGTGCGCCGTCCCCCGGCGTCATCTCGACATGTACCCCGACCGTCGATGCGAGCGAGAGATGGCGCGGGTCAACGGGATCGGGACGCGGCAGATCCTCGCCCGCCATCACCAGCCTGCACCGCCGCACGAGGTCGCCGATCAGCGACGCCTTCCAGTCACCCCATACACCCGGACCGGTCGCCAGCGAGTCCGCTTCGGCCAGCACATGCAGCAGTTCCAGCAGCACGGTGTCGCCGTCGAGGGTCTCGACGACCGCTTCGATGGTCTTGGTGTCCTGCAGATCCCGGCGCGTCGCGGTGTGCGGCAGCAGCAGATGGTGCCGCACCACCTTGGAGAGCAGCTCGATGTCCGACGGCCACAGCCCGAGCCGTGTGCCGATCTGGACGGCGAGTTCAGCGCCGATGACGCTGTGATCGCCTCCCCTTCCCTTGCCGATGTCGTGGCACAGCGCCCCGAGCAGGAGCAGGTCGGGCCGGGACACCAGGGTGGTGAAAGCGCTTGCCCGCGAGACGGTTTCGACAAGGTGCCGGTCGACGGTCCAGATGTGCACGACGTCGCGTGGTGGCAGGTCACGCACGGCGCCCCACTCCGGGAACAGCCTGCCCCACAGGCCGGTTCGATCGAGCGCTTCGATCGTCGCCACCGCCGACGGTCCGGCGGCGAGCATCACCAGGAGATCCTTCAGCGCCTGCCGCGGCCACGGGGTGCGCAGTTCGGGCGCCGTCTGGCCGAGCCGGGCCAGGGTGGACGCCGCCATCGGAAGCCCGGTCGTCGCCGACGCGGCCGCGACCCGCAGGATGAGCCCGGGATCGCGCTCCGGGCGCGCATCGCGGGCCAGGATGACTTCGCCTCCGAACTCGATGACACCTTCGTCGAGCGGCCGACGGACCGGGCGCCGCAGGGCGGCGAACCCCCGGCGCGGAAGGGCGTTGGCCGCGGTGCGGATTCCCGCCTCGACGTAGAAGCTGATGGTGCGGGCGGCGTCGGACAGCATGCGCGCCAGATCGAATCGGTCGCCGATGTGCAGGGCTGCGCCGATCTCGTCGGCGTGCTGGGCCAGCACGAGGTCGCGACCGCGGCCCGCCACCCGGTGCAACTCGGTGCGGACGTTCAGCAGGGCGAGGTGAGCTTCGCCAAGGGTTCCCGTGGGCGAGGCCAGCGATCGGCTCGGGTACACGTCGGCCAATTGGGCGATGGCCAGTGCATTGAGCAGCTGCACATCGCGCAGCCCGCCACGGCCGGTCTTGAGGTCCGGCTCGGCGCGGTGCGCGATCTCGCCGCTGCGCTGCCACCGCTGTCGGGTGTGTTCGACGAGTTCGTCGAAGCGCGAGGCGATTCCGGTGCGCCACTGCCTGCGCGCCCCGCCGACGAGAAGTGACGACAGGTCGGCGTCGCCCGCAATGTGGCGCACCTCCAGCATCGCCAGCCCTGCCGAGATATCCTGCGCGGCAACCTTCGTCGCCTCGCTCACGGTTCGGACACTGTGGTCGAGCCGGATGTTGGCGTCCCACAGCGGATACCACAGGTTTTCGGCGACCTCACTGACCACCTTCGGCGGCAGGTTGTCGTGCAGCAGCATCAGGTCGAGATCGGAGTACGGCAGGAGTTCACGGCGTCCGAGGCCGCCGGTGGCGACGATCGCGAAGCCGCTGGTTTCGGTGATCCCGATCTCGGCAGCCTTCGTCGACAGCCAGAACTCGTGAAGATCCACCCACGCATCACGAAGCGCTGCGGCGTCCAGATGATACGAACCGGACAGCAACTTCTGACACGCCGCAGTGAGATCGGTCGCGGCTCTCGACGAGACCGCCGCCGGGCCCCCAGCGGGCTGTGAGCCCGTCGATGAGGAGGCGCCGGCGGCGGAATCTGGTTTCTGCTTTGCCATTTGATGTCCTCCCCCGGCCTTTACCTTCTAACGCTCACGGTGCAAGGCCGGGAGACGACGTCTCATTGCGTGGCTAGAGGGCGTCGGACCCCCGCTCGCCGGTGCGGACGCGGACCACGGTGTCGACCGGACTGACCCACACCTTGCCGTCACCGATCTTGCCGGTGCGCGCGGCCTGCACGATCACGTCCACCACCTTGTCCACGGCCGAGTCGTCGACGAGCACCTCGATGCGCACCTTCGGTACGAAGTCCACCGAGTACTCCGCTCCTCGGTACACCTCGGTGTGGCCTTTTTGACGGCCGTAGCCCTGTACCTCGCTGACGGTCATGCCGAGGATCCCCGTCTGTTCGAGGCCGGTCTTGACGTCTTCGAGCGTGAACGGCTTGACGATCGCAGTAATCAGCTTCATGTTCTCCCTTATCCCTCCACGCCGGGGTGACGACCGAGTGTCGAGCCTGCTCCGACCGTTGCGAAGTCGTAGCCGGTCTCGGCGTGCTCGGACTCGTCAGCTCCAGTGGATTCATCCTCATCGTCAAGACGGAGCCCCACGGTGAACTTCACTATCAGAGCCAAGATAGTCGTGGCAATCGCGCAGTAGGCGAGAACCGCGCCGGCACCCACCGCCTGACGCCAGAGCTGGTCGAATCCGCCGCCGTAGAACAATCCGGCGACGCCGTTGTAGGTCTCGGGCGCCGCGACCAGACCGATCATCAACGTGCCGATCAGACCGCCGACCAGGTGGACGCCGACGACGTCGAGCGAGTCGTCATAGCCCAGTTTGTATTTCAGGCCGACGGCAAGTGCGCACACCACACCGGCGAGCACGCCGATCACGAGTGCACCGACCACGTTGACCGCACCGCAGGACGGTGTGATCGCGACCAGACCCGCCACGATGCCCGAGGCGGCGCCCAGCGAGGTGGCCTTGCCGTCGCGAATGCGTTCGGTGAGAAGCCATGCCAGCATGGCGGCCGCCGTCGCGACGGTGGTGGTGATCATCGTCGAGCCCGCGGTGCCGTTGGAGGCTGTGGCCGAACCCGCGTTGAAGCCGTACCAGCCGAACCACAGCAGACCCGCGCCGAGCATCACGAACGGCAGGTTGTGCGGCCGCATGGGGGTCTGAGGCCAGCCCTTGCGCTTGCCGAGGATGATCGCCAGCACCAGGCCCGCGGTGCCCGCGTTGATGTGAACCGCGGTGCCGCCCGCGAAGTCGATCGCGGCGAGCTTGTTGGCGATCCAGCCGCCGGTTTCAGCGGTGCCGCCGTCGAACGAGAACACCCAGTGCGCGATCGGGAAGTAGACCACGGTCGCCCACAGTCCCGAGAACAGCAGCCAGCCGCCGAACTTGATGCGGTCAGCGACCGCACCGGAGATCAGCGCGACGGTGATGATCGCGAACATGAGCTGGAAGGCCACGAACACGGTCGCCGGGAAGGTGAAGACCAGAGGGATGTTCACCGCATCTGCGGCTTCCACTCCCGCCGCCGGATCGGCGATGACAGCTTCGGCTCCGTTTCCGCCGATCAGACCCTTCAGGCCGAAGAACTGAGTCGGATCGCCGAACAGATTGCTCACGTCGTTTCCGAACGCCAGCGAATAGCCGTAGAGCACCCAGAGCACCGTCACGACACCCATGGCGCTCACGCTCATCATGATCATGTTGAGCACGCTCTTGGCGCGCACCATGCCACCGTAGAAGAACGCCAGGCCCGGGGTCATCAGCAACACCATCGCGGAGCTGACAAGCATCCACGCGGTGTCACCGGTGTCCGGTATGCCCATGGTCGGGAATTGGTCCACTCGCAGTTTCCTCCTTCGACAAGGCAGGGCCGCAAAGGTTTTACGACCGTTGACCTGGTCTTCAGACAATGCTGAGTGGTTGTTTCGTCGAAGACGCCTCGGCGTTTCGCTCGTGTGAACGGATACGGTAGTTACGTTTCGCCGGTGTTACATGGCGCGGTTTCGGGCCGTTTTTCGTCAGCCGAGGAGCGCGTCGACGAACGCCTCCGGCTCGAACGGGGCGAGATCGTCGGGGCCTTCGCCGAGCCCGACGAGCTTGACCGGCACGCCCAGTTCCTGTTGCACACGGAACACGATCCCGCCCTTTGCCGTGCCGTCGAGTTTGGTCAGCACCACGCCGGTGATGTGCACGACGTCGGCGAACACGCGCGCTTGGGCCAGCCCGTTCTGCCCGATCGTCGCGTCGAGCACCAACAGCACCTCGTCGACGGCGGCGCGCTTGCTCACCACGCGCTTGACCTTGCCGAGCTCGTCCATCAGACCGGTCTTGGTGTGCAACCGGCCCGCCGTGTCGATGAGGACGACGTCGGCGCCGTCCTCGATGCCCCGGTCGACGGCGTCGAACGCCACCGACGCGGGATCGGCGCCCTCCGCGCCGCGCACGACCTCTGCGCCGACCCGCGACGCCCATGCCTGCAACTGATCCGCCGCCGCCGCGCGGAAGGTGTCCGCGGCGCCCAGCACCACCCTGCGGCCGTCGGCGACCAGCACGCGCGCCAGCTTGCCGACCGTCGTGGTCTTGCCGGTGCCGTTGACCCCGACGACCAGCAGCACCGACGGGTGATCGGCGTGGGGCAGCGCTCTGATCGAACGCTCGAGGTCGGGTTTCAACTCGGCCACCAGCACCTCGCGCAGCACCGCGCGCGCATCGGCCTCGGTGCGGACCCGGCCGCTGGCCAGCCGCTCGCGCAGCGCGGTCACCACCGATTCGGTCGTCTCTGCGCCGAGGTCGGCGACCAGCAGCGTGTCCTCGACGGCCTCCCACGAGTCCTCGTCGAGGTCGCCGCCGCCGAGCAGGCCGAGCATGCTTCTGCCGAGCGCGTTCTGCGATTTGGACAGGCGGCCGCGCAGGCGCTCCAACCGCCCTTCTGGAGGCGCAATGGCGCCGACATCGGGTGCGGCGGGGGCGTCCTCCTGAATCTCGGGGGCGGCAGGCGCCTCAGGCGCCACCTCCGCCGGCGCGGGTGCGGTGGCCGGTTCGGGAAGCTGGACGTCCGCGATGGGCCGTTTGGGCGCGTCACGCGGGATGGTGGCGTCATCGCCGACGGCGGGCAGCCCGCTGGTGTCGAGCCGTTCGGGCGGCGCTGCGGTGGGCGGAGGGGCCGTCGCCGACGCTGACGATTGTGTGAACGAGATGCCGGATGAGGCGGCGTATCCGCCTGACCGATCGATCGGTGTGGCAGTGTCGGTGCTGGTGGACGAGTCGAGCCTGATCTTGCCGCGGCGCGATCGAATGAGGCCGAACACCACGAGAGCAGCGACGAGCAGAACGGCGATGACCGCAATTGCGATCCAGAGACCCTCGGACACGGTGTCATTGTCCCAATGCGGGTAGAAGGTGACGATGGAGCCCTCCGCGCACGCGAGCAGCGGGTCAGGCATGGAGACCCGCAAGGTCAAGCACATCGACGTGTGCTTGACCGAGGCCGTGGACTACCAGACCGTGACGACCGGCTTCGAACGTGTCGTGCTGCCGTACAACGCGCTGACCCAGACCAGCCTCGGCGCCATCGACCTCCACACCGAGTTCCTCGGCGTCGGCCTTGACGCGCCGGTGCTGATCGGCGCGATGACCGGCGGCGCCGAACTCTCCGGCGTCATCAACCGCAATCTGGCCGCGGCCGCCGAGAAACTCGGCATCGGCATGATGCTCGGCTCACAGCGCATCATGCTGGGCGATGAAGTCGCTTCGGCGAGCTTCGCGGTTCGCGACGTCGCACCGGAGGCGCTGCTGATCGGCAACATCGGGCTCGCGCAGCTGTCCGTCGACCGCGTGGCTGAGCTGGTGGACGCCCTGGAGCGGGTCGGCGCCAATGCGCTTGCGGTGCACACGAATCCGCTGCAAGAAGCGATGCAGCACGACGGCGACACCGACTTCTCGGGTTCGATCGAGCGGCTGCGCGAGATCGCCCGCGCGATCGACTATCCGGTGATGCTCAAAGAGGTCGGCCACGGCATCGGGGCACGGGCCGCCGCTGAACTGGTGGACTGTCCGATCGCCGCCGTCGACGTCGCGGGCGCGGGTGGGACGTCGTGGGCGCGCGTCGAGCAGTACGTCCGGTACGGCGAGATCCGGCACCCCGAGTTGGCGGAATGGGGCATCCCGACCGCACAGGCCCTGCAGGAGGTGCGGCAGACACTGCCGGGCATGTCGCTGGTCGCCTCGGGCGGCATCCGCACCGGCATGGACGCCGCCAAGGCGCTGGCGATGGGCGCCGACGTGGTCGCGGTGGCCCGGCCTCTGCTGGCGCCCGCCATCGATTCCGCTGCCGCGGTGATGGATTGGCTCGAGAACTTCATCGCCGAGCTGCAGATCTGCCTACACGGCTGCGGCGCCGCCGATATCGCCGCCCTACGCCGTCTCCCCCACCCCTGACGCCCACACCAACGAACGGGCGGCGCGCGTCAGCCCGCGGTCACCAGTTCCTGGCCGCGCATGCGCTGCGAGATCACCGCGGTGATGCCGTCGTCGCGCATGGTGACGCCGTACAGCGCGTCGGCGACCTCCATCGTCGGCTTCTGGTGGGTGATGACGATCAGCTGCGAACGCTCGCGCAGCTGCTCGAACAGCGAGATCAAGCGGCGCAGGTTGGCGTCGTCCAGCGCGGCTTCGACCTCGTCCATCACGTAGAACGGTGACGGCCGGGCCCGGAAGATCGCGACGAGCATCGCGACCGCGGTCAGCGACTTCTCGCCACCGGAGAGCAGAGACAGCCGCTTGATCTTCTTGCCCGGCGGGCGTGCCTCCACCTCGATGCCGGTGGTCAGCATGTCGTTGGGGTCGGTGAGCAGCAGCCTGCCCTCACCGCCGGGGAACAACGTCGAAAACACCTGCGTGAACTCACGTTCCACGTCGATGAAGGCTTCGGTGAACACCTGCAGTATGCGGGTGTCGACATCGGAGATGACGTCGAGCAGATCCTTGCGCGCGCCCTTGACGTCCTCCAGCTGGGTGGACAGGAAGTTGTAGCGCTCCTCGAGCGCGGCGAATTCCTCCAGCGCCAACGGGTTCACGCGGCCGAGCTCGTTGAGTTCGCGTTCGGCTTTCTTGGCGCGCCTCTCCTGGGTCGGCCGGTCGAACGGCATCGGCGCGGGCGCGGTGACCTGCTCGCCCCGCTCGCGGGCCTGCTCGTACTCGGCCATCTCCAGCTCCGACGGCGGCAGCGCGACATCGGGGCCGTACTCGGCGATCAGGTCGGCGGTCGCCATCCCGAACTGGTCGAGCACCTGCTGTTCGAGCTGCTCGATGCGCAGTGCGGCCTGGGCTTTGGCGACCTCGTCGCGGTGCAGCGCCTCGGTGATGGCGGCGATCTTCGTGGTGTACTCGGTGACCTGCTCGCGCACCTTGGCCAGCGCATCGATGCGCCGATGGCGCTCGCCGGCCAACTCGTCGCGACGGCGCGACGCCACCGTCACCGTCGAGTGGAGGCGGTCAGCGAGCCGGCGGCCCGACTCGGCGACCGCCGCCGCGACAGCCGCGGCGTGCTCCCGCGCTTCGCGTGCGCGCTGGGCCCGCAGCCTTGCCTCGCGTTCGGCGGCGGCCGCGCGACGCAACGAATCCGCACGTCCCCGAACGGCATTCGCACGCTCTTCGGCGGTGCGGACCGAAAGCCTGGCCTCCACTTCGGCGGAACGGGCCGACTCGGCCGCCGCGACCGTCTGCTGGCGGTCGGCCGGCGCGGAGTCGACCAGCGGCGCCTGCTCGGCGTTGCGCAGCCGCTGCTCGAGCGCGGCGAGCTCTTCGACGGTCTGCGCGCGGCCGGACTCCAGCTCGTCGCGCTGGCGGATCAGCCGCTGCCACTCCTCGTCGGCTGTGCGGGCGTCCTGGCCGAGCCTGCCGAGCTGCTCGTAGATCGCCGAGATCGCGGCGTCCGACTCGTTGAGCGCGGCCAGCGCCTGCTCGGCCGCGTCCTGGCGGGACTTCTGCTCGGCCAACGCACCGGCGAGCGCCGCGCTGAGCTCGCTGCACTGGTTCTCCGCCTCGGCCAGCTCGGTGCGCGCCTTCTCCACCTCGGAGACGAGCTCCAGCGTGCTCGGTTTGCGATCCGAGCCGCCGCTGACCCACCCGGCGCCGACGAGGTCGCCGTCGACGGTCACGGCCTTCAGCTGCGGCCGCGCGGCGACCAGGTCCAACGCCGACGCCAGGTCGCGGACCACCGCGACGCCGGACAGCATCGCGGTCACGGCGCTGTGCAGACGGGACGGCATCTCCACCAGATCGGTCGCCCACAGCGCGCCCTCGGGCGGCGGCGCGGCGGGCGGCGCCTCGACGGGCCAGTCGCCCAGCACGATCGCCGCGCGGCCCCCGTCGGACGACTTCAGCGCGGCGACGGCAGATCGGGCTGCGCCGAAGCTCTCGGCGGCGACGGCGTCTGCCGCGGCCCCGAGCACGGCGGCGACAGCCGCCTCGTAACCGGCCCGCACCTTGAGGAGGTTCGCGATGCTTCCGAAAAGCCCTGCGTTGGAGAGATTTCGCTGCAACCAGGCCGCACCGTCCTTGCGGTCCAGGCCCACCGAGAGCGCGTCGATGCGGGCGCGCAGGGAGGCGACGTGCCGTTCGGCGCTGCGCTCCCCGGCCTGCAACTCGGCGACGCGTTCGTCAGCCAGCCTCAGCGCGGCCACCGTGCGGTCGTGGTGCTCGTCGAGTCCGACCTCGCCGGCGTCGAGTTCGCCGACGCGGCTCTGCACCGTCTCGAACTCCGCCCGCGCCTGCTGCGCGCGGGTGCCTGATTCCTCGATGTTCTCGCTGAGGCGGGCCACGGTGTCGTCGATGGACTCCACGCGGGTGCGCATGGTGTCCACCTGGCCTGCCAGCCGGGCCAGGCCCTCGCGGCGGTCGGCTTCGGCGCGCACCGCCGCCAGATGGGCGCGCTCGGCCTCGGCGGCGACGCGCTCGCGCTCGGCCAACTCCTCGCGCGCCGCGGTCAGCCGTTCGCGCGACTGAGCCAATTCGGCCTGAAGCTGCTGTTCGTGGGCGGCCACCTCGTCGGCCTCGGCCTCCAGCGCGTCGGGGTCGGCTCCGCTGGACGTGTCCTGCTCGGTATCGAGGTGCTGGGCGCGTTCGCTGGCGATGCGGACCGTCGCGCTGACCCGCTCGGCCAGCGCCGACAGCCGAAACCAGCTCTGCTGGGCCGCCTCGGCGCGCTCGCTGAGCCCGGCGACCGCGCTTTCGTGCGCGTCGAGCTCGACGGCGGCGGTCTCCAGCCGGGCGGCCATCTCGTCGTGTTCGCGGCGAAGCGTTGTCTCGGCCTGGTTGGTGTTGTCGAACTCGCCCCTGCGGGCCACGAGGTCGTCGGCGGCCAGCCGCAGGCGCGCGTCGCGCAGGTCGGCCTGGATGGTCTGCGCTCGGCGCGCCATCTCGGCCTGCCTGCCGAGCGGCTTGAGTTGGCGGCGCAGCTCGGTGGTGAGGTCGGTCAGCCGCGCGAGGTTCGCCGACATCGAGTCGAGCTTGCGGACGGCCTTTTCTTTGCGCTTGCGGTGCTTGAGCACCCCGGCGGCCTCTTCGATGAAGGCACGCCGGTCCTCCGGCCGCGACTCCAGGATCTCCGACAGCTTGCCCTGGCCGACGATGACGTGCATCTCACGGCCGATACCGGAGTCGCTGAGCAGCTCCTGCACATCCATCAAACGGCAACTGCTGCCGTTGATCTCGTACTCGCTGCCGCCGTCGCGGAACATCCGGCGGGTGATCGACACCTCGGAGTACTCGATCGGCAGCGAGTTGTCGGAGTTGTCGATCGTGACGGTGACCTCGGCGCGGCCCAGCGGCGGTCGCGACGACGTGCCGGCGAAGATGACGTCCTCCATCTTGCCGCCGCGCAGCGTCTTGGCGCCCTGCTCGCCCATCACCCACGTCAGCGCGTCGACCACGTTGGACTTGCCCGACCCGTTGGGTCCGACGACGCATGTGATGCCCGGTTCGAAGCGCAGAGTCGTCGGCGAAGCAAAGGACTTGAAGCCCTTCAGCGTCAGACTCTTGAGGTGCACGATGGGCCACACTACAGCCGGAAAGGCTAACGCTCGGTGAAGCCCGTCATCGCGTCGCCGACTTCTGTCCAGTCGGCCACGACTTTGGTGACATCGCCGGGTGTGTTTCCGCTTTCCAGCAGGTCAAGCAGTCGCTGACAGGCGTCGCGAGGTCCCTGTGCGACGACCTGGACACGCCCGTCGGGCCTGTTCGACGCGAATCCGGTCAGCCCCAGTTCCAGCGCGCGGGACCGTGTCCACCACCGGAATCCGACGCCCTGCACGTGGCCGTGCACCCACGCCGTGAGCCGTACCTCAGCTAACTCCTGCATCACTGACCTCAAACGTCACTTCAGTCCCGGACTTGAGTGTGCGGCCGACCGTGCACACCTGGTCGATGGCCCGCTGCACGACGGTGACGAGGCGCGCCCGGTCGCCGTCCGACAGGCCGGACAGGTCGAGTTCCATGCGTTCGTCGAGGTGTGGATAGCGCTCCTGCTCGCGGTCGGCCGGGCCAGAAACTCGGATCGTGGTGCTGTAGTCCTCGCCTAATCGGCGCTGCAGGGGAACATCGCTGGCCATCCCGCTGCAGGCGGCGAGCGCGATCTTCATCAGCTCGCCCGGGGTGAACACCCCCTCGACGTCCTCGCCGCCGACGAGCACCTCCGCGCCCCGGGTGCTGCGCCCGACATAGCGTCGCACCCCGGTGCGTTCGACCCACAGTTCCGTCATGCCTTATTTCTACAACTCCCCGCGAAACGACATTCCGGTACCGGAAGTGCGAGTGAAGGCGTGCCGGAATGTCGTTTCGCGGGAACTCAGGCCCGACGCACCCGCGGGCGGGGTTGGCATTTCGGGCAGTAGAACGACGAGCGGTTCATGAACTTGTCCCGTCGCATCACCGCCCCGCAGCGCCTGCACGGCTCGCCTTCGCGGCCGTAGGCGTCCAGCGATCGGTCGAAGTAGCCGGATTCGCCGTTGACGTTCACATACAACGAGTCGAACGACGTGCCGCCCTGACCGAGCGCGTCGGTCATCACCTCCGTCGCCGCGTCGAGCAATTCGGCGAGTTGCCTGCGCGGCAGCGACGAGGCCAGCCTGGCGCCGTTGATTTTGCTCCGCCACAGCGCCTCGTCGGCGTAGATGTTGCCGATGCCGGAAACCACGGTCTGGTCCAGCAGCTGGCGTTTGATCTCGGAGTGCTTGCGCCGCAACACCGTAACGACGCCGTCGCGGTTGAAGGCGGGGTCCAGCGGGTCGCGCGCGATATGGGCGACGGGCACCGGTACGTCGGTGCCGTCGACGGTGACGAGGTCGGCCACCATCCACCCGCCGAACGTGCGCTGGTCGACGAAGCTCAACGCGGTGCCGTCGTCGAGCAACGTCGCGATGCGCAGATGGCCCTCGTTGGGCACGGCGCCGAGCAGCATCTGCCCGCTCATCCCCAGATGCACGACCAGAGCGGACTCGTCGCTCAGCGTCAGCCACAGATACTTCCCGCGCCTGCCGGTGCCGGTGATCGTGGTGTCGAGCAGTCGCGCGGTCAGGTCGGCAGGGCCGGCTTCGTGCCGTCGAACCGCGCGCGGGTGGTGCACGCGCACCGCGGTGATCGTCCTGCCCGCCACATGCGCTTGCAGACCCCGCCGGACGACCTCGACCTCAGGCAGTTCAGGCATCGACGTTGCTGGCCGACAGCGCCGTCCACGCCGCCGCCGCGGCCTTCAGCTCGGCTTCCTTCTTCGTGCGCCCGACGCCCCTGCCGTGTTCGGTGTTCATCACGACGACCGTCGCGGTGAACTCCTTGTCGTGGTCGGGGCCGGTCGCGGTGACCAAGTACGTCGGGGCACCCATGCCGCGCGCGGCGGTCAACTCCTGCAGGCTGCTTTTCCAGTCCAGCCCCGCACCCAGCGTCGGCGCCGTTTCGATCAGCGAGCTGAACAATCGGAGGATCACCTCACGCGCCACCGTGAGGCCGTGCTCGACATAGATTGCGCCGAGCAGGGATTCGACGCCGTCGGCGAGAATGCTCGACTTGTCGGCGCCGCCGGAGTTCTCCTCGCCCTTGCCGAGAAGCAGGTGCGCGCCCAGGCCGCCGTCGGACAGCGCACGACCGACGTCGGCCAACGCCTGCGTGTTGACGATGCTCGCGCGTAGCTTGGCCAGGTCGCCTTCGGACCGGTCAGGATGCCGGTGGTAGAGCTCTTCGGTGATCGTCAGCCCGAGGACGGCGTCGCCGAGGAATTCCAGCCGCTCGTTAGTGGGCAGTCCACCGTTCTCGTAGGAGTAGCTGCGGTGCGTCAGCGCCATGGTGAGCAGCTCGTCGGGAAGCTCGACCCCGAGGGCGGCCACGAGCGCATCGCGGTCGGCCGTCACTTGTCGTCGGTCTCCAGCATCGACGAGAGCTTCGCCCACCGCGGATCGATCTTCTCGTGCGCGTGCCCGGGTTCGGCGGTGGCCATCGGGATCCCGCAATCCGGGCACAGCCCTTGGCAATCCGGCCCACACAGCGGCGAGAAGGGGAGTGCGAGTCCGACGGCGTCGACGATCGGCTGCTCGAGGTCGACGGTGTCCGGCTGACCGCTGGAGCCGACGTGGCCGACCTCGTCGGCCTCGGTGGTCGCCTCGGTCGTGCTGTCGGGGTAGGCGTACAACTCGGTCAGGTCGATCTCGACGTGGCCGGACATCGTCTCCAGACAGCGGGCGCACTCGCCCGTGGTGGGCGCCGACACCGTTCCGGTGACGAGGGCGCCTTCGGACACCGATTCGATCCGCAGGTCCAGCTCGAGCGGGGCACCTTCGTCGATGGCCACCAGTTCGACGCCGATGCGCGCCGGGCTTGGCACCGTTTCGTGGAAGGTCATCATCGACCCTGGCCGACGGCCGAGCCGGGAGATGTTGATCACGAGCGGCGAGCGGGATTTCTTGTGCGTCGCCATTCTATAGATCGTACGGCGGGCTCACCGGCGTCCGATCGCGGCGGCTAGCGGGTGGCGTAGTCGTGCGTGCCCGCCGCGGTACGCAGCTGGTGGCGACCGCGCCCCACCGACCGCAGAGTGCCGTTGAGGAACTCCTCGAACTCCGCGAGCTTGCTGTCGACATAGATGTCGCACTCGCCGCGCAGCCGGTCGGCCTCGGCATGGGCGGTGTCGATGAGACGGGTCGACTCGGCGTTCGCCGCAGCCACGATCTCGGTCTGGGACACCAGGCGCTGCTGCTCCTTGATGCCTTCCTGGACGGCCTTCTCGTAGGACAGGTTGCCGTTCTCGATCAGCCGGTCGGCCTCGGCCTTGGCGCGGCCCGTGCTGGCCTCGTACTCGCGCTTGGCCGTCGCGCTGATGCGGGCAGCCTCCTCGCGGGCCTCTCCCACCATCCGCTCGCTGTGCTGGCGCGCTTCGGCAACCATGCGGTCGGCCTGGGATTTCGCGTCGGCCAGCAGCCGGTCGGCCTCGGCGCGGGCGTGGTTGATCATGGAGTCGGCCTCGGCGTGGGCCGTCGCCACCATCGATCCGGAGTGCTCCTTGGCCTCGTTGAGCATGTGATCGCGGGCGTCCAACACGTCCTGGGCGTCGTCGAGTTCGCCGGGGATCGCGTCTTTGATGTCGTCGATCAACTCGAGCACGTCGCCACGGGGCACCACGCAACCTGCCGTCATCGGGACGCCGCGGGCTTCTTCGACGATCGCGCCCAACTCATCAAGCGCTTCAAATACTCGATACACGGCACACCCTCCAGGCGTAGTTGTTGTTACCAGTGTGCCTGGTGTTACCCCTGTGACTGCGCTTCACCGCCGGTGTGTCGCCGGTCGGCATCAGGCGCGGCCCACCCCAGGCCGGTCGTCTTTTCGGCTGACTACGTTCTGGCGACATTATGTCAATGGACGCGCAGCCGGCATATCGGCGGTGAACAAAGACCGCCCGCGATTCCCGCGGACGGTCCCTGTGGTGAATGAATTCGTTATCCGGTCGCTGCCTTGAGCAAATCCCTGGCCCGGTCGAGCATCGACGCGAATGGTCCGACGGCGAAATTCAGCTTCGCCGATTCGACGCCGGCGTGCGGGCGCGTCGGCGCGATCGCCTCGGCGGCCAGCGCAGCCTTCGCCATCCGGTCGAGGTCGTCGGCATCCAGCGCGCGCTCCAGCCGGGTGAACTCCTCGAGTTCCTCGCGCTCGGCGTGATCGAGCACCGCACCGCGGAACAATGTCAGCTCCTCGAGGAACTCCTGGGAACCGATGTCCATCGCCTCGAGCGCCAACAGGTGCTCTTTCGCGTCGTGCTCCTCGGCGAGACGGGCGTCGACGATGATGTCGCCGCCTTCGACCTCGCGACGAACCCTCGGGTGGACGACCATTTCCTCGGCGGTCTCGTGGACCGCGAGGAGTTGGCGCAGTTCGGTGAAGGCTTTGCGGCGCGCGTCATCCGACGAGGCCGAAAACACCTCTTCGAACATGTCCTTGATCAAGTTGTGCTGGTCTTTGAGGAATCTGACGACGTCATCGGTCGACTGAACAAATGTTTCAACCACGGCAATTATCTCCGATTTATTCGGTGGGTTTGGGTGGCGCAATGGGCTGTGCGCTATGTCGCAATACCCGACTCGCCGGGGTCCTAACCCTTCAGCTTGGCTCGCAGCCGCGCATTCACCGGGTCCGGAAGCAGTTCAGAGACGTCCCCGCCCATCGACGCCACCTCTTTGGCCAGCGACGACGACACGAACGAATACCGCGGCGTGGTCGCGACGAAGAACGTGTCGATGCCGGCGATGTGCTTGTTCATCTGCGCCATCTGCAACTCGTATTCGAAGTCGGTGCCGGTGCGCAGACCCTTCACGATCGCGGTCAGTCCGCGTGCCTTCACGAAGTCGACGACCAAACCCTGACCGGACTCCGCCCGGAGATTGGGCAGATGCGCCGTGGACTCCGCGATCATCGCGATCCGCTCGTCGACGTCGAACATCCCCTTCTTGTTGGGGTTGACCAGCACAGCCACCACGACCTCGTCGAACTGTGCGGCTGCGCGCTCGAAGATGTCGATGTGCCCGAGGGTCACCGGGTCGAAGGATCCCGGGCATACCGCGCCGCTCATGACGAACGACGCTACAGGGGACCCGGAATCCTCTCGGCCATCTCGACGCGGGTGTCGCCGTAGCGGCGTGCCCGCCACGGCTGCCAACCGTCCGGCCACACGAGGCCCGCACCGGAAGCGCCGCGCTCGACGACCACGACGCTCCCGTCGGCGGTCCATCCGCGACCGGTCAGCGCGAGGAGCATGCCGTTGACCTCGGCGTCGCCGACGTCGTAGGGCGGGTCGGCGATGACGAGGTCGAACGGGGTGGTGCTGCCTGCGTTCAGCACCGTCGCGACTGACCCGCGGCGCAGCGTCGCTCCGGCAACGCCGAGTGTCGTGATGTTCTGGCTGATCACGGCGGCGGCCCGCTGATCGGATTCGACGAACAGGGCGGTTTGGGCACCCCGCGACAGCGCTTCGAGCCCGAGCGCACCGGAGCCCGCATACAAGTCAAGGACGGCGGCGCCCTGCAGGTCGATGCGGGCGGCCAGCACGTTGAACAGCGCTTCGCGGACCCGGTCGGTGGTGGGGCGGG
>JADMIO012752750.1_pt1 | contig 84929 bp, 80 predicted proteins | sample 8958161 | NCBI WGS metagenome assembly JADMIO01 (sample SAMN16585339, study PRJNA669376) | soil metagenome | isolation source: Crop rotation soil | place: USA: Cullars Rotation, Alabama | collected 2011 | reverse complement strand
CTTTCCCCAGCACATACGACATTAATCGTGCCGATACCCAGGTTAGGCGCGCTGTCAATAACTATGACATCATAGTCATGAGCAACAGTTTCAATGGCCAGTCGGAGCATCAGGTGTGGATCGGTGGGCAGTTTACCTTCATCAAATTTGCCCATTAACTCAGTTTCAATACGGTGCAGAGCCAGACAGGAAGGAATAATGTCAAGCCCCGGCCAGCAAGTGGGCTTTATTGCATAAGTGACATCGTCCTTTTCCCCAAGATAGAAAGGCAGGAGAGTGTCTTCTGCATGAATATGAAGATCTGGTACCCATCCGTGATACATTGAGGCTGTTCCCTGGGGGTCGTTACCTTCCACGAGCAAAACACGTAGCCCCTTCAGAGCCAGATCCTGAGCAAGATGAACAGAAACTGAGGTTTTGTAAACGCCTCCTTTATGGGCAGCAACCCCGATCACCGGTGGAAATACGTCTTCAGCACGTCGCAATCGCGTACCAAACACATCACGCATATGATTAATTTGTTCAATTGTATAACCAACACGTTGCTCAACCCGTCCTCGAATTTCCATATCCGGGTGCGGTAGTCGCCCTGCTTTCTCGGCATCTCTGATAGCCTGAGAAGAAACCCCAACTAAATCCGCTGCTTCACCTATTCTCCAGCGCCGGGTTATTTTCCTCGCTTCCGGGCTGTCATCATTAAACTGTGCAATGGCGATAGCCTTCGTCATTTCATGACCAGCGTTTATGCACTGGTTAAGTGTTTCCATGAGTTTCATTCTGAACATCCTTTAATCATTGCTTTGCGTTTTTTTATTAAATCTTGCAATTTACTGCAAAGCAACAACAAAATCGCAAAGTCATCAAAAAACCGCAAAGTTGTTTAAAATAAGAGCAACACTACAAAAGGAGATAAGAAGAGCACATACCTCAGTCACTTATTATCACTAGCGCTCGCCGCAGCCGTGTAACCGAGCATAGCGAGCGAACTGGCGAGGAAGCAAAGAAGAACTGTTCTGTCAGATAGCTCTTACGCTCAGCGCAAGAAGAAATATCCACCGTGGGAAAAACTCCAGGTAGAGGTACACACGCGGATAGCCAATTCAGAGTAATAAACTGTGATAATCAACCCTCATCAATGATGACGAACTAACCCCCGATATCAAGTCACATGACGAAGGGAAAGAGAAGGAAATCAACTGTGACAAACTGCCCTCAAATTTGGCTTCCTTAAAAATTACAGTTCAAAAAGTATGAGAAAATCCATGCAGGCTGAAGGAAACAGCAAAACTGTGACAAATTACCCTCAGTAGGTCAGAACAAATGTGACGAACCACCCTCAAATCTGTGACAGATAACCCTCAGACTATCCTGTCGTCATGGAAGTGATATCGCGGAAGGAAAATACGATATGAGTCGTCTGGCGGCCTTTCTTTTTCTCAATGTATGAGAGGCGCATTGGAGTTCTGCTGTTGATCTCATTAACACAGACCTGCAGGAAGCGGCGGCGGAAGTCAGGCATACGCTGGTAACTTTGAGGCAGCTGGTAACGCTCTATGATCCAGTCGATTTTCAGAGAGACGATGCCTGAGCCATCCGGCTTACGATACTGACACAGGGATTCGTATAAACGCATGGCATACGGATTGGTGATTTCTTTTGTTTCACTAAGCCGAAACTGCGTAAACCGGTTCTGTAACCCGATAAAGAAGGGAATGAGATATGGGTTGATATGTACACTGTAAAGCCCTCTGGATGGACTGTGCGCACGTTTGATAAACCAAGGAAAAGATTCATAGCCTTTTTCATCGCCGGCATCCTCTTCAGGGCGATAAAAAACCACTTCCTTCCCCGCGAAACTCTTCAATGCCTGCCGTATATCCTTACTGGCTTCCGCAGAGGTCAATCCGAATATTTCAGCATATTTAGCAACATGGATCTCGCAGATACCGTCATGTTCCTGTAGGGTGCCATCAGATTTTCTGATCTGGTCAACGAACAGATACAGCATACGTTTTTGATCCCGGGAGAGACTATATGCCGCCTCAGTGAGGTCGTTTGACTGGACGATTCGCGGGCTATTTTTACGTTTCTTGTGATTGATAACCGCTGTTTCCGCCATGACAGATCCATGTGAAGTGTGACAAGTTTTTAGATTGTCACACTAAATAAAAAAGAGTCAATAAGCAGGGATAACTTTGTGAAAAAACAGCTTCTTCTGAGGGCAATTTGTCACAGGGTTAAGGGCAATTTGTCACAGACAGGACTGTCATTTGAGGGTGATTTGTCACACTGAAAGGGCAATTTGTCACAACACCTTCTCTAGAACCAGCATGGATAAAGGCCTACAAGGCGCTCTAAAAAAGAAGATCTAAAAACTATAAAAAAAATAATTATAAAAATATCCCCGTGGATAAGTGGATAACCCCAAGGGAAGTTTTTTCAGGCATCGTGTGTAAGCAGAATATATAAGTGCTGTTCCCTGGTGCTTCCTCGCTCACTCGACCGGGAGGGTTCGAGAAGGGGGGGCACCCCCCTTCGGCGTGCGCGGTCACGCGCACAGGGCGCAGCCCTGGTTAAAAACAAGGTTTATAAATATTGGTTTAAAAGCAGGTTAAAAGACAGGTTAGCGGTGGCCGAAAAACGGGCGGAAACCCTTGCAAATGCTGGATTTTCTGCCTGTGGACAGCCCCTCAAATGTCAATAGGTGCGCCCCTCATCTGTCAGCACTCTGCCCCTCAAGTGTCAAGGATCGCGCCCCTCATCTGTCAGTAGTCGCGCCCCTCAAGTGTCAATACCGCAGGGCACTTATCCCCAGGCTTGTCCACATCATCTGTGGGAAACTCGCGTAAAATCAGGCGTTTTCGCCGATTTGCGAGGCTGGCCAGCTCCACGTCGCCGGCCGAAATCGAGCCTGCCCCTCATCTGTCAACGCCGCGCCGGGTGAGTCGGCCCCTCAAGTGTCAACGTCCGCCCCTCATCTGTCAGTGAGGGCCAAGTTTTCCGCGAGGTATCCACAACGCCGGCGGCCGGCCGCGGTGTCTCGCACACGGCTTCGACGGCGTTTCTGGCGCGTTTGCAGGGCCATAGACGGCCGCCAGCCCAGCGGCGAGGGCAACCAGCCGAGGGCTTCGCCCTGTCGCTCGACTGCGGCGAGCACTACTGGCTGTAAAAGGACAGACCACATCATGGTTCTGTGTTCATTAGGTTGTTCTGTCCATTGCTGACATAATCCGCTCCACTTCAACGTAACACCGCACGAAGATTTCTATTGTTCCTGAAGGCATATTCAAATCGTTTTCGTTACCGCTTGCAGGCATCATGACAGAACACTACTTCCTATAAACGCTACACAGGCTCCTGAGATTAATAATGCGGATCTCTACGATAATGGGAGATTTTCCCGACTGTTTCGTTCGCTTCTCAGTGGATAACAGCCAGCTTCTCTGTTTAACAGACAAAAACAGCATATCCACTCAGTTCCACATTTCCATATAAAGGCCAAGGCATTTATTCTCAGGATAATTGTTTCAGCATCGCAACCGCATCAGACTCCGGCATCGCAAACTGCACCCGGTGCCGGGCAGCCACATCCAGCGCAAAAACCTTCGTGTAGACTTCCGTTGAACTGATGGACTTATGTCCCATCAGGCTTTGCAGAACTTTCAGCGGTATACCGGCATACAGCATGTGCATCGCATAGGAATGGCGGAACGTATGTGGTGTGACCGGAACAGAGAACGTCACACCGTCAGCAGCAGCGGCGGCAACCGCCTCCCCAATCCAGGTCCTGACCGTTCTGTCCGTCACTTCCCAGATCCGCGCTTTCTCTGTCCTTCCTGTGCGACGGTTACGCCGCTCCATGAGCTTATCGGGTCCACTCGCGAACGCAGAAAGGCCCACCCGAAGGTGAGCCAGTGTGATTACATTTGCGGCCTAACTGTGGCCAGTCCAGTTACGCTGGAGTCACTAGTATTTAGGTGACACTATAGAAGCGGCCGCGACAACTTGTCCACGTGGAATTCTAAGCTTAGGATCCCAATGTGCTGGAAAGAGCAGATCGCCGACGCCGCCGAGGTCCGGGAGGTGGTGAGCGGTCTCGAGGAGCAGTACGACGCGTTCACGCGCGCCGAGGACTCCTCTCTACGGCTGGCCGACGACCGCCCGCTCCCGACCGCAGAGGAGCTGGGCGCGGAGTTCGAGCGCTTCCTCGCCGGCCTCGACGACGACGACTGACGACGGCTGAGGACACCGGGTGCCGAGCACAGCCGAGGAGCTCGTCGAGCTGCTCGACATCGAGACCATCGACGTCAACCTGTTCCGCGGGCGTCAGCCCAAGACCGAGATGCAGCGGGTCTTCGGCGGCCAGGTGGCCGCGCAAGCACTTGTCGCCGCGGCCCGCACGTCGCCGGAGGAGATGCACGTGCACTCGATGCACAGCTACTTCCTCCGGCCGGGCGACACGGCGGTGCCGATCGTGTACGACGTCGAGCCCGTCCGCGACGGTCGTTCCTTCGCAACACGCCGGGTGCTCGCGCGTCAGCACGGCCGGCCGATCTACGGGCTGACCGCGAGCTTCCAGATCACCGAGGACGGCTTCGAGCACCAGGACGCAATGCCGGAGGTGCCCTCGCCGGAAGACGCGTTCGACGTGTCCAAGGCGATGGCGGCCGCGGACTCCGAACGGCGCGACGAGTGGATCCGCGAGTGGGCCGCGCTCGACCTGCGGCACGCCGGTGACTCCCGTCCGGGTGGCGCGCTCGAGCACCCGGACCGTCCGGCGCGCGTGCGCTACTGGATCAAAGTGGCGGGCCGGCTTCCCGAGGACACCCTCACGCACTGCGCGGCACTGACCTACATCAGTGACATGACGTTGCTCGGCGCGACGCTGGTGCCCTATGGGCTGCACCCGCGTGGCCGTGGTGTCCAGGCTGCATCGCTCGACCACACCGTCTGGTTCCACCGGCCGTTCCGCGCCGACGAGTGGCTGCTCTACGACCAGTCGTCGCCCACCGCGTCCGGAGCACGCGGGCTCGCCCTCGGTCGGCTGTTCACACCCGACGGACGGATGGTGGCGAGCGTCGCGCAGGAGGGCCTGATCAGACCGCGGAAGAAGGAGTAGCTCAGAGCGAGATCGCGCGACCCGCGAGGTGGGGAGCGTTGTTCTTCGGGTTGCGCAGGCCGAAGCCGATCTCACCCTCGCGGAGGTCGCTGGAGAACCGCACGGTGCCCGGAAGCAGGATCGGCGTCTTGAACACGACCTCGACCCGGACCGACTCCGGCAGGCGGTTCTCGATCGCCGCGACAGCGCGCGCCTTGCTCCACATGCCGTGCGCGATCTGGCGGGGGAAGCCGAAGGCCTTCGCGGTCGCCGCGTAGAGGTGGATGGGGTTGCGGTCGCCGGACACCGACGCGTAGCGACGCCCGAGGTCGCCGGGCAGCCGCCAGTCGACGCCCCCGTCGTCCGGCAGGGTGAGGTCGGTGCCGGAGGGGGCGTTGTCGTCGCCGCCCCCACGACGCAGGTACGTCGAGACCTCCTCCCACACGACCTCGTCACCGGCGCTGATCTCGGTGCGGATGTCGAAGACGCGGCCCTTCGGGTGGGCGCGCAAGGCCTCGGCCCACACTGCGACGTCGAACATCTCAGCCGCGGTCACCCGCCGGTGCTGGGTGATGCTGTTCTCGAGGTGCACGGTGCCCATCGCCGGGAACGGGAAGTCCCGGTCGGTCATCACCGTCATGTGCAGCGGGAACGCCAGCATGTGCAGGTAGGTGAGCGGAAGGGTGTCGTTGCGGGGAAAGCCGCAGACCTGGGCGTAGGCGGCCACGTTCGACGCGTCGATCCCGACCGAGTTGCGCCGCACGCCGACGGCGGGAAGGTCCGAGCCGCCCGTGCGTCGTACTCCGGGAAGCGAGCCGACACCGGGCAGCGCGGGCAGCGCCGCCTTGAGCATCAGCGGCAGCGTGCTGGGTGCCTCGTCGAGAACCTTGACCTCGCGGTCTGCCATCAGCTCATGCACCGAGCATCATCTGGCCGCACACGCGCACGACGTTGCCGTTGACGGCCGTGGAGGCGGGGTTGGCGTACCACGCGATGGTCTCGGCCACGTCGACCGGCTGACCGCCCTGCGACATCGCGTTGAGCCGGCGGCCCACCTCGCGGGTCATGAACGGCACGGCCGCGGTCATCTTGGTCTCGATGAACCCCGGCGCCACGGCGTTGACCGTGATGCCGTCGGTCAGGTCGGGGGCGAGCGCCTGGACGAAACCGATGACGCCGGCCTTGGACGCGGCGTAGTTGGTCTGGCCGACGTTGCCGGCGATGCCGGCGATCGACGAGACGCCGATGATCCGGCCGTTGCGGTTGATCGCGCCCTCGTCGAGCAGCGTCTGGGTGATCCGCTCGGCGGCGGTCAGGTTGACCGCGATCGCGGAGCCGAAGACGTCGTCCTTCATGTTCGCGAGCCGTTTGTCGCGGGTGATGCCCGCGTTGTGCACGACGATGTCGACGCCGCCGTAGTTGCTCTTCACGTGATGGGCGATCCGCGCCGGTGCATCCTTCGCGGTGATGTCCAGCGTCAGGGTGTCACCGCCGATGTCGCTCATCACCTGGTGCAGCTCCTCGGCGGCCTGCGGCACGTCGACGCCGAGCACCCGTGCGCCGTCGCGGTGCAGGACGCGGGCGATCTGCTCACCGATGCCGCGGCTGGCGCCGGTGACGATCGCGGTCTTGCCCACCAGCGGCTTCAGCCACTCCGCCGGCTCCGCGGGCTCCGTCGCGCCGGTGGAGCCGATCCGGATCACCTGGCCGGAGACGTACGCCGACTTCGGCGAGAGCAGGAACCCGAGCGTCGAGGTCATGGCGTCCTCGGCCTGGGGTGCGACGTAGACGAGCTGCACCGTGCCGCCGCGGCCGATCTCCTTGCCGACCGAGCGCGTGAACCCTTCGAGGGCCCGCTGCGCCACCCGCTCGCGATGGTCCTGACAGCTTTCCGGGGGAGTTCCGAGCACGACGACGCGGGGGCAGGTCTCGAAGCTGCGCATCACGGGGGAGAAGAACCGCTGCAGCTCGACGAGCTGGTCCGAGGAGGTCAGCCCGGAGGCGTCATAGACCAGGCCCTTGAAGCGGTCGCCTTCGGTCGGGGCGTCGACGAAGGTCACGCCCAGGTCGCCAAGCGCGCTCGTGAGCGGCTCGCGGAGCCGGCCGTTCCCGCCGACCAGCACGGTGCCCGGGGTGACCGGGTCACCCTCGGAGTAGCGCTCGAGGTCGACCGGGTTGGGCAGGCCGAGGTTCTTGGCCAGTAGCTGGCCGACGGGCGTGTGGATGAGGCTCGAGTAGCGGTCACTCATGGGGGAAATGTAACGATCGGTGTAACTGGGAGTCCAACCAAGGTGATCTGCCCCTCATTCGGCGCCATCGAGTTCCGTTGTGCGTTGCTCCGGGGAAGGATTGGGGCCGGCTCGAGTCCGCACATCACCGAGGAGCGCCATGCAGGCAAAGACCCGTCGCGTCGCCGTCATCGGCGGGAACCGCATCCCGTTCGCCCGCTCGAACACCGTCTACGCCGACGCCTCGAACCAGGAGATGCTGACCGCCGCGATCGACGGGCTGGTCGCCAGGCACGGGCTCGAGGGTGAACGGGTCGGCGAGGTGGTCGCCGGTGCGGTCCTCAAGCACTCCCGCGACTTCAACCTCACTCGTGAGTCGGTGCTCGGATCCCGGCTCGCCCCGGAGACCCCGGCGTACGACATCCAGCAGGCCTGCGACACCGGCCTGCAGGCAACCATCGCCGTGGCGAACAAGATCGCACTCGGACAGATCGACGTGGGCATCGCCGGCGGCGCGGACACGACGTCGGACGCCCCGATCGCGCTGAACGAGCGGCTGCGGAAGATCCTGCTGGAGGCCAACCGGGCGAAGTCGACCCAGGCTCGCCTGGCGGCGCTCGCCAAGGTGCGCCCGCAGCACCTGGTGCCGGCGATCCCGCAGAACAGCGAGCCGCGGACCGGACTGTCGATGGGGGAGTCGGCCGCGATCACCGCGCTCGAGTGGAACGTCGGCCGCGAGGAGCAGGACGAGCTCGCTGTCGCCTCGCACCAGAACCTCGCGACGTCGTACGACATCGGCTACCAGGACGACCTCGTCACGCCGTTCCGCGGACTCGAGCGCGACCAGAACCTCCGTGGCGACTCGTCGATGGAGAAGCTCTCCGGGCTCAAGCCGGTCTTCGGCAAGGGCGAGACCGCGACGATGACCGCCGCCAACTCGACGCCGCTGACCGACGGCGCCTCGGTCGTCCTGCTCTGTTCGGAGGACTACGCCGAGCAGCGTGGCTGGACGCCCCTGGCGTTCATCACCGACTACGAGACCGCTGCGGTGGACTTCGTCCACGGCGCCGAGGGTCTGCTGATGGCTCCGGCGTACGCCATGCCGCGCATGCTCGCCCGCGCCGGCCTGGCCCTGCAGGACTTCGACTACTACGAGATCCACGAGGCCTTCGCCTCGCAGGTGCTCGCCACGCTGAAGGCGTGGGACGACCCGATCTTCTGCAAGGAGCGACTCGGCCTCGACGCACCGCTCGGCGAGATCGACCGCACCAAGCTCAACGTCAACGGCGGTTCGCTCGCCGCGGGTCACCCCTTCGCCGCGACCGGCGGGCGCATCGTCGCCAACCTCGCGAAGCTGCTCGCCACCAAGGGCGAGGGGCGTGGCGTGATCTCGATATGCGCCGCCGGCGGCCAGGGCATCACCGCCATCCTCGAGCGCTGACCCCTCACCCCCTCGCATGTAACGCGGGGTTATGGACGCTCCGCACGGGTTGTACGCCGTGCAAAGCGTCCACGAGCCTGGTGAAGTCGGTCAGTGCTTGCGGACGAGCGCGAGGGCCGTCGCGACCAGCTGACGCTTGACCTCGGCCGCGTCGAGCGGCGCCACCTCGGGTACGCCGGGCGTGGACTCGCGGACCATCACGCCGAGCCGGGCAACCTGCAGTCCCCCGAGAGCCTGCGCATACATGAGGTTCGCCACCAGGTCGGGGTCCTGCACGTCGAAGACACCCGCGTCACGACCCGCCTCGAGCACGTCGACCACGTGTCGCAGGCATCCAGTCATGCCGCGCCCCAGACGGAAGAGCGCCGACGCGCTGACCTCGTCGAGCAGCGCTGGGCCGACGCGCAGGATCGTGACCGCGCAGTCGATGAAGGCGGGATGGGCGAGCGCGAAGTCGACGAACTCCTCGGTGATCCGGCGCAGCCGGGCCTCGGGCAGCGCAGAAGGGTCGTCGACTGCGGCCAACCGGGTATCGAGGTCCTTGAGGTACTCCGCCTCGGTGAGCGCGAAGAGCTCTTCCTTGCCGGTGAAGTGCCGGTAGATGATCGCTCGGTTGATGCCCACGGCCCGGGCGACGTCCTCGATCTGGGCGTCGCGCACGCCACGGGCGTCGAAGAGCTCGCGAGTGGCCGCGATGATTTGTGCCTCACGCTCCCGGTGGCGGTCAGCCGCCCCCGTCCGCCGTGGCCGGGTGACCGCGGGCTCAGTCATGACCGGCATGGTACGCACGTGCAACTCACAGTTGCACGACTTGTGATGTCACCCACCCGCACCCGGAAAGCACTCTCGACGGTCAGTTTGACCTCCCAGCCGTGAGGAGTGACGTCTCAACGGGAACCGAGGGTGAGGACGGTGTCGATGGTGTCGATCTCGGAGACCGGCTTGTCGTCGCGGTAACGAAGCACGCGGGCGAAGCGCAGTGCGACGCCGCCGGGGTAGCGCGAGGACCGCTGCACGCCGTCGAACGCGATCTCGACGACCTGCTCCGGCCGCACCTCGACGACGTTGTGGTCGCGCATGTCCAGAGGCGAGACCGCCAGCTTGGTGAACCGCTCGGTCTGCCAGGCGAGCATCTCGTCGGTCATCCCCTTGAAGGTCTTGCCGAGCATGACGAACCCGCCGGAACCGTCCGCGGCGCCGAGGTGGATGTTCGACAGCCAACCTTGACGCCGACCACTGCCCCACTCGACCGCCAGCACGACCAGGTCGAGCGTGTGCCGTGGCTTGACCTTGACCCAGCCGGCACCGCGACGACCAGCCTCGTAGCGGCTCTGCAGCGACTTGATCACGACGCCCTCGTGGCCTGCGGCCAGCGACGCCTCGAAGAAGGTCTGGGCAACGTCGGGCGAGTCGGTCACCACGCGCGGGATCCGCAGCTCTTCGGGAAGCACGGCGTCGAGCTCGGCCAGCCGGACCGCGCCGGGCTCGTCGAGCAGGTCACGCCCGTCGCGGTGCAGCACGTCGAAGAAGTACGCCGTCAGCGGGGCTCGTCGCCTCAGCGCCTCGATGTCACCGCTGCTGCCGGTTCGTGACGCCGTCTCCTGGAACGGCCGCGGCCGTCCGTCTTCCCCCAGAGCAATGAGCTCACCGTCCAGCACCACGGTCTGCACGGGCAGCCGCATGGCGGCTTCCACCACCTCGGGCAGCCGTTCGGTGATGTCGTCCAGGCTGCGTGTGAAGACGCGGACCTCGTCCCCAACGCGGTGCACCTGCACGCGGATGCCGTCGAGCTTGCGGTCGACCACGCACTCGGCCCCCATCTTCTCGAGCGCCGAGCCGATGTCCGGAGCCGAGGCCGCCAGCATGGGCCGCAGCGGGCGGCCCGGTTGGAGCCCGATGGCTTCGAGAGCGGCGGCCCCTCCCGTGAGCGCAGCGAGCGCGACCTCACCGGACGAGGGTGTGAACATCGCCGCCCGTCGTACGACGGACACCGGCACGCCCGCCGCCGCCGCGATGCCCTCGAGGAGCACCGCGTCCTGGGCTCCTTGACGGAGGTTCTCGAAGACGAGGGCGCGGAGGAACGCCTGCTCGGCCTCCGTCGCACGACCGAACAGCTCGACCACGGCGTGGTCGCGCGTGGCCCGCGACCCACTCCCCGACAAGCGGCTGATCACCTCGAGGGCGTCGTCGACGTCCGCTGTCGTGAGCGTCGGGGATTCCGCCGGCTCCGGAAGCTGCGACAACCCCCGCCACCCGAGGCCGGTGCGTCGCTGCCGCGGCACGCCGGAGAGATAGCTCGCGACCACCTCGACCTCGTCCGGCTCGAGACCGCCGAGAACCCTCGCCACGACCGCGGTCTTCGTCTTGCGGGACCTGGTCGACGCGATCTCGGCCGACGCGGCGACGAGGTCCGAGAGGAGCATGGTGGCGAGCCTAGAGCCGGAGCGCGGTGGCGATCGCAGGCGCTGTGTGTCGGTCGCCGCGCGTAGGGTGACGCCGTGCTGCAGCGGGAGGAGCCGGACCGGACCCGCGTCTGGATTCCCGCCTGGCCCTGCCCGGTGCACGCCGTGCTGGGCCCGCTGCGTCGCGGGCCCGGTGACCCGACCTACGTCGTCGACCCCGACGCCACTGTCTGGAAGGGGTGGCGCACTCCGCACGGACTGGTGACCCTGTCCATCCGACCGCTGAACCCCAAGGGCGAGGTCCACGCCGCCGCGTGGGGTCCCGGCGCCGACTGGGTCCTCGACGGGCTTCCCACGCTGCTCGGCGCTGACGACGACCCGCGCGGGTTCGAGCCGCGCCATGACGCGCTGGAGGCGCCGTGGCGACGCCACCGGCACTGGCGCGTCGCCAAGACGAGGCTCGTCACCGACGCCCTGGTTCCCGCCGTGCTCGAGCAGAAGGTGACCGGCACCGAGGCGTTCGGCTCGCAGCGCCGACTGGTCCGCAGGTACGGCGAGCCCGCCCCGGGTCCGCAAGCCGCACGACGGCGACTGATGGTCCAGCCCTCTCCCGAGCGGCTGCGCGCAATTCCGTCGTGGGAGTGGCTACGCCTGGGCGTGGACCCGGGCCGCTCTCGCACGGTGGTCCGGGCGGCCACGGTGGCGGCCAGCCTCGAACGGCTCGTCGAGGTCTCGGCTGACGAGGCGGACCGGCGCCTGCGGTCGCTCCCCGGCGTCGGTGTGTGGACCTCCGCGGAAGTGCGAGCGAGGGCGCTCGGAGACGCCGACGCGGTGAGCTTCGGGGACTTCCACGTCGCGAAGGACGTCGGCTGGGCGCTGACCGGATCTCCGCTCGACGACGACGGGCTGGCGGTGCTGCTCGAGCCCTATCGACCGCACCGGCTCCGGGTGCAGATGCTGGTGCTGCTCGGCGGGATGCACCGGCCTCGCCGCGGTCCGCGGATGAGCCTGCCGACGCACTTGCCGGCCTCCGTGCGCGGCTGACCCACTGCGTGGCCGCTGTTCGAGAAGCCCCCACAAGCCCCCAAACCCGGCGTTAGTCTGCCGGCACGCCCGCAGCGGCGGCCGGAGAACGGGGGTACGTCGTGAGCCTGGTGGTGGAGACCGCCCCGAGACGGCCGACCAGACGACGCTCTTTCCGCTCCGTCGCCAGCGAGCTCCAGGACCACGCACGGCAGGCGATCGTCACCGGCGGCGAGCTGGTGCTCCTCGCGTTCGACTCGGTGAAGGACGCCGTCCAGGACATCGCAATGCGACGGTTCTCCTGGGAGGAGTTCCTCCTCCAGACCTGGTTCATGGTGCGGGTGTCGCTGCTGCCGACGATTCTCGTCGCCATCCCGTTCGGCGTGATCGTGTCGGTGCAGGTCGGCGGCATCGCCTCGCAGATCGGCGCCACGTCCTTCATCGGCGCGGTCAACAGCATCGGGGTTCTCCGTCAGGGCGCCCCGCTCGTCACTTCGCTCGTGATTGCGGGCGCTGTGGGCTCGGCGATCACCGCCGACCTCGGCGCTCGGACGGTCCGCGAGGAGATCGACGCGATGCGGGTGATGGGACTTGATCCGGTGCGTCGGCTGGTCGCTCCCCGGGTTGTCGCCGCCGGCTTCGTCGCCGTGATGCTGAGCGCCGTCGTCGCGACCACGGCGATCATGGCCGGCTTCGCGCTGGTCGTCGGCTCGGGCAAGGTCAGCTCGGGGACCTATCTCGGAGCGCTCATCTCGTTCGGCCAGCCGACCGACCTCGCCCTCGCGGAGTTCAAGGCGTTGCTGTTCGGCTTCATCGCGACCATCGTTGCGTCGCACAAGGGCCTGCACGCCAAGGGAGGCCCCAAGGGCGTCGCCGACGCGGTGAACCAGTCGGTCGTGCTCAGTGTCATCCTGCTCGCCCTGGTCAACGTGGGGCTGACTCAGGCCTACGTGATGCTGGTCCCGCAGCGGATCGCCTGATGTCGGAGGTCGGGAGCCGGGCGGACCAGGTGCGCGCCAGCGTTGTCGGCGTCTTCGCCCGCCTCGGCGACTTCGCGACCTTCGCCAGTCACGCCGTGGCGGTCGTGCCGATCACCGTACGGCGATACCGCGTCGAGGTCATGCGGCAGCTGACCGACATCGCCTGGGGCACCGGCGCGATCATCGTCGGCGGCGGCACGATCGGCATCATGGTGCTGCTCTCGATCGCAGCCGGCACCTCGCTGGGCATCGAGGGGTTCAACGGCCTCGAGCTGATCGGGCTGGCGCCGCTGACCGGCTTCATCTCCGCTGCGGTCAACACCCGCGAGATCGCGCCGCTGATCGCCGCCCTGGCGCTCGCTTCGCAGGTCGGCTGCCGGTTCACCGCACAGCTCGGCTCGATGCGCTTGAACGAGGAGATCGACGCGCTCTCGGTGATGGCGGTCCAGCCGATGCGCTACCTCGTGACCACCCGGGTGCTGGCGGCGATGGTCGCGATCGTGCCGCTCTACCTCGTCGGTCTCATCGGGTCCTACATCGCGAGCGAGCTCTCGGTGGTCGTGCTGTTCCACCAGTCGCAGGGCACCTACGACCACTACTTCTCTGCCTTCATCCAGGGCCGAGACATCCTGCTCTCGGTCATCAAGATCGTCACGTTCGCATCCGCAGTCGCTCTCATCCACTGCTGGTACGGCTTCAACGCGACCGGCGGCCCGCAGGGGGTCGGTGAGGCGACCGGACGCGCGATCAGGGCGTCGATCGTCGTCGTCGTCCTGCTGGACATGGTGCTCACGCTCTTGTTCTGGGGTTCCCACCCCGGCTTCCGAGTGTCCGGGTAGCCGTGGGTCTGTTCAGCTCCGGCAGAGCCGGGCCCTCGCAGAACGACCTCGCGTTGCGTGGTCTCGCGCTTCTCGGTGTCGTCGCAGCCCTGCTGTTCGGCGTACGCCTGGCCACCGGAGGCGCGTTCGCGGACGCCTCCGACGTCACGACCAGGCTCGACACCGCAGGGGGCTCGCTCGCACGTGGCTCGGACGTGAAGTTGCACGGACTTGCCGTGGGCACGGTCGCATCGATCACCGGCGACGCTCGCGGTGTCACGCTCCACCTCGAGATCCAGAACGACTCCATGCGGGACATCCCGGAGTCCGTTCGCTCGCGCGTGCTGCCCGCCACCGTGTTCGGTACGTCGTTCGTGGACCTCGTGCCGCCCGCGGACGCGAGCGGTCGTTCGTTGCAGGCCGGCGACGTCATCCGCCAGGACACCAGCACGCCGACGCTGGAGCTGCAGCAGGCGCTCGACAGCATCGATCGGCTCGTCGACGCGCTCGGTCCCGCGCAGCTGTCCACCGCTCTGCACACCATGGCGGCGGCGCTCGACGGCCGCGGTGAGCAGCTCGGCCGGACGCTCGACCTCGTCGGTCGCTATCTCGCCCGCCTGCAGCCCCAGATGCCGACCGTGCGCGAGGACCTCCGGCTGCTGGCCACGAACCTCGATGTGCTGCGCAGGACGGCCCCCGACCTGCTGAACGCCGTCGACGACCTCGTCTACGTCGGCGCCCACGTGGTCGACCGACGCGCTCAGCTGACTTCGTTGCTCAGCGGTGGCACGAGCCTCGTGCAGGACGCCCACCGCTTCCTGGACGAGAACGACGCGGACCTCGTCCGCGTGATCCGCCAGGCGGCGGTGGTCACCGACGCCGTCTACGACCGGCGAGTGGGCCTGCGCGCCGGGCTGCTCGCGCTCGTGGCGGTGAGCCGCAAGATCCAGACCGTCGGGGAAGGGCAGTGGGCGCGCGTCGAAGGGCACGCCGTCGACCCGAAGTACCACTACTACACCTCTGCCGACTGCCCGCGGTACGGCCGTGCGCAGGGCGCCAACTGTCATCGCGCTGGCCGTGCGGCGGTCAACCACCTCGTGGCCGGCTCGCTCGGTGGGAGCCGGCGATGAGGATCATGGGGATGAGGGCGACGGCGGTGAAGGTCGCCGCGTTCGCGGTCGTCGCCGCGCTGATGCTCCTCATGCTCTACAACACGATGACAAACTCGGTCACCGGCGACACCCGGAGCTTCTCCGCGGTCTTCACCGACGTCAGTGGTCTGCGTCCGGGTGACGACGTGCGGGTGGCGGGGGTGAGGGTCGGCCGGGTCGAGTCGATCTCGGTGGAGGGTCGCCACGCCCGGGTGGACTTCGTGCTCGGTGACGCGCAGCCCCTGCTGTCCACGACGAAGCTGGTGATGCGCTACCAGAACCTCGTCGGCCAGCGTTACCTCGCGATGGTCCAGGGCCCGAAGCGCGGGACTCCGCTGCGCGACGGAGCAGTCGTACCGCTGCGTCGTACCAGTCCGGGCTTCGACCTCACCGCACTGCTCAACGGCTTCCGGCCTCTCTTCGAGGTGTTGCAGCCGGCCGACGTCAACCAGCTGTCCGAGAGCGTCATCAAGGTCCTCCAGGGCGAGGGCGGCTCCGTCGACGAGCTGCTCCGGCAGACCACGGACCTCACCGGTTTCCTCGCCGACCGCGACCGGCTGTTCCAGCAGGTCGCCGCGAACCTCACGCCCGTGCTCGTGGACCTGGCCGGGCAGGGCACCGAGCTGCGCAACTCCGTCACCGAGCTCGGGAAGCTCATGAGCGGTCTGGCGCGCAACCGGCACCGTTTCGGGCAGGCACTGGACGGCGTCATCCGGCTGGTCACGACGACGTCGTCGCTGGTCCACCAGGCCCGCGCCCCGACGATCCGCGACATCAAGGCGTTCCGCGCGGTCGCGGCGATGTACGCCGAGCACAGCGACCTGTACGGGAAGTCCCTTCCGTCCCTGTCGAAGCTCCTCGGAAGCCTGGCGAGGGTCTTCTCGTACCGGGGAGCGATGAACTCGTACCTCTGCTCCCTGGACGCCACGATCGGCGGCGTGCCGGTGGGCAGCACCAGCACTCCGCCGACGTACTCGAAGGCCTGCCGATGAGGATCTCCGCGCAGGCCCTTCGTCGGCGAGACCCCTTCACGATCGGGATCGCCGCGTTCGTCGCAATCGGACTCCTGGGCCTGCTGCTCGTCTTCCTGAGCCGCGCCTCGTTCGGCACTCGCAGCTACTCGGCGCTGCTGCCGCACACCGCGGGCATCCGCGTGGGGGAGTCGGTCCAGGTGGCCGGGGTCGACTCGGGCAAGGTGCGTTCGATCGAGCTCGACGGCCGGCACGTCCGCTTGGAGTTCACTCTCGATCGCGACGTCCACCTCGGCCGAGCGACGACTGCCCAGGTCAAGGTCGCGACCCTGCTCGGCACCCACATGCTCGCGGTCGACCCGCGCGGCCCAGGTGAGCTCCCGGACGACACGATCCCGCTCTCGCAGACCAGCGTCCCCTACAACCTGCAGGACGTCATCGACCAGGGAACCGGAGCGCTGCAGGAGCTCGACCCGAAGCTCCTCGGGCAAGCGCTGGGAACCGTGGCGGACACGCTGCGCGCAAGCGGTCCTGAGCTCCTGCCTGCGCTGCGCGGCATCGACCGCATCTCCGACGTGGTCTCCAGCCGGAGCGTGCAGTTCGGCAAGCTGCTGCAGGCGTCGCGTCGTGTGACCGACCAGCTCTCCGCGAGCAGCGGCGACCTCGTCCGGCTGATGAAGCAGACCAACCTCGTGGTGGCGGAGCTGACCCAGCGACGGCAGGCGATCCACCGGCTGCTCGTCGACGTCGCCGATCTGTCGACGTCGGTGCGAGGCATGCTGGCGCAGACCGACGCCGACGTCGGACCCGCGTTGCGGGACCTCGAGCGGGTGCAGACCGTGCTCCGCGCACATGACCAAGACCTCCGCGGCGTGCTGCGCAACCTCGCCGTGGGCTCTCGCTACATCGCCAACGCAGCCGGCAACGGCCCCTGGATCGAGCTCTACTTCCCACCCGGCGCGCCGGATGACACCGAGTGCAAGAGGTCGGGAGGCTGCCAGTGAGACGGGCCCTCCTCGGCGTGCTCCTCCTCGCCCTGTTCGCAGCCGCGAGCGGCTGTGGTGCCCTGCCTGGTGGCTCGATGACCGTCACCGCGATGCTGCGCGACTCGGCCGGGCTCTTCGTGGGCAACGACGTGGGCGTGCTCGGCGTACCCGTCGGCAAGGTGACGGCGATCAAGCCCGCCGGCGACCACGTCGCGGTCACGCTCGACATCACCGACGGCGACGTCCGCATCCCCGCCTCCGCAGGAGCGGCCGTGGTCGCGCGCAGCGTCGCGACCGACAGGTACGTCGAGCTGACGCCGGTCTACCGCTCGGGGCCACGGATGCAGGACGGGGCGACGATCCCGGTGTCCCGCACGGTCACACCCGTCGACTTCGACCAGGTGCTGGGGTCGGTCAAGCGGTTCAGCGACGGGCTGGTCCGGAGCAAGCGCACCACCAGCAGCCTCCGGCAGCTGGTCTCGGTCTCCGCCCGGACCTTCCGCGGACACGGCGCGGAGCTCAACGACACCGTGACGTCGCTGGCCCGTGCCGTCTCGGCGGTCAACGCCCAGCGGAGCAACATCTTCGGCACGCTTCAGTCGCTGGACAGGCTCACTCGGGCGCTGGCGCGCAACGCGGGGACGTTGCGGGCCTTCGTCGCCAACGTCGCCGACGCCTCCGAGCTGCTCGCCTCCGAGCGGCACAACATCGGGCGGGCGCTGACCACGATGTCCGCGGCCGTGGACGCTGTCGCCGCATTCACCCGCGAGCACCGCGCGGCCATCAGGCGCAACATCGAGGGCACGACCGCGGTCATGCGCAATGTGCTCGCCTCTCGCCGCGACCTCCGAGAGGTTCTCGAGGTGCTGCCGCTGGCGACCTCGAACGTCGCGCTGGCCTCCGCGCCCGACGGGAACCTCCGAGTCCGCGCCGACGTGACCGACGCCCTGCCGCTGGGAAGCGACCAGGTCGACCAGGTCTGCAAGGCGCTGGGCACAGTCTGTGACGGACTGACGTTCCCGCCGAACGCCCAGCAGATCATCGACGGCATCTTCGGGGGTTCCCGATGACGCGCCGGCACCTCGTCGCGGTCCTGCTCACGGCTCTCGTCGTGCCGCTGCTGGCCGGCTGCGGCCCGGACTACGGCGACCTGCCGCTGCCGGGCAAGGCGGTGCCAGGGGACACCTACAAGCTCACCGCGGTGTTCGACGACGCGCTCAACCTCGCGGAAGGAGCGCAGGTCAAGGTGAACGGGGTGCGGGTCGGCCGCGTCCAGACCGTCAGCGCCGAGGACTTCAAGGCCAAGGTCTTGATGGACATCAAGACCTCGACCCGGATCCGGCGCGGGTCGCAGGCCCGGCTGCGCTACGACACCCCGCTCGGCGAGCTCTTCGTGCAGATCACCCCGTCCAGCCGCGGCCGCGTGCTCCGCAACGGCGACACGCTGGACCTGAAGGACACCTCGACCGCACCGACCGTGGAGAACGCCCTCTCGGCCGCGTCGCTGCTGGTCAACGGGGGCGGGCTCGAGCAGCTGCAGACCATCACGCGCGAGCTCAACAACGCCCTGGGTGGCCGAGAGACCTCCGTGCGGAACACACTGGCCCGGACCAACCAGTTCCTCGCGTCGGCGCGGCAGAGCACTCGCGACATCGACGCGTTGCTGCGCTCGCTCGTGTCCGCGTCGAAGATCCTCAGTGCGCGGCGCGCGACCATCCACCGGGCACTACGGGAGGCCGCACCGATCGCCCGCGTGCTCAGCGAGCACACCGGAGGCGTGCTGCGGCTGCTCGACGCCGTCGACCAGCTGTCCGACACGGCCACCCGGGTGATCGGCCAGACCCGCACGCAGCTGCTGCAGATCCTTGACGAGCTGGCGCCGATCATCGACCAGGTGCTCGCGACGAAGTCGCAGCTGGTGCCGGGGCTGACGAACGTCATCCAGGCGGGGGTGATGCTGGAGCGGACCATTCCCGGTGACTGGCTCCCGCTCAAGACGATCCTGACCATCGACAAGACCGAGAACCCGCTGCCGGTCGGCCCCGGGAGCGGTGGCGGTGGCTCGCCGAACGGTCCGGGCCTGCCGGGCATCCCCGGCCTCCCGGGCGCGGGCACCGGCGGGCTGCCTGGCCTGCCGGGTCTCGGCCGGATGAGCTTCCGCGGCATGGTCGGAGGCGACAGCCCGTGATGAGCCGCAAGTTCCTGCTCAGCGGAGCCGGCATCCTGCTCGCGCTGGCGCTGTGCGTCACGTACATCTTCGGGAGCGTGCTCCAGACCCCGCTGCTGGTGTCACGGCCCACCATCACCGTCGCCATGCCACGCACGGGCGGCCTCTTCCAGGGATCGCTGGTGACCTACCGCGGCGTCCGGGCGGGCAAGGTCACCGCCGTAGAGCTCGGCAGGCACGGCGTCGAGGCGACGCTCCGGCTCGACGGCGACGTGTCGATCCCCAAAAACAGTCGCGTCCGCGTGCGCAGCTTGTCGCCGGTCGGGGAGCAGTACCTCGACTTCCAGCCGCGATCGTCCTCCGGTCCCTTCTTGAAGGACGGCGACAGGATCTCCGCCGGCGCCGACGACCTCCCAGCGACCCTGGGTGCGATGTCGATGAGCCTGAACAAGCTCCTCGCCCAGGTGGACCCGCGCAAGGTGCGGGTGGTGCTGCGCGAGCTCAGCACCGGGCTCGCCGGCACCGAGGACGACGTGCAGCTGTTGCTGCGCAACGGCAGCTCGCTGCTGCGCGAGCTGGACCGCTACTGGCCGGCCACCGAGCGGCTGCTGCACAACGGGCGCACGTTGCTGCGCGTGGGTGCTGCGAGCTCTGCCGACCTGACCAGGATCGCTACGTCGGCCCGGGCGTTCGCCGCCTGGCTTCGCAGGAGTGCGCCGGCGCTGTTCCACCTGCTCGACAAGGCCCCAGGTCAGGTGGAGGAGCTGCGCGCGCTGGTGCGGGACATGTCGGAGACGATGCCGCAGCTCCTCGACGAGTCGGTCACGCTCACCGACGTGCTCGCCGCTCACGACCCGCACATCCGCGAGCTGCTCGTGCGCTTCCCCCAGGGCTTCGGCGCGCTCGCGCGCGCCATCCGCAACGGCAGCGGCCACCTGGACGTGATCTTCCAGCCGGTCAAGGCCTGCGACTACGACGTGCTGGAGCGCAGCCCGCGCGACACCTCCTACCGGCCCCTGCAGACCAACGGGCACTGCAGCAGGTCGCTCAGCATCTCCCAGCGCGGTGCGCAGTGGGCGCCACCGGCACTGGGAGGCCACTAAGGTGTCCGCGGTGACCCAGACCGACTCGTCCGCGGCCGGCTCGACAGAGGCCGTGGACCGTCCCCGACGTCCGGCCAGACGTCCGCCGTGGCTCGTCGTCGTGCTCGGCGTGGCGCTGCTGGCCGCGCTCGTGGGCGCGGGTCTTCTCTGGCACCAGAACCGCAACCTGGCCCAGCAGCGCGATCTCCACCAGGCCGAGTCCGCTGCCACTGACGCCGCGTCTCGCATCGCGGTGTCCATGACCTCCTACGACAGCCGCAGCGTGGAGGCGGACTTCGCCTGGGTGCACGACGACGGAACGGCGAAGTTCGAGAAGACCTACGCGAGGTCGACCGCGCCGATCCGCAAGCTCATCGCGCGCACCGGCGCCCACGCCGAGGGCCGGGTGAGCGAGGCGGCGGGCACCGCGACCGACGCAACGCACGTGACCGTCGTGCTCTTCGTGGACCAGACCTTGCAACGCCCGGGTGACCGCCAACCGTCGGTGGACAGCAGCCGGGTGGTCATGGACATGGTGCGCAGCGACGGCCACTGGCTCGTCGACTCCGTCGAGCTCCGCTGATCACCCCGCTGATCATCTGGCGCGAGACCGGTCCGGCGGGACCCGCAACGTGTGCAGGGTGGTCGCGAGCATCTGGTAGTGGCCGACGAGCATGAGCAGCTCGACGAGCCGGGGTGGGTCGAGGTGCGCGGTCAGCTCCGACCAGGTCGCGTCGGACACGTCGCGGGTCTTGTGCAGCTCGTCGACGGCAGTCAGCAGGACCCGCTCACGCACCGACCACCCGGCGGCGCCGGGACCCTCGACGACGCGGTCGATGTCGGCGCGGCTCAGCCCGGCCCGTCGCCCCAGTCGCACGTGGTGCTCGAACTCGTACGACGAGCCCGCGAGCGTGGCCACCCGGAGGATGACCAACTCGCTCTCCCGCCGCGGGAGCTTGCCACCCGGCATCAGCCGGCCGGCGAAGTGCAGCCACCCCCAGAACATCCGCCGGTTGCGGCCCAGCGTCGTGAAGATCGCCGGCGGGTCGGTGCGCGAGACCCGGCCGGCCACCTGGCTGAACGCCCAGATCCGCAGACCCAGCGCCTTCCGGTCACCGGGAGGGATCCGGGGCGGCTCAGACGGCGTCACGCGCACCCTGCACATGGTCGGGACGACGCGCGGCCTCGACCTGGGGGAGCACCCGGTTGGCGGCCATGTTGAAGGCGCGCATGAGCGCGACATAGCCAGGCGGGAACAGCCGCTGCAGGGCGTGCGCCAGGCGGATGTCGGCAGACGTGTAGACCCAGTAGCGGTTGCGCCGCACCCCGCGAAGGATCGACTGGGCCGCCTGTTCGGGCGAGACCGCACGCCTCCGGAACCCGGCCTGCGCCCTGCGGAAGCGACGTGACGAGGTGTCCACACCGGCCACCTGGATCGTCTCGGTGAGGCCGGTGTCCACGCCTCCCGGGCATACCAGGCTGACCCCGATCCGGTGCTTGCGCAGGTCGAAGCGGAGCACCTCGGATACTCCGCGCAGACCGAACTTCGAGGCGCTGTACGCCGCGTGCCACGGCATGCCGATCAGGCCCGCCGCGGACGACACGTTGACCAGGTGACCTCCGCGCCCCCTGTCGACCATGGGGGGCAGGAAGGCCTCGATGACGTGGATGGGTCCCATCAGGTTGACGTCGACCACCTTCCGCCACTGCTGGTGCTCGAGCGAGGAGACCGTGCCCCAGATCGCGATGCCGGCGACGTTCATCACGACGTCCATCGGGCCGTGCTCCTTGGTCACGGCCTCTCCGAAGCGGCGTACGGCGTCGGCGTCGGTGAGGTCGAGGGCCGTGACGGTCGGCACCGCGGCGCCGAGGTCGCGGGCAGCCTGCGCGGTCTCGAGCAACCCGGCCTCGTCGATGTCGGTCAGGTGCAGCACCGCACCCTCTCGGACAAGCGCCAGGGCCACGGCACGGCCGATCCCGCTCGCGGCACCCGTGATCAGCACCTGCCGGCCCGCGAAGTCGCGGATCCGGCGCCGGAAGGGCAGTGGCATGGCATCCCTTTCGATCGGATCGGGGTCCGGGCGTTACAGCAGCGGCCGAAGCGGTCCGAGAAATGCTTCCACGGCCCGCTTGTGCAGGCCGCGGGCCGACCACGCCTCGGGCGTGAGGCGCACGGCGTTCTGGAGGTCAGTGGTGAAGATCCGCTCCATCTGCGCGGCCATGTCGGCGTCGATGATCTCGAGGTTCACCTCGTAGTTCCCGGTCATCGAGAGCCGGTCGACGTTCGCAGTCCCCACGGTGCTCCACGCACCGTCGATGGTCGCCGTCTTCGCGTGCACCATCGCGTCCTGGTAGCGGTGGATCTGGATGCCCGCGTCGAGCATCTCGCCGTAGTAGCCCTGCGAGATCCAGTCGGCGACGACGTGGTTGGACTTCTGTGGGACGAGCACGCGCACGTCGACGCCGCGCAGCGCCGCGTCCACGAGGGTCCCGACGAAGTCCGGGTCGGGGATGAAGTACGCCTGGGTCAGCCACACGTTGCGGCTGGCCCGGTTGATCGCCTCGATGTACATCGACCGGATCGGGAACATCCACAGCCGGGGCACGTTGCGGTGCACGCGGATCCGCGGCTCCCACACCGACGGCGTGTCGAGCAGCAGGGGAGGGCCGTGGTGCCCGCGCCGGTTGAGGTTCCAGAAGTCGGCGAAGGCCCGCTTGAGGTCCCAGACGCTCGGACCCGTGACCCGGACGTGGGTGTCGCGCCACTCGGTGGCGAAGGCGGTGCCGATGTTGTAGCCGCCGACGAAGCCCACCTCGTCGTCGACGACCAGGATCTTGCGGTGGTCACGCCCGTAGCGACGCAGGTCGAAGAACCGCAGGCCGGCGGTGTAGATGGGGTAGCGCAGCACCCGGACCGGCGGGCGGAAGCGTTTGAACGAGGGCGCGACGACGAGGTTCGCGAAGCCGTCGAAGATCGCGTACACCTCGACCCCCCGCCGCGCAGCGTCGTACAGCGCCTGCTTGAAGCGCTCACCGGTCTCGTCGCCCTTCCAGATGTACGACTCCAGCAGCACCTGCTGCTGCGCGCCGGCGATCGCGGACAGCATGTCCTCGTAGAGGTCAGCGCCATAGGTGTAGCTCGTGATCGTGCCCTCCCCGACCTCGACGCTGCTCGGCGAGGTCGTGGGGAAGGGCTTCGGCTTCTTGCCCCGGCGCCGGTAGGAGTCGACGAGCGTGAGGGTGACCGCGAGCAGCAGCTGGAGCCCGACGGTGATGAGCAGGGCCCTGCGCAGCGCCACCTGCCAGGTGACCGGCCTGATCTGGCGCCCCCGGCCCCACCGCACGTCCACGGACGGAATCTAGCCTGGGAAGGAACTGTCGGTGCCCGTGGTTAACCTCGCGTCATGAGGCCTGTCACCGATCTCCAGCGCAGGGTGGCGCCGTTCGAGGTCATCTCCGACTTCCAGCCCTCCGGTGACCAGCCGACCGCCATCGCCGACATCGAGCGGCGCATCACGGCCGGCGAGCACGACGTCGTCCTTCTCGGGGCGACGGGCACGGGCAAGACCGCGACGGTGGCCTGGGCCGCTGAGCGGCTGCAGCGTCCGACGCTGGTGATGCAGCCGAACAAGACCCTCGCCGCCCAGTTCGCCAACGAGCTGCGCGAGCTGATGCCGAACAACGCGGTCGAGTACTTCGTCTCCTACTACGACTACTACCAGCCCGAGGCCTACGTCCCGCAGACCGACACCTACATCGAGAAGGACTCCTCGATCAACGAGGAGGTCGAGCGGCTGCGGCACTCGGCGACCAACTCGCTGCTCACGCGCCGAGACGTCGTCGTGGTGTCGACGGTGTCCTGCATCTACGGCCTGGGCACACCGCAGGAGTACGTCGACCGCATGGTGTCCCTCAAGGCCGGGGACACCGTGGACCGCGACCAGCTGCTGCGCCGCCTCGTCGAGATCCAATACACCCGCAACGACCAGACGTTCACACGCGGGACCTTCCGGGTCCGCGGTGACACGCTCGAGGTGTTCCCGGTCTACGAGGAGCACGCGGTCCGGGTCGAGCTGTTCGGCGACGAGATCGAGCGGCTGATGACGCTGCACCCGATCACCGGCGAGGTGGTCACCGAGGACGACGAGCTGTACATCTTCCCGGCGACGCACTACGTCGCGGGACCGGAGCGGATGGAGCGGGCGATCCGCGGCATCGAGCTCGAGCTGCAGGACCGGCTGGCCGAGCTCGAGCGCCAGGGCAAGCTCCTCGAGGCGCAGCGGCTGCGGATGCGCACGACGTACGACATCGAGATGATGCGGCAGGTCGGCAGCTGCTCCGGGATCGAGAACTACTCGATGCACATCGACGGCCGCACCCACGGCTCCGCGCCGAACTGCCTTCTCGACTACTTCCCCGAGGACTTCCTGCTGGTCATCGACGAGTCGCACGTCTCCGTGCCGCAGATCGGCGGGATGTACGAAGGCGACATGTCGCGCAAGCGCAACCTGGTCGACCACGGCTTACGGCTGCCGAGCGCGATGGACAACCGGCCGCTCAGGTGGGAGGAGTTCCTCGACCGCATCGGGCAGACGATCTACTTGTCCGCCACTCCCGGCGACTACGAGCTGGACCGGGTCGGCGGCCTGGGCAACGTGGTGGAACAGATCATCCGGCCCACCGGTCTGGTCGACCCCGAGGTGATCGTGCGCGGCACGAAGGGCCAGATCGACGACCTGATCCACGAGATCCAGGTTCGCACCGAGCGCAACGAGCGGGTGCTGGTCACCACGCTGACCAAGAAGATGTCCGAGGACCTCACCGACTACCTGCTCGAGGCCGGGGTGCGCACCCGCTACCTGCACAGCGAGGTGGACACCCTGCGCCGGGTCGAGCTGCTGCGCGAGCTCAGGCTGGGCGAGTACGACGTGCTCGTCGGCATCAACCTGCTCCGTGAGGGCCTGGACCTGCCCGAGGTGTCCCTGGTGGCGATCCTCGACGCGGACAAGGAGGGGTTCCTGCGGTCGGGAAAGTCGCTGATCCAGACCATCGGGCGGGCCGCGCGCAACGTGTCCGGCCAGGTGATCATGTACGCCGACGAGATCACCCCGTCGATGGAGCTGGCGATCGACGAGACCAACCGGCGCCGCGCCAAGCAGGTCGCCTACAACGAGGAGCGGGGCATCGATCCGCAGCCGCTGCGCAAGCGGATCGCCGACATCACCGAGATGCTCGCCCGCGAGGACGAGAACACCGAGGAGCTGCTCAAGACCTGGCAGAACGTCGGTCGCTCCGACCCGAGCCGCAAGGCGCCGGTGCCTGGGCTCTCCCGGCTCAAGGACGGCGGCCGCCAGCGCGCCGACCTCAGCGGCCTCCCCTCGGCCGACTTGGCCGACCTGGTCCAGCAGCTGACTGCGCAGATGCACGCGGCCGCCGGAGAGCTGCAGTTCGAGCTGGCCGCCCGGCTGCGAGACGAGATCGCCGACCTCAAGCGGGAGCTGCGCCAGATGGTCGAAGCCGGGGCCCGGTGAGCGACACGTGACTCCGAAGAAGCTGCGCGCCTACGCGCTGGCCAAGCCGGGCGCCTGGCCGGACGAGCCCTGGGAGGGCGACTCGGTCGCCAAGGTGGGTCCTGAGCGCGCAGGGAAGATCTTCGCGTTCCTCGGCAGCGATTCCCTCGGGGTGAAGTGTGGTGTGAGCCGCGAGGACGCGGACGAGTGGCTGCTGCGTTACCCCGACGACGCGAGCGTGATGGCCTACATCGGGCGCTCCGGCTGGAACACCCTGCGCATCGACGGCGCCATCCCGGACGACGAGCTACGCGCGGCGCTCGACTCCTCCTACGACCTGGTCGTCGCCAAGCTGCCCAAGAAGCACCGCCCAGCCGATTGACCCTCCGACCCGGTCTGCGAGACTGGGGCGCGGAGGGGAGTACTCCTTCGCAGCGCCGCCGTCATCACGGGCAACGCCCCGGTTGCGCTGGCCCCGGGTGAGGGGCGGAAGAGACCTCCGGAGACCGTTCGACCCCTCCGGAGGTAGCCCATGAATGTCGCTCCCTGGGTCTGGTGGCTGACCATCGGACTGACGGTCGCGATCCTGGCCGTCGACGTCTTCATCCTCGGCCGCCGGCCGCACGAGCCGTCCCGGCGCGAGGTGACCGTCGCGCTCGCGGCCTACATCGGGGCCGCGGTGCTCTTCGGCATCGGGATCTTCGTCATCTCGGGACCGAGGTACGGCACCGAGTTCTTTGCCGGCTGGCTCACCGAGTACTCGCTCTCGGTCGACAACCTCTTCATCTTCATCATCATCATGAGCCGGTTCGCCGTCCCGCGGAACTACCAGCAGGAGGCCCTGCTGATCGGCATCGTGCTCGCGCTCTTCTTCCGCGGGGTGTTCATCGGAGTGGGGGCCGCGGCGATCCAGAACTTCAGCTGGGTCTTCTACGTCTTCGGCGCCTTCCTGGTCTACACCGGCGCGAAGCTCGTGAGGGAGGGTCCTGAGGACGAGGACACCTATCACGACAACCGGCTGGTGACCTGGGTGCGCACCGTGCTGCCACACGTCGACGAGTACGACGGGGGCAAGCTGTGGGTCCGCCGGGACAAGAAGTGGTACTTCACGCCGATGTTCGCGGTGGCGGTGGCGCTCGGCACCACCGACGTACTCTTCGCGCTGGACTCGATCCCGGCGATCTTCGGGCTGACCAACGAGGCCTACATCGTGCTGACTGCGAACGTGTTCGCGCTGATGGGTCTTCGCCAGCTCTACTTCCTGATCGGCGGCCTGCTCGAGCGTCTGGTGTACCTCTCCTACGGCCTGGCCCTGCTCCTGGCGTTCATCGGGGTCAAGCTCGTCCTGCACGCGCTGCACACCAACGAGCTGCCGTTCGTCAACGGCGGAAAGCCCGTGGAGTGGGCCCCCGAGCTCCCCATCTGGTTCTCGCTCGGCTTCATCGTCGTCACCCTGGTCGGGACCGCGGTGGTGAGCCTGGTGGCGTCGGGCCCGATGAGCTCCGAGGAGCGCGACGCCGACACCGGGCCACGGGGGCACTAGCCCCCCGAGGGCACTACGGCGGGCAACCGCTCTGGGCCACCGGTCGGGACCATGGGCCGGGTTCGGGAATTCCGCCCCATCGGAGCGCCCGCGCGGGTTGAATCTGGCCTGTGGGTGTGCGTGACCACGCCGGGGCTGGCTCGTTTCTCCAGGAGGGCGGGCTGCGGTCCGGCGATGGTCGCTGGGCTGGTCGAGAAAACGAGAACCTGTTCTAATATTCCCTCGCGGGTCGCGGGATCTGCACGGGTGCACCGGAGGAGGGCAACGTGTCGTTGACCTCGGTCATGCGCGGCCCCGGGGACATCGCCGTCATGGTCCTCGAGGTGACCCGCCGCCTGTTCAAGCCGCCGTTCCAGCTTGCCGAGTTCATCGAACAGGCATGGTTCGTCACCAGCGTCACTCTGGTCCCGACCGTGCTCGTCTCGGTCCCCTTCGGCGCCGTGATCTCCCTCCAGGTCGGCAACCTGACCGGACAGCTCGGCGCCCAGTCCTTCGCCGGTGCCACCGCGGTGCTCGCGACCGTCCGTGAGGCGGCGCCCATCGCGGCGGCCCTGATCATCTCCGGTGCGGCAGGCTCGGCCATCTGTTCCGACCTCGGGGCGCGCAAGATCCGCGAGGAGATCGACGCCATGGAGGTCCTCGGCGTCGACCCGCTCTCGCGCTTGGTCGTCCCCCGTGTGCTCGCCACCGTCTTCGTCTCGATCATGATCATCGGGATCGTGATCACCGCCGGCATCCTCGGCGGCTACTTCTTCAACGTGATCGTCTCCGGCAACTCCGCGGGGGCATTCCTCGCCTCGTTCACAACACTCGCCAGCCTCACCGACCTGGTCATCGCGATCGTCAAGGCAGCCATCTTCGGATGGCTGGCCGCGATCGTCGGCGCTTACAAGGGACTGTCCGCAGGTGGCGGGCCGTCCGGCGTGGGTCGCGCGGTGAACGAGTCGGTGATCATCACGTTCATGCTGCTGTTCTTCGTGAACGCGCTGATCACCGCGGTCTACTTCCAAGTCGTCCCGCAGCAGGGGCTGTAGATGGCCGCGATCACGGAGTTCGGCTCGAACGTCGTCAAGGCACGCAGGCGACGGCTCGAGGAGTACGGCGACCAGCTGATGTTCTACATCAAGGCGCTGGCCTGGACGCCGCGGGCGATCCGTCGCTACAGGGGCGAGATCATGAACACCCTCGCCGAGGTCGCGTTCGGCAGCGGGGGGCTGGCACTGATCGCCGGCACGGTCGGCGTCATCGCGTTCCTGTCGTTTTTCGCCGGCACCGAGGTGGGCATGCAGGGCTATGCCTCGCTGAGCCAGATCGGGGTCTCCAAATTCACCGCGTTCATCTCGGCGTACTTCAACACCCGTGAGGTGGCGCCGCTGGTCGCCTCCATCGCGCTCGCCGCGACCGTCGGCTGTGGATTCACCGCGCGGCTCGGCGCGATGCGGATCAGCGAGGAGATCGACGCCCTCGAGGTGATGGGCGTGCCGTCGGTGCCCTACCTGGTCACCACTCGCATGATCGCCGCGTTCCTCGCGGTCATCCCGCTCTACATCGTGGCGCTGTTCTCGTCGTACCTCTCGCCGCGCCTGATCACGGTCATGATCTACGGCCAGTCCAGCGGCACGTACGACCACTACTTCAAAGTCTTCCTGCCGCCGATGGACATGCTCTACAGCTTCCTGAAGCTGATCGTCCTGGCGGTGCTGATCATCCTGATCCACTGCTACTACGGCTTCAGCGCGAGCGGCGGGCCGGCCGGCGTCGGCATGGCGGTCGGCAAGGCGATCCGGTCCTCGATCGTGACGGTCGTGGTGGCGGACTTCTTCCTGAGCTTCGCGATCTGGGGCTCGACGACGACGGTGCGGATCACGGGTTAGCCACCGATGACGACTGTCGCTGCGCCCACAGCGCCCCGGGGGACCCTGGAGGCGCCATGCTCGTGATGACACGGCGCGACAACGACCCGAGCGAGCACAACCGTCTGCTTCTCGCCGGCATCGCCTACGTCGTCGTGTCCGCGCTGCTGATCGCGCTGTCCATCGCGATCTACAACAAGGCCTTCCACACCTTCACCGACGTGACGCTCAAGGCCGACCGCGCCGGCCTGCAGCTCGCCGAGCACGGCGACGTCCGCTACAACGGCGTGCTCGTCGGCCAGGTGCGCGACATCCAGCAGAAGGGCGACCACGCCGACATCCACCTCGGCCTCGAGCCGGACTTCGCGAAGCGCATCCCCCGCGACGTGGACGCCGACATCGTCCCGACGACCCTGTTCGGCCAGAAGTTCGTCTCGCTGGTGCCCAACAGCAAGACCGGGCAGATCGGCATCCCGGACGGCACCGTGATCCCGGCCGACCGGGTGCACACCTCGGTCGAGCTGGGTCACGTGCTCGCCAGGCTCTTCCCGCTGCTCGAGGCAGTGCGTCCCGGCGACCTCGCAGCCACGCTGTCGGCGCTGGCGACCGCGCTCAACGGACGGGGCGACGAGATCGGCGCGAGCATGGAGAAGCTCGACTCCTACCTGACCACCATGAACGTGCACCTCCCGACCCTGCGGGAGGACCTGCGCCTGTTCGCCTCGGTCGCGCACACCTACAACGTCGCCGCACCCGACCTGCTCAGGATGCTCGCCAACCTGACCGTCACCGCGCACACGATCACGGCCAAGAAGCAGTCGATCTCGAACCTGTTCGGCGACGTCACCGACGTGTCGAACCTCGGCGCGACGATCATGGAGGACAACGGCACCAACATCATCCGGGGCAGCCAGCTGTCCAAGCCGATCCTGGACCTGCTGGCGAGGTACTCCCCGGAGTACAACTGCCTGCTGCGCGGCATTGCTGCGTACAAGCCGATCTTGCGCAAGACGTTCGAGGGCGGCCAGGTCAAGCAGTACGTCGAGTTCCCGACGACCCAGCGCCGCTCGTACGACAAGCGCGACCTGCCGGAGTACAACGACAAGCGACCGCCGTACTGCTACGGCCTGCCGCACGACCCGCCGGCGGGTCGCTGGTACCCGTGGCCGGGCCTTGACCTGAAGAACGGCACCAACCTCGACAGCAAGTCGGGGCTGGGCAACTCCTACTTCCCCGCCGGCTCCAACCCTGGGCCGAACTTCGCCCAGGAGCTGATCAAGGCGATGACCGGCCAGTCGGTGGCCTTCCGCGGAGGGGGCCCGACACCTGAGCAGCGCCGCGCCACCGAGGCCGTGCTGAGCACGCACAGCGGACAGCCCACGTCGTCGATCTCCACGCTCGCCACGCTCATGTACACCCCGATGGTCCACGGCGGCGGGGGTTCGGCATGAACCTCAGCCGCCAGACGCTCAACGCCGGAAGCAAGCTCCTGGTGTTCACGGTCGTCTCCGTCTTCGTGACCACGGTGCTCGTGGCGATCATGGGCCACTTCGGCAACGGCCCGACCAACGAGTACAACGCGATCTTCTCCGACGCCAGCCTGCTCCAGAAGGGCGACGACGTCCGCGTGGCCGGGGTGACGCTCGGCAAGGTCACCGACGTCGAGGTCTACCACGCCAACCTCGCGAGGGTGAGCTTCACCGTCGCGAAGGACCTGCCGATCACCACGGCGTCACGCGTCGAGATCCGCTACCTCAACCTCGTCGGCGACCGCTACCTCACCGTGCTGCAGGGCAAGCCCGGGGCATCACGACTTGCACCCGACGGCACGATCCCGATCACGCAGACGTCGCCGGCGCTGAACCTGACCGCGCTCTACAACGGCTTCGCGCCGCTGTTCTCGGCACTGAACCCGCACGACGTGAACGAGCTGTCCGCGAACCTGATCAAGGTCCTGCAGGGTGAGGGCGGCACGATCGAGGACCTCTTCGCGCACACTGCGTCGCTGACCAATGCCATCGCGGACCGCGACCATCTGATCGGCCAGGTGATCACGAACCTCAACACGCTGCTCGGCACCGTCGACAGCCGGCACCAGCAGCTCACTGAGCTCATCCAGCAGCTCAAGCGCTGGGTCGGGGGACTGGCCGATGACCGGGTCCAGATCGGGCGCTCGATCGTGAACATCTCGAGCATGACCCGCGTGCTTGCCGACCTGATCACCCAGGGACGGCCGATCGTCAAGGCCGACATCGCTCAGCTGCGCCGACTGGCGACGATCCTGAACCGCCCGGACACCAGGGGCGTGCTGAACACCATCCTGACGAACCTGCCCGAGATGCTCGCCGACCAGACCCGCACCGGCACGTACGCGTCCTGGTACAGCTACTACGTCTGTGGTGCGTCGGTGAACATCGAGCTGCCGCACGGCATCCAGGGCATCGACAACCTGGCCGAGCTCACCCACGACCTCAAGGACTTCGACTTCCACTCCCCCGAGAAGCGGTGCAACCTGTCATGAACACCCCAACAGGCTGCTCGCTTCGCTCACACCCCGCCGGGGGCCCCGAATGAGCCGGGGCCGCACAGACTCACAGGTCGCCCGCATCGGGACGATCGCGTTGGTCGTCGCCCTGCTGGCGATGGCGGCCGCGCTCAACCTGCAGAAGTTCCCGGGGTTCCGCGGCACGTCCTACCAGGCCGACTTCGGCGACGCCAGCGGACTGCACGAGGGCAACATGGTGCAGATCGCCGGCATCCGGGTCGGCCGGGTGAGCAGCATCGATCTCGCCGGTGACCACGTCGTGGTCCACTTCAGTGTCGACAACGGCGTGCACTTCGGCACCGACACCACGGCGTCGATCGAGGTGCTGAACCTGCTCGGCGAGAAGTACATCAACCTGCGGCCGTCGGGTCCCGGCGTCACGAAGGCCGGCGCGACGATCCCGCTCCAGCGGACCGACTCCAGCTACGACATCGTCAAGGTGTTCACCCAGCTGTCCGACACCACCGAGCGGATCAAGATCCCGCAGCTGCAGAACGCTCTCGATGCGGTGTCGGAGACGATGGACCGCAGCAGCGGCCCGGCGCGAGCGACCTTCGACGGCCTGTCCCGGTTGTCGATGGCGGTCGCCTCCCGGAACACCGAGATCCAGTCCCTGCTGAAGCGCGCGGACTCCGTTTCGAACCTCCTGGCCAGCCGCCGCGGCGACCTGGTGCAGCTGATGAAGGACGGGCGCACGATCCTCGCCGAGGTCAGGCTCCGCAAGGACGCCATCCACTCGCTGCTGGTGAACGCACGTCAGCTCTCCGTGCAGCTCGGGGGCTTGATCAAGGACAACCAGGCCCAGATCGGCCCGATGCTCTCGAACCTCCACGACGTCACCCAGCTGCTCGTCGACCGCGAGGCGGCGCTGCGCGCGGCGATCCACAACCTCGGCCCCTACACCCGGATCCTCAGCAACATCATCGGCACGTTCCCCGGGTTCGACGCCTACGCGCAGAACCTCTTCGGCGGCGAAGCCACGTGGAGGCCCGGCTTCACCCCAGGGATCGCGAAACCGGGCGGTGCAGGCCCGTGACCGTCCTTGCTCGCTTCCCGAAGGCAGCCATCGGCGCCGTGGCGGTGCTGCTGCTGATCGCGACCTTCATCGCCTTCCGTCCGCAGGACGACACCAGGACGGTCACGGCGTACTTCAGTCGTGCGGTCCAGGTCTACAAGGACACCGACGTGCGGATCCTGGGCGTCCCGGTCGGCAAGGTGACCGCGGTCGTGCCCGAGGGCAGCAGCGTGCGCGTCGACATGGAGTACGACGCGAAGTACCCCGTGCCCGCCGACGCCCAAGCGGTGATCGTGACCCCGACGCTGACCGCGGACCGGTTCATCCAGCTGTCGCCGGCGTACACCTCCGGGGCGAAGCTGGCCGACGGCGCCCACATCGACGTGAAGAACACCGGCACGCCGATCGAGCTGGACCGCATCTATCGGAGCCTCGCCGACCTCACGAAGGCTCTCGGGCCGAACGGCGTCAACCGGGACGGCACCCTCAACCACGTGCTCGGGGCCGGTTCGAAGTTCCTCAAGGGCAAGGGCGCGCAGGCGAACGCGACCATCAACAACCTGGCCCGGATGATGAAGACGTTCGGCGACGGCAGCAGCGAGCTCTTCGGCACCGTCGCCGCGTTGGAGAAGTTCTCGGGAACCCTCGCGGCGAACGACACCGCCGTCTCGAACTTCATGGCTGAGCTCGGTGGGGTCTCCCAGCAGCTGGCCGGGGAGCGCGGCGCGCTGCGGGCGGCGCTGCACGCGCTGGCCCAGGTGCTGGGTCAGGTCGAGCGGTTCGTGCGGGGCAACCGCAGCAGCCTGGTCGCCAACTTCGACAATCTCAAGCACATCCTCAAGGACTTCGGGGACGAGAAGAAGGCGCTCGAGACGATCCTCGACATCGGACCGAGCGCGATGAACAACCTCGCCATCGCGTTCGACCCGAAGTCCGGCACGATCGGCTCGCGCATCAACACCTCAGGCAATGTCGCGACCATGCACCAGCTCCTGTGCGCGCTGGTGCAGGACGCTCCCCAGCTCTCCGCGGAGTCGGGGGCGGCGTGCGCGCTGTTCAAGCAGCTGCTCACACCGTTCGAGAACCAGGCCTACCAGAACATGTCCGGCCCCTCCGGCCAGGCCAGCCCGGGCACCGCGCAGGTTCGCTACGGCTCGTCGCGTTCCGCGAGGAACCTCGACGAGCTGCTGGGTGGTGCGGCATGAGCCAGAAGCGTCGTCGGCTGACCTCCCTCGTCGGGGTGGTCGTCCTCGGCGTGCTCTCGCTCACCGGCTGTGAGGCCTACGACCTGCCGCTTCCGGGCAGTCCCGTCGATGAAGACCACTCGTTCGAGATCACCGCCGACTTCCGTGACGTGCTGAGCCTGGTGCCGCGCTCACCGGTCAAGGTCAACGACGTGACGGTCGGGGAGGTCACCACGGTCACGCGCGAGGGGTGGCACGCCACCACGACGATGCGCATCCAGGACGACGTGCGCCTGCCCGAGAACGTGTTCGCCGACATCCGGCAGACCAGCCTGCTCGGCGAGAAGTATGTCGCGCTCACGCCGGCGCCCGGACAGCCGCAGACCGGCCGGCTGCACGACGGAGAGCACCTCGGCCTCGACAGCACCGGCCGCAATCCCGAGCTCGAGGAAGTGCTCGGGGCGCTCGCATTCCTGCTCAACGGCGGCGGTGTCGGTCAGCTGAAGACGATCACGACCGAGGTCAACAAGATCTTCAACGGCCGCCAGGACCGGGTCCGGCACGTGCTCGGCCAGCTCGACGTGCTGATCCGGGGCCTCGACGAGCAGAAGGGCGACATCATCCGGGCGATGGAAGGCATGAACGCGCTCGCCTCCACGCTCAACCGGGAGCGCTCCACCGTGACCGGCGCTCTCGACAGCTTCGGCCCGGCTGTGAAGGTGCTCGCCGACCAGCGCGCCCAGTTCATGCGGATGCTGGGCGCCCTCGACCGTCTCGGCAAGGTCGGGACACGTGTCATCGGCCAGTCGAAGGCGTCGATGCTCGCCGACCTGCGGGACCTCGAGCCGATCGTGCGGGAAGTGGCCAACGCCAACGACAAGATCCCGCAGGCGCTGGGCCTCCTGATCAGCTTCCCCTTCCCGATCGAGTCCAACGACATCGTGCACGGGGACTACGCGAACACCTCGATCGTCTTCAGCATCGACCTCAACAACCTGTACCAGAACTTCATCGGCAACAACCCGGGCCTTCCGGGCCTCCCCACCGTCACGCTGCCCTGCGGCACCCTCCCGAACCCTCAGCTCGGGGACACCTGCAAGCTGGCCGGCAAGGTCGTCACGATCGGTCCGAAGCTGCTCGGCCAGCTCATCAAGGGCGGTGGCGGTGGCGGTGGAGGTGGCGGTGGTCCCGGTGGCCTCGGCCTCGGCGGGGGACTGCCGCACGTGGGTCTGTCCACCCGTACGACGAGCTTCGACGGCTGGAACCACTACGCGACCGACCTCTCCGAGCTGGCCGGGGGTGCAGGCGCATGAGAGGCAGCGTCCAGCGCAAGCTCATCGCGTTCGTCGTCCTGAGCGCAGTGGGTGTTCTCTACGCCAGCGCGAACTACCTCGGTCTGGTCGACAAGATGCTCGGCAGGGATTACTCGGTCACCGCCGACCTGGCCGGCACGGGAGGTCTCTACGAAGGCAGCCTGGTCACCTACCGCGGCGTCGAGGTCGGCAAGGTCACCAGCATGGACCCGCGCGGCGACGGCGTGTCGGTGCACCTGATGCTCAAGGACGGGTCCCGGATCCCCAAGAGCTCGCCGCTGTACGTGCACAACGGCTCGGCCGTGGGTGAGCAGTACCTCGACTTCGAGCCACTGTCCAACGCGGGCCCGTTTCTCGCCGACGGCGACGTCGTGAAAGGAAACCTGGAGTCCCTGCCCGTCGACGAGGGCGACCTGCTCGTGGACATGGACCGCTTCGTCGGATCGGTCAACAAGAACCACCTGCGCACGGTGGTCAGTGAGCTCGGCCAGATGTTCTACAACACGGGCCATCCGCTTCAGCACATCATCGACAGCGGCAACACGCTCATCAACGAGGCATCCGAGCACCAGGCGCAGACCCTGCGGCTGCTCGACGAAGGCCGCACCGTGCTGCGCACGCAGCAGCGCAACGCCGGCAACATCAAGGCCTTCGCGAACGGGATGGCGCAGCTGACCGACTCGCTGCGGCAGAGCGACGGAGACATCCGAGCCATCCTTCAGGGCGGTCCGGGCTCGCTCGCCCAGGTCCAGGCTCTGCTCGAGGGCCTTCAGCCGATCCTGCCCGTCTTCCTCAGCAACCTCGTGACCGTCGACCAGGTCACCGTGCTGCGGCTCAAGTCGGTCCAGCAGCTCCTGGTCACCTACCCTGTGGTCATCGCCAGCGGCTTCACCGGCACCACCAAGGACGGCTACGGCCACGTGCACGTGGAGTACACGCAGAACACGCCTCCGTGTCGCAAGGGCTTCCTGCCACCGAGCAAGTGGCGGCCTCCCCAGGACCTCTCCGACGCGCCGATCTACCTGAAGGCGCACTGCGCCGAGCCGTTGCCGTTCACCGCCCGAGGCTCGAACTACGCGCCTCCGCCTGGGAACGGCTCTGCGCGCGTCGCTCCGTACGACCCGACCACGGGTACCCTCGCAGCCGGGGGCCGCAAGCTGGTGCTGAGCAGCAACATCGGCGACGTCTATGGAGAGGACGCCTGGAAGTGGATGCTCATCGGCCCCACGATGGAGAAGTGAGCCGCGGCGCCGCGCGGCTCAGGTTCTCTGCCGGGTCGATCGGCTACCTGCTCGCGCTCCTGTTGCTCGTCGCCGCCAGCATCTACCTCTGGCGTTTCGAGGCCGGCCAGCGGCACGACGCGGAGGTCTCGGCGGCCGAGGACCAGTCAGCCCTCGACGCGGCAAGGCAGCAGACGATGGCCTGGGCGAACGTCGACTACCGCCACGTCGACGACTACGTCTCGACCGTCGAGGCAGGCTCGACCGGCGACTTCCTCCAGCAGTTCCGGAAGAGCGAGAAGGGCACGCGCTACCTCATCCGGCTGAACAAGTCCGTGCAGGTGCCCGCCATCCCTCAGGACGGCGTCGGGCTCGTCGAGCGCGAAGGGGACACCGCGCGGGTGCTGATCGCGATGGACACAACCGTCAGCAACAAGAACACCAAGAAGCCGCAGCCCCGGCAGTACCGACTGCAGGTGACGATGACCAAGGTCGGCGGCCAGTGGAAGACCAGCGGGCTGGAGTTCGTCAATGCCCAGGTCTGACGCGAGCGGAGCGCCGCTGTCGGCGGAGGACACCAAGCAGTGTCCGTACTGCGCCGAGACAATCAAGGCCGCAGCAGTCAAGTGCCGCTACTGCCACAGCGACCTCACCGATCTGACCGCACCGCCTCCTGCTCCCGGGGCACGGGTCGAGGTGCCAGGCTCCGCGGTTGCTCCTCCGACAGACTCGTCGACGCCGACTGCAACCGGACGCCGCGGCGTCCGTCGCGACCGGACGCGCGTGGAGGAGCCGCCGACGAAGCCTGCTCCGCGCCGCGGTCTCTCGACGACAGTCCTCGTGGCCACCCTGGTGCCCGCGCTCCTTGTCGCCCTGGCGTTCGCCGGCCTGGCGTTCCGCGACTGGCGTGAGGCCAACCGGCTGAACGCGGGGGTCGAGGCAGGCAAGACGGTGCGTGCGGAGGTCGCCGACCACCTCGAGACGCTGCTGACGTACAAGTACACCTCCTTCGACGACGATCTCGCGGCCGCCAAGAAGGTGATGACCCCGTCGTTCCAGAAGGACTACGCGCCGACCGTCGACGCGATCCGGCAGCGGGCGGAGTCGCAGAAGCGGAGCCAGAGCGCGCACGTCGACGCCGTGTCCGTGCTCTCGCAGACCCCCGACCGCGTCGATACGCTGGTGTTCGTCGACACCGTCTCGACGACCAAGGGATCGAAGAAGTCGCAGGTGTTGCAGAACCGGGTCAAGGTGAGCTTGGAGAAGGTCGACGGCACGTGGCTCATCGACGACCTGGCGGTGCCCCAATCGTGAGCAGCACAGCGTGACGACGGACGTGGCCGCTGGGCCGGAGGACGCGACCGGCGTGGAGCACAGCACCGACCTGCTCATCATCGGCGCCGGCCCCGCAGGTCTCTTCGCGGCCTACTACGCGGGTTTCCGCGGCCTGTCGGTGGCGGTCCTGGACTCGTTGCCGGAGCTGGGCGGCCAGGTCACCGCGATGTACCCGGAGAAGGACATCCTCGACGTCGCCGGCTTCCCGGTGGTCAAGGGCAAGGACCTCGTGAACGGCTTGGTCGAGCAGGCGGCGACCGCCGACCCGACGTACCTGCTCGGCCGTACGGCGCAGACGCTGGTCTCCGACGACGAGGCCGGTGTCGTGCGGGTCGGTCTCGACGACGGCTCCACCGTCGTGGCCAAGGCGGTCATCATCACCGCCGGGATCGGGAAGTTCGCCCCACGACCACTGCCGGCAGCCGACGAGTGGCAGGGCGACGAGGTCGCGTTCTTCGTGCCCACCTTCGACCGCTACGTCGGCAAGGACGTGGTGATCGTGGGCGGAGGCGACAGCGCCTTCGACTGGGCGGTCGCGCTGGAGCCGCTGGCGTCCTCGGTCACTCTCGTGCACCGCCGCGACGCGTTCCGCGCCCACCAGGCCACCGTCGACAAGGTGCTGGCGAGCAGCGTCAACGTCATCACGAGCTCGAACGTCGTGCGCCTCTCCGGGAACGGCCGCCTGGAGTCGGTCGACATCGAGCACGTGAAGACCAAGGAGGTCACCACGGTCAAGGCACAGCAGGTCGTGGCAGCTCTCGGGTTCGTCGCGGACCTCGGCCCGATCCAAGGCTGGGGCCTCGAGGTGGAGAAGCGGCACATCGTCGTCGATTCGACGACCGCGACCAACCTGCCGCGCGTCTTCGCCGCAGGTGACGTGACCGACTACCCGGGCAAGATCCGCTTGATCGCCACCGGTTTCGGTGAGGCCGCCACCGCCGTCAACAACGCGGCCGTCGCGATCGACCCCGACGCCCATCTGTTCCCCGGCCACTCCTCGGACGCCTGAGCGATGGTGTCGACCAAGGGCCGCTCGGCGGTGGCGATGACCGACGAGGAGGTTGCGTCGTACCTCGCCTCCTCGCTCAAGGTGCAGGTGGCGAGCATCGGCGCGGACGGCACCCCCCACCTCACGACGCTCTTCTACGTCGTGCACGACGACAAGATCGCCTTCTGGACCTACGAGAAGTCGCAGAAGGTGCGCAACCTCGACCGTGACCCGCGCCTCACCTGTCTCGTGGAGTCCGGCACCGACTACTTCGAGCTGAAGGGAGTGTCGGTGCAGGGGACCGCCGACGTGATCCGGGACAAGGACCGGATCCGCGAGATCGGCACGAAAGTGGTGGTCGCGATGTCGGGCGTGGACAGCTTCGAGCAGCTCGGCGACGTCGGTCACGACATCGTCGAGAGACAGGTGCAGAAACGGGTGGCGATCGTGGTGACCCCCACGAAGGTTGCCAGCTGGGATCACAGCAAGATGAAGAAACTTCCAGGAGGAGACACGTGAAGAGGGTCAAGGCCGACTACGACCTCTGTGAGGCCAACGGTCTCTGTGAGGGGTTCGCTCCCGACATCTTCCAGCTCGACGACGACGACAACCTCAACATCCTCGACGACGAGGTGACCGAGGAGAACGAGGGTCGGGTCAACCAGGCCGTGGCGGCCTGCCCCAAGGCTGCGCTCTCCGTCGAGGAAGCATGAGCGACTCCTTGTCGCTCGACGGGAAGGTCGCGGTCGTCACCGGCGCCGGAGCCGGCCTCGGTCGCGCCGAGGCCGAGTCGCTGGCCGCCGCGGGCGCACACGTCGTGCTCAACGACCTGCCCGGCGCCGCCGACGAGGTGGCCGCATCCATCCGGTCCGGGGGAGGGTCGGCATCGGTCGTCGCGGGCGACGTGGGTGAGCGCTCCACCGCCGACGAGGTGATGGCGGCAAGCGTGGGACAGCTCGGCCGGCTCGACGTCGTGGTGAACAACGCGGGCGTCACCCGAGACCGGATGCTGTTCAACATGAGCGACGACGAGTGGGACCAAGTGATCCGCATCCACCTGCGCGGCCACTTCCTCATCACCCGCAACGCGGCGTCGCACTGGCGCTCGCTGTCCAAGGAGGCCGGGACGCCGGTCTACGGCCGCATCGTCAACACTGCCTCCGAGGCCTTCCTGTCCGGGTCGCCGGGCCAGCCCAACTACGCCGCGGCGAAGGGCGGGATCACTGCGCTCACGCTCTCAGAGGCCCGCGGCCTCGGGCGCATGGGCGTCACCGCCAACGCCATCTGTCCGAGAGCGCGCACGGCGATGACGGCGGAGGTCTTCGGCGAGGAGGACGAGTCCGGCGCCGAGGTCGACCCGCTGTCGCCCGGTCACGTCGCCCCGTTGGTCGCCTACCTGGCCTCACCGGCGGCCGAGCGGATCAACGGCCAGGTGTTCGTCGTGTACGGCGGGATGATTGCCCTGCTCGCCGCCCCAGTCGTGGAGCAGCGGTTCGACGCGAGCGGGGCCACCTGGGACCCGGCAGACCTCGACAAGCAGCTCGGGTCGTTCTTCGCCGACCGCGATCCCGCGGTCTGCTTCGCCGCGGACAGCGTCATGAAGCTGGAGGTCTGACATGGGTCGTCTGGACGGCAAGGTGGCGATCATCACCGGTGCCGCGCAGGGGCAGGGTGAGGGAGCCGCGCGCGCGTTCGTCGCGGAGGGCGCCAAGGTGGTCATCGCCGACATCGTCGACGACCTCGGCAAGGCGCTCGCCGATGAGCTCGGCGAGTCTGCCCACTACGTCCGCCTCGACGTCTCCGACGAGCAGATCTGGCAGGCCGCCGTCGACGAGGCAGTCGCGACCTTCGGGCCCGTCAACGTGCTGGTGAACAACGCCGGCGTGCTGATGTTCTCCGAGCTGGTGAACACCACGACCGCCGACTTCGAGCGGCTCTTCCGCGTCAACATGCTGGGCTGCTTCCTGGGCATGCGCACGGTGGCGCCGATCATGATCGAGCACGGTGGCGGGTCGATCGTCAACGCGTCATCGATCGAGGGCCTCGGTGGTATGCCGGCTCTGGTCGCCTACACCGGCACGAAGTTCGCGGTTCGCGGGATGACCAAGGCTGCGGCGATGGAGCTGGGTCCGAAGGGGGTCCGGGTTAATTCGGTGCACCCGGGGATGATCGACACCGGGATGATCCGTGGCTACGCCGGCGAGGAGGGGATGAAGTGGGGCGGCACGAAGGTGGCGCTCAAGCGCGTCGGCACCCCCGAGGACGTCGCGCCGATGTACGTCTACCTGGCCAGCGACGAGAGTCGCTACTCGACAGGAGCCGAGTTCGTGGTCGACGGCGGGGTGACCGCGACCCACGCGTTCGGCGGCTGACCCCCGGGATGGCGGCGCTGCCTGACGACGCACCGTCGCGCACCGGCGGTCTCCTCAGCCGGGTGCGGGCGTGGCACCTCGTTGCGCTGTGCGTGCTGTTCACCCTCGCGCTGAGGCTGCCCTTCCTCACCACCGACCTCATGCGCGACGAGGCCGGGTTGCTGCTGGTCGCCCGGCACTGGTCGGGCGGCGAGTACCTCTACGGGCACTACTTCGTCGGCCGCGGCATGCTCGCCGTCGGCGTCTACAAGGTGGGTGACCTGCTCGGCGGAGCCATGGGCCTGCGCCTTCTGGCCTGCGTCGTCGCTGCCGGGCTGGTCGTCGCCGCGGGATGGGCCGGGTGGCAGCTGCGCGGCCGTGCTGGCGCCGGATGGGCGGCGCTGGTGGCGGCGGCGTACGGCTCGACACACCTCTTCCAGGCGCAGACCATGAACGAGCGGCTGGTAGCGACCGCACTCGTGATGGTCAGCTGCGCGGTGTTCATCTCCGCGCTCAGCCACCCAGACTCATGGCCGCGTGCGGTCGCGTACGGCGCGCTGGCAACGCTGCCACTGTTGGTGGTGCAGAGCTACGCCGACGGTCTCGCCTTCGGCGGGGTCTCCTTCGTGGTTGCGGTAGCGACCCGGCGTCTGCCTGTGCGCCAGGGCGTGCGCCTGGCGCTCGGGACAGCCGGTGGCATCCTGCTGACGGCGCTCGGGGTGACGCTGGTGCTGCTCGCCACCCCGATGACCACGTCGGAGTTCTGGTTCCAGATGTTCGGTTTCCGGCTCCGGGCCGCGGACGTCATCGGCGTGCACACATCGATGCCGGGCGCGCGGTTGGAGTCCCTGTTCGAGCTCGCGGCGCAGACCGGCATGATCCTGATCGTCGTGTGCCTGCTGGTCGGCGTGGTCGTCGTACGTCGGCGCGGGAACCTGCTGCCGTACTGGTTCGGTGTCCTCGCGATGTTCGCGGTGTCGCTCTACGGCATGTACGCCGGCGCCGACTACTGGACCGACTACCTGCTCCAACCGGTGCCGGCGCTCGCGCTCGCGGTGGCCCTGGTCGCGCCCTCGCCCAGCCTGTCCGGCTGGGCCATGCGACTGGCCGGCGTCGTCGCCGCGGTCGGGTCGGTCGTCGCGTTGTTCCTGCACGTCACCAGCGCCTCCTACGGCCAGCCGACGGGGGAGACCAGGGTCGGCACCTGGGTCCGCGACGCAGCGCACCCGGGGGACACCGGCACGGTGATCTGGGGCGAGGCGAACCTGCTCTACGCCGCCGATCTGCGCAGCCCCTATCCGTACTTCTGGAGCCTCGTCACGAGGACTCTCGACCCCCACCTGCACCGTGCCGTCGCGCTCTTCGGCGGCCCCGACGCGCCGACCTGGGTGGTCCTGTGGCTGCCGACGAACACCTGGGACCTGGACAAGGACGGCGAGCTCAGTCGCACGCTGCACGAGCGCTACCGCGTGGTCGGCATGCCCTGTGGCAAGCCGGTTCTCCTGCTGCGCGGACTCCACCGCGACCTGCTTCCGGACAGTGCATGCTGAAGGACACCGTCACCGCTCTTCCCACCGTGCGGGCGACGCGCTACGTCGTGCCGCTGCGCGAGGGTGGCTCGCTGCCCGGGCTCGTGGAGGCCGACGACCTCGGCACGTACGTCTGCAAGTTCCGAGGCGCGGGCCAGGGGCTGCGCGTCCTCGTGGCCGAGGTCGTGGTCGGTGAGCTGGCCCGGCGCCTCGGCATCCTCACGCCCGACCTCGTCGGAGTCGACGTCGCCGAGGCCATCGCCCGCTACGAGGCCGACGAGGAGGTTCAGGACCTGCTCAACGCGAGCCTCGGTCTCAATCTCGGCGTCGACTTCCTGCCCGGTGCGTTCGGCTTCGACTCGTCGTGCCGGCCCGACCCGGTCGCGGCGGCCCGCGTGCTCTGGCTCGACGCGCTCACCGCCAACGTGGACCGCTCGTGGCGCAACCCCAACCTGCTCATGTGGCACCGGCGGATGTGGGCGATCGATCACGGCGCGTGTCTCTACTTCCACCACTCGTGGTCCGGCGGCATCCAGTCCCCGGAGCGGTTCGCACGCCAGCCGTACTCGTTCGACGACCACGTGCTCGCGGCGTACCTCGACGGCCTTCCCGCCGCGGACGAGGAGCTTGCAGAACGCGTGACACCGGCGCTGCTGGAGGAGGTCGTGTCGCTGGTTCCGGCAGAGTGGATCGAGCCGGTCCCGGGCGCGGGCCTCACCGAGGTGCGCGCGGCGTACGTCGAGCACCTCATGGCGCGGCTCGAGGGCGGCTCGTGGCGGGGAGGCAGAGCGTGAGCGAGAACCTGGGCTTCCAGTACGTCGTGCTGCGCTGCGTGCCCCGCGTCGACCGGCAGGAGTTCGTCAACGTCGGCGTGGTGCTCTACTGCCAGGCCGCCGACTTCCTCGGCTGCGCCGCACGCGTCGACGAGGCACGGCTCGAGGCGCTGGCACCGGGCACCGAGGTCGAGCAGGTGCGCTCGGCACTCGAAGCGGTCGACGCGGTCTGTCGCGGCTCGTCAGAGGCCGGGGCTGCCGGCCAGGGATCGCTCGGCACGCGGTTCGGCTTCCTGAGCGCTCCGCGGAGCACCGTCGTGCAACCCGGCCCGATCCACGGCGGTCTCACGGCCGACCCGCAGCATGAGCTGGATCTCCTGCTCGACCGGCTGGTGCGCTGACGGCCGAGTGCCGTCCGAGTGGTTAGTGTCCCTCCATGCTCGAGATCACCGACTGCGGGCGGACACTCGGCGGCGGCGTCGTCGCCTTCGACATCCGCTGGGAGGGCGAGCCTTCCCGTCCGGCGACCGCGACGTGGTCGGTGGCGATCAGCGAGGGCGAGGGCTCCGAGAGCGTGCGCCTGGTCTACGAGTGCCGTGACGGCGACTTCGCCGCCCAGTACGTCGACGAGACCTCGACCGGCCAACGGCGTGACGTCGACGAGAACGCCGACCTGCGCGACCACGAGATCACCGTCCGTTTTCCGGCCGACATCGTCGGAGTCGCTGTCGAGTGGCCGGTCTGGAAGGCGTCGGTTGCCGTTCCCGGCGAGGACACCGCGACCGCCGTGGTGACGATCTAGAGGTTGATCATGTGCCCGGCGATGCCCTCGACGGTCTCCTTGACCGCCTCGGTGAGCGTCGGGTGGGCGAAGACGTTGCGGGCCACCTCGTCCGCGGTGAGGTCCCACTTCTGCGCCAGTGTCAGGACGGGCAGGAGCTCGGTCACGTCCGGACCGATCAGGTGGGCACCGAGCAGCTCGTTGTACTTGGCGTCGGCCACGACCTTCACGAAGCCGACTCCCTCGCCGAGGCCCATGGCCTTCCCGTTGGCCGAGAAGGGGAACTTCGCCACCTTGACGTCGTACCCCTTGTCCTTGGCCTGCTTCTCGGAATAGCCGAACGACGCGATCTGCGGCTGGCAGTAGGTCGCTCGCGGGATCATGTCGAAGTCGATCTCGACGGTCTCGGCGTCGGCAATCGTCTCCGCGGCGACGATGCCCATCGCCTCGGCGGTGTGCGCGAGCATGAGCTTGCCGGTCACGTCCCCGATTGCGTAGACGCCGTCGACGTTGGTGCGGCCACGGGCGTCGACCGCGATCGCGCCCCGGTCCGTGGTCTCCACGCCGGCCTTGTCGAGCCCGAAGCCGTCGAGCCGCGGTGCGAAGCCGATGGCCTGTAGCACCTTGTCGGTCTCGATCGTCTCTTCCTTGCCGTCCTTGGAAACGGTGACCTTCACCTTGTCGCCGGAGTCGTCGATGCTCTCGACCTTGGTGCTGAGCATCACGTTCACGCCGAGCTTCTTGTAGTGCTTCAGCAGCTCCTTGGAAACCTCTTCGTCCTCTGTCGGCACCATCCGATCGAGGAACTCCACGATGGTGACGTCGACACCGAAGTTCGCCATGACGTAGGCGAACTCGACGCCGATGGCCCCTGATCCCGCGATCACGATGCTGCCGGGCAGCGCCGCGTCGAGGATCTGCTCCTCGTAGGTCACGACGCGCTCCGAGAGCTCGGTCCCGGGGACGAGCCGGGTGGTTGCCCCGGTCGCGATGATCACGTTGTGCGCGGTGATCTCGTCGGTGCCACCGTCCTCGAGATCGACCGAGATGGTCTTCGCGTCGACGAACGTGCCCCATCCGTGGATCTCGGTGATCTTGTTCTTCTTCATCAGGAAATGCACACCCTTGACGATGTTGTCGGACACCGTGCGGCTGCGCTTGTGGGTGACGCCGAAGTCCATGGAGGTCTCTCCGGTGATCCCGAACTTGTCCTTCTCGGCCGTCAGGACGTGGGCCAGCTCGGCGTTGCGGAGGAGTGCCTTGCTCGGGATGCACCCGACATTGAGGCAGACACCGCCCCAGTACTTCTTCTCGATCACGGCGGTCTTGAGACCGAGCTGCGAAGCGCGGATCGCAGCGACGTACCCACCGGGTCCGGCGCCGAGGACGACGACGTCGAAGTGCTGGCTCATGAGTCGAGCCTATCCATCCCGCTTTGTGCCCATGCGGGCCGGATCACCGCGCTCAGACAGGGACGAGCTCGACCGCGCCGACGGCGTAGCGCGCCAGCACGGTGCGGGCGACCTCGTGGTGCGAGCCGAACGGCGCGGACACGGCGACTGCGCCGGCCTCGAGCGCGAGCTCGGCGGCCCGGTCGTAGAGGAAGCCCTCGGCCAGGAACATCGCACCCACCGCGATGTGCCGGCGGCCCTCCCGGCGGAAGGCGCGGACCGCCTCACCGGTCGCCGGCGGGCTCGCCGAGGCGAAGGCCGTCTGCACGGGCAGCTTGTGCCGGGCTCCCCACAGCCGAGCCAGCCGGCTCACCGACTGCAGGGCTAGCGGGTCCGTGGTCCCCGCGCCGGCCAGGACGAGCGCGTCCACCTCGCGGGCCCGGGCCGTCGCCAGCGCCTCCCGCAGTCGCAGGTCGAGAACGTCGAGGAACTCCGGCTCGAGGCCCAGCACACGTGACACCCGGATCTGCAGTCCGGGGTGCCGGGCGATGGACTCCGCGACCACGGTCGGGACGTCGACCTTCGCGTGGTAGGCCTCGGTGAGCAGCAGTGGCACGACGACGATCTCGTCGAAGCCCCGCTTCACGAGCCGGTCGACGACGGTGGGGAAGGCCGGCTTGGAGAGCTCGAGGAACGCCGGTTCGATGCGCAGATCAGGGCGCAGGCGGCGCACGTCGGCGACCAGGTCACGCACGGTCGCCGCGGACCGTGGGTCACGGCTGCCGTGGGCGAGTGCCACCAGGGCGGGAGCGGTCATGCTGTCGATCTCCTAGCTGTGGATTCCGCACTCGGTCTTCGCAGTGCCGGCCCACCGGCCGCTCCGCGGGTCCTCGCCGGCCGCCACGCGCCGGGTGCACGGGGCGCAACCGATCGAGGGGTAGCCGTCGTACTGCAACGGGTTCACGAGCACGTCGTTCTCGGCGATGTAGCGCTCGACCTCCTCATCGCTCCATCGGGCCAGGGGCGAGACTTTTACCTTGCCCTTCTTCGCGTCCCACCCGATGACAGGCGCGATGACCCGGTTGTGCGTCTCGGCACGGCGCAGGCCCGTGGCCCACGCGTCGTACCCCTGCAGCGCTCCCTCGAGCGGCTGCACCTTGCGTAACGCGCAGCAGAGATCCGGGTCACGGGCGAAGAGGTCCTTGCCGTACGCCGCGTCCTGCTCGGCCACGGTCTGCACCGGCGTGATCGTGAGCATGGTGACCGGCAGCGTGGCCTCGACGGCGTCCCGGGTGCCGATCGTCTCGGGGAAGTGGTACCCGGTGTCGAGGAAGACCACGTCGACGCCCGGCGCGACCTGGGAGGCCAGATGGGCGAGCACCGCGTCGCCCATCGACGAGGTCACGCAGAAGCGCTCCCCGAAGGTGGCGGCCGCCCACTCGATGATGACCTCGGCAGGCGCCAGCTCGAGCTCGGCACCGGCATGGCGCACCAGGTCCTTCAGCTCCTGCTCGTTGCGGCCCTCGGTGGCCGTGCCGCGGGCCTGGAACGCGCGCGTCGTCGCCGGGGTGCTCATTCGGCGTTCCTCGCGAGCAGCCCCAGGAACTTCACGCTGAACGCGCGCTGGCAGGCCCGGCACTCCCACGAGCCGTGCGAGGCGTCGTGCGGGCGCAGGTCCTCCTCGCCGCAGTATGGGCAGTGGTACGGCACTACGCGTTCGCTCATGCGGGCACCGCTTCCAGGGCGCGCTCGCCGCGCAGCGATTCCTCGTCGGTGCGCGCGACCCATGCGGCGAAGGCCTCTCCGTCCTCGCGCTCGGCGAGGTAGGCCTGCACGACGTTGGTGACGTAGTCGTCGAGCCCGGCGCTGGTCACCTTGTGCGCGCGAAGCTTGCGACCAAGCTCGGCGGTGAGGCCGATGCCTCCGCCGAGGTGCACCTGGAAGCCCTCGACCTGGTTGCCGTCCTGGTCGAGAACGAGCTGGCCCTTGAGACCGATGTCGGCGACCTGCGTGCGGGCGCATGCGTTCGGGCAGCCGTTGACGTTGACGCTGATCGGGACGTCCAGGTCGGGGAAGCGCCGCTCGAGCTCGTCGACGAGCCGGATGGCGCGCTCCTTGGTCTCGACGATGGCCAGCTTGCAGAACTCGATGCCCGTGCACGCCATCGTCGAGCGACGCCACGGCGAGGGGCGCGCCGACAGTCCCAGCACCTCGAGCTCGTCGAGGACGGCGCTCACGTGCTCCGGCGCGATCCCGAGGATCACGAGCTTCTGGTGCGAGGTCAGTCGTACGCCGGTCGCGGCGTACCGCTCCACGAGGTCCCCCAGGCCGGTGAGCACCCGGCCGGAAATGCGGCCGGCCGTGGGGGCTGCGCCGACGTAGAAGTTGCCGTCCTTCTGCTCGTGCACGCCCACGTGGTCGCCGGCGATCGTGCTGGTGCCCGGCGAGGGGCCGTCGAGGAGCTTGCGGTGGAGGTACTTCTCCTCGAGCACGTCACGGAACTTCTCCGCACCCCAGTCGGCGACGAGGAACTTCAACCTTGCCCGGCTGCGCAGACGGCGGTAGCCGTAGTCGCGGAAGACGCTGATCACGGCCTCCCACGCGTCGGGCACCTCGTCGATCGGGATCCAGACACCGAGCTTCTGGGCGAGCATCGGGTTGGTGGAGAGGCCACCGCCGACCCAGAGGTCGAATCCGGGACCGTGCTCAGGGTGCATCGTGCCGACGAAGCTCACGTCGTTGATCTCGGGAGCTCCGTCGAGGCTCGGGTGACCCGAGACCGAGGTCTTGAACTTGCGCGGCAGGTTCGCGTAGTCGGGGTTGCCGATGTAGCGACGCTTGATCTCCGCGAGCGCCGGGCTCGCGTCGATGATCTCGTCCTTCGCCACCCCGGCCACGGGGGAGCCGAGGAAGCCGCGCGGGGAGTCGCCGCACGCCTCGAGCGTGCTGAGGCCGGCCTCGTCGAGGCGCCGCCAGATCTCCGGGACGTCCTCGATGCGGATCCAGTGGTACTGGATGTTCTGCCGGTCCGTGATGTCGGCGGTGTCCCGGGCGAGCTCGGTCGAGATGCCCCCGAGTGTGCGGAGCTGTGCGGCGCCGAGCAGGGCGCCGTCACTGCGCACCCGCATCATGAAGTACTCGTCGTCGAGCTCGTACGGCTCGAGGGTCGCGGTCTTGCCGCCGTCGAGGCCCGGCCGGCGCTGGGTGTAGAGACCCATCCACCGGAAGCGGCCGCGCAGGTCGTTCGGGTCGATGGAGGCAAACCCGCGCTTGGAGTAGACGTTCTCGATGCGGGCGCGGACGTTGAGCGGGTTGTCGTCCTTCTTGACCTGCTCGTTGGAGTTCAGCGGCTCGCGGTAGCCGAGCGCCCACTGCCCTTCACCGCGCTTCTGGCGCGGTCGTGGAGAGCGGGGAGGGCTGGTGGTCATCGGGTGGCGCCGTTTCTGGTGAGAGACGCACGAGCGCTGGCTCGTCCTCGACGCCGTTGTCGACAACTGCCGGCGACCGCCCGCCTAGGCTTCTGGAGCGGAGGCGTGTGTGTCGCCGAGCGGCGACACCGGTCAGACCGGCATACAGATCATGCTGCGAGTGCGCCCGTAGTCCACGTGGCGCCGGGCCACGAGCTCCTGAGCGGTCGCTGCGCTGATCACGGAACGAGTCTCGCGTATCGGACACCTGTTCCACAAACGCCAATCTCATGTAATGAGACAGACGTCCAACATTCGGACAGCACTAGGGTGGCCGCCATGACCGACTGGGAGTCCGTTTCCACCGCGTATCGAGCCGCCCTCGACGTCGTGTCGGCCGTGGAGCCGCGCATCGCGGAGGCCACTCGCGCCGAGCTCGCCGACCAGCGCGGATCGCTCAAGCTGATCGCCAGCGAGAACTATGCGTCTCCGGCTTCTCTGCTCGCGATGGGCACCTGGTTGTCGGACAAGTACGCCGAGGGCACGGTCGGACACCGCTTCTACGCCGGGTGCCAGAACGTCGACACCGTCGAGTCGATCGCCGCCGAGCACGCCCGCGAGCTGTTCGGAGCGGAGTACGCCTACGCCCAGCCGCACTCGGGCATCGACGCGAACCTGGTGGCGTTCTGGGCGATCCTGGCGAACCGGGTCGAGAGCCCGACCCTCGAGAAGCACCAGGTCAAGAACGTCAACGAGCTCAGCGAGGCCGACTGGGAAGACCTGCGCCACGAGCTCGGCAACCAGCGGATGCTCGGGATGTCGCTGGACGCCGGCGGTCACCTGACGCACGGCTTCCGGCCGAACATCAGCGGCAAGATGTTCCACCAGCGCTCCTACGGCACCGACCCGGAGACCGGGCTGCTGGACTACGACCGCGTCGCGGAGGTGGCCCGTGACTTCCGGCCGTTGATCCTCGTCGCCGGCTACTCGGCGTACCCGCGGCGGATCGACTTCGCAAAGATGCGCGAGATCGCCGACGAGATCGGCGCGACGCTCATGGTCGACATGGCGCACTTCGCGGGTCTGGTGGCCGGCAAGGTCTTCACCGGCGACGAGGACCCGGTGCGGCACGCGCACGTCGTGACCACGACGACGCACAAGTCGCTGCGTGGTCCTCGCGGTGGGCTGGTGCTCGCGACCGAGGAGTTCGCACCCGAGGTCGACCGTGGCTGCCCGATGGTGTTGGGCGGACCGCTGTCGCACATCATGGCGGCGAAGGCTGTCGCGCTGGCCGAGGCACGTCAGGACTCGTTCCGCGCCTACGCGCAGCAGATCGCCGACAACGCCAAGTCGCTCGCCGACGGCTTCCTCTCGCGCGACGCGAACCTCGTGACCGGCGGCACCGACAACCACATCGTGCTGCTCGACGTCACGTCGTTCGGGCTGACCGGTCGGCAGGCCGAGTCGGCACTGCTCGACGCGGGCGTGGTGACCAACCGCAACTCGATCCCGTCGGACCCCAACGGCGCCTGGTACACCTCCGGAATCCGCCTGGGCACGCCGGCCCTGACCACCCGCGGCTTCGGGAACGACGAGTTCGACAAGGTCGCCGAGCTCATCGTCGACGTGCTGTCCAACACCACGCCGAAGGCCACCTCGAAGGGCGCGCCGTCCAAGGCGAGCTACGAGCTGGCGGACGGCGTCGTGGAGCGCACCAAGTCAGCCTCCGCCGAGATGCTCGACAAGCACCCGCTCTACGAAGGCCTCCAGCTGGCCTGACCCTCGCTACGCGACGGGGGTGGCGCGGGTGACGATCGCGCGGAGGTCGAGGCCGGTGGGCAGCGTGCCCATGGTGCCGGCGTACTCCGAGCCGAGGCGTGAGGCGCAGAAGGCGTCGGCGACCTCGACGGGTGCGTGCTGCACGAGCAGCGCGCCCTGCAGGCACAGCGCCATCTGGACAGCGAGCCGCCGGGCCGACGCCTCGGCACCGGCCGCGTCGGCCAGCGACTCCAGCGTCGTGGTGACCGCCCGGTCGAGCCGCGGGTCGCCGCCCTGCGCCTTGCCCACCTCGAGGATCCACGCCTCCAGCACCTCCGGCTCCCGGGCGAGGGCCCGCAGCACGTCGAGCGCATTGACGTTGCCCGACCCCTCCCAGATCGAGTTCAGCGGCGACTCACGGAAGAGCAGCGGCATGCCGGAGTCCTCGACGTAGCCGTTGCCGCCGAGGCACTCGAGGGCTTCGGCGACCATCATCGGCGTCCTCTTGCAGACCCAGTACTTCGCGAGCGGCAACGCAATGCGACGCAGCGCACGCTCGTGCTCGTCGTCGATGTTGTCGACGGCTGCGGCCAGCCGGATGGCGAGCGCGGTGGCCGCCTCGGTCTCCACTGCGAGGTCCGCGACGACGTTCTGCATGAGGGGCTGGTCCGCGAGCAGCGCACCGAAGGCCTCGCGGTGCGTGACGTGCCACGTCGCCTCGGACAGTGCACGGCGCATCAGCGCCGTCGAGCCGAGCACGCAGTCGAGCCGGGTCGCTGCCACCATCTCGATGATGGTGCGCACACCTCGGCCCTCGTCGCCGAGCCGCTGCGCCCACGTCCCGTGGAACTCGAGCTCCGACGACGCGTTCGACCGGTTGCCGAGCTTGTCCTTGAGCCGCATCACGTCGAGCGGGTTGCGGGTGCCGTCCGGAAGCACGCGCGGCACGAGGAAGCACGTCAGTCCACCAGGCGCCTGCGCGAGCACGAGGAACACGTCGTTCATCGGTGCCGAGGTAAACCACTTGTGGCCGAACAGCTCGTAGTCACCGCTCGCCGTCGGCCGGGCCTCGGTGACGTTGGCCCGCACGTCCGAGCCGCCCTGCTTCTCGGTCATGCCCATGCCGGCCAGGCAGCCGGCCTTGTCCTCGGCCGGGCGCACGCCGAAGTCGTACGTCGTCGACGCCAGTCGCGGCGTCCACTCCTTCGCGAGCACCTCGTCGGCGCGCAGCGCCGGTACGGCGGCGTAGGTCATCGAGATCGGGCACCCGTGACCGGACTCCACCTGGCCCCAGCCGATGAACCCGGCAGCTCGTCGGACTTGTGCGTGCGGGTGCTCCGAGGTCCACGGCGAAGCACCGAGCCCGAACCCGACGCCGTGCTTCATCAACCAGTGCCACGACGGGTGGAAGCGGACCTCGTCGATGCGGTTGCCGTACCGGTCAAACGTCTCCAGCATCGGCTCGTTCCGGTTCGCCAGCAACGCGTGCTCGCGCGCTTCCGCGGAGCCTGCGAGCTCGCCGAGAGCCGCGAGCTCGTGAACGACACCCGGGTCGGCGTGCCGGGAGATGGCCTCGACCAGCGCCGGGTCGCTCGCCACGACGTCGTACCCCTCGAGCGGCGGCGCCTGGTTCGTCGCTGCGCGGTTGTGGGCGGGCATGTCGTTACCGTAGTCGCATGTCGTCCGCCGCTCGATCCGACGAGGACGGGCGCGTCCCCGGCGAGGAGGACACGGTCCCGCTGCCGAGGTCGAAGACTGCTCCGGCCCCCGTCGAGACGTGGTGGGACATCGCGCGCCGCACGCTCTGGCGCCTGATCGTGACGACCGTCGGCACCTGCATGAAACACCGCGTCACCGGTCTCGCGGCCGAGGCCGCGTTCTTCGCACTGCTGTCGTTCCCGCCGCTGGTGTTCGGGCTGGCCGGCTCGATCGGCTACGTCGTGCAGAACCTCACCGACCAGCGGATCGGTGAGTTCAAGGCGCAGGTCGTCGACCTCGCCCTGCAGGGGTTCACCCCGGACATCGTGAACACGATCATCGTGCCGACCATGAACGACGTGCTCGGCGGTCCGCGCTACGACGTCATCTCGATCGGCTTCGTGCTCGCGCTCTGGTCAGGGTCGCGCGCGATGAACGTCTTCGTCGACACCGTGACGATCATGTACGGCTTGGGCGGGCACCGCGGTATCGTCCGGACGCGCATGCTGTCGTTCGGTCTCTACGTCCTCGGTCTGCTCACCGGCATCGTCACGATTCCGTTGGTGGTCGCGGGTCCCGGCCTTGTCGACAAGCTTCTGCCGCATCGCCTCGACGCGCTGAGCGCGCTCTACTGGCCGGTGGTCGTGGTTGTCTGCGTGGTCTTCACTGCGACGCTCTACCACGTCTCCGTGCCGGTGCGGACGTCGTGGCGCTACAACCTCCCGGGCGCGATCTTCACGCTGGTTCTGTGGATCGCGGGCTCGGCCGTGCTGCGCTGGTTCCTGACCGCGTCGGCAGGGGAGTCCACGTCGATCTACGGACCTCTGGCGGCGCCGATCGCGGTCATGATCTGGCTCTACATCATCGCGATCGCGGTCCTGATCGGCGCGGCACTGAACGCCGCCTTCGACGAGGTGTGGCCCGAGTCGGGTCCGGCCCGCGCCCGCATCGAGCTCATGCGCCGGCTGCGTCAGCGTGCGCGGCTGCCCCGCCTGCGTCGCGACCCGGCCGAGACTGAGTACGACGCCTCCACGGTCACCGGCCAGGAAATGCCGGTGCCACGCAGGCTGTCGCGTCGTACATTCTCGGGGTGAGTTCACACGGAGCAGCCGCGCGCCCTCTACCGCGCGGAGGTCTCTGGCGAGAGCGCACCGGCCGGGTCGTCGACGTCGACGAGGGGATCCTCGTGGTCAGCTTCCGGTCGGGCACCGCCCCCGAGACCGCTCGAGTGTCCTGGGGCGGTGCACTGCTGGCACGGGTTGCAGCCGACCGAAACAGCGCGCCGAGGCGGGGGGACCGCGTGCTGGTGCGCGGTTGGGCGGACGGCAACCTCACCGCTGAACGAGTCGTCGCGCGACCGCTGCCATGACCTCCGGGTAGGACCGCCCACGTAGATTCGCCCTCGTGCCCGAAACCGAGACCCAGACCAGTCTCGGGGCCGTCCGGTTCCCCGTCGTGGTCCGGTCTCCGTTCTGGGTGCTCGGCCGCCGCGTCCTCATCATGCTCGGCATCCTCGCGGTCACCGGACTCCTGGTGTACCTGCAGCGAGGTGGCTACCGCGACCACGACGACCCGACCGGCGAGGTCGACCTCAGCGACACGATCTACTACACCGTGAACACGCTGACGACGACGGGGCACGGCGACGTCGTCCCGGTCTCGCAGTCGGCCCGGCTGGTCAACGCGCTCGTCGTGACGCCCTTGCGTGTCGCCTTCCTCGTGGTGCTCATCGTGACCACCGCGCAGATGCTGTCCAGCGAGGGCAGAGAGATGTTCCGGGTCGTCCGATGGAGGAGACGCATGGACCAGCACGTCATCGTCGTGGGCTACGGCACCAAGGGCCGCAGCGCGATCGACACCCTCACGAACAACGGCGTCTCCCGCAAGGACATCGTGGTCGTCGAGTCCGAACGCATCTCGATCCAGGAAGCACGTAACGACGGGCTCACGGTCGTCGTCGGCGACGCCACCCGTCGCGACACGCTCCGGCGCGCCGGTGTGGAGCAGGCGAAGCAGGTGCTGATCACGACCGACCGAGACGACGCGACGGTCCTCTCCGTGCTCAACACCCGACACCTGAACTCCGAGGCCTACATCGTCGCGGCCGTTCGCGAGGGCGACAACGTCCCGCTGGTCCGGCAGAGCGGCGCCAACGCCGTCGTGACCTCCTCCGACGCCGTGGGCCGCCTGCTCGGGCTCTCCTCGGTCAGCCCCGAGCTCGGCTCCGTGATCGACGACCTGCTCAGCTACGGCGAGGGGCTCGAGGTGGCCGAGCGTGACCTGCTGCTGAGCGAGGTCGGCAAGCAGCCCCAGCACCTCTCCGACCAGGTGGTGGCGGTGGTCCGCGACGGGCAGGTGCACCGCTACTTCGACCCGGCCGTCTCGCAGCTCGTGCGAGGCGACCGCCTGATCGTCGTACGCCCGGCAGCGGAGCTGCCGTGGGCGCCCCGACCGGGCACCCACGACGAGGCCACCAGTGACGACCAGTAGGGCCAGGCACGACGCGTGGCCAGTGACGACGAATGAGCACGCCCGACCCGTCAGGAGTGAGGACGCCTGACCGGCAGCGCCACCCGATAGGGTTGTTGGTCAAATGACCTGGTCGGGCTATGGATTCGGGACTTTGGTCGGCGGAGAGTGGGACTTAAGAGGTACCCGATGGGAGACGGGTGCCGCTGCTGGGAGGTTCTTCACGATGTGTGCTCACAGCCCGTCTTGCCCCACCGCCACCGACCGGTCCTGCTGGACCGCTCACGTGGTGTCCGACCACTCCGAACAGGGCTGGACCAAGCTCTGCAACGGCGTGATCGTGTTCGACGACGGCTACTACCTGGCCCCTGACGGCCACAGTAAGCCGATCCTGGCCGCTGCCTGAGCCTGGGTGGGCCCTCCCGACACCGCGGCCGGCGGCGCGGGGGGTCTTCCCGCAGGGCAGAGGACCTGGCCGACCACCAGCCCGTCACGCCCCGGAGCGGCTCCGGCCCCCGCTAACGTGCACAGCGTGAGTACGCCGGGCCACCCACCAGGTGCACGAGCACCCAGCGTCGCGGTGATCACGATGGCGCGCGACGAGCAGCTGATGCTGCCGCGATGGGTCGACTACTACGGCGAACAGGTCGGCGTCGACAGCCTGCTCGTCCTCGACGACAACAGCGCTGACGGCTCGACCACCGATCTGCCCTGCACGACGTACCGCTTGCCGCCGGGGCCGTGGAAGAAGGGATGGGGCAAGTCCCGGGAGAGGATCGTCAACGGCTTCGCGCGTGGACTGATCGCCTGCACCGACGTCGTCATCTACTGCGACGTCGACGAGCTGCTGGTCCCGGACCCGGCGAAGTACTCCGGTCTCATGGACTACCTCACGACCCACGCCGGCGACATCGTCGCGCCGCTAGCGCTCGAGGTCCTGCACAACGACCGGCTGGAAGGCCCGCTCGCCCAGGGCCGGCCCTTGCTGGATCAGCGGCGCTTCGTGAAGTGGTCGACGGCGATGTGCAAGCCGCTCGTGAAACGGGTGCCGACGGCCTGGGAGTTCGCGTTCCACGGCATCCGGGAGCCGTTCGCGATCGACCGTGACCTGTGGCTGCTGCACCTGAAGTACGCCGACGTCACGGCGCTCGGGGAGGTCGCCGAGCAGCGACGCCGATGGCACGAGGAGGACGGCCGGGGTCACCCTCAGAGCTTCTGGCCGATGGGCGCCGAGGAGCTCACGAACCGACTGCGGACCTGGACCGAGGCAGCCGACGCCACGGGGTCGGCGCCGGAGTTCGACCCTGCGGAGGTCGAGGTGGAAAGTCTGGTCCGCCAGGAGGAGAAGGGGTACTGGCGAGCCGCAGGCGGCCAGATCTCCGCGCTCGACACCAACCCGCTCAGGGAGATCCCTGCTCGGCTTCGCGGTGTGGTCTGAGCGTCAGCCGTCCAGTGCCCAGAGCTGCCACCGGCCCTGGACGCCGAAGCCCATGATGTAGCGGTCAGTCACACTGGCGTAGCCCTGGTGTGAGTTGGCTCGTTGGGATGGCGTGTCACGCCTCCGGTCCGCCGCAACCGCCGCTGCCGCCACCCTCGGCGTGCTGCTCCCGGGGAGCGCCGTGCAGGCTGCCGACCAGCCCGCAGCGCCGGTCGTCCCGTACTTCGCCCCGCCGTTCCGTCACGACTGCACGGTGCACCACTTCAAGGAGGGTGAGGCGCCGGACCTGAATGCCTACCCTGACGACCCGCTGTGCGTCGAGTACGCCAAGCGCGACATCACCGTCGACAACGGCGGTGCGGTCAGGTTCCTGATGGCCGAGCCGGCGCGCTTCGCGATCGCACTTCCCAAGTGCGCCTACTGGCAGCAGGACCACTGGCGGGTGCAGTTCTCGCGCGGTGACGAGCCTGTCGTCGGATGGGACGGCAGCTACTGGTTCGACAAGGGCGCCGGCTCGGCCGCGGCCAGGTTGCGGCATTTCGCCGTCAACGGGCAGCCGGCGACGTTGCGGCAGGCCGCGAAGGCGGTGCGTCCGTACAGCAAGGATCTCGCGGCGTACTTCAGGCAGTACGGCAGCAACGGCGACGGCGGAGGGTACGCCGGGGCGGTCGCGTGGGACCCGCGCTGCCCCAGCTGATGGTCACGCTCTCCCGGCGTCGGCTTCTGCACGGCATCGCCGCTGCCATCGCGATCGCCCCGCTCTGGGAGGCCGAAGCCCGGGCCGCTGGACTCGACGCCGACGTGGACGCGGTGCGGGCCACCATGGAGGCCTGGACCGACACGATCGTCCCGGGTGAGAAGCGCAGCTCGTCCGACCGCGCGGTCGCCGGCGCGACAACCGGTCCCGGCGCAGTGCAAGCCGGCGCGTGGGAGCTGATGAACGACTCCGACGTCGGGCTCGCGCCCCTGCTGCCCGCGCTGGCCGCCGGTCTCAACGCCCAGGCCGTCTCGTACGCAGCGGGGAAGAGGATCGTTCCCGACCCGACTGTGCCGCCCTTCGTGGCCCTGGAGTTCGCCGACCGGACAGCGGTTGCCGAGGACCTGCTCGGTGGCAGCGGGAGCGAGCAGCTGGTCTGGTACGCGCTCGCCGCGATGGGGATGCTGGCCTTCCACACCGCGGCGCACCTCGACACCGCGACCGCGGTGCGCCAGGCACACCCTGGGCTCGCCTGGATACGTTTCCCGATGCCGGACGAAGACGGGTTCTGGCGCTTCCCGAAGTTCTCGTACGGACGGCGACTGGCCCGCAAGCATCCGCACACCACACCGACGGGCAACCCACGATGAGCGTCGTCGAGACCGCTGACGTCGTGGTCATCGGGACCGGGTTCGGTGGCGCTATCCCGGCCTACAACCTCGCGGCCGGCGGGGCCAAGGTGGTGATGCTCGAGCGCGGTCCGGAGATGGCCAGCAGCGACTTCACCCACAGCCTCGAGCTGGGCACGTACACGCGCATCGTCGACCTCATCAACGGCAACGGCATCCAAGTCGTCGCAGGCAACTGCGTCGGGGGTTCGAGCGTCGCCTACTTCGCCGCGTCGCTTCGCGCCCCGTCGTTCGCGTTCGACCGCCAAGGATCGCTCGGGAAAAGGCTGTGGCCGCGCGCCTTCACCCGTCGTTCGATGGATCCTTGGTACGACCGCGTCGAGGCGACGATCCCCGTCGCGCAGCAGGACTGGCATGACGTCCCCTATCCCGGCGGCCTCTTCGCCGCGGCGTGTCACAACGCCGGGCACACGTGCAACCCCGTTCCGGTCGCGGTCGACCTCGACCGGTGCACGAACTGCAACTGGATGCTGAACGGCTGCCGCTTCGACGCCAAGCGCTCGATGCTGCTCAACTACCTCCCGGCCGCCCGCGCGCACGGTGCGGAGGTGAGGCCGCTCCACGAGGTGCAGTCGATCGCTGCTGCGGCGACGCCGGGCTACCGCTACCGCGTGCAGTACACCGTCGTCGACGCGAACGACTATCGGCAGCCGGCCGGCGGAGGTGCGATCGAGGCGAAGATCGTCATCGTTGCCGCGGGGACTATGGGCACACCGGTGATCCTGCGTCGTTCGGCCCCGGCGCTCGGCGGCATCCCTGATGCGGTCGGCCGCTACTTCTCGCCGAACGGCGACCGGGTGTCGATGGCGCTGATGAACGAGAAGCGGATCGCCAGAGTGCTCGGTCTGCAACGCACGGCCGACGCGGCGTACGACGCGTTCCCCATCGGCAAGCCGATCGGCTCGATGAGCTACGACTACCTCGACGGCCGGCGACCGGAGTTCGAGCGGTTCGGGCTCCAGCAGATCTACTTCCCGACGATCACGAACATCCTTCCCGAGGACGGCACACCCGGGCAGCCGCAGTGGTTCGGCATCGACAAGAAGAAGATGTCGGCACGGTGGCGGTCGTGGCTGAGCGTCCTGGCGCTCACGGAGGACGACAACGAGGGGGAGTGGGGCTACCTGCCGCCCACGGGCAACTTCATCCGTGCTGCTTCCTCCGCAGTGATCAGCTCCCTGACCTACCAGCCCAACAAGCACACGCTTCGTGGCTGGGCAAGCTCCGATGCCGCCTTCAAGCGCATCCTCGAGAAGGACGGCCTGGGAAAGCACCTCGACTGGGTCGGTGGACAGCCGGTGCTCTCCGCGCACCCGCTCGCCTCCTGTCGCATCGGTGACGACCCCTCGACCTCTGCGCTCACCCCCGACCACGAGCTCCGTGGATCGACCGGTCTGTTCGTCACGGACGGGAGCGCGGTGCCGACCTCGCTGACCGTGAACCCGTCGCTCACGATCGCCGCCATGGCCGAGCGTGCCTCGTCCGTGATCGCGCGTCGCGCCGCCGACCTCGGAGTGCAGGTGCACCGCAAGGTCCCCCCGCCGGGCGGATGAGCAGCTACTTGACGCAGGCGACGCCCCTGCACGTCGAGAAGGCGTTGAGCCGGTTCGTCAGGTTCTGGATCTCCGTGGCGCTCGGATCGTTGGCGGTCGACCCGTCGCCGAGCAAGTTGGTGTTCTCGGCGGGGTCGTTGGTCAGGTTGTAGTACTCCCGAGCGATGACCGCTCCGTTCGAGTCGTAGGTCAGGATGAACTTGACGCCGTTCTGTCGCACCATGCGCCACGAGGGGATCCTCGCGTTGGACTGGTCGTTGTAGTACTCGGAGTACATCGACGTTCGCGTCGAGGTCTGGAGCAGGGACTGCCCGTCGAGCGGTGGCGCACCTGCGGGAACCGTGATCCCGGCCGCCTGCATCATCGTGGGCAGCAGGTCGAGATACGACACGATGCGCGTGGTGTTCGTCGTTGCCGAGAAGTGACCTGGCCACCGCACCCACAGCGGCACCCGGAGCGACGGCTCGTAGGGGACGAACTTCTCCCAACGCCCGTGCTCACCCCACATGTAACCGTTGTCGGAGGTGAAGATCACCAGCGTGTTGTCCAGGACCCCCCGGTCCTGCAGCAGCTGCATCGTCGCGCCGAACTCGTCGTCGGCGGTCATGATCGAGCGGATCTGGCTCACGCAGAACTCCTGCGCCTGGGCAGTCGTGAAGTTCATCTCGCGCACGTAGGCCGGCTTGTCGTCACGGTTCGGCTCCGGCACGCCGGAGCACTGGCCCACAGCTGTGTTGGCGTACTTCGTGTCCGGTCTCGCCAGCCGTTTCACGACTCCGTTGGTGGTGAACTTCACCCAGTGCGGCGCCTGCGGTGTCTCGTAGAGCAAGAACGGCTTGGTGCCGGAGAGCGCTTGCGTGATGTAGCTGCGCCCTCGGTTACCGAGATACGTCGTGCTGTAGCCGGATCCCGTCTGTGAGACGCCGTCGACCTTCACCGGGACGTCGAAGTACCCACCCCACATCACCGTCGAGTGGGTGAAGCACGGGGGCAGCTTGCTCTTCGGCCAGGTCGTGAGGAACTTGCCGTCCTCGTAGGTCGCGTAGCCGTTGTTCTGGAAGTAGCAGGCCATCGAGTGCGGTCCGTCGAACTTCGCCCCGTCCGACTGTTTGAGCACGCCGTTGTTGTGCGGGTACCGCCCAGTCATCAGCGATGAACGCGAGGGGCAGCACGAGGGATCGGCGACGAAGGACTGCGTGTAGCGCGTCCCTGACGCCATCCACTGCCTGACTTTCGGCATGTACTGGAGCGGGTCGATCCCTCCGGGGAAGACATCCCGCAGGTCGTCGAGGTTGTAGACGAAGATGTTGGGCGCTCCGGCCGGAGCGGCGTGCGCCGAGGACGTCGTCGGTCCGGGCGAGGACCCCAGTATCACCAGCGCCGCGGCGATCGCCGCCACCAGACCGCTTGTCCTGACCCACCTGCGCCCGAGCGTCATCCCCGGCCTCCGCTCCCCGACCAACCATTTCGCACTGTGCTCCCCGCCGAAACGAGCGTCAACCGGCCGCCGCCGGTGGCACAGACGGGTCGATCGGAGGTCCATCAGATCCGGACTGGACCCGACGACCGAAATATGAGACCTTGTCCCCGGCAGCCAGTCAGCTTGCATGGGGTCAAGCGCATCGAGGACTGGCCTTGACCGGGGGGTTTCGCCAAATGCCGTCGCACGTACTCACGCGCAAATTTGCACCCATCACCGTCGTAGCGATGTCGCTGCTCGGCCTGTCCGGGATCCCGGCGCAGGCGGTCAATGCCGACCATGGCGACCAAATCGTGTCGGCGAATCCGGCCGACTTCACGCCGCACGTCATGAACGGCGCGGTGCTCGCGATCACCCAGGTCGGCAACAAGATCATCGCCGCGGGGACGTTCACCACGGTGCGCCAGACCCTCAATGGTCCGAACATCACCCGCAACCGCATCTTCGCCTTCGACGCGAACACAGGCCAGATCGACCCGAGCTTCAACCCGAACCTCGGGGGCGCGGCGAACTCGCTGGACACGGACGGCACGTCCATCTACGTGGCCGGTTCCTTCGGCTCGGTCGGGGGCAACTCGGCGATCAAGCGGGTCGTGAAGCTGACCGCCGGCGGCGCCGTCGTCGCCGGCTTCAGGGCGGTGCCGAACAAGACCGTCAACGAGGTCGTCGTGCGCGGGTCGCGCGCCTACATCGGTGGCGCCTTCACCAGCATCAGTTCGGGGAACGTCACCACGTCCCGCTCCCGACTGGCGGCGCTGGACACCACCAGTGGAGCCGTTCTGGCCGGTGTCAACGTCCCGTTCTCGGGCGTGTACGACCCGAATCTCGGCGGTGGGACGAACATCAAGCGTTTCGACGTGAGCCCTGACGGCTCGCGACTCGCCGCGGTGGGGAACTTCTCAACCGTCGGGGGCCAGCCGCGCTCGCAGCTCGCCGTTCTGGACACCGGCGGTGCGACGGCCACGGTGGCTCCGTGGTCGACGAATCGCTACGACGCGGACCACAACGACTGCGCGGATGTCTTCGACACGTTCACACGCGACATCGACTTCTCGCCCGACGGGTCGTACTTCGTGGTCTCCGCCACGGGCGCTTTCGCCGGGGGAGCCAACAGCGGGACGATGTGCGACACCGTGAGCCGGTGGGAGACCGACAGCACCGGCAATGACCCGACCTGGTCCGACTACACCGGCGGCGACACGACGTACGGCGTCGCGGTCACCGGCTCCGTGGTCTACGTCGGCGGTCACATGCGCTGGGAGAACAATCCCTTCCAGGGAGACGAGGCGGGACCGGGGGCCGTCCCGCGCACGGGCATCGCGGCCCTCGACCCGGTGAACGGTTTGCCGCTCTCGTGGAATCCCACTCGCACCCGCGGTGTAGGCGCCCAGGCCCTCTTCGCCACCTCTCAGGGGCTCTGGGTGGGCAGTGACACGACGAAGATCGGCAAGGAGACCCACAACCGGATCGCGTTGATGCCGCTCGCAGGTGGCAAGACGATCCAGCCCGTCGCCGCGGCCAGCCTTCCGAACGACCTGTTCCTCGCGCAGCGAACGAGCTGCAGCTCCACTGGTGTTCTCTACCGGGTGAACACGGGCGGCCCCCCTCTGGACGAGACCAACGGCAGCCCCGACTGGGAGGCGGACGACGCCTACCGCAACACCGGCAACGACTCCGACTGGGGCGGTCCGGCAGCCGTCGACAACACGGTGCCCGCCTGCACCACTCCGGACATCTTCGGCACCGAGCGCTGGGACGACACCAACGATCCCGAGCTCCACTTCGGCTTCCCGGTGGACTCAGGCAAGTCGGTCAAGGTCCGCCTGTACTTCGCGGACCGCTACAGCGGCACCTCGTCGCCCGGGGACCGGGTCTTCGACGTGTCGATCGAGGGCCAGGTCAAGCTGAACGACTTCGACATCAACGCCGCAGCCGGTCACGACCGCGGCACGATGCGCGAGTTCACGGTCACCAGCGACGGCACGATCGACATCGACTTCGCGCACGAGACCGAGAACCCGTTGATCAACGGCATCGAGATCATCGACGCCGCGACCAACGGCCCGACCGCCACGCCCGGGGTGCTGCTGCGTCGCCACGTTGACTCCAACGGTGCGCCGACTGCGCCGGCCTCGACAGCCAACTCGGCGTTCGACTGGTCTCTGGTGCGAGGCGCGTTCTACCAGGACGGCACCGTGTACTACGGGATGAACGACGGAAGCCTCTATTCGCGGACCTTCAACAAGTCCACGGGTGCGGTCGGTGCTCGTCAAACAGTGAACCTGTACGACGACCCGGACAGCGGTGAGCGGATCCCGTTCGCCATCGGCAGCCTCACCGGCATGTTCTACGACCCGGCCACACACCGGCTCTACTACACCGTCAGCAACGACTCCAACCTCTACTACCGGTACTTCACGCCGGAGAGCAAGGTGGTCGGCGCCCAGACCTTCGTCGCCTCCAGCTCGGTCGACATGAGCGATGTCGCGGGCATGACGCTCGCGAGCGGCAAGGTGCTTTACGGCTCGAGCGCCGACGGCGCGCTGCGGTCGGTGAGCTTCTCCGGCGGCGAGGTGACGGGTTCGCCCACGGTGGTCAACTCGGACGGCACCTGGAACTACGGTGCCATGTTCGTGCCGAACGACTGAGAATCTCCGCTTCAGCAGCGCGGCTCTCCGCCCCGCCACCGGCGCCCATTCGCGCGCTCGGGGGTGGGGCGCAGCCGCGCCTGAGACTGTTTCATCGACGGAGCGCGCCGGGCGGGCGGGTCGCGGCTCCGGACTGGTCCACCAGAAATTCCGCAGGTGACACGCCGAGGACGAGCGTCCCGTTTGCCATGCTACGGCCGTTTTTAGAGGAATGACCCGGTTGCACTGCTGCTAGGTTCGGGGGCCGTCTGCACCCCCCACTCTAGGAACTCCTGTATGCATTGGTACCGCTTTGCCCTGCGCCAAAACAATCTCCTCAGGCGTCCCTGGCCTGTTGTCGTGGCTGTGGTGGCCCTGCTGGCAGCATCCAGCGGCAACGAGGTGACCGCAGCCTCCCCGCCCACCCGCGTCGGCACCACCGTGTACAAGAACGCGGGGGAAACGAGCCATGAAGCATTCCTGCGGATCCAGAAGACCTACGGCGGCCGGATGGGGGTGATCCGGATCTTCTATCCCGGGCTGCCCGCCTCGTGGACGAAGATCCGGAACGACTACGGGGACACGCCGATCGTGGTGTCCTTCGCGCCCAGTCCTTCGTCGGTTCTCTCCGGGCGGTACGACGCGGCGCTACGAGCGTGGTTCGCGTCCGCGCCGAAGAACCACGACATCTGGTGGAGCTACTGGCACGAGCCGGAGAACGACTCACCGAGACAGTTCTCCTACTCCGCCTATCGGCAGGCCTGGCAGCGGATCAGTGGTATCGCTGACCGTGCCGGAGTCGGTTCCAACATGCATGCGACCTTGATCCTGATGTGTTGGACCCTGGCAAAGAACTCCCATCGCAACTGGCGCGACTACTACGCCGGTGATGGCGCCATCGATGTTCTCGGGTTCGACTGCTACAACGGCGGCCACCGTAATGGGAAATACCGACCTGTCCAGGACATCCTCGGACCTCCCGCCGCTCTGTCGCGACAGCTGGGCAAGCCCTGGGGAGTCGGCGAAGTGGGAAGCGTTCGCGTCGCCGGCGACAACGGGTCTGGCCGGGCTGCCTGGCTTCGCTCGTACGCCCACTATGCACGGGCGAACGGAGCTCGGTTCGTCGCGTACTTCGACAGCAAGAGGAAGTCCGACTACAGGCTCACGGATAGCTACTCGCGATCCGCATGGCGGGACGAAGTCAGCGCCGAGTTCAAGTGAACTGACTCAACCCCTCAGCATCTCGTCACTGCGACGTAGCGTCAGGTTCACCTGCTCGTCAGGTCACGGCCCTAGCGTCTGGCCATGATCGACCAGGCAACGACCCCGCCACCCTGTCCGCTGTGCGGTCAGCTCATGACGGTCCGGCGCCCGGCGGTCGATGGGGCCCACCTTTCGATGGAGTTCGTGTGCCTCGACATCGACTGCCTTGAGTTCGGCGTCTACTACCAGCTCACCGACGCCCCCGCCTAGGCCCGGCCCGGCGGGTTCAGAGCGCGGCTATGAGCACGACAACGCCCGTAGCCGCGATGCCGACGCTGAGGAGGAGTCCCAGCAGCGCCATCGTTCTCGGCGAGGATTCCTCATCTCGCAGAGCTCGCTCGCCGGCGCCCCAGCGCCACCAGGCAGTACCAGCGACCAGGATTCCCAGGACAACGAGGAACGCGGCGAGGGAGCGGCGGACCGGCTCGGACCACGAGAGCCGGAGCGCCTCGAGCGCCACACCGGAGGCAAGCAGGGCGAGCGCGGTCCGGATCCAGGCCAGGAATGTCCGCTCGTTGGCCATCGTGAAACGCGGATCGGGATCGCGGCCCTCTCCGTAGACCCACTTCGGCCAGCGCTGCGGTTCGGCCACGTTGCCGACGCTACTCGCGCGGTTTCTGATCCGGGTGGAAGCAGCGGAGCGAGCATCTCGAAGCCACCATCGGTTGCGGAAAGCACCTCAGCTGGCAGCGAAACCGTCGGTGGTCGGTCCTACGTTGAGGGCATGGTCGAACAGCCGCCGACGACGGAGGAGCTGGACTCCGTCGTGCGTCTGTTGGGCCGGGTGGACGGGTGCAGGATCGATGACTCCGATCGGGTCGATCAGATACGCGTGCTCGAGCAGATCAAGTCGGCTGCGGCGGGTGCGCAAGCGAAGGTGACGGCCGCGTTCCGGGTCTCGCAGGAGGCTGCGCAGCGGGAGGCGGGCGCTGCGGTGTCGGAGGTCGGCAAGGGGATCGCGTCGCAGGTGGGGCTGGCGAAGCGTGAGTCGCCGGCGCGGGCTCGCCGGTACGTCGATTGGGCGGGTGTGCTGACCGGGGAGCTGCCGGAGACGCTGGCCGCCTTGACGTCGGGGCGGATCTCGGAGTGGCGGGCGATGATCGTGGCCCGCGAGACCGCGTGGCTGAGCCGTGCGGACCGGCGGGCGGTGGATGCGGCGCTGGCGCCACGCATCGAGTCACTGGGCGATCGCGGGGTCGAGGCGGAGGCGAAGAAGCTGGCCTACCGGCTGGATCCGCACGGCTATCTGGCTCGCATCGTCCAGGCCGAGGCCGACCGGCGGGTCACGCTGCGGCCGGCTCCGGACACCATGTCTCAGCTGGGTGCGTTGCTGCCGGTCGCCCAGGGCGTCTCGGTGTTCAAGGTGCTCAACAGCGAGGCCGACGCCAGACGCGCGCAGGGCGATGAGCGCACGCGCGGTCAGATCATGGCCGACACCTTGGTCGCGCGAGTGACCGGCCAGCCGGCGGCCGAGGCGGTGCCGGTGGCGGTCAACCTGGTGATGACCGACCAGACCCTGTTCAACCGCACCGACAGTGCCGCCAGCGGCAGCGGCGCCGGTCCGGATGAGCCAGGGATCATCGAGGGCTGCGGTCCTATTCCTGCCGACCTGGCTCGTCGGCTGGTGCTCGACGCGGCGCAGGGCGCGGAGGCCTGGGTTCGTCGCCTCTACACCGCGCCCGAGACCGGTCAGCTGGTCGCGATGGACTCCCGGTCCCGCGCTTTCCCTGACGGGCTCGCCCAGTTCCTGGTGGTCCGTGACCAGACCTGCCGAACGCCGTGGTGCGACGCCCCGATCCGCCACAGGGACCATCCCGTGCCGGTCGAGGCCGGCGGTCCGACATCGGAGGCCAACGGCCAGGGACTCTGCGAAGCCTGCAACTACGCCAAGGAAGCACCCGGCTGGTCAGCGCAGCCCCGGGGCACCGGCGCCGGTGAGGGAGTCGAGATCACCACCCCCACCGGCCACAAGTACCTCAGCCATCCGCCAGATCCACCGGGCGCTCCACCGTCGCACCCGCCTGACACACCACCGCCCGACAACGTCAGTCCGCTCGAGCAGTACTTCCGAGAGATCATCGACGCGGCCTGAGCCACAACGGGCGGTGCCCCGCGGCCGAACGGGGGATCGGCGCGGGGCACCCCGGAAGGTCGATCAAGAGCCGTCGAACCGTGGGGTCTGCGGTGCGCTCAGTCCGACGGTCGGTTTTCTCCCTCCCGACAGGAGGGTTCCCTCTGCGTGGCTGATCGAATCGGCGCCTGCGACCATCGGATCATGGACGTCCGAGCTGCCGCCGTGGGAAGCGTGGCGTTCTTCTTCCTCGCGCCGGCCGTGGTCGGGGGAGTGATCCCGGCGTGGATCGGCAACGAGACGCAGACCTCGACGGCGTGGCCGCTGCGATCACTCGGCGCGGTCGTAGCCCTCGGCGGTTTGGCGCTCCTCGTGGTCTGCTTCGCCGACTTCGTCAGGGCCCGCGGCACGCCAGCGCCGGTCGCACCGACAGAGCGGCTCGTCGTGAACGGGCCGTTCCGCTACGTCCGCAACCCGATGTACGTCGCAGTCGTGGCGGTCATCCTGGGGCAGTCACTGTGGTGGGGAAGCGTCTGGGTGCTCGGTTACGCGCTGTTGATGTGGGTCGTATTCGCCGGTTTCGTGCGTGTCTACGAGGAGCCGACCCTCCGGGCGCAGTTCGGCTCCGACTACGAGATTTACCGGGTGGAAGTCCGGGCGTGGGTCCCACGCCTCAGCCCCTACGCCGCCGCGAAGCCTCGCTGACCGCCAGCCGCGAGCTCCGGACGGGGTCAAGGCCGCATGCTGGTGGGCGATACTGGGTTTGAACCAGTGACCTCTTCCGTGTCAAGGAAGCGCGCTACCACTGCGCCAATCGCCCGTGGACGGTCGAGGACCGCCCGGTGTTTCGAGGTGGAGACGGGATTTGAACCCGTGTAGACGGATTTGCAGTCCGTTGCCTCGCCTCTCGGCCACTCCACCGTGGAGGGTGAGCCTGCGACCCTTCTCCGAGCGGACGACGAGGCTCGAACTCGCGACCTCAACCTTGGCAAGGTTGCGCTCTACCAACTGAGCTACGTCCGCCAGCGACGCCGAGCCGGGCTCGGAACGCGCGACAGAACTGTAGCCGACCCCCGATCCGGCGCCCAATCACGGCCCGCCGCGCCCGGGAGGAGTCGCGGACCCGGCGTACGACGTGCAGCAGCCCGGCTCGTCCTGCGGGGCAGGGAGCCGGGCTGGAGCGTTAAGGCTCAGGCTGCTTCTGCGGCGAAGATCGCTGCGATGGCGGCGTCGAGGTCGAGGTAGTCGGACTCGCTGCCCGGCGCGACCGCGGTAGTCACCCGCTCGACGAAGCTCGTGACCGCTGCGATGGGCGCCTGCACCAGGGCCTCGCCGTCGGGGGAGCACAGCTCGATGATCACGACGGGGTTCGCCTCGTCGTCCAGGCACGGCCACACGTGCACGTCGCCGTCGCCGGTGGGCTCGTACAGACCGCCGATGAGCAGGTCGCGGCCGAAGGTCCAGCGGACCTGGCCGGCCACGGTGCTGAACGTCGCCGAGACCGCGAAGGGGTCGGCCGGGTCGTAGGCGAGCTCGGTGTCCAGCGGCGTTGCGCCGCCAGTCGCGTCGATGAGCTCGAGGGTGACCGCTTGCGTCACGGTCGAGGCGACCGGCCGCGCCTCCTGCGGGGTGTTGATCTTGAAGTCCATCGTGGTTGCCTCTCCCTTGGCACTGACGTCATGGAGACGGCCTCCCAGTGTCTTCATGACGCGGATTCACGAAAATGTTCGGGACTTCTTTCCCGGGTCGTTCATCCGGGATCCAGGGTGCATCCCCTGGGGGGCCTTGTCGAGGAAAACGACCAAAGTCCCGAACGAATGATGTGATCGGGCTAGTCCAAGTCGGTCAGCGAGGCGGCGAACGGTCAGAGACAAGTGCAGAGCAAGGATAGCGAACAGTCCTGAAACGGACAAATAGGACAGCGAGACCTAGGACCCGGCCGACGGGACCGTACGAGGCGCTGCGATAACCTGTCCGCCGATCTCGGGGCGATTGGCGCAGTGGTAGCGCGCTTCGTTCACACCGAAGAGGTCACTGGTTCGAACCCAGTATCGCCCACGTCGGACCCGCCGGCAGACGCTGTTCCGTCGGCGGGTTCTGTGCGCCGGAAACTCACACGCTTCGGCGGTCGCCCGGTCGTTACGATCGTCGGGCCCGCTCAGCAGCGGGCATTCCCGCCCCCAGCAAAGCAACAGGAGAATCTGAGGTGCCCGACATCAAGGTGGCTGTCGCCGGCGAGCGAGCCGAGCGGGCGGTCGCGGACGGCACCAAGGCCTGGGAGCTGTTCTCCGAGACCCCGTCGGTCATCGCCGCTCGCGTGGGTGGTGAGCTGAAGGACCTCGCCTACCAGCTCGCGGACGGCGACGCGGTCGAGGGTGTCGCCATCGACGAGCCGGACGGTCGCGCGATCCTGCGGCACTCGACGGCGCACGTGCTGGCGCAAGCGGTGCAGGAGCTCTTCCCCGAGGCGAAGCTGGGCATCGGTCCGCCGATCGAGAACGGCTTCTACTACGACTTCGACGTCCCGGAGCCGTTCAAGCCCGAGGACCTCGAGGCGATCGAGACGCGGATGCGCAAGATCGTCAAGGAGAACCAGCGTTTCTCGCGCCGGCCTGTGAGAGACGACGAGGCTCGCGACGAGCTCAAGGACGAGCCGTACAAGCTCGAGCTGATCGGGCTGAAGGGTGGGGCCGGCGAGGCCGCGGAAGGCGCGGACGTCGAGGTCGGTGGCGGTGAGCTGACGATCTACGACAACCTGCGCCGCAACGGTGAGCTGGCGTGGAAGGACCTGTGCCGGGGTCCGCACCTGCCGACGACGAAGCGCATCCCGGCGTTCAAGCTCATGCGGAGCGCTGCGGCGTACTGGCGTGGCAGCGAGCAGAACCCGCAGCTGCAGCGCATCTACGGCACCGCATGGGAGAGCAAGGAGGCGCTCGAGGAGCACCTTCACCACCTCGAGGAGGCGCAGCGCCGCGACCACCGCCGCCTCGGCACCGAGCTGGACCTCTACTCCTTCCCCGACGAGATCGGCTCGGGGCTCGTCGTCTTCCATCCGAAGGGCGGCGTCATCAAGCGCGTGATGGAGGACTACGTCCGCCAGCGTCACATCGAGGAGGGCTTCCAGTACGTCGGGACGCCGCACATCGCGAAGGCGGGGCTGTTCGTGACCTCCGGTCATCTGCCGTACTACGCCGACACGATGTATCCGCCGATGGATCTGGAGGGCAGTCCCTACTACCTCAAGGCCATGAACTGTCCGATGCACAACCTGATCTACCGCTCACGCGGGCGCTCCTATCGGGAGCTGCCGCTGCGGTTCTTCGAGTTCGGCAGCGTCTACCGCTACGAGAAGTCCGGGGTCGTGCACGGCCTGACCCGGGTGCGCGGAATGACGCAGGACGACTCGCACTCCTACGTCTCCCACGAGCAGGCACCGGCGGAGGTCAAGCACCTGCTGACCTTCGTGCTCAGCCTGCTCAAGGACTTCGGGCTCGACGACTTCTACCTGGAGCTCTCGACCCGCGACGACGACTCCGACAAGTTCGTCGGCTCACCGGAGCAGTGGGAGACCGCGACCGCGATCCTGCAGCAGGTCGCCGACGAGAGCGGGCTCGAGCTCGTTCCCGACCCGGGGGGTGCTGCGTTCTACGGACCGAAGATCTCGGTGCAGACCCGCGACGCGATCGGTCGCACGTGGCAGATGTCGACGATCCAGTACGACTTCAACCAGCCTGCGGGCTTCGACCTCGAGTACGTCGCGGCCGACGGCTCACGCCAGCAACCGGTGATGATCCACTCCGCCAAGTTCGGGTCCATCGAGCGCTTCCTCGGCGTGCTCGTCGAGCACTACGCCGGCGCGTTCCCGCCATGGCTGGCGCCGGTGCAGGCGGTGCTGATCCCGGTCGCGGAACGGCACGACGCCTATCTCACGGACGTCGCGGACCAGATGCGCCACCACGACCTGCGTGTGGAGGTGGACGTCTCCGACGACCGCATGCAGAAGAAGATCCGCAACGCGCAGCTGCAGAAGGTTCCGTTCATGGTGATCGCCGGCGATGCCGACATCGAGGCGGGGGCGGTGTCCTTCCGCTACCGAGACGGACACCAGGACAACGGCGTACCCGTCGACGAGGCGATCGCACGCATCGCGGAGGCCGTCGAAGGTCGGGCCCAGGTCTAGTGGAGAGCCACCACCAGGACGGGGTCGGCGTTCCCGACGAGCTCGAGCGGTTATGGACACCTCACCGGATGGCCTACATCGCGGGCGAGAACAAACCTGTCGACGAGAGCTCCGGCGAGTGCCCCTTCTGCCGCATCCCCACGCTGCGGGACGAGGAAGGGCTGGTCGTGCGTCGCGGCGAGCTCGCGTACGCCGTGCTGAACCTCTACCCCTATGCCCCGGGTCACCTGATGCTGTGTCCCTACCGGCACGTTGCGGACTACGCAGACCTGACCGAGCAGGAGACCCTCGAGGTCGCCCGGCTCACCCAGCAGGGGATGCGGGTTCTGCGGTCGGTCAGCTCGCCGCACGGTTTCAACATCGGCATGAACCAAGGAGCAGTGGCCGGCGCGGGCATCGCGGCGCACCTGCACCAGCACATCGTGCCGCGGTGGGCAGGCGACCAGAACTTCATGCCGATCATCGGGCGGACGAAGACGCTGCCGCAGCTGATGAGCGAGACGCGGCAACTGCTCGCCGAGGCATGGGCGCGGGCCGCCGAGCCCTCTGTTGGCTAGCCTGACCCCGCCATGCTCGAACGCTTCCGCGCCTTCTGGACGATGCTGCTGAACCCGGCAGTCGACCTGCTGCTGCGGTGGAAGGTCAGCCCGAACGCCGTCACGCTCGTGGGCACGCTCGGCGTCGTCGCGGGCGCGGTCATCTTCTTCCCGCGGGGCCAGCTGCTCGTCGGCGTGCTGGTGATCACCGCCTTCGTCTTCTCCGACATCGTCGATGGTGCCATGGCGCGGAAGTCCGGGCAGACCAGCCCGTTCGGAGCCTTCCTCGACTCGACGCTCGACCGGATCGGAGACGCAGCCATCTTCGGTGGCCTGGCCATGTACTACGTCGGGCCCGGCGACAACGACTGGCTCGCGGCGCTGGCGATCTACTGCCTGACGATGGGTTCGGTGACGTCGTACGCGCGGGCCCGCGCCGAGAGCCTCGGGATGCAGGCCAAGGTTGGCATCGCCGAGCGCTCCGACCGCCTTGTGTCGATCCTCGTCGTCACCGGTGTCGCCGACCTGATCAACCAGCTCGGGGCCGGCGAGAAGGTCCTGTGGGTGATCCCGTTCACGCTCGCGGTGCTGGCGCTCGCGAGCACGGTGACGGTTGTGCAGCGGATCCTCTTCGTCCGCCAGCAGGCCCTCGATCTCGCGGGCGAGCAGACTCGCCCTGCGACCGGTCCGACATCACCGGCCAGCTGACGCTGTCGATGAAAGGTCACCTCCGTGGCCGGCTCGAGCGAGCCGCGTCCGCGTCATCCGAACAGGTCGTGGCCACCGGCTTCGTCGCCGCCTGGCGCCTCGTGCGGCTGCTCCCCGAGCGGCGGGCTCGGGCCGGCTTCGATGCGGTGGCGCACCGTGTCTATGGACGCAACGGGCACGGTGTTCAGCAGCTGCGCGCGAACCTGCTTTCCGTCCGCCCGGAGCTCGACGCGGTTGCGCTCGAAGAGCTCACGGCGCGGGGAGTGCGGTCGTACTTCCGCTACTGGTGCGAGTCCTTCCGGCTGCCCTCGTGGCCCACCGAGGACATGGTCGCCCGGGTGCGGACCGTGCACGAGGAGCGGCTGCGCGAGCCGTATGCCGAGGGCCGCGGCGTGATCGCCGCTCTGCCGCACCAGGCCAACTGGGACTGGGCCGGCGCGTGGGCCGGCGCCACCGGTATGCCGGTGGTGACCGTGGCCGAACGGCTGAAGCCGGAGCGGCTCTTCGAGCAGTTCGTCGCCTACCGCGTCTCCCTCGGCATGGAGATCCTGCCGCTGACCGGGGGGCAGCCACCGTTGGGCGTCCTCGCCGACAGGCTGCGGAACGGCGCGTTCGTCTGCCTGCTCGCCGACCGCGACCTGAGCCGCAACGGCGTGCCCGTCGAGCTGTGCGGCCGGGCGACCTCGATGCCGCCTGGTCCGGCCCTGCTCGCCCGGGAGACCGGCGCCGCGCTGCTTCCCCTGTCCTTGGCTTACCGGGACGACTGCCTGGAGATCCTCTTCCACGAGGAGGTGACCGTTGGGTCGGGCCCCGATGACGTGCGCACCGGAACCCAGCGCATCGCCGACGCGTTCACCGAGGGGATCCACCGTGACCCGCAGGACTGGCACATGATGCAGCGCGTGTTCGCCGACGACGGCCACGACACCGGGGGAGTCGCGTGATGCGCGTCGGACTCGTGTGCCCCTACTCGCTCGACGTCCACGGCGGGGTGCAGAACCACGTGCTCGGTCTCGCCGACGCGTTGCGGCGGAGCGGTCACGAGGTGTTCGTCCTCGCGCCCGGTGAGGGCAGCCGCCCGCTCCCGGCGTACGTCACGACGACGGGCCGCGCACTGCCCGTGCCCTACAACGGGTCGGTTGCGCGGGTCTCGTTCGGTCCGCTGGTCGCCGCGCGAGTACGCCGCTGGGTGGCCGACGGTGACTTCGACGTGGTGCACGTCCACGAGCCCGCCTCGCCGAGTGTCTCGATGCTCGCGCTCCGGGCAGCACGCTCGCCGCTTGTCGCGACCTACCACACCGCGCAGGCGCGCTCCTGGACCCTGGAGACCTCGGCGGCGACCGTGCTGCGCAGCTCCCTCGCTCGGATCGACGCACACGTCGCGGTCTCGCTCGAGGCCCGCCGGACGATGGGCCGATACGTGGCGGCGACGCCGCGCGTCATCCCCAACGGGCTGGACGTCGATCTGTACTCGCGCGCCGTCGCATCGCCCTCGGCGGACCCGACGCTGGTCTTCCTCGGCAGGGTCGACGAGGCGCGGAAAGGCCTGGCCGTGCTGCTCGATGCCTTTCCGATGATCGTGCGGCACGCACCCGCTGCTCGCTTGCTCGTGGTGGGCTCCGGGAAGCGACCGTCGCTGCGGGGCCTCGGCCGGGCCGCGGCCTCGCGGGTCGAGGTGCTCGGTCCGCTGGGAGGGTCCGCGAAGGCACGTGTCCTCGGGCGGGCGGACATCCTCGTCGCGCCGAACACGCACGGCGAGAGCTTCGGCCTCGTGCTCCTGGAGGCGATGGCCGCGGGCACTGCTGTCGTCGCCAGCGACCTGCCTGCCTTCCGTCGGGTGCTGGGCGACGGACGGCAGGGTGTCCTGTTCCGCGCGGGCGACCCGTGTGACCTCGCTCACCGGGTCTTGCCGCTTCTTCAGGACAGTGCCCGGCGGCACGCGCTGGTGGCCGAGGCGACGCGCGTCGTCGCCCGCTACGACTGGAGCCGGGTGGCACCGCGGGTCGAGAAGGTCTACGCGGACGTAGCCGACGGAGTCGTCGGTCAAAGGGCCGGCTGACGTGGGAAAAGCACTGTCCCTGGGTCGTAGGCTGGGCGCGTGAGCAGCCTGGAAGAGACCCTGGACAAACCAGAGCAGACCCAACCGCACACCGGCACGGACGGCGTGAAGCGCGGCATGGCCGAGATGCTCAAGGGCGGCGTGATCATGGACGTCGTCACGCCTGAGCAGGCCAAGATCGCCGAGGACGCCGGCGCCGTGGCCGTGATGGCGCTCGAACGGGTGCCCGCTGACATCCGCGCCCAGGGCGGCGTCTCGCGGATGAGCGACCCGGACATGATCGACGGAATCATCGCGACGGTCTCCATCCCGGTGATGGCGAAGGCCCGCATCGGACACTTCGCCGAGGCACAGGTCCTGCAGAGCCTCGGGGTCGACTACGTCGACGAGTCCGAGGTGCTCACTCCGGCCGACTACGCGAACCACATCGACAAGTGGGCCTTCACCGTGCCGTTCGTCTGCGGTGCCACCAACCTCGGAGAGGCCTTGCGCCGGATCACCGAGGGCGCGGCGATGATCCGCTCGAAGGGCGAGGCCGGCACCGGCGACGTGTCCAACGCGGTCACCCACATGCGCACCATCCGTGCGGAGATCCGGCGGCTGCAGGGCATGGAGCCCGACGAGCTCTACGTCGCAGCGAAGGAGCTGCAGGCGCCCTACCCGCTGGTCAAGGAGGTCGCCGAGGCCGGGAAGCTGCCGGTCGTCCTCTTCACCGCCGGAGGGATCGCGACGCCCGCCGACGCCGCCATGATGATGCAGCTCGGGGCCGAGGGCGTCTTCGTCGGCTCGGGGATCTTCAAGTCCGGCAACCCCGCCGAGCGCGCGGAGGCCATCGTCAAGGCGACGACCTTCTACGACGACCCCGACGTGGTCGCGAAGGTCTCGCGCGGACTGGGCGAGGCGATGGTCGGCATCAACGTGGAGGACGTGCCGCAGCCGCACCGGCTGGCCGAGCGCGGCTGGTAGGTGGCCTCTCCTCTCATCGGCGTGCTCGCCCTCCAAGGCGACGTCCGGGAGCACGTCGCGATGCTGCGTGGCCTGGGCGCCTCGGCGAGGCCGGTGCGCCGGCCGACCGAGCTCGCCGACCTCGACGGGTTGGTGGTGCCCGGTGGCGAGTCGACGACGATGGCCAAGCTGGCGCGCATCTTCGACCTGACCGACCCGCTCCGGCAGGGGGTCAAGGACGGCCTGCCGGTGTTCGGCACCTGCGCGGGGATGATCCTGCTCGCCGATCGGCTCGCGCATGCGGTCCCCGACCAGGAGACCGTCGGCGGCCTCGACGTGCTGGTCCGGCGCAACGCCTTCGGTCGCCAGGTCGACTCCTTCGAGGCCGACCTCGACGTGTCGGATCTCGACTCACCGTTCCATGCGGTGTTCATCCGGGCTCCATGGGTGGAGGAGCTGGGACCGGAGGTCGAGGTCGTCGCCACGGTGGCCGACGGTCCGGCCGCCGGTAGGATCGTCGCGGTCCGGCAGGGCACCCTGCTGGCCACGTCGTTCCACCCCGAGGTGACCGGCGACCCGCGGATCCACGAGATGTTCGTCGAGATGGTCCGCGCCACCTGACAACGGAGGAAGAGCAGCATGTCCGGTCACTCCAAGTGGGCGACCACCAAGCACAAGAAGGCCGTGATCGACGCACGCCGGGGGAAGCTCTTCGCCAAGCTGATCAAGAACATCGAGGTGGCCGCCCGGGTGGGCGGCGGGGACCCTGCAGGCAACCCGACGCTGTACGACGCCATCCAGAAGGCCAAGAAGTCCTCGGTCCCCAACGACAACATCGACCGTGCGGTCAAGCGGGGATCAGGCGCCGAGGCCGGTGGCGCCGACTACCAGACGATCACCTACGAGGGCTACGGCCCCGGTGGGGTGGCCCTGCTGATCGAGTGCCTCACCGACAACAGGAACCGGGCCGCGATGGAGGTGCGCACCGCCACCACCCGCAACGGCGGCTCGCTGGCCGATCCCGGCTCGGTGTCCTATCTCTTCAACCGCAAGGGCGTCCTCGTGCTGCCGAAGACGCAGGACGGGCGTGACATCAGCGAGGACGACGTCCTCGAGGCGACGCTCGAGGCCGGGGCGGAGGACGTCGAGGACCTCGGGGAAGCGTTCGAGGTCGTCACCGAGGCCACCGACCTGGTCGGCGTACGAACCGCCGTGCAGCAGGCGGGACTCGACTACGACTCCGCCGAGGTGCAGTTCGTGCCGTCGATGGAGGTCACCGTCGACGCCGACGGTGCGGCGAAGGTGATGCGGCTCGTGGAGGCGCTGGAGGACCTCGACGACGTCCAGAACGTCTACGGCAACTTCGACATCCCCGACGAGGTCCTCGAGGCCTTGTAGTCCTCGGCGTGCCGCACGCGTCTTGAGGGCGGCCACGGTTACGTTGTCATGCGAACACCTGTTCGGACGAGAGGCGACGGCAGATGCGTGTGCTGGGCATCGATCCGGGCCTCACCCGGTGCGGTCTCGGTGTGGTGGAGGGCTCGGTCGGCCGTCCGCTGCGCATGGTCGACGTCGGCGTGCTTCGGACAGGACCTGAGCTCCCTCCGGCCGAGCGGCTCAGGCTGATCGACGAGGGCATCGAGCTCTGGCTGGACCGGCACACCCCTGATCTGATGGCGGTGGAGCGGGTCTTCAGCCAGCACAACGTGCGCACGGTCATGGGGACCGCCCAGGTGAGCGGCCTCGCCCTGGTCGCTGCCTCTCGGCGCGGCATCCCCGTGGCTGTGCACACGCCCAGCGAGGTGAAGGCGGCGGTCACCGGCAGCGGCCGGGCCGGCAAGGAGCAGGTCGGGTCGATGGTGACCCGGCTGCTGCGGCTCGGCTCAGCTCCCCAGCCCGCCGACGCGGCGGACGCCCTGGCTCTCGCGATCTGTCACATCTGGCGCGGCGGAGCGCAGCAGCGCCTGGCCGCCGCAGTCGGAAGGGGAGCCCGGTGATCGCATTTGTCCGCGGGACCGTCGCCCAGGTCGGGCTCACGTCGGCCGTGCTCGACGTGGGCGGGGTCGGCCTGGAGCTGAACTGCACGCCCGCGACCCTCGCCAAGCTCCGCGAGGGGACGACGACCACTCTGCCGACCAGCCTGGTCGTGCGGGAGGAGAGCCTCACGGTCTTCGGCTTCCTCGACGAGGACGAGCGGTCGGTTTTCGAGATGCTCCAGACCGCCAGCGGCGTCGGGCCCAAGCTGGCCCAGGCGATGCTCGCGGTGCACGGGCCGGACGAGCTGCGTCGTGCGGTGGCGGGCGAGGACGTCCGGACTCTCACCCAGGTCCCGGGCATCGGGCAGAAGGGCGCTCAGCGGATCATCCTCGAGCTCAAGGACCGGATCGGCCCGCCGGTCGGGCGTCAGCCTGTCCTGCCGGCCCAGGCGCGGTGGCGCAACCAGGTCCGCGAGGGGCTGGTCGGCCTGGGCTGGTCGGTCCGTGAGGCGGACAAGGCGATCGACGCGGTCGCCGACGACGCGGACACACCGGACCCCGATGTCGGTGCGCTGCTCCGCGCGGCGCTACGCACGCTGAGCAGGGCATGAGATGAGCGCTCCCGACCGCACCGAGGAACGACTGACCGCCGCAGAGGTGCTCGACGACGAGGTCGCTGTCGAGGCAGCACTCCGGCCACGCACCCTTGCCGAGGTGATCGGCCAGGACCGCGTCTGCGAACAGCTCTCCTTGGTTCTCCAGGCGGCCCGGGCCCGCGGCCACACGCCCGACCACGTGCTGCTCAGCGGGCCGCCGGGGCTGGGCAAGACCACGCTCGCGATGATCATCGCCGCCGAGATGTCGGCGCCCCTGCGGGTGACCAGCGGACCCGCCATCACGCACGCCGGCGACCTGGCAGCGATCCTGTCCGGGCTCAATGAGGGCGACGTGCTCTTCGTCGACGAGATCCACCGGATGGCGCGGCCGGCGGAGGAGATGCTCTACATGGCGATGGAGGACTTCCGGGTCGACGTCATCGTCGGCAAGGGTCCGGGCGCCACGGCCATTCCGCTCGACCTGCCGCCGTTCACCCTGGTCGGAGCGACCACCCGGGCCGGACTGCTGCCGGGACCGCTGCGGGACCGGTTCGGGTTCACTGCGCACCTGGAGTTCTACGACCCGAGCGACCTCGAGCACATCGTCCGGCGCAGCGCCGGGCTGCTCGAGGCGCCGCTGACCGACGACGGTGCCGCGGAGATCGCCTCGCGCAGCCGGGGGACACCGCGGATCGTGAACCGGTTACTGCGCCGGGTTCACGACTATGCCGTGGTCCGCGGCGACGGGGTGTGCGACCTCGACATGGCGCGCAGCGCGCTCGACCTCTACGAAGTCGACCGCAGCGGGCTCGATCGCCTCGACCGGGCGGTGCTCGACGTGCTGTGCCGTCGGTTCGCCGGCGGACCGGTGGGGCTGGGGACGCTTGCGGTCGCGGTCGGTGAGGAGCGCGAGACCGTGGAGGAGGTGGCCGAGCCGTTCCTGGTGCGGCTCGGGCTGCTGGCCCGCACGCCTCGGGGTCGGGTGGCGACTCCGGGGGCCTGGCAGCACCTCGGACTCGTCGCCCCCCGTGCCACCGAGGCGACACTCTTCGATGCGCCCGTCGACCGCAGCGACGACGAGCGCGACCTCGACGACAGCCCCTAGCCCGGCTCGGCCGGGCGCGCACCGCCACGGGCTAGACTCGCACGTCCGGGCGCCGCCACATCTGAGGAGTTGGCTTGAAAGGGTTGGCACAGCTGCTCCCGTTCGTCCTCATCGTGGCGGTCTTCTACCTGCTGCTGATCCGCCCACAGCGGCGCCGCCAGGCCGAGCTCGCCAGCACGCAGCGCGCCGTGGAGGTCGGTGACGACGTGCTGCTCGGCGCAGGGATCGTCGGCAAGGTGGCCTCGACGTCCAGGGAGTACGTGCAGCTGGAGGTCAGCCCGGGTGTGCAGATACGGGTCGCCCGCGCCGCCGTCGTACGCCGGCTCACGCCGGAGGAGCTGCTGGAGGCCGAGGAGCGGGACGTCGCCGACCCCCCTGACGACATCGACGGTCCCGAGCGGCCTGAGGGCGTCTGATGCCTCGGAAGGTCTCGAGGCCGGGGCGGTCGCTGGTCGCGTTCGGGCTGGTGGTGGTGGCGATGTACGTCGGGCTCGCCATCCACGGCGACTGGAGCCCGAAGCTGGGCCTGGACCTGCAGGGCGGCACCCGGATCACGCTGGAGGCCTCGACCTCGACCGGTGAGGCGGTCACGCAGGCGAAGCTCAAGGAGGCTGCCGGGATCATCGACAACCGGGTGAACGCCTACGGCGTCGCGGAGTCCGAGGTCTCCACGCAGGGTGACCGCAACATCATCGTCGAGATCCCCGGCGCGAAGAGCAAAGGCATCGTCGACAGCGTGAAGCAGACCGCCCAGCTGCGGTTCCGCCTGGTCGCCTCGAGCCAGCCCGACGTGCCCGCCGTACCGACACCCTCGCCGAGCCCGGGCGGTCTCACCCCCAGCCCCAACCCGAGCTCGAGCCCCGGCGCTCCCGGCAAGCAGAAGCAGGGGTCGCAGCACGCGAAGCCGTCGCCGAGCCCGGCCGGACGGGCGGTGTCCGAGGGGCTGCTGCGGGCTGACAAGCCGAAGCCCAAGCCGAAGAACTCTCCGCAGCCGTCCGGCTCTCCGCTTCCGCAGCCCTCCGGCTCGCCGTTGCCGGTGCCGTCCACTGCGCCCGGCACCCCGACTCCGGTCAACAAGGTCCCGACGAACAAGTCCTCCGTCGCCGAACTGCTGTCGTGGGCGCGCAACCCGGACACGAAGTCGACGGCGGAGTTCCAGAAGTTCACGTGCGCCGACGCCGACAAGCAGAGCGACAACCCCGCCAAGCCGCTGTTGGCCTGCGACCGCAAGGGCACGACGAAGTACCTTCTGTCGCCGGCGATGATCGAGGGCACCCAGCTCGACAACGCCGGCTACGGCATCCCCCAGAACGACGTGCAGTACGTCGTCAACCTCGACTTCGACGGCACCGCGACTGACACCTTCGGGAAGGTCACTCGTTCGCTGGTGGGCACCCAGGAGCAGTTCGCGATCGTGCTCGACGGGACGGTCCTGTCGGCGCCGGTGGTGGACTCGCCGATCACCAACGGCCAGGCACAGATCAGCGGCAGCTTCACCCAGACGAGTGCGCAGTCGCTCGCCAACAGCCTGAAGTACGGCGCGCTGCCGCTGACGTTCAGCGTCCCGGTGGTGTCCGAGGAAGGGCCGACGCTGGCCGCCGACCAGCTCGACGCCGGCCTGCTCGCCGGCGGGATCGGGCTCGCTCTGGTGCTGATCTACTGCATGTTCTACTACCGCGGCCTGGGCATCGTGGTGGTCGCGTCGTTGTTCGTCGCGGGCGCGATCACCTACGCCGCTGTGCTCTTCCTCAGCTTCACCGCCGGCTTCACGCTGACCCTGCCCGGCATCGCCGGCCTGATCGTCGCGGTCGGCATCACCGCCGACTCGTTCATCGTCTACTTCGAACGCATACGCGACGAGATGCGCGCCGGGAAGTCGGTGCGGGTCGCGGTCGAGGCCGGATGGGTGCGGGCGCGGAGCACGTGTCTGGCCGCCGACGCGGTGACGTTGCTGGCCGCGGTGGTGCTCTACATCTTCGCGATCGGCGCCGTGAAGGGCTTCGCCTTCGCGCTCGGCATCAGCACGGTGATCGACCTGGTCGTCTTCTTCCTCTTCACCAAGCCGATGGTCACGTGGCTGGCGCGCTTCCGTTTCTTCAGCAGCGGGCATCGCTTCTCCGGTCTGTCGCCTGATCACGTGGGCATCGAGCGGATCGGGTCGCCACGGCCGGCAGGGGTGATGGTGCGATGAGCGGGTTCTCGCGGGTCGGGCACGCCCTCTACGAGGGCCGGCTCTCGATCGACTTCGTCGGCCGGAAGTGGCTGTGGTACGCGATCTCCGGCCTGATCGTGCTCGTGGCGATCCTCGGCCTGACCGTCAAGGGTCTGAACATGGGCATCGAGTTCGTCGGCGGGGTGGAGTACCGCGTGGCCATGGCCCCCGGTCACGTCGACGACGCGTCCGTGCAGGCGATCCGGGACAAGGTCGCGAGCTCGGGCATCGAGGCCGCCGGCCAGCCGATCGTCAACACCTCGGGCCAGGACTCGATCCGGGTGCAGACCAAGCCACTGACCACGGACCAGGCGGAGCGGATCACCACGCTGATCCGGCAGAGCGGCAACGTCCGGGACATCAGCTCGGAGCAGATCGGTCCGTCGTGGGGCCGGCAGGTCGCCAAGCGGGCGCTGATCGGCCTGGTCGTGTTCGTGGTCCTGGTGGTGCTGCTGATCTGGGCCTACTTCCGCGAGTGGAAGATGTCGGTCGCCGCGATCGTCGCGCTCGCCCACGACCTCATCATCACCATCGGCGTCTACGCGCTGTCCGGGTTCGAGGTGACACCGGCCACGGTCACCGGCGTACTCACGATCCTCGGGTTCTCGCTCTACGACACGGTCGTGGTCTTCGACAAGGTCCGGGAGAACACGCGCAACCTGGCGCGCACCGACCAGACGTACGGCGAGGCTGCAAACCTCGCGGTCAACCAGACGCTGGTCCGGTCGATCAACACGTCGGTGGTCGCCCTCCTTCCGGTGGGCGCACTGCTCTATGTCGGCACCTTCTACCTCGGGTCGGGGGCGCTGAAGGACTTGGCTCTGGCGCTGTTCGTCGGCATGGCGGCCGGTGCGTACTCCTCTATCTTCATCGCGACCCCGCTGTTGGTGCAGCTCAAGGAGCTGGAACCAGGTGTGCGGGCAGGCGACGCGCGTGCCCAGCGGCGCCGCGCACGGCGCAATGTCGACCGGTTCGCCGACGTCCCGGCGTACACCGAGGACATGCCGGTCGGCCCCGACCCGGGGGTCGAGCCCGACGCGGAGTCCGAGGACGGGACGACCGTGGTGGTGAACCGGGCATCGTCACCAGGGCCGCCCGGACGGTTCAGTGCTGGTGAGCGGTCGAAGGCGGTGCGCCCGGTCGAGGGGAGCTCGTCCGCACGGCGTCCCCAGCCCACGCGCAAGCCGCGGTCCCAACGCGGTAAGGGCTGAGCGCGGCGCTGCCCACCTAGACTGGGGACTGGATCGTTCCAGTCGGAGGCGGTCGAGGAGGTCAGCGTGGCCGAGAAGCGGGCAGTCGGCGCGGTCGCCGACGAGCCTGCCGTAGCCGAACCGGTCGAGGGACCGGCTGCCGAACCTGCCCCGAGCCCGGCCGCCGAGGCCCAGTCGCCGGCTGCCAAGCCGGCCCGCGAGCCCGCATCGGAGCCGGCCGCGGAGTCGGTCTCGTCGGGCAGCCGGGTCCGCACCCGTCTCGCGCGCATCGGCACCCGCGGGCAGTCCAACAACCCGGTCCTCGAGCCGCTGCTCCGCGCCGTCCGGGCGAGCCACCCGAAGGCCGACCTCGCACTCCTCGAGCGGGCCTACACCACCGCCGAGCGGATGCACCGGGGCCAGAAGCGCAAGAGCGGCGAGCCCTACATCACCCATCCGCTCGCCGTCACGACGATCCTCGCCGAGCTCGGGATGACCGAGCCGACCCTGGTCGCCGCGCTGCTGCACGACACGGTCGAGGACACGCCGTACACCATCGACGACGTGCGACGCGAATTCGGCGACGAGGTCGCCGAGCTGGTCGACGGCGTGACAAAGCTGGACAAGGTCAAGTACGGCGAGAGCGCCGAGGCCGAGACGATCCGCAAGATGATCGTCGCGATGAGCCGCGACATCCGCGTGCTCGTCATCAAGCTCGCCGACCGGCTGCACAACATGCGCACGCTGCGCTACCTGCGCCAGGCCACGCAGGAGCGCAAGGCGAGGGAGACGCTGGAGATCTTCGCGCCGCTCGCGCACCGGCTCGGCATGAACACCCTGAAGTGGGAGCTGGAGGACCTTGCCTTCGGCACGCTGCACCCGAAGATGTACGACGAGATCGTGCGGCTGGTCGCCGAGCGGGCCCCGTCGCGGGACAGCTACCTCGCCCGCGTGATCGCCCAGGTCGAGCACGACCTGCGGGTGGCCCGGATCAAGGCAACGGTCAAGGGCCGACCCAAGCACTACTACTCGATCTACCAGAAGATGATCCTGCGCGGCCGGGAGTTCACCGACATCTACGACCTGATCGGGATCCGCATCCTCGTGGAGAACGACCGCGACTGCTACGCGGCGCTCGGCGTCATCCATTCCCGCTGGAACCCGGTCCCCGGACGGTTCAAGGACTTCGTGGCGATGCCGAAGTTCAACATGTACCAGTCGCTGCACACGACGGTGATCGGCCTCGAGGGCAAAGCGGTCGAGCTGCAGATCCGCACCCAGGCGATGCACCGCCGCGCGGAGTACGGCATCGCCGCGCACTGGAAGTACAAGGAAGAGACCGGCGCCGGCGCCGACGGCAAGGCCGGGGATGCCGCCCGTCCGCGCAAGGGCGACGCGGACAAGGGCGAGATGTCGTGGGTCCGCCAGCTGCTCGACTGGCAGCTCGAGTCCGAGGACCCGGGCGAGTTCCTCGAGTCGGTTCGCTTCGAGGTCAACGCGACCGAGGTCTACGTGTTCACGCCGCGCGGCGACGTCGTCGCACTGCCGAACGGCGCGACGCCGGTGGACTTCGCCTACGCGATCCACACCGAGGTCGGGCACCGCACGATCGGCGCGCGGGTCAACGGACGCCTCGTGCCGCTGGAGTCGACTCTGGACAACGGCGACGTGGTCGAGGTGTTCACCTCGAAGGCGGCCAGCGCGGGACCGAGCCAGGACTGGCTGACGTTCGTGCGCTCACCGCGAGCGCGCAGCAAGATCCGGCAGTGGTTCACCAAGGAGCGCCGCGAGGAGGCCATCGAGCAGGGCAAGGACCAGATCGCCCGGCTGATGCGCAAGGAGGGCGTGCCGATCAAGCGGCTGATGACCCACGAGAACCTCAGCACGGTCGCCTCGGAGCTGAGGCTCGCCGATGTCTCGGCGCTCTACGCGGCCGTGGGCGAGGGCAACGTCGGTGCCCAGAGCGTCGTACGACGGGTGGTGGAGCTCGCCGGCGGTGAGGAAGGCGCGACCGAGGACCTCGCCGAAGGCGTCCAGATCACCGGGCGGGGTGCGCGCGGCCGGCCGAGCGGCGATGCCGGCGTGGTCGTCACGAGCGCCGCGGGGGAGGCCGACCTCGGAGAGGTGCTGGTGAAGCTGGCGCGCTGCTGCGCGCCGGTCCCCGGCGACGAGATCCTCGGGTTCGTGACCCGCGGGTCAGGGGTGTCCGTGCACCGCTCCGACTGCACCAACGTCCGCGACCTGAAGACGCGCCCGGAGCGGCTGGTGGACGTCGAGTGGGCGCCGACCGACCAGTCGGTGTTCCTGGTGAACATCCAGGTCGAGGCGCTCGACCGGACCCGCCTGCTCTCCGACATCACCAAGGCCCTCTCGGACATGCACGTGAACATCCTCTCGGCGTCGCTGAGCACCGGCCGCGACCGCGTGGCGAGGAGCAGGTTCACCTTCGAGATGGCCGACCCGAAGCACCTCGGCCACGTCCTGCGCGCCGTGCGCCACGTCGAAGGCGTCTTCGACGCCTACCGCCTGACCTCCTGACGCCGAGTCGGCGTGAACGCACGCCTGAAAGCGGCCGAGTCGGCGTGAACGCACGC
>JADMIO011609027.1_pt1 | contig 84939 bp, 70 predicted proteins | sample 8958161 | NCBI WGS metagenome assembly JADMIO01 (sample SAMN16585339, study PRJNA669376) | soil metagenome | isolation source: Crop rotation soil | place: USA: Cullars Rotation, Alabama | collected 2011 | reverse complement strand
CGCGACAACTTGTCCACGTGGAATTCTAAGCTTAGGATCCCAATGTGCTGGAAAGGAGGTTTTCTGCGTATTTGCCTTTACTAAGTGTATTACCGTTTCTCAATAAGGCCATGCCCACAAGTGCTGTTGTTGCGGGATCAGCAGCCACTGCATGCGGATCATACACATCCTGGCGGTTATGTGTTCCGGCTCCCCATCCACCATTATCCAATTGCGCCGCTGCAATCCAAACCAAACCTTTCCTTAATGATGATTCCACTAATTCACGATTATGAATAACTGCGGCGGTATCGAATGGTTCCAGTCCTAACAACGTTTTAAAAACACATGGTTGCTGAGGCTTTGCACAGGACGCGGGATGAACATAGATTGTGTCTCTTTTTGTGAAAGATGGTAGAAAGAAACAGGCAAGAATAATAATAACAATCCCCCCTGCCATTTTCAGATAATTCTTTTTCATGGCTTTCGTTTTATAAGTATAATATTTCGGTCAGATGAACTACTGATGCAGCCATTTTATGAATTACATAATCTTGTTTAATAATTCTTTTTTATAATTTGGAACGTTGCATTTCCTGAAGAAAATATCAACCAGCAGTGCTACTGATGCAGAATTGGTGGCCTTATATCAGCAGGACCGGGATCTAAATGTCCTGGCCATCCTTTATGGGCGATATATGGAGCTGGTATATGGCGTGTGCCTCAAATACTTGGCCGACGAGGAATCCGCAAAGGATGCTGTTATGAACATATTCGAGGAATTGATTGTGAAGTTGAAGAATCATGAGGTGGAAAATTTCCGGGGTTGGTTGCACGTATTATCAAAGAACCACTGCCTCATGCAGTTGCGTTCCGCAAAGAATACAAAAACCACCAGTTTAAATGAATCTATTGTGCAATTGGAGGAAAATCTGCATCAGAACGGGGTAATGGAAAAGGAACTGCAATTGGAGCATATGACCCTTTGTATTCAGGGTTTGCCAAATGAACAACAGCAATGCATTGAACTATTTTATTTACAGAATAAAAGCTATAATGAAATTGTGGACATTACTGGGTTTGATTGGAAGTCGGTAAGAAGTTATATCCAGAATGGAAGACGGAACTTGAAGATTTGTATGGATAAGCAAGACGGAAAGGCACAAGAAACAAAGCACAAGGCACAAGAGGAGAACGCAAAGGTGGATGGTTTGAGGTTTGATGTTTGACGTTTACGGTTTTCGGTTTACAGTTTTCAGTTTACCGTTTACCGGTTACAGTCGACAGGTTTAAAAATTAATATTTGAAATTTACGAAAATTTGTCCCGCAGGGACAGCAAGTCGATAGATGAGTGAAGCGAACAATATAAAAAATTATTCTGCGGAGGACATTCGCCGTTATTGGAATAACGAAATGTCGGCGCAGGAAATGCATGCCCTTGAAATCGCGGCCATGGAGGACCCGTTTTTAGCCGATGCCCTGGAAGGTTATTCGAAATTGCAAAAAGATCCTTCGAATGATCTGGCATTGTTGAAAACACGCATTGCTGAACGCGCGGCAACGGCTGCGGTTGTGCAAATGAAGAGAAGAAATCAATGGCTGCGCGTGGCTGCCATTTTTATTTTACTTGCCGGTTTGGGAGTGGTTGCTTTTAAGATAATGCAGCAAGATAAAAATGAACTTGCGAAGACTGATTCTTCAGCAGCAAATGCCGCACCTGTTCCTAAAGAAAAGGCTACATCAACCCAGCCAACGGAACAATCTCTCGCGAAGGACAGCAGCAGAGTAATTTATGATAGTGCAGAAATAGTCCGTCCATCTGACCTGGCAACCGCGCCATCAAAAAGAGAATTAAAGAATTTTAAACCTGTTGCAAAACCAGAGGCAATCAGTTCAGGTATTGCCAAGGCAGAAGTTAATGATGATAAGGACTCATTCGCACTGAACGATGTTGTCGCAAATAGGCAAGCAGAATATAAGAAGTCAGCGGCTCCTGCGGCAGCGCAAAAGTCTGAGTCATTAGACAGGTTTGAATCGAGAGCAAAACTTGATACAGCAGCAATCAATGCAGGTGCGGCACCGGAGCAAGGGAGAAAGCAGGATGCTGAACACGTTTTTCTATACAATACCTTCTCAGGAAAAGTAGTGGATTTGCAAAACCGATCGATCCCTTCTGCTCAAGTCAGGATGAATAATGCGAATCAAATTGCTTCCACGGATCAATATGGAATGTTTCAATTCAAGAGCAGAGATTCGGTTGCTGATATCACGATAGCATCTCCTGGATATGAGGAGAAAAATCTTACGCTGAATAGCAATCAATCAGGATTAATAACAATGGAGCGCCAGCCTCCCAAATCGAAATTAAGCGAGGTAGTGGTTTCAGGAGTGGGCGCAAAGAAAAAATCTGCGAAATCACCCGACCTGCACGTGTACGTAATGGATGCTGAGCCGGTGATTGGTTGGGACAAATACAATCGATATTTAGACAGCAATAAAAAAATCCCCGCCGATGAACCTCGACTTCAGGGGGAGGTAGTCCTTTCGTTCAAAGTAAGTTCGAAGGGTGAACTCTCCTCCTTTGATGTTGAGCAATCTTTAAGTAAGTCCTACGATAAGGAAGCCATTCGTCTTATCAAAGAAGGCCCGGGCTGGAGAGTTACCAATGGGAAGAAGACGAGAGTGAAGGTTATAGTCCGTTTTTAAACTGTAAGCTCCCAACTTCGAAGATTCAAGGCACAAGAAAGGTCCAAGATAAAAGAGCCATAAGCCAAGTAAGAGCTAAGTAAGAAACATTTTCGATTACGGCCATTTGGAAATTTCACCAGGCTTCCCCTCTTGAGCCTTTCTTCGCTTTTTGGACTTGTGCCTTGAGCCTTTCTTGTGCCTTGCACCTTGTTCCTTGTGCCTTCTAAGCTATCTTTGCAGGTACAAAAACATTGTCATGAAGAAAATCATTTTCCTGTTTGTTTGCTTCTTTGCTCTATGTTGTTTTACCAACGCACAACAATTACAAACTCCACAGCCGTCTTCAACGCAGTCAATAAAGCAGAATTTCGGGCTGTCTGCAATAGAATTAAATTATTCCCGTCCTGGTGTGAAAGGCCGAAAAATTTTTGGAGAGCTTGTTCCGTATGGAAAAGTTTGGCGCACGGGCGCGAACAACGCCACCACGATCACTTTTGGTGATGAGGTGATGATTGGCGACAAAAAAGTTCCTGCAGGTAAATATGGCCTGCTCACTATCCCGGATCAAAATCAGTGGACAATCATTCTCACCAGGCAATTGGATGTGACTTCTCCGGCAGCTTATAAGCAAGACCAGGATGTGGTAAGATTCACCTCCAAGCCGCAAACGCTGCCATTTAGTGTGGAAACGTTTACCATGATGTTCAACAATGTTGCGTCTACCTCAGTTGACCTCGACCTGTTGTGGGATGAAACACTGGTGACCTTACCCATTAAGACGGAAATCGATTCTAAAATCATGGCACAGATCAAATCACTGGTAGAAAACGATAATCGTCCTTATTTCAATGCGGCCATGTATTATATGGAAAATGGAAAAGACCTCAACCAGGCGTTGGCATGGTTTGATAAGTCGATTCAACAAAATCCAAAAGCATATTGGGCATATTATCAAAGAGGCAACCTGTTAGCAAAAATGGGTAAGAAACAAGAGGCGATTGCTTCAGCCAACAAATCAATCGAACTTGCTAAAGAAGCACAGAATGATGACTACGTAACATTGAATCAGAAATTGCTGGCAACGCTAAAATAAATTCAATTGGAATATTGCGTGAAACAGGCCGTGCTAAAGCATGGCCTTTTTTTATACAAGAATTGCACGAATCCCGATAGCTATCGGGACGAATTCAGAAGAGGAAAAGCATCTGCTTCAAAAAGGGTAACACATTTGTGTTCGAGGGCTATTAACACGAACTTGCCTGCAGCGCGCAGGTTGATCGCCTTCGGCATTTAGTATGTGTATCGTTCAACCAGGTTGGAAACTCCTACTTGCATCTTGCATCCGGCATCCGGCATCTGGTATCCGGCATCTGGTATCCGGCATCTGGTATCCGGCATCTGGCATCCGGTATCCGGCATCCGGTATCTTAATTTATCAAGTCAGTATTTTTCGAACTGCGTTTAGTAACCAATGAAAAGATCATTGCAAGTAACACCACTCCTAATGCGCCGATTGCATTCAGCCAAAGAAACCCAATTTTAGAAGCACCGTTCATGAAAATATCAAGAGCAGTTGGCGTTAATATCATGACGTCAGGAATCGTCTTATGAAGCCAGGGCCAGATCGCAGAAAGTATAATATATATTTCTACAATCACCGCGCTCCAGAATACTGCGTTGCTTCCAATTCTTTTGAAATAAAATGCTACCAGGAATACGCCAAGCATGACACCATAAAACATTGATCCGAGAATATTCACGGCTTCAATCAAACTGTTACCGATGACTGTTGCGAATTGTGCTCCCACAATACAAAATATGCCCCAGATAAGCGTATACGCTTGCGACCATTTGTATTCGCCTTCAGGCTTCAATGGCTTTTTTGAATATCGCTTGTGAAAATCTACCATGGTACTGGACGCCAGCGAATTCAATGCTGCAGCAATAGATCCCCAGGACGCCAGGAAGATCACCGCGATTAATAGCCCGATTAATCCCTTCGGCAAGTAATCAATAACAAACCTCAGGAAAATATAGTTGGTGTCATTATCAGAAGCCGCAACAGTAGGATTTTTCAAGAGCGTTTTGTATTCCTTGCGCAAGCTGTCCGACTGGCGTTGTAATTGTTTCCACTGGCCATGATCCACCGATGGATTCCAGTTAGCCGTCAATCGTTTCTTCACTTCGTTCACGGAATCGTAAGCTCGCTCCAGCTGCCGTCCTTCCGAAGCATAGGTAGAATGATTTAGCTTGTTGATCTGAACCTTGTCGAAGAAAACCGGAGAAGAATGGAATTGGTAAAATACAAATACCAAAGCGCCAATAAGCAAAATCAGAAACTGCATCGGCACTTTTACAAGGCCATTCATCAATAAACCCAACCTGCTCTCGGTACTCGACCGTGCTGTTAAGTAGCGGCCCACTTGAGATTGATCAGTTCCGAAATATGAAAGGCCGAGAAAAAATCCGCCTATCAATCCACTAATGAGGTTATACCTGTCGGTCCAATCAAATCCCTTTGCGGTTTGTCCGGTGGTAATCACATTCAGTTTACCAGCTTCCCCGCTCATTTTTAATGCATCGAAGAAACTAACGTTCGATGGAAGCAGAGATACTATCATGTATCCCGCCAGGAACATGCTCACAACAATGATGATCAATTGTAACTGTTGGGTATATGCTACCGCTTTCGCTCCGCCGGTAACGGTATAAATAATGAGCAATCCGCCCATAAAAATATTCGTCCAAAAAAGATCCCATCCCAACAAGGCCGACAAAATGATAGAGGGAGCGGCAACGCTAATGCCGGTTGAAAATCCTCTTTGAAAAAGAAAGAGGAAAGAAATAAATGATCTTGTTTTCAGATCGAATCTCTTTTCAAGAAACTCGTAAGCGGTTATTAATCTTAATCTGCTGAATATTGGAACAAAAGTGATGCAAAGCACAACCATTGCAATAGGTTGCCCGAAATAGTATTGCACAAACCGCATTCCATCTGTGTACGCTTGTCCTGGTCCTGAAAGAAAAGTAATTGCACTAGCCTGTGTCCCCATAATACTAAGGAGAACGAGATACCATGGAAGCGCCCGATTGCTAAGAAAATATCCTTCCAGGTTGCGTGTTGTGCGACTCTTATACAAGCCATATGCAATAATGGCGAGCAACGTAATCACGAGTACTATCCAATCTGCTGTACTCATGAAAAGTATTTAGTGAAGAAATGAAATAAGATGATGCACACAATGAGCCATGATATTACAAGAATATACCAGTGGCGCCATTTTTTGAAGACGGGGGCTTTGTCGTTATCGTTAGTTGGTTTTATGATAGTTGGTATTTTTTGTGATTGCGCTCCGGTTCAGCACATAGAAGTCACATAGAAAAGAAATTAAAAGTATACACCGGCAGATTTGTAAAATTCTTCAAATGAAGAACAACACTCTATGTGATTCCTATGTGCCACTACTGTGCCTATGTGGTGAATCGCAACGAAATCTTCTAGCAACATCTTAAGAGTCTAAGAATTCATCTCCTCCTCATTAATCCCACAATTATCAACCCCAGAACCAATCCAACTAGGATTCCAATTCGAACTTTCTTAATCAGCATTCCTATTATTAATCCTACTATAATCGCTACAATAAGGGCCGTGTCTCTTCTTCCACCGGTTGGTGCACTCATTAAAACGCTTTTTTATAATTCAGAGCAATGATGTTTGCAAGTAGGCGATATGCACCTGGAATTCCAGCGGGCAACTCACGGAAAAATACCAATCCCGTATAAACGAATTTTCCTCTGCCATAATCGGCAACAATTAAACTTCCATCCAGAGGAGTATCCCCCGGATCCTGCATGGAAAATATTGGAGTGTATTTGGGATCGAGACGGTCCGCAAAATATATTCCGCGCTCCTGGATCCAGTTGTCAAAATCTGACTCCGTTATTTTATTGGGGAAATTTAGCACGGGATGATCAGGCTTGAGGAAACTTACTTTTGCACGTTCATCCGTAATCCGCTTATTAGCTACTATGAATGGATAAGGTCCGATCTTATTAGAAACACTGCTGATAAAATTTGCAGTATTGTATTGTACGATATAGTTGCCACCATCTTTCACGTAGTCCATCAGCACTTCATACTTATCCGCGAGCCAGGGATGAACGTTGTATGCACGAATGCCTGATATCACTGCATCAAACTGCTTTAGAAAGGCAGGCGTGATATTTCTTTCACTCAGCAAAACCACGTCGTATCCCATTTGTTGCAATGCTTGCGGCACTTTGTCCCCAGCGCCTTCAATATAACCAATCCGCTTGCCCACCGTTTTGATGTCCGCAATTACCAATCGCAACTTTGGCGTTTGGAAATAGTCAATCCGGGGAATATGGTCGTAGGAAATGGTTCGCAATTCAAGTGCATCCTGCATTTTACCAGCATTATCAAACAGAAGTCGGGCGTCATTCACCTGGTTCAATGTTTTTGTGCGATTCGCTTTATAGGTATAAGTACCATTTGAAAAATTTCCTTCTGACTTCACATTCACGTTGCCTGTATTGACTACTGAAGTCTTTATCCCGTTCACGTAGCTGGACTGCTTTCGCGTGATCACATCAAAGTTTTTTGCTTCGTTCGTGTTCAACACTAACAGTCCTGGCTCAAAACGTCCGGTAACGGCTGGGAGTATCGCCAGCGGTTGGTACACTTCGCCTTTGACCGGATCAGTAAACTTATATTGAAGGGGTCTGCTGAAATTGAAATCTTGTCCTTCTATATTCAACACAAATTTGATTTCGTAAGCGGGCTTTGTTTCGGGATTTCCAATCAATAATTGGTCCGCCACATTGAAACTGCCTTCGCTCATTTCTTCCTCCAGCCAATACGGTTGTGAAACCTGCTTATTTAATGGAACGGGCAAAATTTTTGTAAAGCTTGTTACTTTATTCGTGGTGAGCGATTGGTTAAAACTAGAATCCATTCCTTCAACTGAAATACGTTTAAGGGTCACATTCGGCAGCAATCGGTTGATTGCGTAGAAATTTATTCTGATAGAATCACCCTGCACGGCATACGGGCCATTGGTAGTGGACTCCAGCCAAAGTGCGCTACACTGTTCGATTATTTTTTGTACTTCGTTCAGCTTTTGTGTTTTCCAATAGCCTTCAGGTAGTTTGGAAATTTCTTTGTATAACGTCACCAGTGCAGGAACTGATTTTTCAGGATTGATTATCGAAAAGGTTGCGGCAATCTGGTCAATCATTGCTTGAATCTTGTCACCACCCGTTACTCTTGCCCAACTTGTAATGACGCCATCAAATAAATTTCCGGATGCAACAGTACCTTCTACCGGTGTAAAAAATTCTAATTGCTGTCCCCTGCTTCGTGCCACACCGAATCCCTGGCTCTTGTGATTGGAGCGACTCTCTGCTGCAATCTCGCCATAACTTTTGCCAAGTATCGGGTTGTAAACACCCACATCAAAATTCAACTGATCTGCCGCGGTTGTATTCGTATTTCCAAAATTGAAAGTGTTCCAAACAATTCGTTTAGCTTGCCAGGGCTTCACTCCTAATTTTAATTGCTCTGGAAATGCACTCGGATCTGCTGCGGACTTAAATGCTTCGTGAGCCAGGACGGCGGAAGCGGAGTGCTGGCCGTGACCCGCGCGACTGTCCTCCGGAAACCTTGTGATTATTACATCAGGTTGGAACCTGCGAATTACCCAAACTACATCAGACAAAATCTTTTCCTTATTCCAGATGCGCATCGCCTCTTCAGTGGTCTTGGAAAAACCAAAGTCGTATGCGCTGGTAAAGAATTGTTCCGCGCCGTCGATTCTTCGCGCAGCCATTAATTCCTGGGTTCTAATCATGCCTAGCTCAATCCCCTGCTCATCACCAATAAGATTTTGTCCGCCATCACCTCTTGTCATGGATAAATAACCAGTGCGATACAACTTTTCCTTTGCGAAATATGCCAGGAGCCGGGTGTTCTCATCATCAGGGTGCGCTGCCACGTATAACACTGAGCCCAGTGTATTGAGTTTTTTTATTTGCAGCAATATTTCGGCGGATGTATAAGTAGACGGCGTTTGCGAAAAAATTTGAGTGCAGGCAACAAGTAGTAAGAACGAGCAGTGTATAACTCTCTTCATGCGCAAGCTTTTGGATTTGCCAAAATAAGGCAAAACAAGTTTGATTATATTAGCCGTTGATCAATTTTGAAAGATTAATAACAATTTTAAGCTCGAATCTCGGGACTCATCACTGCCCCACCAAAAACACCGCATTACACAACATCAACTTCCCATTCTCCCAGAAGGACCTGAACATAATGTCGTCTGCAAGGAAGATGGCTTCGCCGCGACCGTAGTCCTGCACACCAAACAACAATCCGTCTTTTAGTTTTTCTCTCGTCTTCACGCCTGCAAATCCACTCACAAGGTTATCCTTACGAATGATGCCAACATTCCATCCGCCATCTTTCAGGAAGTCGTAAATAACATCATCTTGTTTCAGCGTATAATAAGTGTCACCATATCCAAACGCAAGTGGATGCGAATTATCCATCTCCACTCTAAAAATAGATCCCGGAATGCTACTCATCAATTGATCTCTTTCGCGGTTCTCATATCTTTTCAATAATGAGTAGTCGCTAGGCGCATCTTTCTTTTCATCCTTTTTCTCATCCGACCCTCTAAGTTTCAAACCCAGATCGAGCTTACTCAATTGAATAACCGCGCCCTCCAATCCAATCACCCTTCCGCCTTGCTGAATCCAATTCTTTAATTGCTCCGCGCCAGACCTATCATTAAGAAATCTATAATTACCATCCGGCATAATAAGCACATCAAGATCCTTCCAGCTGGTGCGCGGTAAATCATCAAGAGTTATTAATGTGATCGGATAATCGAGTTGTTGTTCAAAGAAATGCCAGATCTCACCAGCAGCATTTGAACCTACACCTGCTCCTGTAACCAGCGCAACGCGTGGTTTGCTGATCACACGAACGCGATCACTGCCGATATCAAAACCTTTTTCTACAAATCCGCTTTCAATTGACGAAACCTCGAGGCCCGCTTTGTTTGCCGCTTCCGCAACCAAATTCGGCAAATTGGTAACATGAGTATTAGCGGCGCGCGTAATCAACAGACTTCCTTTTTCAAACACCTGCCCTTTAGCAGTGAATGGTTGCTCCACATACCTTACTCTTACATTTTTCTGCAAGATTGCCGCAAGGAATCTTGCACTCTGTAATCCGTTCCATTTAATAGCATACGCATAGGCAGGTTGAATGGCAGCAGGCGCATTTTTCTTCGGAAGAGTTTTAGTAGTGTTAGTATAGTAAGCGTTTACTCCATACGCCTGGAGGCCATAAACAAAAGGAAGTGACCATGCTGTAATATCATACGTTGCAGAATCACTCAGCTTGGAATTCCTTTCAAACAATACTCTGATGAAATTAGATTTCGGTTGATTCACATTAATCACTACATCGCCTTCTGCAATTTTGAATGATTCAGTTTTACCAGTTGAATAATTCATTCCCGAGGCATTGCCTGCATTCGCATAACTCCAGTCAATTCCATTTCTATCCATTAAGGCTCGTAAGCGTTCCTGCCTGTCGCCGCCATCAGCTTTAATGATATATGATTTAAATTCTCCAGTTGGAGAACTCACGGCGTCGTTAAAATATTTCCTGAATTCTTTCTGCAACTTTGCCGCATTCAGCGAACTGATTTCAATAGTGGACAGCGACGTTGTGTAGTGATGATTTAATCGATCTGCAAGTGTAAGCGTGTCCCCATCTTGTGTAACAACTGCAAGTCCTCCCCTGCTATGCCCTCCCTGTTCAAAGGTCATTCCGATTGCTCCGTTGTAAGTAGGGTATGTATCTCCATAACTCGGGTAGAACAAGTCAAATCTCTCCTTAGTAAAATACAACCATCCTGCCTCATCAAAATATTTGGCGTTGTTCTTTCCAATTTGCGTCTGGAAATCTCTCTGCCAGGCCGTGATCACTTCATGAAAAGGTTCTGCAGCAGGTGCAAAATAATAGGGATTGTTATATCCTTGTTCATGAAAGTCCACGTGCACCTGGGGCAACCATTCATTGTATTTTTTTATGCGATTCTGGGTCTCGATTTGTGATTGCCACGCCCAATCGCGATTGAGATCAAAATTGTAATGGTTGGTTCTTCCGCCTGGCCAGGGTTCACTGTGTTCGCGACTTAAAGGATCAGCATTTAATTTATTTCCAACAACGGAAGTAAACCAATTGACATAACGGTCACGCCCATCAGGATTGAGACAGGGATCCATAATTACCACAACATTTTTTGACCATTCCTTAGTTCTGCTATTGGAAGGATCCAAAAGAGCAAAAAGTGTTTTCATCGCCGCTTCGCTTGACGATGGCTCATTACCATGCACGTTGTAACTCAGCCATACGAAAATGATGCCGTCCTCTGTTGGAGCAGCTTTGTCTTTCGACGAATTGGCGAGACGAAGATTATTTTGCCTGAGCGACTCGAGCCTGGCAATATTTTCTTTACTCGAAATGTATGCAACAAGGAGTGGTCGTCCTTCGTATGTCTCGCCATATTGCTCGAGCTTCATAACATCCGGAGCCGCCTGGGCCATGCTGCGGAAGTAATTGACGATTTTATAGTGTTGAGTAAAATGCTCGCCCAACTTATATCCCAGGAATTGTTCAGGGGATTGTACGGATTGGGAGAAAGTTGAAATGTAGATAGCACAAAGCAGGACGGTGCTAAGGAATTTTCTCATAGTTAATATCAAAATTTTCAAAATTTGAGGCGCCCGCCCGAACGTTCCGTTCGGAACGGGCGGGTGAAAATAATGATAAACAGGCAAGCGACAAGGGACGAGACGGAGTCAACTTTGTGTATCGGCTAAGCCCCTGGACATTTTACTGCAGTAGAAAGGGGTTTAGCCATCAACAAAAATGCAGCCCACAAGAGCTGCATCTATTTAAATTTACAAGAAAATCATTTCTTCTTCGTCCTGGTCAACTCCGCTAGATCAACCGCCAGTCTCGCAAACAAGAATCTCCCATTAAATCCAAACTGATTTGCGGAGAAAAGAAATCTTCCACGATTAGACGCATCTCTACCTGCCGCATATCCTCCAGTAGACTTGAATACACTTGTGCTGCTTTGAACAGGATTGGCATATACGGCAGCGCGATCATTACGCGGGTCAACAAAAAATCTATCTGGATACACATCAAAAATATTATTCGCTCCCACAGAAAGCGAGAGTCCCGATTTCGGTTTTACGGTAATCACAACATCTGTGGTCCATTTTGCAGAGAAGGTTTGATCTGCACCAAATCCAAGGTCGCTCCAATACGTGCCGTCAGGCTTTTGAGCAAACGGATCAGCAGCATTGATAAATTGCGTTTCTCCAAAACGAACCGTGCGAACAAGGAAATTGAATTTTCTCAAATCATATGCAAATGTGAGATTGACCTTGCTCTTCGGTTGAGCCACTTCAATCCTCGAGCGTTGTTGACGATCAAATAACGCGGTTGAAAGATCATTTGCCGGATTTTTTGTGGGATCCGATTGGCTTGGGTTGTTTGCCGGATCATCAATCACTGAATTTGTATTCAATGGGCCTACTACCATGTTGTGATTTACGTTGGCTGCCACACTTATGCTCGCATTGCCCGGTCCAAGTTTAAAACGATCAGTCACTACCACGTCAATTCCTTTAGTTTCCGTATTCACTGCATTAGTCCAGAATTGAAGTGCGGTGATCGAAGGATCAGCTCCAAAATCATTCAGAATTTTTGCGACTATTGGGTTGCTTCTTTGAAATTGAGTGGAGAGCACAATTCTATCTTCAATCCTAATGAAGTAAGCGTCCAATGTAAAGGTTACACTATTTAAAATCTTTCCTACTACACCTGCGGTTACGCTCTTTGATTTTTCAGGAAGTAATGCGTCGATCCCAAATGCTTCTCTCACGATTGGATTATTATTGTTGGCAGTGAGTGCTTGTGACGGTAATCCTCCAACGAATTGCGTGGACGTATTCTGAAAATATCTTTGATGCAAGGAAGGCGCACGAAAACCGGTGCTCAATGATGCTCTTACAGAAATATCTTTATTCAATTCCAATCGACCTGAAAGTTTACCACTGAGATTATCATAATCGTTCGATTGGTTCTCCGTATATTTTTCATATCGCACTGCTGCATCCAATAGCGCTTTGCCAAAATTGAATTCAACGTCGCCGTAACCTGCATATATGTTTCTGGTGGCACGAATAGCGTCAGTTGGTTTAAATCCTGGAAATACCTGTGCCCCTGGAACGGCATTAGTTGGAGCGATGTTGTTATACTGATTCGTGCCTGGATAGGGTGGAATAGGATCAAATGTTGCAAGGCGTCCGGCATCATCCGGACCATTCAAATAAGAATTAGGTTCGCCCGCCTCAATCTGGTAAGCTTCAGTTCGCCACTCGCCGCCGAATGCCACGTTTACTGATTTTCCTGGTTCCAATTCAAATCGTCTCGTGAAGTCAAGGTTAGTTGTTCCTTGTTCAAATCGCAACTTACCCGCATCAAAGGTTGTTTGTACATTATCACTAGGTGGCATGGAGGCGTTACCGGTATTTTCAATGGAGAAATCAAATCCATTTTTACCTCTTGTGTAACTCAAATCAGCGTCCCATTTCTGCACGGGAAACTGAATGCCGAAAATTATCGAGTAATCGTTGATCTGTGAATGTATCTCAGGGAGGAAGCCATCATAATAATAGCGCTGACCATTTGCTTTTACCGGTTGCTGCGACATTGAATTTGGATTCCTGCTAAATCCACTTGCACCGCCGTCACGAGTAGAGAATCCAATCGTGGTATATAAATTTACCCGATCCTTGATTGGCGTACCTGCATTCAAAAAGAATCCAAAATTCTCCGAGGCAGAATTACCTGCAACAATATTATGCTTGTTGTAACCACGACTACGAACAATTGAATCATCATAATCCATCAACCATCGGCGATAGTCAGGAGGATTCACACCTGCTTGCGTGGCAGGAAAGGCACCGCCATTGCCAACGTAAAAAAGCGGAATGTTATCATTACCGCTCCTGTTTGTAGCATCTCTCTTTAACCATTGACCACTCAATACTAAAAATTGATTTTGCTTTTTCCCAGTTAGTCCCCACGTGAAATCAATCTGCCTGTTCAAACCATCCTGAATGTTTTGTCCTCCATTGTAAGGCATGTTCGTAAAATTCTGTCCGGCCATTCCCGAGAACGAAAGACCGTTGTAATTTTTTTTCAGAACAATATTGATGACGCCGGCAATTGCATCAGAGCCGTATTGTGCGGCGGCACCGTCCCGCAACACTTCTATTCTTTCAACTGCAGCCAATGGAATTGTATTTAAATCGGTTCCTACTGACCCGCGACCAACGGTACCATTAATATTTACAAGAGCCGTTGTATGCCGACGTTTACCATTTAATAAAACAAGTGTTTGGTCTGGACCAAGGCCACGTAACCCTGCAGGATCGATATGATCAGTCCCGTCAGAAATAGTTTGCCTTGAGGATTGGAAAGATGGCGCGGTATAAGTAAGGGCCTGCGTGAGATCTGTCTGAGGAAATTGTTTCAGTTCACGTGACTGAATTACATCCACTGGAACAGGTGTTGATAGTTTACTTCTTGCTGTTCGGGATCTGGAACCCAGCACTACCACTCCACTCAGGTCGGTGACTTCAGTCAAATCCGCATTCTGAATTAGTGTTTCACCTGCTGCAACGTTCAGCGTAAAAAATTTTGGCGACTGACCAACATATGAAATGATCAAAGTGACGGTGCCTGGTTGCACTTTCAAAACATAATTTCCATTTGCATCTGACAAGGTGCCACCCTTCTGATTTTCGGCAGTCACCGACGCACCACTTAGTGGATTGCCATTAGCGTCCTTTACATTTCCTTTGATAGTAGCTGTTTGAGCAAAAGTTATTTGGGCAATAATGAGGAGGATAGATAACAAACTTCCACGGCTAATTCTTCTCATAAGTTATGTTTAAATAGTTTGGCTGAATCAAAGAGATCGGATGGTTTTTAAAATTAATGATTTCCAACCAATGAAGCCTTCCCCAAATACGGTGACAGCGTTACCGGATGTGGTGAGCGGTAAGAAGGGATCAGTGAAAAGTGATTAGTGCACATTCATAACTATGGGATCACTATTTACTAATGACAATCACCAATCACTCATCTCCTATCACTTAACACCCATCCCTGATTGATTGTGTATTACGAATCTTCTACTAATTTTATCACTTCAAAATTTCAAGAATGCGATTCATCAATCATACATTTTTGTTCGTTGTTATTCTTTTCGTTCAACCAATTTTTGCGCAGGAGATTAATGCATTTGAATACTCGGGTGAAAAGAAAGTTGAGTGCAGCAATGGAGCGGTAGTTTCCGCGCATCCGCTCGCAAGCAAGGTGGGCATAAGCATATTGAAGAAAGGTGGTAATGCTATTGATGCTGCTATTGCCACGCAATTAGCATTGGCTGTTGTTTATCCCGGAGCAGGCAATATTGGTGGAGGAGGTTTTATGGTAGCGCGATTGCAGAATGGGAAGTTGCTCACACTTGATTATCGTGAAAAGGCGCCCGCAGCAGCCTCCCGGGATATGTACCTCGATGAAAAAGGAAATGCGAGAACCGATCTAAGTCAAAACGGTCATCTGTCTGTAGGAGTGCCCGGCACCGTTGCAGGATTATTCGCATCGCATGCGTATGGAAAACTTCCGTTTGCCAAATTAATTCAACCTGCGATCGATCTGGCAGAAAAAGGATTTGCCATTACAGATGCTGAGGCGCGTAGCCTGAATGCAACGCAAGTATCTTTCATCAAACTAAATACTGTTGCCTCTGCTTTTGTCAAAACCACTCCGTGGAAGGCAGGCGATACCCTTGTTCAAACGGACCTCGCCAAAACGCTGAAACGAATTCGTGATTTAGGTAAGAAAGGCTTTTATGAAGGAGAAACTGCAAAACTCATAGTTGAAGAAATGAAAAGAGGTAATGGAAAGATAAGTCTTGAAGATCTAAAAAGTTACCAGGCTAAGTGGCGCACACCTGTTCAGTTTAATTATAAAGGTTACACAATTGTAACGATGCCGTTGCCAAGTAGTGGCGGAGTGTTGCTCCCACAGATGATGAAAATGGTAAAAGATCAGCCACTAAAACAATACGGATTTCTTTCTTCACAATCCGTACAGCTAATGGTTGAAGTAGAAAGAAGAGCATATGCTGACCGTGCAAAATATTTAGGCGATGCAGATTTCTTCAAAGTGCCCACAAAAACTTTGACGAGCGACGCTTACGCTAAGCAAAGAATGAAAGATTATGTAACTGATAAAGCGGGCAACAGCAAATCAATACAAGCAGGAATAATTCCGGAAAGCGAAGAAACAACGCACCTAAACGTTTATGATAAAAATGGAAACGCAGTGGCAGTGACTACAACACTGAATGGCGGCTATGGCAGTAGGACCGTAGTAGGAGGCGCAGGATTCTTATTGAATAACGAAATGGATGACTTCAGTGTGAAACCAGGTGTTCCCAACATGTATGGTGCAGTTGGAGCAGAAGCAAATGCGATAGCTCCTGGTAAAAGGATGTTGAGCTCGATGACTCCAACAATTGTATTAAAGAACAACAAACCATATTTAATTGTAGGTACACCAGGCGGCACCACTATCACAACTTCTGTATTCCAAACCCTGATCGACGTTCTTGAATTTGAAATGACCGCCGAAGAAGCAGTCAATAAACCAAAATTTCATCATCAATGGTTGCCTGATGAAATTGCAGTAGAGAAAGATTTCCCTCAAACACTCATCGAGCGACTGAAAGAGATGGGTTATAAGGTCTCGGTTCGAGGCCAGATCGGAAGGACCGAAGTAATTAAGATCAATTCAAACGGAAAGATCGAAGCTGTTGCCGATAAGCGAGGTGAAGACAGCGCGTCAGGTTACTGACGCGCAAGGTACAAGGCACAAGGTACAAGGCACAAGGAAGATCCAAGTATCAAGGATCAAGAAGCCAAGTCAAGAATTAAGAAATCCAGCCAATGACGAAAAGTTAAGCCCAAGGAAATACAAAACTATTTAAAGCACAAAAAGCATATCCAGCCAGAGGTTCCTTTCTATCTTGGATCTTCCTTGGCTTTTGTGTCTTGTGCCTTGGACCTTTCTTGAACCTTGTTCCTTGTCTCTTGTGCCTTCTCCTGTTGTTATTTCCCAGTTAACTAAGCCGTTAGACTCTTCTTTGCAAATCTTTTGTGCCAGTTTTGCAATCATAATTGTGCAAACAACGATCTGCACATTGATGGCGGTCGATACACATCGCTCATAACTAATCTGCATGGCTAAGATTTTCATGATCGGGTTTCAGTTCAAGGGAGTGAGTTACGCTTCCAATGTCTTCTGCCAGGAGAGACAAAACAACGCCATTTATCATCTCAAAATGGCCAACCAATTTCCGCACCTATTTAAGGGTACGCTCATTTTGGAAAGGAAAAACGGTGAATTCCTGATCAATAGTCCTTCGAATTTTGACAACTCTGAATTGCTACCCGTTCTCGTAGACGCCCTCAAAAAGCAGGAAGTTTCTGAACCATAAGTATTAAAGGTCGCATTCCTTGGTTCCAGAAGCCCAAACACCTTGTGCGGCGGGCCTTTCAACCGGTTTCTGTGCTCCTTCATTTTACGGTATCTTCTCTCTTTCCACTTAATGCTTCTACCCTATCTTTGTCATCCACAACCAAGAACCAATATGGACACACAAGTAGGAACTAAGAAAGAGAAATTGTCAAAAGCAAATCCTTCTTCCCGCCTCGTTGAGTTATTAGGTGACAGGGCCGAATACCTGTTAAACCATGTTTGTAAAACAATTGATAAGGCTGATCTTCATCTGCCTTCACCTAGCCACGTGGATGAGGTCTGGATCAACAGCAATAGAAGCAACCAGACACTGCGAAGCATGCAGGTGTTACTAGGAGCCGGCCGTCTGGCTGATACTGGTTATGTATCTATCTTCCCGGTGGACCAGGGCATAGAGCATAGTGCGGGAGCTTCATTTTCGCCAAACCCAATTTATTTCGATCCCGAAAATATTATTCGTCTTGCCGTTGAATCAGGCTGCAATGCTGTTGCTTCAACGTACGGCGTGCTGGGCATTATGAGTCGAAAATATGCTCATAGAATTCCGTTCGTTGTAAAGATCAATCATAACGAGTTTCTCAGTTTACCGAACCGCTACGACCAAACTATGTTTGGTACTATCAAGAATGCATGGGACATGGGAGCTGTTGCAGTTGGTGCAACCATTTATTGGGGAAGTGCTGAAAGCGCCAGACAATTAAAAGAAGTTGCTGAAGCTTTTGAAATCGCACACCAATTAGGAATGGCAACTATTCTTTGGTGCTACACTCGTAACAATGCATTCAAAGTTGATGGTGTAGACTATCACACTTCTGCTGACCTCACAGGGCAAGCGAATCATTTGGGTGTTACGCTCCAGGCTGACATTATCAAACAAAAACTACCAACCAATAATGGTGGTTACCTGGCTACGAAGCATGGAAAGACCAGCAAGCTCGTATACGAAAAACTTACTTCGGATCATCCGATTGACCTGACTCGTTATCAGGTATTGAATTGCTATAGTGGCCGTGTTGGACTTATTAATTCCGGCGGAGAAAGTAAAGGTGCAAGCGATCTTGCAGACGCTGTAGAAACAGCGGTGATCAATAAACGCGCTGGTGGAATGGGATTGATTCTAGGTCGCAAAGCCTTCCAACGTCCATTTGCAGAAGGAGTAGATATGCTCAAAGCAATTCAGGATGTTTATTTGGATGAAGGAATAACCATTGCGTAGGACGCGCTACGAAGTTTGTTCAAAATAACATTGAAGGCTGGTTGAAATAACCGGCCTTTTTTTGTTTTAGACATGACGTTTCGATTGGACCACAAAGGCCGCCGGCGGCGGCGCACGAAGGACCACCACGGCCACGAAGAAGGAGAAGAAAGCTGCCTCCTATTAAATCGCAGTTGCCAAAATTCGCGAGAGATAAGCACACAATGGCTTCGCTTCGCAAGCGGTCAATTCTGTTGTCCGTCGTCTTTGGTCCATCGTCTGTGGTCCGTGGTCTGTGGTCCGTCGTCCGTGGTCATTCTTCACTGAGCCTCTCCTCCTCAAGCACTGACAACACCTCATTCCAATTATTTACCCTTGTGTGACGATCTACGCTAATATTATGTCCCGCCGTGAATAGAAACGGTCGGCCCTTGCAGCAGTCAAGATTCTTGAGATGGTCGTCGATCATGTAGTCAGTCGCCACCACACTCTTGTCGCCACAAAAAATGATGTTTTTCCAATGTATAAAAGGGAAATGTTCTTGCAGCCATTCATATTTTTCCGCAAGTGATTGTGGGAATTCCATCGCAGCGGACACGATGTACACATCGTAGTGCTTCATTAATTCCTTCACCGCTTCTTTTGCACCTTCCATCACGGGCACACCTCTGAAAAAGCCACTTTCAAAAACAAATTTCTTGGCGGCTCCATTGGGCAACGCATCTAATTCTGATTTGCCATGGATGTCCTGCTTGGTAATTTTTACGCCATACTTTACTTCATACCAATGGAGAAATTGCGCAGCAGTATCGGCAATTACGCCATCCATATCAACCGCTATGGATTTTCTTTGTATCATCATGTTTAAATATTGCGCAAATTTAAGTGCTGGAAAGCATCATAACGTATGGAACGAGTTTATGTAACCGACAAACAATTTGAAAGAATCAACTTTGATGCAGCAGTGTTAATGGCGGGCGATTATGAAGATTGTGATTTTACAAACTGCGAGTTTCAACAGGCCGATCTGAGTGGATATCATTTTTCCGACTGCAGGTTTACGGGTTGTAATCTTAGCATGGCGTCTATAAACAAAGCCGCCCTACAGAATATAGCGTTTAGGGATTGCAAAATGGTGGGATTGCATTTTGAGCAATGTGTTCCATTGATGCTGTCATTTTCATTTGACTATTGCGAACTTAAGCTTGCGTCTTTTTATAAGTTGAAAATTCCGAAGACAAGTTTTAAAAACTGTGGATTGCAGGAAGTTGATTTCGCGGAGGCCGACTTAAATAGTTCGGAATTTACATCCTGCGATTTAACGGGAGCAATGTTTGAAAGTACGAACCTCGAGAAAGCGGACTTCAGGTCATCGTTTCATTATTCAATCAATCCGGAAATAAATAAAATTAAAAAGGCAAAGTTTTCATTACCGGCGGTAATTGGGTTGTTGGATAAATACCAAATAGAGATTCATCCGTAAAGCTTCGGCCGACACCTGCCGGCGTCCGGGACACGAATTAGCACGAATTGCACGAATTTTCACGAATTAGATAATTGAAGATATAATCAACATTCAAACGATGGACTTTTTATGGAAACCGATTCCTGGGATTTTAGTAGAACTGGCGATTTCGTGGCTATTAATATGGGCAATTGAGAAAAAGAATTTGCGGGTACTCGGATTGATACCAACGCAAAATCGATTAATTGCATGCGCATTCTTTTTCGTGGTCACCGCGTTTTGTTGCGCATTACAATTTCTGATGCGCATTTTACTTGCACATGAGCAATGGCAAATAAATCCTGCGGTTTCGTGGATGTTGATTGTAAAGGGTACCTGGTGGACATTGTTTTCGGTATTGTATGAAGAATTAATTTTTCGAGGTGTAGTGTTATATATTTTGATCAAGCGCATCGGTGAAGTAAAGGCAATACTCATCTCCTCTATCGCATTCGGCATTTACCATTGGTTTTCGTATAGTCTTTTCTGGAACATCCCGATGATGATTTACATTTTCATCGTCACTGCATGCTTCGGTTTTGTGCTTGCATATGCTTATTCAAAAACTTTGTCTCTATATATTCCTATAGGCATTCATTTCGGATGGAATATTGTTAATGCCTTCCTATTCTCGCAGGGATCGATTGGGCCAGGTCTGTTCATTCCGGTAAAGAACCAACCAAAGGTGATGCTCTCTTACTTCACTTATTATTCCATAACACTAGTTCCAATCATTTTGGTGATTGTACTTAACTATTTCCTGCTTCGAAAATTTAGCCTACTTAGGAAAAGAATAAATGGCGTTTAGTCAACAAATAATATACCATTTTGCGGCACTACTACTAATGCGAAATGTACGCGTTGATCTTCAATAAGAACTCATATGAAATGTTTGTGCACGTACATCCTTTCTAACCAGCATGTTTAGCCGCTGCTAGTGACTCAGTAAATCAGTGATTGAATTGCGTAAGAATTTTTTTCAAGAATTGTTGTCAAAAACTGAAACCGCAGGCATGGTTTTTTTAGATAAGTAGGCATAAGCAAACCGTCCCTTGGAAACTTAACCTATACCGGAAGAACGCCTGTTTCCAAATGGAGCAGGCGATTTTTTTTAAGCGTGTTCATAATTACTGCTAAATCATCACTGATCACACGTGACTTTCCTTTCTGCGTTGGATCTCTTTTTGTACTTCTTTAATACTTGATTTCAGGACGCTCATTTCTTCCTTAGATGATTTTTGAAGCAGCATCTTATTAAAACTTACCGTTTGTTCAGCCAGGATATCATATAAATCTGGTAAACCAAGCCGCTCAAAATGCTCCGATTTCACTTGGGGTGTCTCCACTTTATTGCTGTTGATTGGTTAAAATTAAGACAGTGGAGCTACATTGAATAACAAACCACCCGAAAAACTTTACTCCATCTTGAAAACCCCTATTTAAGGCACAAGGTACAAGGCACAAGGGACAAGAAAGGTACAAGGCTCAAGGACTGAAAAGCCAAGCAAGAACCCAAGACGGTAAGACTATTGACGTTCGTGAATTTAAATTGAACCAGGCAAGATTTTATCCTAAAGATGTGATTAGTGCGCCGTACTCTAAATTAGATCAGCCTTCCAACCCTGGCTCTTTCTTGGCTTTTGATTCTTGTAACCTGGATCTTGCTTGTTCCTTGTTCCTTGTACCTTACCCGTAAGTGCTCACGTTATAGCATAATTGATTAACTTTAGTGTAGTTCTTTGTTAAGCCACTTAATACTTGCTATATGGACTTCCTTCATCGTGTAGAACATTGGGGCGACACTCATCATCCCAGGTGGGTGGATATCGTTCGCATTGCATTAGGTGTTTTCCTTTGCATCAAAGGAATTCAATTTCCGGGTCAGGCCAGCGCGGTCATGCAAAAAATGCCAAGCTTTCTTTCCAGTGACTATTTCTTTCTAAGCATGCTGCAGTATTATGTTCTTTTCGCTCACTTGCTAGGAGGAATATTTCTCATTGGCGGCATCTTTGTTCGCTTTGCCTGCCTGATTCAAATTCCGATTCTCATAGGGGCAATCATCTTTATTAACACCTCTATTAATACCTGGAGTCCGTTCTCTGAACTGTCTATTTCTATTGTAGTGTTGTTACTGCTATTTTATTTTATGGTTGTTGGAAATGGCCGCTTGTCGCTCGCCAAATATTTAAAAGAGACGCGCAGGGAACCGAATGTTTGACTTCATCATCCTCCATTAAAACAAAAATTGGCGGAGGGCTTAGCTTTAGAAGTGTAAAATAGCTTCGCGAAGCCCTGGTGTTCTTATCTCTCACGAATTTTAGCAAGTTCGATTTTTATACGAAGGCAATTTTTTTCTTCGTGCTCGTCGTGTATTCTTTGCGTGACGCCTCTGGCGGCCTTTGTGGCCCAATCGAAGCGTAATGGGCAAGAACAAAAAAGTCCGGTTACTCAACCCGCTTATCGGAAATATAAATATTGATTAAAAGCAATTCCCGGCACTTCCATTTTCAAAGATTAAGCTATATTTTGGCAGTCCCTGGCCAAACCGAGGCATTTTCGCATGCCTGCTTATGCGCATGAAATCAGTAACCTTATTCCTTGCCTTAATTGCTTTCATCAACGTAAACCTTTTAGGTCAAAGCTGCCCGCCTAATATAGATTTTGAAAAAGGTGATTTTTCGAATTGGGAATGTTTCGTAGGATATACTTATGCGGACAGTGGAAAGAATTATATAAAACTCGATCCCTCGCTCCCCACTCCTGGCCGGCATGAAATCATCAGTGCCTCGTCCGGAGCGGCGCTGGATGCTTACGGCGGATTCCCGAAACTTTGTCCATATGGCGGCTCTTATTCAGTAAAACTCGGTAACGAGGGCACTGGTGCACAAGCAGAAGGCCTTTCCTATACATTCACAGTTCCATCTGATGTTGATACTTTCACGTTTACCTATTTCTACGCAGTTGTTTTCGAAGATCCCGCGCACATGCCCTATGAACAACCGCGCTTTTTTGTGACTGCATACGATGTTGTTTCCGGAGAAATAATAAACTGCGCTTCCTATGATTATGTTTCAAATGGCGCCATCCCTGGCTTCGAAGTTTCCAAAATAAGGTCGAACGTTCTCTTTAAAAAATGGTCACCCGCTTCACTACAATTCGCCGGCATGAAAGGCAGAACGGTAAGGTTGGAATTTAAAACGGCAGACTGCACGCTTCAGGGACATTTCGGATATGCGTATGTTGACGTGGGCAGTGCGTGCTCTAACATTTTGGCGACGGCGCCCTATTGTATTGAAACAAATTCTTTAATCCTCAATGCACCTTACGGGTTTGATAAGTACACGTGGTATAATGAGAATTTTACAAAGATTGTCGGGAATGCGCAATCCATTACATTGAGCCCGCCGCCAGCTACTTCAGGAACTTTTTTCGTTGATGTGGTTCCTTATCCAGGCTATGGATGCCGCGATACATTGAGCGCAGTCGTGACTCCGCTCCCAGTGCCTGATACACCTGGAGGGCCTAAAGAATTTAATTATTGTCAGTACCAGGTGGGACCAGCTTTGACTGCAGTGAATTCGGCGGGCAACGGCATACTATGGTATACTACTGAAACCGGTGGTATTGGTAGTTTCGATGCACCCATACCGCCGACGAGTGTTACAGGTGAATTTTATTATTACGCAACGCAAAAAGTATTGTTTGGATGCGAGAGCCCCAGAAAAAAAGTTACCGTCAAAGTATTGCCGACACCTTCAACGAGTTTTTTGGTTAACGATGACCGACAATGTCTGAATGGCAACCAATTTGTTTTCACCAGTAAGTCCATCAATAAAAATGACACGCACTATGAATGGGATTTTGGAGATGGCGACAGAACGCAATCAGTAGATTCAACAATTAAACACGTTTACAAGAACGCTGGATATTTTTATGCGCGATTGAACGTAGTCAATACTGGTGGCTGTGCGGTTGACCGGACGCTGTTTCTTTCCACAATTCCCAAACCAATTGCAAATTTCAGTTATCCACCCGTGATCTGTGAAAAGCAAACGCCCGTGAATTTCATTGATAATTCAACCGCACAGGATTATAGTTCCACAATTGTTGGATGGTGGTGGAGTATGGATGGAAATATCACGCTTTCAAAAAATCCACCAACCTTCGTTCCTAATCAGCCCGGGTCAATTGCAGTGCGACAGGTTGTTTATACTTCCGAGGGTTGCAGATCGGATACTAATAGTTTACTTCTTCCAGTACACTACAAGCCTGGTGCAGATTTTTCGTACGGTAGCCTAATGTGCGAAAATGAAATTATTCAAATGAAGGATCTCTCGAAAATGCCCGTAAGTTCATCATCAGAATTTATTTTGAAGTGGAATTGGAAATTGGACAACAATGTATTTTCACCATCGCCTAATCCTGCGACTAATTTAACCGCCGGAACCCATGAAGTAGGTCTGATGACGGAAACGAATTTTGGCTGCAAGAGCGATGAATTGAAAAAAAGCTTTGAAATTTTTCCAAAGCCTCTTGTGAAAGTGGAGATCAATGATTCCTGTGTCAATAGGTTGATCCAATATCAGGCTTCTGATATCACTAGTAATACTGCGGAATGGTATTGGGATTTCGGAAACGGATGGCAGGCAGACGCGCCAAGCCTGACGAGGACTTACTCTACAAAGGGTGCGCGGCCCTTTATTATTTTAGCAAAAACAGATAAAGGGTGTAAGGATACCGTGGTCCGGCCATTCGCGATTTATGATAATATCGCTTTTGCCGGAAAAGATACTATCGTTGCGAAAAATGAACCTGTTCAACTGGATGCCCATGGATACCCTGGCTCTTTTTATAAATGGACTCCCTTCACGGGATTGAATGATGCAACTATCGGAAACCCGATAGCTACGCTCGACAGAGATCAAACGTATAACCTTGATGTTTGGACCAAAGAAGGATGCGATAGCCACAGTAAGATTTTTATCAAACGTTATGCAGGACCGGAGCTTTATATTCCCACTGCATTTTCTCCAAATGGGGATAGGAAAAATGATGTACTGAAAGTTTTTCCTGTTGGCATTAGTGCGTTTCATTATTTCGCCGTCTATAATCGTTATGGGCAATTGGTGTTCAGAACAACAGATTATTCGAAAGGTTGGGATGGAACTTTCGGTGGAACGCTACAGGATGCAGGGACTTTTGTAGTAGTGGCTGAAGCAATTGATTATAAAGGAAAATTACTTACCGCTAAAGGAACCGTGATATTGTTGCGATAAGCTAAATCACGCTGCAATGTTCAATGCTCAATGCTCAATTAAGAATGATCAATTGGATTCACGCTAATATAACTGAGCCTATCTTTTCATCATGGAAAAGCAAATAGCACTCCATATTGTGATTGAAGACGCACCGCCGGGTGTTGATTTCGGATTACAAAATGGAAAGGGCAATGATTATGAAACTGTCCAACTGCAACGATCCGGGAATGGAAACCTGAATTTTAAATGCAACGTAACGCTTCGCGAAAATTCGAAATCAACATTAGATTTCTTTGGTCCATTTGTGCAAGGACCGGCAGAGCAAAGATTTATATATGTCGACATTGGCACGTGCGCCGGCCAAAAAAATACTGAGGTGAGCAGGCGAATGAAAATTCCACTCCATACTATTGATAAAAGCACGTTGAGTAAACTCATGTTAAGCAACAAACCTATTCTCGAAACTACAATTGCTGGCACAGGAAAAGACGGAGGCCCCACATGTGGTACGGTTAAGGCCACAACATGGCGATTAGTATAATATAGCCGCTACCTTTGGTTTTGATTGCCTGATCATGGATAAAACTTTTGCTCTAAAAAATTTCAATAGTGCTGTCTTATCCGGTTCCATCAATTCCGATGGTTTCGAATTGGGGTACGTCATCGAGGGGGAAGGCTTCCCTGCCCTGGTGATCGGAAGCTCTTCTTATTATCAAAAGAGTTTTTCAGAAGAAACCAAAAATATCATCATTGAAATTTTTGAACAGAGTGCACATAGTCCCCAACAAGAAGAAGCGCCCCGTTTTACTGAGGCGCTCCTGCGGTGGTACAATGCTATTGTATTCAAATGATTTTTATCGGAGCATCTGTTGATGACTCCAAACGACTATTAGTACAATGACTCCGAAGAGTAAATTGTAACCGTTTTAATAGGCACTTTCTTATTTCCTTCAGGATTCATGATAACGGCAATGGCCTTAATAAGGACCTTTGCATCCGTAGTTTTAGGAGCAGAATCTGTAGGAGCTTTTGAAAAGCTGTGTGCATATAATACACAGCATGCTATTGAGAGCAGCTTTTTCATAGAATTGGATTGATACTATTTGTAAGATAGTAAAACGAATCAGTCTTTGCAAGCGATATATGTACAAAAAATTATTGTGCAAAAAGGACTTTTTGTAAACGCTGCTTGAATATCTGCCAGTTGCAAATTGGATTATCTGCTCTTTTTTTGTTGCCCTTCCAGCATATAGAAGAATTCCCAAAATGATACATAAAAAAGGGTGGGATCAATCATCCATCACCAGGTGCTAACGCATTTGTCACATTACTTGTATGTACTCAACACTCCTACTGGCGCTTGCAATTTTTCACGGCTAGCAGTAACTAAATTTTGTGTAGTAAACGCTACAGGCAATCCTATATTCCATCAAGTCTTTTCGTCCAAAACTGGTTAATAAAATGATTCCTGTCGAATTTTGTTGGAGAATTCAATTGCGTGATTTGACTGTTTTGTGCTCAGATAAACCTTAATCCAATCCTTATGACCCAACCTTTACACCAACCAACACTGCGGAATTCTCTTTTGTTCATAATCACCTCGCTGATTACGAGCATGAGTGCATTTTGCCAGCTTCCCGATTGTACTTCAGGTAACGTTATGTACGGAGTTTTCACCAACATAGCCGGATCAACGACTGCCGATAGTACCGAAATTCGTTCTATTAATTATACTACTGGCGCAGCAGGTCCATTAATCGGAGGAAAAAGATACTGGATCCGAAAGCAGATCGGTACCACCTGGTTTTATGGCACCTCTTCAATGGGAGTAAGTCTCGTCAACAACAGGTTTTATATCATGACCCAGATGAGTAATCCGGGTCCAAAAGACATCATTGCTATTGATCCTGTTGCTGGAAGTACCACAGTAGTAGGAACCACGCCTATCGCATTAAATAATTATCACTTTGTAAAACTGGCTGTCGCTCCTAACGGATTCGCATACGCGATCGGCGTCAATAGGGATACATCACAACCGGCAAACACGTTCAATCCCCTAGTTCGATTTTCCACCTGTGGATCGCTTCCAACTGCTGGCTGTGCAACTACCACCATCACTGTGCTTGGCTATTTACCGACCACTGGCAATATGTACAAATGGAAATTATTTAATGGCGATATAGCCTTTGACGTGGCAGGTAATCTGTATTTCGCAACAGCAGCTTATGATAAGCTTACCGGAACAACAATGGTATATAGCGACGCAAGGTTATTTAAAATAAATGTGTCCGATATTCCCAGCACGGCAGGAACGGGAATCATTCCAATGAACCTGATTTCCGAATACAATTCGCTTGATAGTACAGTAATCAACGGAATTGCACTCGACCTCACTGGAAAAATGTACTTGTCCACTCGTGTGTTTAGCGGGCCCCAAAATAACCCTTCGAGCACGCAAAGCCCGGAGCTATATGTATCTCCAGTACCAGGTACCACAACAAAGATGACAGGCTTCTCTTCACCAACTCCAAATTTTTCAATGTCTGACCTGGCTAGCTGCAATTTTCCCGCGCTTGTACTTTCATCAAGCGAATTGCGATTAACGGGTAGAGCGGATAAAGGAAATGCAAGCCTCGTGTGGAATCTAAATAATAATCAGGATGCCGATTATTTTGAATTGCAAAGAAGCGAGGACGCAAACGACTTTCGAACGATTGCTACGATTAATGCGAGCTACACAAGTCAACCATCTGCAAAATATTCGTACCAGGACAACCAGAGTTCTTTTGCGGGTCATAGTTATTATAGAGTGCGGGCGATTATGAAATCGGGCGTTAGAAATTATAGTAATGTCGCAAACATTTTAATTGACGACGCACTGTTTGTAGCATCCGGACCAAATCCTAATCCTGTTATTGACCGGGCAGAATTCAAACTCTCGTTGAAATCGAAAATGACGGTGAGCGCAAGAATCATTGATCAGCGTGGAAGCCTCGTAAAAGAAATAGGTCTGAATTGCGTTGCCGGTGACAATAAAGTTTCATTAAACTCACTTGGCTATCTCAAGGCGGGAATGTATATCGTTGAGTTCCGGACAGATGGTCAGGTAGTAAGAACGAAGATGATTAAACAGTAACGTTTATCGTTTGCAGTTCACAGTTTACAGTTTACAGTTCACAGTTGACAGTTCACTGTTGACAGAAGAGAGTAGGATCGCAGATCGCTGAAGAATGACGATCTTTTCTTTGTGCCCGTTGTGGTTCTTTGTGAGCCCGCTCTAGGCGGGCCTTGTGACCCTATCGAAGCGTATCTATGTATACTCTGTTCCCATTTTTCACGCCGCTAGCTTCGCGCAGCGAAGCCATTGTGATCTTAACCTCACGCCGCCCAATCCTTTAAAGTCGAGAGCTTTTTTATTCGCCGCCTAATGGTGGAGTGAATTTGGTTCATCTCTATGACGTCCTCATCATAAATAATTAGTCGAACAGTAAATTGCCGAAGGCAATTCATTGTGTCCTTTTCTCTCCCGCATTTGAACGTTTTCCATTTAATGAGTAGGCTCCTTTCTCTTTCTTTGTGCTCCTTGTGGTCCTTCGTGAGCCCGCCTCTGGCGGGCCTTGTGACCCAATCGAAACGCATCTATATATACTCTGTTCCAATTTTTCACGCCGCTAGCTTCGCGTAGCAAAGCCATTGTAATCTTATCTTTCCCGAATTTCAAAGTATAGGATTCAATAGGTATGCACCTCCCTTCCTCTTCTTTGTGCCCGTTGTGGTTCTTTGTGAGCCTGCCCTAGGCGGGCCTTGTGACCCTATCGAAGCGTACCGGCTTCGATGGAAACTAGCATTTACTAACTTCATTCACATGAACAAACACCAAAAGGAGATCATTCTCCTCATTGCCTTCACATTATTTGCGTGCCTGGCTCAGGCTCAAAAATTCCGGGCAATAGCCTTCTTCACGGCGCGGCAGGACCTCGCGCATATCAGCTTTGTACATGAGGCCAATAAATGGTTTTCAGAACAGGCCTCGAAATACAAATTTCAATATGACTCCACAAATGATTGGAACAATCTGAATGAAGAGTTCCTCGCAAACTATAGTGTGGTGATTTTCCTGGATACTCGTCCTGATTCACTGGCCCCGCGACTCGCATTCCAGAAATACATGGAATCAGGTGGAAGCTGGATGGGATTTCATTTCGCAGGATTTGCACTCACTCCTTCCGCTTATCCGCAGAATTGGGATTGGTATCACAGCACATTTATGGGCGTGGGCGAATACAAAGGAAATACCTGGCGGCCAACTTCGGCAATGTTGAGAGTAGAAGCCAGGCATCATCCTGCTACAAAAAAATTGCCCGCAGTTTTTAAGTCGGCACCAAGCGAATGGTACAGTTGGAAAAATGATATACGCTTAAATAAAGACATACAAATTTTGCTGTCAATCGACAGTTCAAGCTTTCCGTTGGGCACTGGACCAAAACCGCACGAGATCTGGCACAGCGGGTACTACCCTGTAGCGTGGACAAATAAAAAGTTCAACATGATCTACTTCAATATGGGACATAACGACATGGATTACGAAAACAAAACCAACAGGCAGTTGTCTTCCACCTTTAGTGAAAAGGTCCAGAATAAATTGATCCTTGATGCATTAATGTGGTTGGGAACGGCAAAGCGAAAGCGTAATTAATTATTTTGAAATATTGAAATCGGGAAATTGGGAAATTGGAGCGAAACAAAACTTTCCGTTAGAGAAATGCAGGAGGAAGATATTGACCGTATCATTTCCTACTGGATGAATGCTGCGCCTGCATTCCTGGCTGGCATGGGTGTAGACCTGGCGAAAATTCCGCCAGAAGAACAATGGAGAAAAATGCTTCTGGATCAGATTCACCAAACGATAGCGGAAAAACAATCCTATTGCATCATTTGGTTAGTAGATAGCAAGCCGGTTGGACACTCCAACGTAAACAAGATCATATTTGGTGAAGAAGCATATATGCATTTGCACATGTGGCAATCGACATTACGAAAAAAAGGATATGGAGCAGAACTGGTGAGAAAAACACTACCATTTTTCTTCAATCGTTTGCAACTAAGAAAAATATATTGTGAGCCTTATGCCATGAATCCCGCTCCCAATAAGACTTTGGAGAAAGTCGGATTTTCATTTCTAAAAACATACCTAACTACACCTGGCTGGCTTAATTTTGAGCAGGAGGTTAATAGATGGGAATTGACGCGGGAAAAATTTGAGGAGTTGCGGAAAATTTCAGAGAAATTCTAACCCTATTGAAACATAAACAGAATGGATGCCTTTCTAACATACGCAAAGTTCCATACGGCCGAGGAAGCGAAACCCCTTATTGAGCTAATCGAAAAAGAAGGGATTCCTTATGAATTGGAGCACCAGGTCAATCAGCTTGACTCAGTTTACCTGGGATATAACCTGGATCCGATGTTCGCAATAAAGATCCCCCAGGAACTATTTTCTAAATTGAATTTTCTGTTGGGAGAAGAAGCAGATAAAATAATCGTCAATGCCGACGACGAATACTACCTCTACTCTTTTTCAGATGACGAATTGATTGCTGTTATAAAAAACCCTGAAGAATGGAATGCCTATGACAGAACTCTTGCGCAGAAAATACTCAGCGACAGAAAAGTTCCTATACCAGAAACAAGCAGGATAGCTCCCGAAGCACCGTATCAACCTGAGCGGCTAAAGACAGAATGGTTGGCAATAGGATATCTTCTCTGTATGATTTCTTTGGCAGGAATGTTTTTTGGACTTGCAATTGTCAAGGGGCGAAAGACATTGAGCAGCGGCAAAAAAGTGCCTTTGTACGATGATCCTACTATTGCACATGGAAAGAACATGATCGCATTGGGTTCTTTGTTCCTTATAGTATTCTTGTTTCGAATTTTCCTCTAAGTTCAAGCTATGCGGGCATATGTTCGTGTACGCTAAACTCCGTTGCTCGTGCGCAGCATATTCTTTTTATTTACCTTCAGCATGATATTGTTTTGAAACGAGTGTACGTCACTTCGAAACCCTCTATACCTAAAATTGTTTGCATATGAGATCATTTGCGTTATTATCATTTCTCCTGTTCATGACAGGTTTGTCGTTTGCACAGCAAGGAGCAACAGATAAAAAAATTCCTGATGGCTTTACTGCTCTGTTTAATGGAAAAGATTTAACGAATTGGAAAGTTCCGGAGGGTGACAATGGTCATTGGAAGATACTGGATGGAGTGATAGATTATGACGCGGAAAGCGAAGCAAAGACCGACAAGAATTTGTGGAGTGCAAAGCCCTACAAAGATTTCATATTATATGTCGATTGGCGCATAAAAGAAACACCATGGAAGAATCCATCAGTTCCAATAATCTTACCAAGTGGGCTTCACAAAAAAGATGAGAAGGGTCAGCCCATCACAATGGTGGTTCCCGACTCTGATTCAGGAATTCTGATGCGTGGAATAGGCAAATGCCAGGCAAACATCTGGAACTGGCCCATTGGTTCCGGTGAAGTGTATGGATATAGAATGGACACCGCCATGGCTCCTGAAGTGAGACGGGCAGTTACTCCAAGAGTAAATGCCGACAAAAATATCGGTGAATGGAATACTTTCAAGATTACCCTTAAAGGAAATCATCTCACTGTTGAGTTAAATGGAATTGTGGTGATAGAAAACGCATTGCTACCTGGTTTACCGGAACAAGGACCAATTGGATTGCAACACCACGGCAATAAGAGGGACGGGCAATGGGTAAGCCCCCCAAGTTTGGTGCAATTCAAAAATATCTTCATTAAAGAATTATAGTGCTTTGTAAACCCCAACTATCAAATGGCATTTGGCGTTTCTCCCAAATTTGTTGTAACCGTCCCGTTGAATGATCTCACACCACTGCAATTCTTATCCTACGCGGTTGAAGCGGCAAAACGGTTAGGATGGAATACGAGCTTGGTCGAAGCCAATGGATTTGTTGCTTATACTAAATCCTCGAGTAGTTCATGGTCAGAACAAGTGAGGTTCACTGTTGAAAATGACATGGCAACGATAAAGAGTGAATGCATCTCTAACCAGCTGTTCGATTGGGGCAAAAACAAAAGAAATATCCGGGAGTTTGAAAATGAATTTAGAGTTGTTAGAGAAACAGCGCACCGTGACCATCTTGAATTAAAACCCGATGATATTTCAAAACAAGTGGAGCAAAGAACAGATCAACCCACATTCGAGTCTACTGCCACAAACGAAATTGGCGAAGGGTTTCTGTCGTTATTTATGCCCCGGGAAGGATACATTGCTACGCCAATCATAATCCTACTAAACATTTTGATTTTTGTCCTGATGATCAATTCAGGATCGGATTGGTTTGCGCCAGATGGCGATGAACTTATAAAATGGGGGGCAAATTCCGGTGAATTAACCATATCGGGACAATGGTGGAGATTACTCACTTGCTGCTTTGTTCATATTGGCGTTTTCCACCTGGTGATGAATATGTATGCTCTTACCTATGTAGGATTTTTGCTTGAGCCACGCTTGGGAACCGCAAGGTTTACTACCGCTTATTTGTTTACTGGAATTGCGGCAAGTTCAGTTAGTTTATGGTGGCATCCTGATACCTTGAGTGCAGGAGCTTCCGGCGCAATATTTGGCATGTATGGTGTATTCGTGGCAATGCTCACTACAAAGCTGATCGAAGAAAGTACAAGAAAAGCATTGCTGACCAGCATTCTTATTTTTATTGGATACAATCTTTTATATGGGCTAAAGGATGGAGTTGATAATGCCGCGCATATTGGAGGACTGATTACGGGACTAGCTGCTGGTTATGCTTTTTGCCCAAGTCTGAGAAAGCCCTCAGCCGATAAAGCTGAATGAATTGGAAAATCCGAGCCTCTCTGAACTTGTTCACAAAATGGGATAGAAAATCATTGAATATTGTAACTTAAGAACTCAACTTTCTGCATATGCAATCCAAAGCCAGCACACCCCAGGAGTATATGGACTCTCTTACAGCCGATAGAAAACAGGCGATAGCTGAATTACGAAAAGTGATCCTGAAAAATTTGCCAAAAGGATTTTCGGAACAGATGTCGTACGGAATGTTGGGATACGTGGTGCCACATTCAATTTTTCCTTCCGGATATCACTGTGACCCAAAACTTCCTTTGCCTTTTATTTGTGTAGCCTCGCAAAAGAATTTTGTTGCCGTATATCATATGGGAATTTATGGTGACCCAAATCTTTTGAAATGGTTTACCACCGAATTCGCGAAGCAACGCAAATCAAAAATCGATATGGGAAAAAGCTGTATGCGGTTTAAGAAAATGGATGAGATACCCTATTCATTAATCGGGGAGCTGGCAAGTAAAATGACGCCGCAGGATTGGATCGATCAATATACCGCCATGTTGCAAAGTCGTCCGGCGAAAACGGCGAGAAAGACCTCGGATGACAGACCACCGACCACTAAAACAAAAAGTTCGAGAAAAACCACAGACGACAGACGGCAGACCACTAAGAAAAAGGCAAGAGTTTGAAGTCCCGACGCGGCTTTAGCCGGTCGGGATGCAGACCGCAAGCGTCTGCATTTGAAGTTTGAGGTTGTGATCGCTCAGTTTCAGTTGCCAATTGCCTATCGGCCGTTGGCCATTGACTTCAAACTGTTTCCACGCTAGCAGTAACCAAATATTTCCTCAAGTACTCAATACCTTTCTGCACTTCTTCCCGCCCCTTCGATTCAATGCCGTACCATCCTTTATACCCTGCTTCCTTAGTCATCCTGATCATCTTCGCCGTTAATTCCTCGGTGGGTTGATTACGGTATGACATTCCTTTTGAATAAGGAATTGTTTTTTCTAAATACTCAACGTTGTCAAAATCCGGCATTGGATTTCTCCAATCGGGCAGTATTCCCAACAACGGATGATTCATCCGTTTCATGAATTCCACCATCCAATCGGGATCATTCGATACACCACCATGATTCTCGATGAGGATTTTAATATTTGACGGAGCAGCATAATCAAGCAATAGCTGATAGGATTCTTCGGCCCACTTCATTGCTTCAGTAGGGTCACCGTTTTGCAGGTTGCGACAATTAGTGCGAATGGCATGGCATCCGAGGTAATGCGCGATATCAACCCATTTGCGGTGATTGATCTCGAATTGTTTTCTTGCCTCCTTTGTATCTGATGCACCATCTCCTTCTTCATCAACCATTATCAACACCATGGTAGTTCCATAATCCTCGGCTTGTTGTTTTAATTTTTTGAGATAGGTTTCTGTGGGCGATTCAAATAAAGTATTGACGAATTCAATTCCGTTCAGTCCAAAATCTTCGCGCGCAATTCTGGGGAAGTCAAGGTTTTTCCACTTTCCTGCCCTGATCTCTTCTACTAATGCCCATTCAGCCAGAGAGATTTCGCTTCGCTTGCCAACAATCGAATCGTTTGAAAATTTTTGCATAACATGAGTTTAATGATTATCGTTCCGGCCCGCCTTCGGCGGGATACACGAATTACACGAATGACACGAATTAAGAAAAACCGCGAAAATCGTTTTTTAAATTGACCCCCTATTCACTCGGGGGCTATTTTCACAAATTGATTGCCTTCGGCAATCTATTATGGTGCGGATGATCTTACAAATAAAAGTCCGGTGATCAAACTAACGGCTAATAGCTAATAGCTAACAGCTATTGGCCAAAATCTAATAGCTCTCACCTTAAAGCTCCCACCCCTTCCTATACTCCCGATACAAAAGCTTATTCGCGTCTTCGTTATTCGTGATCTTCATGTTCGCTGAATCATACTCTACCTTTCTTTTTGCCCGCAAGGCCACGGCGCCAAGCTGAATGGTTTCAGTGACTGCAGTGGCATTCAGAAAACTTCCGGGTGATTGTGTATTATTTTTGAACGCAGTCACCCAATATTTTTCTCCATTTTCAATTACTTCCTTTGGCGCTTCTTGTCCGTTCAAATATGCTTTCCATTTACTATCAGGAAGCAATCGTGGATTTTCACAACGGAATCCCGCAATGATTTTTCCTTTATCGCCAACAAACATCATCCCTTCGCGCTCCAATGGCACGCCCTCGAGTTCATCAGGGGTGCATGGCTTCATTCCACCATCATACCAATACAATTCAAATGGAGGGAGTGATTCCTGTTTTGCAAATTTGAATCGAACAACACAACTATAGGGAAATGCAACGTCATTGGGGACCCCGCGACAAACCTGATTATCGATCGTGCACGTTGTAGTGCCAAATGCTTCAGCGGAAATTGCAGGTGTATTGATTCCAAGCGTAAGGAACAATGGCCACAAACTATAATGACCCATGTCCGCAATACTTCCGCCGCCAAAGTCGTACCAACCTCTGAAAACATTATTCGTATAATTCGGATGATAGGGACGATCCGGCACCACGCCTAACCACAAGTTCCAATCAAATCCTTCTGGCACAGGCGGAGTATCGGTTGGATTGGAAGTCCATTGTGGCCATACCGGACGATTCGACCAGTTATGAATCTCTTTTAGATTTCCAATCATTCCGTCTTTAATCCATTGTTTCACCAATTCATTGCCGCTGAATTTTGCCCAGGCGAGCAAATGCGTGCTCACGCCCGTTTTCCGGGCTGTTTCAATCGTCAACTTCGCTTCATACATTCTATTAGCGATAGGCTTATGAATCACGACGTGCTTTCCTTTTTTCATTGCCGCAATAGAAATATAACCATGCAAATGATCGGGTGTCATGATTTTCACGGCGTCGATTCCTTTTTCTTTCTCCAGCAATTCGCGGAAATCTGCATATGAAGTACATCCTTTAAAATTCTTGTCGCTCATTTTCGCATAATACTTCTCTACTAAATCTTTCCCGATATCACGTCCGCCGGGAATACCGGTAAAAGCTTCGCCCCAGGTATCATCACCCAATACTTTTCTGATTCCATTTCGAATACCATTAGGCGACCAATCAATATAATTTGTACTGAATTTATTGGGATCACACACTGACACAATTTGGATTTCTGGATTTGTAATCAGCGCGCACATCTCTCTTAATCCCTGAGTTCCGCAGCCGATGTATGCGATGTTGAGTTTGTCGCTGGGTGCTATATGCCCTGGCCCGCCTAATACGTTTCGTGGCACTATTGTGAAAGCAAGCGACGCAGCGGCCGCATTGCTAATGAAGTCGCGGCGATTGAGATTTGGTTTGGTTTTCATTGCAGAAGGCTTTATCAGGTGGCAAGAAAGTATCTTCTAATTTACTACTTAATTCCCGCTCATCTGTTCTTCCTGGAAACGAACATTATTTTATATCTTCAACTTGGATCAAAAAACAATCGTCTGGTTATTATGAAGACTGTGTTGGCACCAATAATAATTTTCTCTCTTTCCACTCTTGGTGCATCGGGACAGCAACAAAAGAATAATGGCAGAATTGAATTTGGAATTGGGGCGTCAGTTCCAGTGGGAAATTTTGGAAAGGCAAACCTCGGACCATTCGGTGGTCACGTTACCGGAGCGGCGAAGACTGGCCAGGCGCTTGAAATTACTTATCAATTTTCAACACGGAGCACGATTGACTTCAGTTTGACAGTATTTGGCAACAGAAATCCGATAAACACAAATGAATTGGAAAGCGCATATGGTGCCAAACCTTTTGGCGGGCTTTCGACGGGTCCATCTCCAAATCCACCTTCCCCGCCGTCGAGCAGGTTTTATAAGAACTGGCATTTCGATAAGGCAAGTTGGTATAGTACCGGTCTGATGGCCGGTGGAAATATTAATCTGCCGATTAATAGTTGGAAAAATTTTTCCTTCGATGCAAAAGTGAGGATCGGCGCAATTTTTGGAGCCTCGCCGGAGTTGGATGGATATGCTGTTACGGACACATCATACGTCATATTCAATCAATCCTCCAAGGGGGCATTTGGATTTTGCTATAGTCTTTCTTCTGGACTAGCCCACGATTTGAATAATCATACGCGACTTCATTTAAACCTGGCCTATCTCGGAACAGGCAGCATGAAATTCTTTGACGTACGCACCGTGACAATAATTACAAAAGGCACTTCGTCAAATCCGCAAGGACAAGAGTACAACTCCGCCAAGACAGATCTTACGCAGAAAATCAACTTGATCAATATATTGGTTGGTGTATCTTTTATCCTTTAAATACTTCAATGATTTTTCGCGTTGCCACTTCAGCAGATATCCCCGGAATACAAATTGTCAGAAACGCGGTAAAAGAAAATCCTTTGCCTTATCCATCATATGTAACCTATGCTGACTGCGAAGAATTCATGACTACGAGAGGAAAAGGTTGGGTTTGCGAAATCAATAGCGAGATAGTTGGATTTGCGATAGCAGATTTGAAAGAGAATAATATCTGGGCACTATTCATTCATCCTGAACATGAAGGAATAGGAATAGGAAAGAGATTGCACCAGATGATGCTTGATTGGTATTTTGATCAACAAAAAAATTCCGTTTGGCTTGGCACTGCACCGAATACAAGAGCTGAAAGTTTCTATAGAAAAGCAGGATGGAGAGAAACGGGTGTGCGACCAAATGGGGAGATTAGGTTTGAGATGACGAGAGATGAATGGGCGAAGAAAAGATAGGATGCAAGATGCAGGATCGTTTTGCGTTTAGCGTTTAGCGTTTAGCGTTCTTTAGCATCGAAAGTCCTCACAAACCTCCAGCACCTATTTAATCAAGAGCCGCCAACTGCGGTACGCGGAACGCGGAACGCGAAACTCGAAACTGGTAAGAATTACAACTAGCGCCCCCAGGCAGGGCTGCTTGCATTTTTCACAAACAATTTCGGTGAACCTCCATTTATTTTCTGAATCCAAATATCGATGCCCTCGTCTTCATCGTTTGTTGGGGCTCGTTCATAAAGGATCCATGCGCCATCAGGAGAAATGGAAAATTTGCGTGCAAAGGAATTTTCCAATTTAGTGACTTGCGTAGTCTGCTTCGATTTAAAATCGTATTTGAAAATATTGGCGGATTCCCTGAACAGATTTACCGTTGAATACATTAACCCGCTTCCATCGGGAAGCCAATGCAGGTCGTTGAGTATTTGATATTGGATATCGGAATATGCAGTGAGCAATTTACCGGGGTGTGTTTCCCCTGCTTTCATTTGATAAATGTTTGAACCTTCACCCGCATTCTCAGTATAGATGATTTGATCAGCAAGTGCCACCGTTGGCGCCCAATCCCAATTGCAGGAGCCGAAAGGCGGATCTCCTTTGAACATGGGTTCGTAGTGATATTCGCCAACAGTAGGATTAGCCGGAATTCTATTAACGGTACACAATCCGGTTCGATAGCTCAATTCTGATCCGTCCGATTTCCATGTTGGTCGGAAAGCGCCAAATAAATCGATACCATCGCCGCTGATCGTAAAGTCAGGTGCCTTAATATTTTTCCCAGCCTGTACGTCAGTTCCAGGCATGAACCATCTGTATTTTCCCCACATGGCAACGATTGCCTGCGCTTTATTTCCGAAGTCGGCAACAGACTTAAATGTTATGGTCTTCGATGCGCCCGGAGGAAGCGTGATCATTTGAGGTTCGGCGGAACCTGCAATGTAAACAATGAATATGCCCGCACTGGATTGGGCCTGTTGATAGCTAACCTGGTAATTCCGAAAAGTAATAGTGACGCTTCCTTGCGGGAATTTCGAAAATTCTGATCTATCCGGGGCATTTGTAATTTTTCTAAAACCGGATCCATCAGGATGGATGCCGTATAAGTCTGCATGATAAAGGGAGTAAGTAGCCGCATGAGCGCTGGAGAAGACCAACTCTTTCCCATCGGGTCGCCAACTGAGTGCATTTATTCCAAGATCCTTTTTAATACCCTTGAAAGTCCACAATTGACGATCGTTTGTACCATCAGGATTCATTAATCGAATTTCAGTATCGCCTCTTACATAAGCAATATTTCCGGATGGAACCTGACTCGCAACTTTCGATTCTGAAAGAAATAAAATGATGGGAATGCATAAGACAAGTCGAAATTGATGAACTTTCATTCTTCAAGCTCGCTTCTGATACAATAGCGAGCAATAGAACATTTGTTCAAGTAACGCTTAAGCATATGAAATACCCTTTATTTTTCACACTGCTGTTTGCTTTCATTTGTCAGGCCAAAGCACAAACGAAAGATACAACCAAAAAGAAACAGGTCCTTCGCATCATTGCATTCGGTGCGCATCCCGACGATAGTGAATTAAAAGCAAGTGGCGTTGCCGCACTTTGGGCATCCCAGGGTCATAAAGTAAAATTTGTGGCCATGACCAATGGAGATATTGGACACTTCAAAATGGCCGGTGCGCCACTCGCTAAGCGCAGGCTTGCTGAAGTGAAAGAATGTGCAAGAATTCTGGGAATAGAAACAGCAGTATTGGATATTCATGATGGGGAGTTGGAGCCTACGCTGGAGAATAGAAAAAAGGTGGCGCGACTCATTCGCGAATGGCAAGCGGACATCGTGTTGTTTCATCGTCCATACGATTATCATCCTGACCACCGGTATGTTGGTGTGCTGGTTCAGGATGCAGCGGTAGTAGTTGTTGCGCCGTTCTTTACACCCGACACAGATCCTGTAAAAAGAAACCCGGTGTTCTTATATTATTCAGACGCATTCCAGAAACCATATCCATTTGAACCAACCATAGTAATCGGCATAGATGAAGTAGCGGATAAAAAATGGAACTGCGTTTCCGCCATGCCATCTCAATTTGGAGATGCAGATTCGTGGCAGGCCAGCACGTTGCCGGGAATTCCAAAAGAAAATGGAAAGCGAGAAGAATTCTTATTGAATATTGTAAAGGACAGGAATGCTGAAATCGCGAATAAATACCGCAGCCGATTGATCGAATTATATGGGAATGAGAAAGGTTCCAAAATAAAATATGCAGAAGCCTTTGAAATATGCCAATATGGAAGACAGCCTTCCATGGATGAACTGAAACAATTATTTCCAGTTAGCAGATGAGTCCGCCGGTGCTTGGTTTATTAATTGCATAGCATGAGGGAGCATAGTACACATGCTGCGCATGAAATATATATTTTTTTTCGTTTTAGGATTGGCGTTATATTCCCATTGCCAGGGACAGTCTATCTTCTTTCCTCCGCAAATCTCGGTAGATAAACCCACGGATGAAGCATTAAACTTCTCAATGGAAACCGCGAAGGCAGAATATGCAAACGGCTACCCCTATGCGTTGATTGCTGGCGGTAGCAAAGGTATTGGGTATGCCCTGGCTGAAGCTCTTGCCAAAAGGAAATTCAATCTCATTCTGATTGCCAGGCACCTTGATAGTTTGGCAGCGGCAAAGAGAAAGTTGGAGACTACATATGGTATTCGGGTGGAATATCTTGCACTCGATTTAAGTAAGGAGTACGTGGCCGATTCAATTGCCAATTGGTGCAAGGAAAGAGATATTCCGCTCAGAATGTTATGCAATGTTGCCGGATTCGGAGGAGCAAAGGATTATCTTTCTATTCCACTGGATTCGATTCGATATATGATTCGACTCAACATTGAATCCACTGTTGCACTCACTTATACGTTATTGCCTTTACTTGAGAAGAATTCGCCTTCTTATATCCTAAATGTTGCCAGCATGGCCGGGCTGGCACCCATCCCGGTAAAAAATCTTTACGCGTCAACCAAATCGGCCGTGGTTTTTTTCAGTTATGCATTGCGATACCAATTGAAAGAAAAAAATATCAGCGTCAGTTGCCTTGCGCCGGGACCGGTATATACGAAACCGGAAATTGTAAAAGATACAAAAGAGAAACTTGGATGGTTTGGGAATGTGATGGAGGTTTCTCCAAAAAGAGTTGGCGAAATCGCAATTCAAAAAACGCTGGAGCAGAAACTATTGATCATTCCCGGCACTACTTCTAAACTAACATCAATTGTTATCAGAATTCTACCCAGGAGAATGATTACTTCGATATATAACAAGGTTGGAAAATAACAGCATATTTCGACGAAGTCGGAATCTAAGGAAACCCGATTTTATCGAGCAGTTTCTTATACCTCGGATCTTCCTTCAATGACTCCGGCACCCAGTGTTCATATTTCAGTGAAAGCAACATAGCGTCACGTGCCGTGTATGCCTGTTCAAGATATTCGAAGGCTTCATCTAAATCGTCGAGGTATGCCGCAGACAATCCGGTCACCGTTGGAGAAATGAATTCTCTTGCAGCGCGTTGTTTCAACTCATCTTTTAAAGCCCTCGCCTTGTCAAATCGCCAAATAGTACAATAAGCAAGGATGAGTGAATTCTGCGAGAAATGATGCTTATTCGAAATGCTACTTAAATATTCAAAGGTCTGTAATGCCTCTTTGTATTGCTTCAATGAAAGTTGACACCATCCCAGGAACAGATGACAATTAAACGAATATGCATCCAATTCAATTCCTGATTTGCAAGCAATCATAGCTTCGTTAAATTTCCCAGCCGTGTGTAAAATCGAACCATACATGCCAAAACAAATTGAGCTTAGTGGCTCGAGTTCAACTGCAATCCTGCCCTGCTTTTCAGATTCATCGAAGTCGCCTTTTACCCACGACAAAAACAGTGATCCATACCAATAGTGCGCTTGCGCATACTTAGGATTGATCTCGATCGATTTTTTGAAATTCTTTTCGCCTTCTGCCCAATTCCATTCGAAACATGTATAATAACATCCGAGTGAAGAATAAGGCTCACATAATGACGGATCAATTTGAAGGGCAGTTTCAGCAGCTGCCTTAGCCTTGAAAATGACATCCTTTGAAGGAACAAGTCCATAAAATGCGGCCATCAGGTTTGCGTCGGCATAACCCGTATGTGCAAGCGCAAACTGTGGATCAAGTGCAATGGCGCGTTCGAAATAATGTATACCGGTAGCAATTGAACTGCCACGTCTGTTCACATAGAATCGACCCTTTAAATAAAGTTCATACGCCTCTGTGTTCCGGGTGGGCATCTTTTTGATTTTGGCTTTCTCTTTCTCTAATAAGGTAACCTTTAGTTTCTCTGTCACCGCTAATGCTACTTCATCCTGGATCGCGAAAATATCGTCGGCGCTTCTATCATATTTCTCCGACCACAAATGAAATCCGTCTTCAACATTAACCAATTGAACCGTCACCCGCAATCGCTGTCCCTGTTTTCGCACACTTCCCTCGAGAACAGTACTTACACCTAGTCGCTCCCCTATTTCTTTCAGATCCGTATTTCTTCGATCAAATTGAAATGAAGAACTGCGACCAGCAACTTTCAAATCTTTGAGAGATGAAAGCGAATTGAGAATTTCTTCCGCGATGCCATCCCCGAAATATTCATCCGCAGGTTCATTACTCATATTGACAAATGGCAATACAGCTATACTTTTTAGCGGCTGTTTTTTTTCTCTTGTCTTACCCTTTAATGAACCTGGCAGGGGAACGATTAACGCTTCGTGATTCAAGGCAAAAACTTCAACGGGTCGGTCAATATTTTTGAATTCATACAATCCCATTGATACTACCTTAATATCCGGATGATTAACGATCTCTTCGTTCACTCGGTCGGAAATGAGTACAGTTCCAGCGATACCCATCGATTCAATCCTCGAAGTGAGATTCACTCCATCACCAAATACCTGCTCTTCATTAAAAATCACGTCGCCTATATGGAGCCCAATCCGAACGGGAACTTCCGATTGTCTGAATTGAATTTGCATGGCAAGGGCACATTGCACTGCTTCTACGGCGCTTTGAAAAGTGCTGAGCGATCCATCACCATAAAATTGAATGACTCTTCCTTTATAAGCGGCATGTTCCTTTTCCAGTACCTGACGATGTTTTTCTCTTAGACCAATCGCCCTGCTCTCATCCTGTTGCATGATGTAACTGTAACCCTCGATATCCGTAAACATTATTGCTGCGAGCCCTCTGTATTGCGCCATAGGTAGAGATTCGGGATAAATTTAGCAAGATTCCGGGTAAGGACCACAGACCACAGACCACGGACCACTTTCTTCGTGCTCTTCGCTCCTTCGTGGTAAATTCCGATACTATGTCCTGCACTAAGGCATAGTCAGTTAGTCTAAAGCCTCACGTCCCTGGCTCCGCTTCGCGGAGCCTTTGTGCGTTTATCTCTCGCAAATTGTAGACTGCACAATTCAATAAGGATGCACCTTTTCTTCTTTTCGTTGTGCGCGTTGTGGTTCTTTGTGTGCCCGCCTCAGGTGGGCCTTGTGGCCAAAAATCGAAGCGTAATCCCCTCGATAATTTCTTCATCCAAATCCACGAACGTAACTTGTATATATCATGAGCATACGAGTAATCATAACAGGCGCTACTGGCATGGTTGGCGAAGGAGTAATGCACGAATGTCTGAACCATCCCGAGGTAGAACAGGTATTGATCGTGAATAGAAGACCATCCGGATTCACGCATCCCAAATTGAAAGAGATCGTTCATGAGTTTAACGACTTATCACCAATCGGTGATCAATTTAAAAGTTATGACGCTTGCTATTTCTGCTTAGGGGTTTCTTCGGTAGGGATGAAGGAAGAGAAATATTTCGCGCTCACTTACACGCTAACCATAAATGCGGCCAAAGTGATGAGTGCAGCCAACAGCAATATGGTTTTTTGTTACATTTCTGGCGCTAATACCGATAGTACAGAAAAAGGTAAAAGTATGTGGGCACGAGTGAAAGGAAAGACAGAAAACGATTTGATGAAACTCCCATTTCGGAAAGTATACGCATTTCGGCCCGGTTATATGCAACCTACTCCGGGATTGAAGAATGCCAATAAACTCTACTTCCTGTTTTCATGGCTGTATCCAGTTTGGCGACGCGCATTTCCAAAATTCGTGACAACACTGGCCGAACTGGGATTGGCAATGATTAATGTAGTACTGAAAGGATATTCAAAAACAGTCATTGAAGTGGAGGACATCAAGATCCTAGCTAAAATGTAACAAACCGATCATCCGAAATTTGATAGTTTCGGCTATCATAATTCTTACATTGTAAAAAAAATGATATGGAACAGCAAGTTGACTTTGAAAAATATAATATCAACCTTAACATCGGGTTTGATCACTTGCAAAAAATTGATGTGAATGAAATTGTTGAAAGAACAAAATCGAAATGGTCGAATCAAACGCTCACACAAGTGAATGAAAGTGTAGTGCGACTAGGAATTGTAGAAGGAGAATTCCATTGGCACAAGCACGATAACGATGATGAATTCTTTTTTGTATTGCAAGGGCAGTTACTGATCGATCTTGAAGATCAAACCATCGAATTGAATCCAAACCAGGGAGTCACTATTTCGAAAGGTGTGATGCACCGCCCGCGTGCCCTTCAAAGAACAGTGATGTTGATGGTGGAAACAAATGCAATTCAACCTACAGGTGATTAGGCCGGCAGTTTTATTCTCTTTCAAATGCTTCGTCACATGAGAATTTTTTCGTTGCTGCTTGCAACATTAATGTTTGTAACCGCGCATGGTCAGAGTTCGCCCAACAATGGAGGCTTTGGGTCGAATAGCAGCAGAATGATTCCCATGACTCAACTGCCTACCACTGATATTAAAGACGGCATACAAGATAGATTTCTCCACCAGGAATGGACTCCCGCACTCGTATCCTTTCGACATTCTAGTGACCAATGGCAGGTACCAATACTTTTTGACATCTATAGTAATAAACTTTATTTTCTGCACGAAAAGCAAATATTGGAATTCGTAGACTCCGTGAGCGAGTTTACGATGAATCTGAGCAGACGCGACGATAGCGTTAAAGTGACTTTCCGGAGTTTCTATCCTCCCATCGAACAAAACACGATAGAAACCTTTTATCAGGTGATGGTAGATGGGCAATTCCAATTATTAAAGTGCAAGGCAAAGACCATTTACCTTTATAAGGAACAAGACCTCCCGGAGGAACGGCGAACCTATGATAAGCAATTGTTGTATGGTTATTTTCCTGGTAAGCAGTTGGTGGTATTAAAAAAAGATAAGGACCAATTGCTGGCAAGTTTTCCGCCGGAGTATGCACCCCTCGCCCGATCGATCATCGAATCCAAAAAACTGAAATTAAAGAATGAGGAATCTTTGCGCGAATTGTTTAGTGCGTTGAATGAATGATTAGATTTGTAACATGAGTGATGTATTAGTGATCCGCACGGCAGAAGCAGAGGACATCAATGCCATCGGATATCTAGCTTACCAAATCTGGCCTTCAGCCTATAAGGACATATTGAACTTCGAGCAGCTTCACTACATGCTGCAATATTTTTATAGTCCTGAGTCGCTCCGCGAGCAGATGCTCAAAAAACATCACGTTTTCCTCATTGCCGAAACTGAAGAAGAAGAGCCGATCGGCTTTGCATCTTTTTCAAAAATCCAACAAGGCGTTTTCAAATTGCACAAGCTCTACGTACTGCCCGGCTTGCAAAACATGAATGTGGGCAGAAGTCTCCTGGAGTGCGTATTAGAAGAATGCGCATTGGAAGGCGGAGAAAAACTTCAACTCAACGTCAACCGGAATAACAAGGCGATCTCCTTCTATGAGAAGTTGGGATTTGCGATTGTTGGAGAAGAAAACGTGGACATTGGTAATGGACACGTACAGGAAGATTTTGTTATGGAGAAGAATTTATAGTTCCGCGTTTCGAGTTTAGCGTTTCGAGTTTAGCGTTTAGCGTTTCGCGTTATCTAAACTCGAAGCTTTCTTATAGAACAGTTGCTCGATCAAATTCGAAGATCTGAAGTAACCACCGCCTACCTCCTCATAAGAATGTTGCAGAAATTCTATCAGGAATTTCCGAACTAAAGAACGCGAAACGCCAAACGCCAAACCCGAAACATGGATTGTACACCCGAATCTTATTCGCTTTCTTTCCCCATCGCCGCCAGTTTCATTTTCATCGTTGTTTCTTTTCCAAGATAATTTTCGATTCTATTTTCAACCAGATAAATTACTGGTGTAAGCAAAATTGCCATGCTGAATTTATAGATGTAGTTCACTACGCCAATGGCTAATACCTGTTGCCAGCTCCAATTGTTACCTAGTTTGAAGGCAATAAACAACACAACAAAGCTGTCGACCAATTGCGAAATAACGGTGGAGCCGGTTGCCCTTAGCCATACAAACTTTTCTCCCGTCATGGCTTTGATACGATGAAAGATGGTGACGTCAAGAATCTGGCTTACGAGAAACGCTACCAAACTACCGACTATAATCCACATGCCTTGTCCAAATATGGCACTGAATGCGTGTTGCATATTCGGCACGCCTGAATCCACTTTTGTGCTGATCCAAAAATCTGCGGGTGGAATATGTAACGCCGCGTAAAACATTATGAATGCATAAGAGATCAACGCCACTGCGGTATAAGATATTCTTCTTACTGCCTTCGGGCCATAATATTCATTGACGATATCCGTCATTACAAACTCGAGTGGCCATAACAACACGCCACAGGTGAGATTAAAAGAAAGGTCTTTTTCCCCGAATAGAGTGAAATGAGCGGGCGACCAGCCAAATAATTTTTCGAGAGAAAATATTTTTCCGCCAATGCATTCTGCGATGAGTGCGTTGGCAACAAAGAAGCAAGAGAAGAAAATGAACAATCGTGTAGGTTTATCCTTTATAATGGAATGTATCATCTGGCCAGTATGAGATAAAATTGAAAGATCAAAAAAAGGAAATTAATAGTGGCTAACCAAATGGGAACGTATGTGCCTAACCTTCTTCTCTTAACCAGCAATACGCCGCACGCCAGGTTTACCAAACCATTGAGGACAAATGATAACACCAATCCTGCCACTAAAACTGTGGATTGCAGATCCAGACTGGATATGAAAGAATAGTATCGCATCACCAGCGCTAACAATAAACAAACGTTGCAGATGAATGCTACACGCGAAAAAAATGATAGTGATAGCATAGTTGAAGATAATTCAGAACGGTTTAACGGAATTTCGAGCGAATTGGTAATCCCTTCACTTGGTACGTGATTGGTTGGCAACCCGGAGTTTCATAAAGAAATTGCCCCGGCAATTAATTCGTGGAAATGGCCTTCGAGAAAATGAGCGGTCAATTTCACAACCAGGTTCGAAAAAATTCATAATTCGTGTCAATCCGTGTAATTCGTGTTTCCCACCGAAGGCGGCTTCGCCAAAAAACCATTATTTTGCCGGATTAATTCAAGGTCAATGAAGTCATCCTTTTTGAAGAAAATCATTCCGCACCTTATTGCTGCTGGTATTTTCCTGGTAATAGCCATTGTATTTTGTTCCCCTGTCTTACAAGGCAAGGTGGTGCAGCAGCATGATATATTGGGATGGAAAGGGATGGCGCAACAGTCATTTGAATACAAAGAAAAAAATGGTCATTTCCCTTTATGGACCAATAGCATGTTTAGCGGAATGCCGGCCTACAGCATTGCAATCGATCAGAAGTATCCTGTTTCTTTAGGATTCGTTTACTCACTTCTTACACTGGGTTTGCCAGTGCCGATTAGTTACTTTTTTGCCGCCTGCATCTGTTTCTATTTTCTCTGCCAGGTGTTGCGAATTCGTCCGTGGCTTTCGATAATGGCAGCCATCGCATTCGCTTATTCAACGTATGACCCAATCATAGTGGCGGTAGGACATAACAGCAAGATGCAAGCGTTGGCATTGGCACCTGCAGTTGTGGCAAGTTTTCTCCTGCTAATACAAAGAAAATACTGGTGGGGCCTGGCATTATTGACTATATTTTTTGGAATTCAATCGGGCACCCAACATTTGCAGATTGTATACTATACGCTCATTACCCTTGGAGCGATTGCCATTTGTTTTCTCATTTACAGTGTAAGGTCGGGGCACATTAAGAATGCTTTCGTTCCCCTTGCATTAGCAGTTTTGGCCGGAGGTCTTGGATACCTGACGTCTGCCGTAAGCTTACTACCGTTGCAAGAATATGCAAAGGAGAGCATGCGTGGAGGGCAATCGCAGTTAAAGGATACCGCAGGAACCAAGAATCAAGGCGGACTGGATAAGGAATACGCTTTCAGGTGGAGCTATGGAATTGGTGAAACCGCAACCATTCTCGTTCCTGATAGTTATGGGGGAAGCGATGGTGGCGGCGCTAAACATTACAGCGCACCTACAAAATTTTCCGAGAAATTGACTGAGGCAGGTATGCCTGAAGAATCTGCGATTGATTATGAAAATGCATATTCGTATTGGGGCACTCAGCCTGGCACTTCAGGACCGGTATACCTTGGCGCGATTATGTGCTTCCTTTTCATTTTCGCACTTGTGTACCTAAAGAGTTGGCATAAATGGTGGCTGATTGCAACCGCTCTTATAGGAATTCTTTTAGCATGGGGTAAGAACTTCTCTGCATTTAATTATTTCCTATTTGATTACCTGCCCCTCTACAACAAATTCCGCGCACCATCGATGGGACTAGTGCTAACGCAATTTGCTTTTCCGTTACTGGCAGCATTGGGTCTTGATCAACTTTTCAGCGATAAGTCGCCAAGGGATATGATCTGGAAAAAATTCAGGCTTAGCGTTGTTCTTACTGTGGCAGCTTTTGTAATTGTGGGGATTATTTATATCAGCTCAGATTTCAAAGGAAGAAACGATTCTAATCTGCGCGATTCATTTGCTATGCAAATGAGCCGCGGAAACAGTGCGCCTGAAGTTCAACAGCAGGCACAATCATTTTCAACATCATTGGTAAAAGCATTACAGGACGATCGGAAATCTTTGTTTGGTGGCGACCTGTTACGGTCCCTTATTCTCGTAGCGTTAGCTGTTGTATTACTCGGAGCCTACATTAAGAATAAGATTAATGAACTGATACTAACTATTGGATTATTGGTGTTGAGTTCATATGATTTGCTCGCAGTTGGTAAGAGATATTTGAGTAATGATAGGTTCATTGAAAAAGATGACTTCGAAAATGCCATTCAACCGTCTGCAGCGGATAGTCAAATCAGGGCTGATCCAAATAAGCCTTTCCGTGTTTTCGATCAAACAGAAGAATGGTACCAAAGTTCCAGGGCGTCCTACTTTCACAATTCAGTGGGTGGCTATCATCCTGCGAAATTGGAATTGTATAACGACTTAATTGAGCGCCAGATTGGGAAAGGGAATATGGAAGTGCTGAACATGTTGAATACAAAATATTTCATTATGGGTGATGCCACTGGTCGCCAAACAGTGGCCCGCCTTAATCCCGATGCTTTCGGGCCCGCCTGGATTACAAAAGGAATCAAGTACGTTCCGAATGCAGACGAAGAAATGAAAGCACTCGACAGCACAAACCTGAAGGACACGGCCGTGGTGCAGGAGAAATTCAAAAGCGCAATAAAATTCCAACCGCAGTTTGATTCAACGGCAACAATTAAAGTGAAGGATTATCTCAATGACATTATCCGTTACGATTTCAATTCCACGACCAACCAGTTTGTAGTGTTTAGTGAAATCTATTACGAGCCAGGTTGGAACGCGTTCATTGACGGACAAAAAAGCAGCTACGTAAAAACTGATTATGCATTGAGAGGAATTTCACTGCCTGCTGGTAAACATAGCATTGAATTCAGGTTCGAACCTAAATCGTATCAAACAGGGAATTTGATCACCCTTTTCGCTTCGTTGGTAGCATACGCGCTTTTAGCCCTGGCGATCTTCATGCAGGTAAAGAAGAAAAACGTGCCAGCCTGATCGAACTATGCCCAAAGTCATCAGCATAGTTTCTTATCAATTTCTGCCGGCGAAATTCGGAGGGCAGAAAGCTATCGCTGTATTCAACAAATATTTTTCCAGGTTTGTTGAGCTGAACTGCATCACCACACAAAACAATGATCCAAATGCGGCAGTGGGATATCAGGTGATACCAATTCTTTCTACGTCGCCGTTACGCTACATAAATCCATTAAACTTTTACTCGATAAGAAAACAAATTAGAGAGAAGCAAGCCACTCATCTTATGTTAGAGCATCCTTATCTTGGCTGGCTTGGTTTATTCATCAAACATTTTTGTGGCGTAAAGCTTATCATTCGCTCTCATAACATCGAGGGAAAAAGATGGAAGGATTTAGGAAAGTGGTGGTGGAAAATTTTGTTAGGGTATGAACAGTTTACACATCGTAGGGCAGATTATAATTTTTTTATTCAGCAGGAGGATATGGAATATGCGATACTTAACTTCAAACTCGATTCCACCAAATGCATCCTGGTAACCTACGGAGTGGAAATCAGTCAATCACCCAGCGTTGAGAAAAGAAAACTATCGAGAGATAAAATTTGCAATCGACATTCGATAGATCCCAATGATTGCATTTTGTTATTTAATGGCGCGTTCGAATACATTCCAAATCGAAACGCTCTGGATTACCTGCTCAATCAAATCAATCCGATTCTTTTGGATAATGATTCATTCAAGTACAAACTTTTGATTTGCGGCAGAAATATCCCCGCACACATTGCCAGCAAAAGTTTTCCAAATGTAATTATTGCAGGTCTTGTTGAAAATATTGACGAATATTTTGACGCGACTGATGTATTTGTTAACCCAACCAAGACTGGTGGCGGCATTAAGACCAAATTAGTTGAAGCAATAGCACATAATTGCAATGCGGTGTCCACCAGGAATGGCGCTATTGGCGTAGACCCGGCAATTTGCGCCGGAAAGCTATTGGTAGTAGCGGACAACGATCAGAGGTTATTTGCAGAAGGTATTTTCCAAGTATCCCGCATCCAAGCTGATATAGGCGCAGACTTTTTTCAGCACTTCTTTGAAGAAGACATTGCTCGCAGCGCTGCAAAGTTCATTGACAATTCTTAAGTACCCAAACTTCAACAGCCTTCCGATCTTCTTCCGTCCTTGGCTCTTGTGCCTTGTGTCTTGTACCTTGTGCCTTGTACCTTTCTTGTGCCTTGTGCCTTGTGCCTTGTGCCTTGTACCTTGTACCTTGTGCCTTGTACCTTGTGCCTTGTCCCTCGTGCCTTAATAAAAAAGCCTCCGCGGCGGAGGCATATCACAGTGATAAGGCTAACGGATTAAGTAAACATTGGTTTTGCGTAACCTACTACGATGTTCAATCGTTTTGTGGAATCAAAAAATAAAGGCTCTGTCCAAAAAAAACAAACGTTGATTGTTATATAAAACTAGATAAAGACAAGGGATGCCCGCGCAGCATTTATGAAGTGAGCAGGTATGGCAATAACTGTGATGATTGGTAAATAAGTGTGTAGGTCGATTGTGAGGACACAATCGACGGCGGACACAATCGACGGCGGACACAATCAATGACGCCATTGCGTGTGTCTTCACACGCAAATCACGTCGGCCGTACGTAATGCCTACGACATAACATAGATGTACACAGTACGGGAATCGATTGTGAGGACACAATGACTTATTTGGCACCAAATAATGCAAGGAATTCGTTCTTTCTCCTCGTAGCCACCTCAATCATGGTTCCATCATTCATTTCAACAACACCTCCCCTTCCTTTGTGATATTTCTTCACAAAACCAAGATTGATGACATGCGAATGATGTATGCGGAAGAAAATATTCGCAGGCAACATGTCCTCATATGCTTTGATATTTTTTGTGGACACGTGCTTTTGGAAATCGGTAGTATAGATATAGGTATAGTTCCCTTTTGCCTCACACCTCATGATGTCATTGATCGAAACAAACGTCAACCCTTTTTGAGAATTGATAGCGATGCGTGCCGGAGAATCCGTGCCTTTCTGCAGGTTAAAAAGCAAATTGTTTAACTGCAGGTTGATGTTCTTTAGGTTGACCTTTGAGGTTGCCTTTTCAACTGCAGTTTTTAAATCGTCAATATTGACCGGTTTCAATAAGTAATCAAGTGCACTGTAACGGAATGCACGCAACGTATATTCGTCAAAGGCGGTAACAAAGATGATTTCAAAATCGACGGGCTTGATTTTATCGAGGAGGTCAAACGCGTTGCCATAGGGCATTTCAATGTCGAGGAAAACCAGGTCGGGCTTCGCTTCCTGCAATACGTTGTAGGCTTCATCTGCGGAAGAAGCTTCGTTCACTACTTTAACTCCTGGACAAAAATCTTTCAGGAGGTTTTTTAGGATTCTTCGGTTTTTGGGTTCATCATCAACTATGACGGCATTTATCATAGTGCTGTTATTAGTCACCGTGCTCCAGGGGAAATTTCATCACTACCCTGGTGCCGGTGGGGTTTGCGTTTTCATCTGTGAGGTCTTCAATGCTGATGGTGATTGGATTTGTGGAATGCATATTCAAAAACTCAACCCGGTCTGCAATCAACTTCATTCCCTTTGATTGATACTCTATCGGATTGTTACTCTTAAATAGGCGGGATGCCTCCCTTCCTACTCCATTATCTTCTACGCTGCAAGTGAGTTCGTGATCTGTTCTGGCAAAACTCACCACAATTTTACCGGATGAGTCAGTGCGATATCGAATTCCATGCCTGATGCTATTTTCTACGAATGGTTGCAACATCATCGGTGGCACGTACACCTGCTCGGCGTTAAGACCGTCCGCCACACGGATTTCATACGTGAATTTATTTTCAAATCTTGTCTTTTCCAACTCCAGGTATGTTGATAAATATATAATTTCTTCAGAAAGTGGAATTTCACGCTTTGCAGAAATATCCAGGGTTTGTCTGATAAGCCTGGAAAAGCCGGTAATGAACCGGTTACTTCCCTCAACATCTTTGTCTAATACGAACTGCTGAATCGAATTGAGGCAATTGAAAATGAAATGTGGGTTCATCTGGGATTTCAGAGCGAGCTGTTCAAGTTCGGCTATCCGTCGCCGTATGTCGTTCTTTTCCATGTCTCTTCGCCTGACCCTTCTGATGAGCCAATACACAAAAAGGAAAGTGAATATGAGAAGAGTAGCGAATACTAATGATCGAAACCAGGTTTTCTCTACCAACAATTCTTCGATGGTAAACGGAACAGACAACATACGACTCTGAGAACCGAATTTATTGATCGCCTGCAGTTCCAGATTATATTGACCGGACGGCAGGGTGGGATAAGACAAAAAATTGTCTTGTGTGGTCTTCCAAGCAGTGTCCAGCCCAACCAATCTGTATTTATAAGTGATTTCACCGCTTGAGCGAAAAGAAATCCCGCAAATTCAAATCGGATGTTATTGTTCTTATGAGGAAGAATAATTGATTGGGAGGACAGCTCAATGTGACGATCAGAAACAAGGACGTCGTCAATCACCAGGTTGATTGCTGAACGGAAAGACACGCTATCAATATTAAAGTAATTGATTCCTTCTGGTGTACCGATGATGACGATATTACTGTCAAGTGCCACCGCATTAATAATATTGGACGATAAACCATCACCCCTGGTAAATTTCGAAATCTGATAACCTTTAGTTGAAAAGATAATTCGATTTAATCCTTTATCTGTGCCCACCCAAACTTCGTTGGCTTTTACGAAAAGCGTTCGGCAAATATCACTGGTCAGTCCATCACTTTTGGAAATCTTCCATTCAACCTTGCCATCTCTTAAGGCGATCAGGCCGCCACCGTTGGTAGCAATCCATAATAATCCGTCTCGCGACTCCTTAATGTCATTTATCCTGTTTTTTAGCAGTGGCTCTTTTTCACCAACAAATACAACCGACTTATTTTTTAAAACCATGGAGAGCCCATCCAGGGTTCCCACATAAATGGTATCACCATGCTCATAAACCGTTGTTGCCCGTTCATCCCAAACAGTATCCGTTACCTTAAATTCTGGGATGGAAACCCTAATCACTCCGCTAGATGTGGCAACATAAACATCACTGTCCGATTTGAGATAAATAGCTTTTATAGGACTAATAATCTTTCTCAAATCGAGCTTTTCCCGGGGAAATGTCTCCAATATTTCGTCAGATCCAAATAGATACTTATTGTTGCCGAGTACCTCAATAGCGGTCACCCTTGCGTGGCCTGTGTTAACCCATTCATTCCAGATAATTCTTTTTTTAAGAGACGGTGAATTAGTATGGGTTATTTCGAAAATCCGTAGCATGTTAGTCCCTACAACCCACTTACCCGGCCGTGCATAAATCGAAAAGACGGATAACTTATTTCCAAATTCATTTTTGAGTTCCAATCCCTTCATGTTTTCAGACGCAAGGCGGAAAACACCCTGTCCTAAAGTAGAAAACCAAAAATTGCCGTCCTTATCAATAAAAGCTTTTGAAACCGCGGTGTTTTGCATAAACCATTCTGGAGCGCGACTTCTATTCAAGTAATAAAAGAAACAACCTCTTTGTGTATTAGAGATGAATAGACTGTCGCCAAGCAATTGCATTGTAAATTGCTCAGTTGAAAAGGGCGCACTTACTTTTTTCCCATTATGATGGTTGATTATTTCCAGGTTATTAAAAGTCGCCCGTGTCACTACTAAATCCTTATTCAACGCTGCAAATATGTGATTCGGGAATGGCAGCTTCAGGTCAGTTACAAAATGAAATCCATCGTCTTTTAACTGAAACAATTTGCTCTCCTGCATAATCAGAAATCCGCCGCCACTAGCCTCACTAATCCCGTGAAAAAGATGACCCGGATGGCCAGCGATAGAATCAATAGTTTGTACTTTACTACCGCTGATTAAGAACAGTCGGGTTGGCTCGTACAATAATATGTCTCCATTCGCATCCTCAGCAAACTTCATTATATAGCTCTTGGGAACTATATTTTTTAACAATGGATCATTCTCGCTATTATAGATTTTCCCTTTGTAGTAGTAGCAGACAGTTTTCTTAAAAGGCGACATCCATATTCTTCCTTTCGAGTCAATGAACATTTCCAGGATCTCATTGTCTGGCAGGCCGTCTGCCGTCCCAAAATTTTTGAAATGCGTTCCGTCAAAACGACTAATTCCTGTTTCTGTTCCAAACCACATGAAACCGTCGCGGTCCTGAAGCATGCAATAGACGGTTGATCCAGCTAATCCATTTTCCACTCCGTATTGGGTATAATTTCGCTGGGTATCCTGTGCATGAAGGCTGATGCCGGTGAAGAAAGAAAAAATGGAAATGAATGCGAAAAACTTCATAATACTTTGTAAAAATGCGGCCGATTGCTGATCATTCGCGGAAGCATGGCTGCAGTCTTGAAAAAATTACGGATAAATCCGTTTACCTGCCACCATTTGTAAATACTATTTCTTCCTTTAAATACTTTTTCAACTAGTAGTCCTATGGGGAAGATGAAGATCTCAATGAAATAAAAGAGAAAGATCAGCAGTAGCCAACCTACACCAAATTGTTTTCTAATGCGCAGGAAATTGGACACAATGATCTGGAGTCCCTTTTTGTCAAATAGATTGAAATAGCTTTTATCCACTGAATTGAAAATTTCAGTTGCCGTTCCACCTTGCAAGTGAACCACATTGTATTCTCCGAAAATTAACAGCCTTCCCACTTTCTTTAAGCGACTGCACCATTCTGCTTCTTCCGAATAAAGAAAAAAATCCTCGTCCATCACGCCGGCCTTTTCAATCGCGTGCTTCTTAACCATCAGAAAAGCGCCATTGATCCAATCCACTTCTACTGTACCTGTCGCATTGGGAATATTTGGCTTCGCCACCCCAACAATATTTCCTAACGCCTTCAAGAAATTGCCCAGGTAAGGAAGTGGCAAGAGGTAATTGAGTCCACCTTTCATGAAATAGTTGCCAGAAATCTGCGGGCTGCGATCAGCATTCAATAATTGCACGCCGCAAGCCACTGCATCAGACCTTACAAATTCGGCGTAACATTTATCGATCGCTCTATTAACTATAAGCGTATCCGCATTAAGGAGCAATACCACCGGAGATTGCGATTGCCTGATTCCTTCATTGTTCGCCCGTGCAAAACCAGCATTGTAGCTCATGTCCACCCACTTCACCGTTGGAAAACTTTGTGTAATTATGGCCTTGCTGTTCTCCCCCGAAGCATTGTCCACCACGATCACCTCAAATGCGGTGCTTATGGTTTCCCGGTAAAGTGATGTCAGGCAATTCAACAACAGTTGATGGCTCTTATAGTGTACTATGATAATGCTTAACTGCATTTATGCTATGCGGGAAATATTGCGGAAATAATTTAACAACATAAGCAATTTTGATAGGACCCCTATGCGCAATACGGAACGCGGAATCCTTTGTTGCCATCTGATCATCGACTGAATAGCCATTGGCACCCGTCCCTGGTATCCATATCGCTGTATCTGCTTTAGGTTTTGAATATTCAGATTTCTCATCAGTCGCCACCACGCATCATAAACTGAAACGTTCATGAGCTTGGAACTGCCTACCTTGTCAAGCAGATAAAAATTTTCAGGAATTTCCACCTCAGGTTTTCGAAAACTCGTTACCGTAACTTGTTCATCATGCATTCCTACGTTCACCAGCACGCTGGGAATATATATCGCCCGATACTTTTGCAGCACCCGTATATAAAAGTCAATATCCACTACCCATTTGATGGCTGGGTCATACCAGAATTCTTTATCATTCTTATGAAGGGTTACACTTGGGGGACCAATCACATTACTGGCGAAAAGAATGGCTGGATTTTTTTGCAGCTTAGCCCTGCGAATAATGCTGATGAAAACTTCCTTAAAACGTCCTGATTTCGCATACATATTCCTGTATGCGCTGTAGAAAAATTTTTCATCCGGATAATCATAAATGGCGTCCGCATATTCCTCCAGGCTATCTTCATCAGGAAACCAATCGTCGTCGTGCATGATCTTAACCCAGCTGCCGTTCGCTTTGCGGATTGCTTCATTCCAATTCTCCGGAGTTCCGAAAGGCTTTTCATTTTTATAATATCGAAGAAGAAAAAGCTTTCCATATTCGTCGCACAGTTTCGCCACTTCCGGCGATGCACTATCATCTGTGACCACCACTTCAAAATCGAGAAATGTTTGTATACTTATGGAATGCAATAACCTTTTTAAAAAATCAATCCGCTTGTATGCGGGAATGCAAATCGAAATCAGCGGATTTATATTACTCAAAGGCAATTCTATTTAATCAGGAACTCGATCACGATTTCCCCACGCATGATACGAAAGATTTTCTCGCGTTTGCGCATCCCCAACTTGATACTTTTTGGTTTGGTTGTCGGCCACAAGCAACTCCTCCTGGTTTTCCGTCCAGAATATTTTTGCCTTTGCCCACTCTTTTATGCCGTAAGAATTTCCAAACTTATCGATAATAATACAAGCCTTCCCCTTCTTTAATATTTGCCTCGTGATACTTTCATATCCACTTTCCATTCTGTACGCATCCAGTTTTTTACTTAGCGGTATCCGTTTTAATTGCAACATCAGCTGCCGACGAATGAAGAATGCATTTGTCCGGATATGCGGATTCGGGAAATCGGGGAACAAAAATCTCCAGTAAATGGAGGCTTTGATTAGCAATTTGAACTTTGTATAGTTTTCACTCCACGATTTATCGCCTTCCCACTTCCATTTGTTATTAATGAACACCGAACGATAATAACTCTGCCAGGACCCCGTTGCACCAATCAGTCCTATGTCTTCACGATTCGAGAATTCCATATATTTTTTCAACCAGTCTTCGGACAGAAATTCAGCATAGCTGTTCAAAAACAACAAATGATCAGACTGCAGTTGCCCGGCGGCCCAAAAATACGCATCGAGATCCTGGCAGAAACCATATTTCACGAGCGGCTTATAATCGACCTTTTTTTCGTCGATGATTTGTCGGAATTCGGCAGTTTCCTGTTCTGATGCCACACCATTAAACAGAAGCACCAATTCATGTGGGTAACCGCTATTATATTTGCAATAAGATGATAGAAAATTCCTAAACATCTCCGTTCCATACGGCAACCAAACCAGGTGTATTACTGAAACATTATTTTCGTCTGTTTTTCTCACTAATGATTCAATGGATTTTTTTGTGAGGCAGAATTGAATCGGGGAAAAATATAAAAATATATTATTTACGAGCATGGCAACCATTTTCTCAAAGATTCTTAGAGATGCAGGAAACCGGTGGAATAACATCATGCATAGCGATTTGAAAAAGGCTGGCCTCAATTGGATGAAGGTTCGGGAACTGAAATACGCCCCTCTCGGAAAGGAAAACATCTTTGACTTAAGAGGAAGAAAAATCTTTTATAGGAATGGCGATGAATTGTTACATAGCTTGAAAGAAATTTATATTGAGGAGATTTACAAAATCGATTTGGATATTGATGATCCTTATATCCTGGATTGCGGAGCAAATATGGGCTTAAGCGTGCTCTATCTCAAAGAACGTTTTCCGCTGGCCAACATTGTCGCATTTGAACCAGATGATTCCAACTTCGATCTACTGAAAAAGAATACGGCTGACTTGCAATACGTCGATCTTGTTAAGAAGGCGGTATGGATAGAAAATGGAACAATACAATTCACAAGTGAAGGTTCACTGAGTAGCAAGATCGTTTCAGATTCTGGCAGCGCCACTTCTTCCGTGCCATCAGTGAGATTAAAGGATTACTTGACCGAACCTGTTGAATTTCTGAAATTGGACATTGAAGGCGCCGAATATGAAGTGCTGCGCGATTGCTCAGATAAACTCGATTTAGTCAAAAATCTTTTTATAGAATATCATGGCCAATTCGAGCAACAGGATCAGCTCAACGAAATCTTGCTAATGCTAAGAGAGCACCGGTTCTCTTATTACATAAAAGAAGCTACGGACTCTTATCCCACCCCGTTTGTGCGTGACGGTCACAGACCACCTTATGATATTCAGTTAAACATCTTCTGCTTCCGGTTAAATGTGCTGCCCTCAAAAGAATGAGAGAATTAGCGGAATTCCCGTCCAACCTCACATCCGGGCGGGCGTGCAATTGGTGTATGAAATAGAGACGTCGGCATACAACAATTCCTCGTATTTAGTCGTTGAAACCTCTACCGCTCCAAAGGCGGCAATCCAATATTGTCCTGAAAAATCAATGCCGTGTACGCATCCCAATTCGAAAAAATCTTCCAGGAGCACAAGGGCAATATCATTCACAAATGGCAACACTATTTTGAAATCTACGAGCGCCACTTTCAACGCTATAAGAATAAAAAAGTAGTTATCCTCGAGATTGGAGTTTACAGAGGTGGCTCGTTAGAGATGTGGCGGAAATATTTTGGCCGGCAATGTGAAATTATAGGCGTTGATATTAATCCGCTTTGCAAACGATTCGAAGACGAGAAAACAAGAATCTATATCGGTTCTCAGGACGACCGCGAATTTCTTCGCGAATTGAAGAGTGAAATTCCCAAAGTAGATATACTCATCGACGACGGCGGTCATATGATGGGTCAGCTCAGAATTACTTTCGAAGAGCTATATGATTGTGTTGCAGAAGATGGAGTGTATCTCGTAGAAGATCTGCATACCTGTTATTGGCCGGCATACGAGGGCGGTTACAAAAGGAAAAACTCTTTTATCGAATACTGCAAAAACTTAATTGATCAACTCAATGCCTGGCACTCCCAACAAAAGCATTTTACGCATACACCATTCACGAGTGCTACATATTCCATGCATTTTTATGACAGTGTAGTTGTGTTTGAAAAAAGAAAGATGAAGAAGCCTTTTCACCTGTTATCAGGTTTGCTCGATGATAAAGAAATTATATCAGAGCCTCCGAAAATCCGGAACTGGTGGAAGAATATCGTTAACAAATTTTATAAAATTAAATACTCGCATTAACGGACCAGCCCGCTACGCACTTATCCACTAACCTGCACGCCTGATAAAAAAGGCACCCTTACAAGGGATCGAATACTTTTTTATAGTAAGTTCCATAACTGTTCAGGATACCCTATATCCGGAAAACCAATCCCTCGTTGATCTATCAATCAAAAGCCGAATAACCAGCTGCATGATCCACGCTGTCCTTAACCCGGTATAAAACATCTTTATGAAGTCGCTTTTCGCATTCTTCAGCTCCATGCTCTTATCATTTCAGATAATGGCGCAGGATTGTAATACCATTTCTGTAACAACCGGCTTGCAGTCCATATCCGCGTCGGGAGTAGCTGCCGCACCTATTGTGGGCATGCAGGTATTTAACAGCAGTTGGGCTATAGTTGCGAGTCAAACCTTTACTGGCGCCCACGGCGACGTGGTAACGATCGGGCTAATCCCTCCCGGTAACTATTTTGTCAATGTTAGATTCTACAACACTAGTTGGGGGATTATTTGTGAGAAGGGTTTTAATGTAACCGTAAACATGACTGAGCCTCCTCCCCCAGACACCTGTACGCTTACCTTTCAAAAAACTTTTGGGACTGCAAGCGGTGATGAATATCCATTTGATATGGTCAAGACCACTGACGGTGGATATGTTGTAGCAGGAATGGCGACTTCCTCGGGAAATACAAACCACGACGCACTGCTGATGAAATTTGACAGCAGGGGAAATTTGCTGTGGAGTAAGACGTATGGAGGAGGGCAGGAAGATTATTTCTACACTTTGTCCGCTACTACGGGCGGCGGTATCATTGCGGCTGGCTCCTTTAATGCGACCGGTTCTATTGGATTTGAAACGTATTCCGGTGAGGCATGGCTAGTGAAGCTTGATGGTAGTGGAAATATTGAATGGCAAAAAAAATATACAGACAATGCAAATCCTGGGAGGGTCCACGACGTGATCCAAACGACTGACGGTGGATATGGTTTAATAGGTGATTTTCCGTTCACGCCGGGTCCAGCCGATATGATGATCATTAAAACGAATTCAACAGGCGTGATTCAATGGCAAAAGAAAGTGGGTGTAGAAAGTACGGACGATGGTTTGAGTATTGTTGAAGATGGCAACGGGGGCGCTGGTTTAATTGTGACCGGGAATAATTACAGTGCAACCAACTATGATGGGGTGATCGTAAAACTGGATCTTACAAATGGAAATATTCTTTGGTCAAAAAGTTATGATCTGGATGGGCGAACAAATCGTTTCAAGAAAATTACAAAGGTCAATGATGGATTTGTGATTTCAGCCGTGACTCACGACGGATGGTTTACAGATAACGCTATAGAAGTGCTGATAAAAACAGACTTTAATGGCAATATAGTGCTGGCCAAGGAAGTGAGGGCACCTGGATGTGGAGATGGACATGTTACTGTATTGAATGACGGAGGATATTTTTTTGTAGAGGGCGAGGATGCCGCGAGCCAAAATACCGATATCCATTTGATAAGAACAGATGCTAGCGGTAATGTACTCTGGTCAAAGAAATATCCGCGTGCGGGACTCCAGTGGATACAGAAAATAATAACGGACGGTTACTATGTAGTAGGAATAGGGTATACAACCACTGGCTCACTGAACGACGCACTCTTGATAAAGACCCACATTTCGGGCCGGCAAAGCAATTGCACGTCCGTCGATGAAACGGCAACAACCAGAACACCTGTTGTGACTAACATGGGTTCTCCATTTACCGTCAATGCAAACTTGAGCCTCTTAACGGTTAACACAAGCTCGTCACCGGTGCCGGTGACCATACCGGCAACAATGTTGTGTGTGGACAGTTGTGGCTCTTCGCCACCTCCACCTCCTCCTCCGACGCAGCCGCAAATTGTGTTGAACGGAGAAACGATATATGAAAATATTGGGACGGCCAGATTTCATGTATGTTTATCAACTACGAGTACCCAAACTGTAACTGTTCAATACTCCACAGCAAATGGAACCGCGATTGCCGGAAGCGATTACACAGCAGTGTCCTCAGGCCTCCTTACGATTCCTGCAGGTCAAACCTGCGGTGACGCTTTAGTTAATATCCTGGACGATATGGTACCGGAGAATTCGGAAACTTTCTCGATTATTCTGAGCAACCCAACAAACGCAACGCTTGCAATTTCTACAGCAACTATTAGAATAAACGACGATGATACTACGGCACAGGGAAATTGTAACAGTATTACTATCAATCCAGGCAATAACCAAATAACTGTTGGTGGAGTAAATGCCCCTGTTGCAACTGTTCAAATCTTCAACAGTAGCTGGGCCTCTGTATATAATCAAACCTACACTAACTCTCCCGGAACAGTTAACATTCCCATTGGCCAGGGAACGTATCATGTGAAGGTGACATTTTACACTAGCAACTGGGCCCTTGTTTGTGACAAGAACCAGGATGTGACTGTAGTCAATCAATGCCCGGCAGGAACAATATGCATTGGTAATGTATGTCCAGCGAATAGCGTCAATCTTAACAACGCATATTCAATTCCTAATTTACCTGCAGGAACAACGGTAAGCTGGCATACCGGCACTCCGGCAACAGATGCAAACCGGTTAACGCCCGCGCAAGCGCAGAATGTAACTACATCAGGAACATACTATGCAGCCATCAATATTTCTGGTGCAAATTGTTACAGCAATACCATTCCAGTGACTGTGACAGTAACACCATGCAATGGTTCGGGTGCAAATCAAAGTTTGCAGGTGAAGAGTACCGACATGAGTGAAGGCAATCGCATCACTGCGTTTCCAAATCCATTTACGCATTCAGTAAAAGTGATCATCCCTTCATTAAAGAATGAAAGAGCAACTATAGCTGTTGTAGATATGATGGGGCGTTCACTGAAAGCAATCCCTGTTCAACTGGTGCGTGGCACCAACCAGGTGACTGTGGATGGACTTGAAAAATATCCATCAGGCAGCTATTTGATCAGAGTGAAACTTGCTGATAGAATAGAAACGTTGAAAGTGCTGAGGCAACAATAAAATAAAAGGATCTGATCTTTTAGGAAAGATCGGATCCTTTCCTAAAAGATCGGATCCTTAGCTGGGTTTTTAATCTTCTCCAGAAATAACGCTAATCCTTCACGCTTTTCACCATCGAGCGAATAGCTGATGTGCGAACTATAATATTTTTTCAAATCAAAAACTTCTGAGTGCGTTGTGGCAATCACTTCTTTGAGGTGATCTACTCCATATTTATTTGCTTCGTTGAAATCCGACAGGAATTTATCGGATAATTTCTTATTACTTACCCAAGCCGCAAAAACAAATGGAAGACCTGTATGATTGATCCACGCCTCGCCGAGATCATAAATGAATGGAGATACTTTTCGTTGAGCCAATGCACGGTCTCCAATCAATAACCCGGCTGTAGTCCCTTTGATTTGGTCTTGATATTCACTTCGCGTATCAATGAGTCGCGGATTAATTTTCCAATATTCTTTCAACAATAATTTTGCGAGCGCAACAGAAGTGCGACTTTGATAGTCCAATAAGACTTCCTCTACTTGTTCAAGCGGCACTTCACTAAAAAGGCAAACGGATGCTACTGGCCCATCACACCCAATGCAATAATTTGTGACAATGTGCTTTTCCTTTAAGTTGGGAATGACCGCAACCGGTATTAGTCCTATGTCAATGCTACCTTCCAGCAATTTACTTGCTATCTTTGCAGGGTAATCCTGAATGAGTTCAATTTGAGGTCGAATGCCGGAATGTTCTATTCCAAAGAGAAGTGGCCGTGTGTTTAGGTAACTGACAATGCCTACCCTGACAATATTATCCAATAGCTTAGCTTTTGTTTTATTGATACTACTGCAACCAAAATTGCAGTAGGTTTGTGGCGCAAATTTAATAGCAGGATAAATACGATCCATAGAATGGAACTATCTCCGTTAACAGCCATATCACCCATTGATGGTCGCTATCATAAACAGGTAGAGCACCTGGACGAATATTTTTCAGAATGTGCATTGATAAAATATCGCGTTCTGGTAGAAATTGAATACCTGCTATTCCTCTCTGAAAGGAAGTTTTGCACTATTTCGGCGGCCACAAAAAAGAAATTGCAAGAGTTCTCTGAGTCATTTGGCCTGGAAGAAGCTGAAGAGATTAAGAAACTGGAAGCCACTACCAATCATGACGTTAAGGCGGTAGAATATTTTTTAAAAAAGAAAGTCGAAGACTTTGAAGCACCAGAATTAAAAGAGTGGATTCATTTTGGCCTTACTTCCCAGGACATTAATAACACTGCAATCCCGCTGTTCTGGAAACATGCGGTGGAAATTGAATACTTACCATCTCTCCTCAACCTAAAACGTCAATTGGAACTGCTGGCGCGGGACTGGATGGACGTGGCGATGCTGGCCAGGACACACGGACAACCCGCGAGCCCAACTATTCTTGGAAAGGAGATCATGGTATTTGTGGAACGAATCACCAATCAGATTGAACTGTTCATTCAAATTCCTTTCACAGCAAAGTTTGGCGGCGCCACCGGAAATTTTAACGCTCACTATGCCGCATTCCCGAACAAAGACTGGGCGAAACTCGGAAACGATTTTATTGAAGGAGTGTTGGGATTGGAGCGACAACAATACACGACACAGATTGAGCATTATGATTTTTTTGCCGCTCACTTCGACGGCATGCGAAGGATTAATAATATTCTGATTGATTTTTGTCGCGACTTGTGGACCTATATCTCTTTAGATTATTTCAAGCAACAAGTAAAAAAAGGAGAAGTTGGGTCTTCTGCCATGCCGCACAAAGTGAATCCAATCGATTTTGAAAATGCGGAAGGAAACCTTGGAGTTGCGAATGCGTTATTGGAACATTTTTCAAATAAACTTCCCATTTCGCGTTTACAGCGCGACCTTACTGATTCCACTGTACTTCGAAATTTAGGTGTGCCATTCGCGCACATCACGCTTTCGTTTCGATCCATTGAAAAAGGGTTGGGAAAATTATTATTGAATCGAGACAAGATCCGCCAGGACCTCGAAGAAAATTGGGCCGTTGTAGCAGAAGCCATCCAAACCATTCTCAGACGAGAAAATTATGAAGCGCCTTATGAAGCGTTAAAAGACCTTACACGCGGCAATGCTTCCATCACTCAGCAATCCATTCATCAATTCATCGATGAGCTTAAAGTTCCGCAAGCTGTGAAGAAAGAATTGAAGAGTATCAGTCCTCACAACTATACGGGAATACCGTTGGACTTGTAGTTATTTAAAAGAAAACACAAGATCCAAGATCACAAGATCCAAACAATGACAACAAAATAATACCAACAAAAACACCAAATAAAAAGAACGGATTATTTCGGACCTTATCGCAGAAAATAACCAGTTAAATTTTTCTTTTTTTCTGCTCTTTTTTTAGGTCTCTTTCTTTTTCTTTCTTTTTCTGATTTTCTCTTTTTCCTTGGATCTTGGATCTTGGTTCTTGCTCTTCTTTTTTCCGTTACACCGCCTCTTTATGTATTTCTGAAGTAAAGTGAAATTGAATATCCGGATTGTTGGTTCTTTCTGTATTTAAAAACCATTCGCTTTGCGCCAGGTAAACCGGATGTCCGTCTTTGTCCTCGGCAACATTATTCTTAAAGCGCATGAATTCTTCAAGCTTCTTCGGATCCAGGCTGGTAACCCAGCAGGCCTTGTAATACGGCAGCGCTCTGAATTCGCAGGAAGCGCCATACTCATGCAACAACCGATATTGAATCACTTCAAATTGCAGTTCACCAACACAACCGATGATCTTCTTATTCCCACCGAATTGCGAAAACAATTGTGCAACACCTTCATCGGTCAACTGCATCAATCCTTTTTCCAACTGTTTTGTCTTCATCGGATCTTTATTGACCACCTCTTTAAAAATTTCTGGCGAAAAAGAGGGAATGCCAGTGAAGTAAAAATTTTCTCCTTCAGTTAGCGTGTCACCAATTTTAAAATTTCCTGTATCGAATAATCCAACAACGTCGCCAGGAAATGCTTCCTGTATCACATCTTTCTCACGAGCCAGAAAACTGTAAGGATTGCTAAATCTTACATCCTTATCCAGGCGAACGTGATGATAATATTTATTTCTTTCAAATCTACCGGAACAAACGCGGAGAAAAGCAATGCGGTCCCGATGTTTTGGATCGAGGTTAGCGTGGATCTTAAATACAAAACCACTGAATTTATTTTCATTCGGCTCAACTACACGCGTAGTAACTTGCCGGTGCTTTGGTTCAGGCGAAATGCGAATGAAAGTGTCAAGCAATTCTTTTACACCAAAATTGTTAATGGCGCTTCCAAAAAATACCGGCGCTACTTTTCCTTCCAGGTATTGTTTTGTATCCAATTCGCCATAAACACCCTCGATAAGCTCCGCGTCTTCGCGCAATTGAGCAGCGTCCTTTTCCCCTAACTGCTCATCAAGTACTTTATCGGAAAGAGTTTTGATCGGAAGAATATCTTCCTCTGATGCTTTTTGGTTGGCGCTGAACAAAAGGAGACTTTTATCATGAATATTATAAACACCCTTAAAATCTTTTCCGCTATTTATCGGCCATGTCATGGGGTGTAATTGAATGGATAACTCCTTTTCAATTTCTTCCAATAGATCGAACCTATTTTTTCCGTCGCGGTCAAGTTTGTTGATGAACACGATCACCGGCGTATCGCGCATTCTGCAAACTTCCATGAGCTTTCTTGTTTGCTCCTCCACCCCGTTTACACTATCTACAACAAGAATAACGCTGTCCACCGCGGTCAATGTTCGATAAGTATCCTCAGCAAAATCCTTGTGGCCGGGAGTATCGAGCAAATTGATGAGGTTGCCTTTATAGTCGAATGTCATCACAGAAGTAGCTACAGAGATCCCACGTTGACGTTCGATCTCCATGAAATCACTCGTCGCATGTTTTTTAATCTTGTTACTCTTCACGGCCCCGGCGGTTTGAATGGCTCCGCCGAACAGGAGAAATTTCTCCGTGAGCGTGGTCTTACCAGCATCCGGGTGTGAAATGATCGCAAATGTTTTTCTTTTCTGTATTTCTATTTCGTACATGCTCAGTTTACCGTTTTCTGTTTACAGTTCTCTGTTTACAGTTTTCCGTTTACCGTCAAAGCGCTTTTGTAACGGCAAACAGAGAACTGTAAACTACAAACTTGTATCAGGCGCGCAAAGGTAAGCTTTAGCCCGCTGTTATTTGCTCTTGATTGTCATCTCGCCGCTAATTGTTTGGTATCTTTAACACTATAATTTTTCGAATGAATCCATTCGCCCAACAGGTTGTAGTCGACACAGTCACAAAGGCTTCGAGCCAAAAGCAGAAGTATAATGCGGTGCGAAGCAAATACCGTGAAAGGCTTATTCGGATAAGTAATGTCCGGTCTATTTTCTTTCTCGCTGCCGGAGTATTCGCCGCCGGATTCGGCCTTAAGGGTTTTTTACTACCAAACCGATTCATCGATGGCGGAGCCACCGGTATTTCACTTTTGCTTACGGACGTCACGCCACTTTCATTTTCAGTTCTGCTAATATTGGTGAACGCTCCTTTTATTGTGCTAGCCTTTAGCCAGGTCAGCAAATTATTTGCATTAAGAACTGCAATTTCAATCGTCGGACTAGCCGTAGTGGTAGCAGTAATAAATTATCCTGTTGTTACAAATGATAAACTGTTGGTTGCGGTGTTTGGCGGATTTTTTCTTGGAGGTGGAATAGGTTTGGCCGTTCGGGGCGGTGGAGTGCTGGATGGATCAGAGGTCCTGGCAATTTATGTAAGCAAACGAACTTCATTAAGTGTCGGCGATTTTATCTTAATCTTCAACATTGTTGTGTTTGCATTTGTGGCTTACCTGCTGTCAGTTGAAACCGCCTTGTATGCGATCATCACTTATTTCGTTGCTTCAAAAACGATCGACTTTATCATTGAAGGCATCGAAGAATACACGGGCGTCACGATCATTTCCAGGAAGCATGAAGAAATCACTAGACTTATTACCGATGGCATGCAAAAAGGCGTGACCATTTACAAAGGCATCAGGGCATTTGGAAAGGAAGGTCATGTGATGCAGGAAACGAATATTGTATTTACGGTTATTACCCGACTTGAAGTGTCCCGCTTAAAAACCGAGATCCAGGCCATCGATCCAAAAGCGTTCGTAGTATTCCACTCTATAAGGGAAACAAAAGGGGGAATGCTGAAGAAAAAGCCGATTAAAAAACTCTAAAACGCTACTAGTTCTATGTTTGATGTTTGAAGTTTAAAGCTAGCTATCATATGATGTTTCGAACCTCAAACGTCAAATGCAGACGCTTGCGGTCTTCATCCCGACCGGCTAAAGCCGCGTCGGGACATCAAACTTCAAACTTTATAATCGGTTTTCGACATTGAGTGACTAGTCTTACATTTGACCTATGCGCCGCTTCTTAGAGATCATTTGGACGAGCCTCAAAATGGCTTTACAGGAATTCCGATCCAACAAATTGCGAACATTTCTTTCCCTCCTGGGTATTGCGTTTGGAATATTCTGCATTATCAGCGTACTGTCAACCGTGAACAGTATGGAAGCGGCTATTCAAAAAGATATTAAAGCTCTCGGCAGCAATACGGTTTACATCGACAAGTGGGATTATAGCGGAGGCGGAGGTGATTATCCGTGGTGGAAATACATCAAACGCCCGGATCCGAAATATGATGAAATGAAGGCGCTGAAATTGAAAGTGCCCAGCGCAGCAAACGTTGCTTTCAATATTAATACCCAGGATAAAATTGAATATGAAGACGACCAGTTGCGAAATGTAAATTATTATGGCGTCACCGAAGACTTTGTCAATATCCAGCCGGTAGAAATGTATGTTGGTCGTTACTTGCAGCAGACCGACTATGACTATGATGCCAATTCAATAGTGATTGGGTATGAAGTGGCCGAAAAAATGTTTGGCAAAGCGGAGAAGGCTCACGGAAAACAAATCAAGTTGCGTGGTGGTAAAACGGGGACGATAGTTGGCGTAATCAAGAAGCAAGGTAAGAGTATGATTGGCGGTTGGGACTATGATAACAGTTTGCTGATGCCAAGTGGATTCATGAAACAATTGATACCAGAAAAATATGCGAACCCGGTGATTATGGTGCAGGGAAAAGAAACGATTCCAATGGCAGCATTGAAAGATGAATTAACTGCCGCCATGCGTTCACTAAGAAAATTAAAGCCAACACAAGAAGACGATTTCACTTTGAATGATATTGATACTTTCAGTCAATTCATGCACGATATATTTGGTGGCGTAAACAAAGGTGGATGGGCCATTGCCGCGCTATCATTGTTGGTTGGAATGTTTGGTGTGGCAAACATCATGTTTGTTACCGTTAGGGAACGGACCAGCCAAATTGGACTGAAAAAAGCAATTGGTGCGAAACGCTCTACAATACTCACTGAGTTTTTATTGGAATCAGCATTTCTCTGCATCATTGGCGGCATCATTGGATTGACATTAGTATTTATCCTTACGTTGATATTTTCCGCGGTGCTCAGTTTTCCGGTAACCATTTCCGCAAATATTCTTGTATTGGCATTTGTCATCTGCATGATTGTGGGTGTGATTGCAGGGATTATTCCCGCCTCCATCGCGGCCCGCATGGATCCAGTAGTGGCGATCAGAAGTAAATAAATCGTATAGGTTACTGGTAGCTGGTTGCTGGTTGCTATCTTCTCATTCGAAGCTTTATTATTATTTCGCCGGTGCACCCATCTTTGGCTGCATTGTCACAGAAATTTCCATCGAATAAGGCAGTAACCAGTAACTAGTAACTAGCAACCAGTATGCCCACCATCTTAGGTATGAAATATTCCCGCGACGAATCGTACGCTCCCGTCTGACCGCCCCGGTCTGACGGTGTATGGTCTGACCGTCCCGGTCTGACCATTCCATCACGTAAAGAGATAGTGCGAATCTTTATCTTCGTCCCTTGCCTACCATCTTAGCAATAGAATCTTCCTGCGATGAAACGTCCGCATCCATTTGCAAGGACGGAAACATTCTTTCGAATATCATCGCTAATCAAACTATTCACGAACAATGGGGTGGAGTAGTTCCAGAATTAGCAAGCCGCGCGCATTTGCAGAATATTGTTCCTACCGTTGAAGCGGCGTTGAAAAAAGCAGGTCTCACCGGACCAGATCGATTTTCCACTATTAATGCCATCGCCTTCACGCAAGCCCCCGGATTAATTGGCTCTTTATTAGTGGGAGCACAATTTGCGAAATCGCTGGCCATGGCGTTGAATAAGCCACTGATTGCGGTGCACCACATGCAAGCACATGTGTTGGCCAACCTCATACCAGGATCACACGAATCATTACCCGCCTTTCCATTTTTATGCTTGACAGTAAGTGGAGGACATACGCAAATAGTATTGTGCGAAAATCCGAATCAATTAAAAGTTTTAGGCGAAACAATTGATGACGCCGCGGGCGAAGCATTTGATAAATCTGGAAAATTATTAGGATTGCCATATCCTGCTGGCCCATTGATCGACCGTTACGCTAAAGAAGGTAATCCGTCGAAATTCAAATTTGCGCACCCGAATATCCCTGAACTTGATTTCAGCTTTAGCGGATTGAAAACTTCGATACTTTATTTCTTACAGGATCAGGTTAAGAAAGATCCGGCGTTCATTCAAAAAAATTTGCCAGATCTATGTGCATCCATTCAGCAAACCATCATAGAGATACTACTAAAGAAATTAAAGCAGGCTGCATTGAAAACAGGTATTCGTGATATTTGTCTTGCGGGCGGAGTTTCTGCCAACAGCGGATTGCGTAATGCTTTCACTGAACTTGGAAAGCAACAACACTGGAGAACTTTTATTCCCCCGTTTCAATACTGCACTGATAATGCGGCAATGATTGCCATTACCGGATACTACAAGTTTTTGGACAAGAACTTTGCTGACTTAAGTGTGAGTCCCTCCGCCAGGGCGGAGTTCTAAAAAGTTCCGACCTTTCTAAAAAGATCGGAACTTTTGCCCAACACCTATTTCCAATTCAAACAATTCACCATTCACCAGCAACACTGCGCTATGAAGGTGAGTACTGATTCCTGCCTTTTTGGTGCATGGTTCGCGAATAAGGATTTGCGGGCGCAAAAAATTCTGGACGTAGGAAGTGGCACGGGTTTGTTGATGTTAATGCTTGCACAGAAACAGGATTCAGGAATATGCGGTATTGAAATCGATCCTAAATGTTTTGAACAGCTTCAGGAAAATATTCATAACAGTAAATGGCAAGAACGACTAAAAGCTTTTCCTGGCGATGTCAGGTCATTTAAGAGTGAAATCAAATTTGAATTCATCATTAGCAATCCGCCTTTCTACGAAAACAGCTTGAAAGCTGAAGCAAACGAAACCAATCTCGCGCGGCACAGCAAGGAACTTAGTTTTGAAGAATTAATCTCATCCATAGACGGACTTCTGGCACAAAATGGACACTTCGGGGTGTTATTGCCGTACCAACGTACGGCTCATTTCGAAAAGTTGGCAGCACGAAAAGGATTTCATTTATTGGAGAAATTATTAGTGAAACAGACGCCTTCTCACGAATACTTCCGATCTATTTTACATTACTCCAGAATTACATCTTCGAGTATTTCAGAAAAAGAATTAGTGATTGTAAAAGGCGAGGGAGAGTACACTGAAGAATTCATTCAGTTATTAAAAGACTATTACCTGTATCTGTAGTGAACTTTCGAGCCTTTACCACATCCCGATATCTATCGGGACGGAGCCTAATCTCTCGCGTAATCCTCTAAATACTGGTAAGGCGCAGTAAGTTCTCCTTGATTGACGATAGTTGCACGCTCAATGATAGATGAGCCGCTCGCGAGATAAGGAAGAACAAATTTGATCAATTGCTCGCCAAAGTAACGAGATGCATCGCGCGGCAATTCATTAGGAAGATTTCCCACCGCCATCACGTCAATAGAACCTGGCAAGCCAGGTGCAGTTTTTTGAAAACTTTTCTTATCTACTCCGTAAACAGGATTCTCAATACTTTGATCGCCCAAATTGATGGGTACCGATCCATGTTCATCATCAGTAACATCTGCGATCACTTGTATCCGGAATCTGGCATCCTCAATTAACTCCTTTTCAAACAACCTTGGAATATTTACATCCCAATACACGCCATTCATCAACACGTCAGTTGCGAACGCATAAGGAAGAAATTTCGATTTATATTCTTCGGGTTGTTCATGAAAATGCTGGCGGGAATATTGTGCGCTCGACTTATGCTCATATAAGTCTCCACCCTTCAATTGTACGTATACGGGATAAGAATATTCTTTCGCTAAAAATTCATCCGGTTCCACTTCATGAATTTCAAGCAGGTTCATTACTTCTAATATTCCATGTGCCACTCTCCCACTTCCTGTTACTGCAATCTTGATATTAGGAAGCTTTAAACCGAAATAGGTATGAATGAGTTCGCGAAAGCTTCTTTGTTGATACACCCGCGCTAATGTAAATGCTCCCGTGCGATTACCATAAGCCATCATCCCATTGTGTGCGCCTACCACTCCAGCAAAAAATCCAAAACCAATGATGCGCTGCCCATCCTCATGCTCCAGGCATTCATAATCTATCAACGTGATTTTTTTTTCGAGGATGGTTTGAAGTAATTTTTGATTGTGCGGTTGTTTCTTCTTTGTATGGGAGAAGAACATGTATGTTTTTCCCGGGATCAGCATATCGATAGGCACTTCTTTTATGCCAACGAGGACGTCGCAAACGCTCAAGTCGTTCTGGACCATCACTCCTGCCATCAGGTATTCTTTATCGGAAAAACACCGGTAATTGGACGGCTGCGCAATGATGACAATGTCCTTAAAATTCTTATGAATCCATTTACATTGAGCGGGAGTCAAAGCCACTCTATTATCCGCTGGAATTTTCCCTTCTTTAATTAAGCCGATTCTTAACATGTCAAATTTTGATTCATGAGTTGGGGATTGTCAAAGATGGAAAAAAGATTCAATATTAGGACGGGTACATAAATCGAAATGCATTATTTTGTATTAGTGAAGGATGCACCAGAGCAATCGCTCATCTTAAAAATTAAACCATGGAAATCTTATCCCCCTTCTTCGCTATCAGCCTCCCAGGCGGTGCGGAAATTCTTATCCTCCTCTGTGTACTTGCCTATCTGTTCATTTGGATAAAAAGTATTGTGGAGATAGCGAGAAGCAAGTTTACCGACAGTACGCAGCAGGTCATATGGCTCCTGGTAGTTATTTTATGCGGTGTGATCGGGCTAATATTATATTACGCGATAGGTCGAAAAAACAGAATTTCTTCGTCAGAGATCGGATCTTAATGAAAGTATTTATACTGTCAAAAACAAAAGCTCCGACTGTGATGTAGTTGGAGCTTTTTATTTAACCCGAAACTTTCGGTAGTGATCGGTAGCAACCAGTAACTAGTAACTGGTAACCAGTAACCAGAACCTCACAAAACATTCTCCCCATCATAATCATACTTCTCCTTTCCTTTACTCACTACATCATCAAGTGATTGCTTCTTGTCGGGGCTTGTCTCCCCTTTCTGCCACTGATCTAAATCTTTCTGCATATTCTCGCGCTGCATTTGCGTAAGCTTTTCTACCAATTCTTCTGACACTTCTTTCTTTCTTTGACGAATAAGCTTATGCTTGTCGATAAGCATTTCTTTCTGCGTTCTGAGTTGATGTTCCGATTCGGCCATTTGCAACAATTCTTCTTTCGCGAGCGCAATGTCATATGGACCCACGTTCAATATCAACTTAGAAAGTACGGGTCCGATCTCAATCAGGATAATCAATAGTGAAAGCAGGAAATTACTCCACCACACGCTGCTTTCCTCACTCGCCAGATCTGAAAGCGCTTTATTCCTTTCGAGAAATCCAACTTTTCCTGCAAGGTCACCTTCATATACTTTGCGCTTTGCTTCGGTTGTACCGCGCACATTGGAGAGAATGCTGTCCTGGTAGGCTATACCCGACCTCAGTTGTATCAATTCAGGCGTAAACTGTCGGACAGCATTCGTGTAGGCTTCTTGCTTCATGAGGGTCAATGATTCAATTCCCCTGCGCAGGGAACCACCAGTTCCATCCGCTTCCTGCACATAGGCGGATTGCAGTCGGTGTAAAGTGTCTTCAATACCTTCCTTTCTTCCGATTAGTCTGTTTCGCTCGGCTTCAGCAGTTTTAATGGCGGACGTTGTTTCGAGATTAAGAAGACTATCATTCAACAACATTTTCTTATGCCTGTTCTCAGCCACCTTCACATCGATTTCCTTTTCAAAAATTTTCAACTCCAATGGACGGGCGATGGTAACTCCAATGAGTAAAGCGAGTAACAAACGAGGCACGGCCATCTTGATTTGTTGTCCCCGCGAAACCCCGTACTTGCGCATAGTGGAAACCAGAAAACGGTCGAAGTTGAAAATGATGAGTCCCCATACAATTGCAAACACAATAGTCCACAACCAACTACCAAATACACTGTAAACTGCGTATCCACCTGCGATGCCCGCAAGCACAAAGGTTGCAAGGATCACTCCACCGATCCCCGCGTACTTGCTATGTTCGGAAGGATATTGTTTTAATAGTTGCTGATGTGCTCCGGCGCACCACCATAAAAAGTTGGAGGACCGCTCTTTTTTCTGATGATGGTCAAATGAAGAATAGGTTAGCAATCCATTCTGTCCGTTTGCAGACGGTTGGCTGTTCATACCAATAAGTTTGATTAAGAAGAGTTTATTCTGTGGAGCTGAAGTTGGGACTATGAAAAAACGAAAAATAACCGAGGATAGTGTGAAGGAAACCCTAATTAACTACGGCAGTACTCTTTATGATGCCGGATGCAGGTCTATTAATTTCGAAATACCAAACGAGTACGGGATACCGGATGCAGCCTCAGGTCGACCAATTTTTGAAACCACAAAGAAATCTAGAAAAAAACAATCCTTTATAGTGTTTTTCACATTGTTGTCTACCGAGTCTTTCTCACTTTTAAAGAAATCGGATTTATATGAGTTATAAAAGTTATGCGCTTGCATCGAACGATGAGACGAGAGATCATTTGGAAACTGTTTTTGAAACCAAATCATTAACTGATGAAGCCGTGTACCAAAAACTGCACAAAAAAATAGATTTGCTTGGCGGATTGCTACATAATTTTTACAAAAGCGTTGAGCAGAATCACAAACCAACCTTGTAATCGTCTCAACGCTACACTCTTTATCCTTGATACTGCATCCCTATTCGCAAACTGCATCCTGCATCGGGCATCCTGCATCCGGCATCCTGCATTCGGCATCCGGCATCTGGCATCCGGCATCCTGCATCCTGCATCCTGCATCCTGCATCTGGCATCCGGCCTCTATCCCACAAACTCTACAATCGTCGCAACCACCATCCACGACATCACAGAAACAACAATCCATCCAGCCAGTTGCATCCAAAGCGGATGTTTATATCCATTCATCAACGCAGGCCTCGTGGCGGCGATCAAAATAATTGCTAGCGCGATTGGTAAAATCAAACCGTTGATCAGTCCCGCAGCAATTAATAAGTCCTTCGGTTTTCCAATTAAAACAAAAAGGATTGTAGTCACTAAAATAAAAATCGAAATGCACGCCCGTTCATATTTGTTAATGAGCGGATGAAGCGTTTTCATAAATGAGATAGAAGTATATGATGCGCCTACTACAGAAGAAATTGCAGCACTCCACAATACCAATCCAAAAATTCGCAAACCAATTTCACCCGCAGCATGACCGAACACGGTCGCAGGAGGATTCTGGCTATCCAGTTGAACGCCCTGAACTATCACTCCCAATGCGGCAAGAAATAAAACGTATCGCATAAAGGAAGAAATCAAAATGCCACTTAATGCACTCCTGTTTACGGTTCGAATCTGTTCCTTGCCTTTGATGCCTGCATCAAGCAATCGATGCGCACCGGAAAACGTAAGATATCCGCCAACAGTTCCACCAACAATGGTAACAATAGCAAGTGTGCTGATCTTTTCGGGAAATACGGTCCTATGAAATGCTTCCAGTATTGGTGGATGGGCCTTGAATGCAATGAACAAGGTGAGCATGATTTTCATGATGCCCAACACTTTTGCAAAATTGTCCAGCATCTTTCCCATTTCCTTCACCCAAAAAAGCAATAGAGCAACTAAACCGCTGATGATGGCCGCTGCCTTAAAAGAAATTCCGGTAAGCACATTTAATCCCAATGCAGTGCCGGCAATGTTGCCAACATTAAATGCAAATCCTCCCAATACCACCATCAATGAAAGAAAATAACCAAGGCCCGGTAGTAATGCGTTGGAAACGTCTTGTGCACGCATGCCACTAATAGTAAGCACCCGCCATGTATTCAACTGCGCGCCGATATCAATAAGCACCGAAACCAGAATCACAAAACCAAAACTTGCGACGAGTTGCTGTGTAAATACCGTTGTCTGTGTAAGAAACCCGGGACCGATTGACGAATTCGCCATTAAGAAAGCCGCCCCCAACACGGCACTTCCTACTGCGGGCTTGATGATGTTGCTAAATTTGGTGGGTTGATCCTTCAATGTATCCTTTGCTTAGATTTCCCTTCGAAGACTAAAGACGCGTCATGCGGTTCAAAGCCTGTTGATATTTTTCCAACTTCGGTATACTCGAGTATAAAGACAGAAGCCTCAATCTTGAAAGGCAAGAATAATTAGAAGACAATATTCATAACTTTCGAATATCAAGCATTTCAATATTGTGAGGCTTGCGTCTCTAGTCTCGATCTATAAAATCTTCGAAGAAAATAATGATGACTCGACGTTGATGCAGTGTCTTTAGTCTTCGAAGCGTCCACACAGCGCAGTGGCTAATTTCTAAATCGCCTTCACATCAATCTTGTTTTCCTTAAGCGATTTGCATATCGCCTTAGCAAAAGAATACGCCTGTGGCAAGTCGCCATGAATGCAAATGGTATCGGCCTTCACCGGAAAAGATTTGCCATTTAAGGTCGTCACTTTTTTGTCTTTAGCCATCATCAACACTTGCTTTGCCGCCATTTCAGAATCGGTTAGCATCGCGTTTCTCTGGGTGCGTGGTGTAAGCGTACCATCATCCTGATATGTACGATCCGCAAATACTTCGCTTGCTGTTTTCAATCCCATGTCTTCAGCTATTCGCAACATGGCCGAATTGGACAACGCATAATAGATCAGTGAAGGATCGAAATCGTGAACAGCCTTTGCTATTTCCGTTGCCACCATTTCATTTTTAACAGCCAGGTTATATAGTGCTCCATGAGGTTTTACATGATGCACAGCAACTCCTTCCTGCTCCGCAATTTCCTTGAAGAGCACTAATTGCTCCATCACCAACGCATAATATTCATGCGTAGGAAGAAGAATCTCCACTCTTCCGAAATTTTCCTTGTCAGCAAATCCCGGGTGTGCCCCAACTGCCAAATGATTTTTTACGGCCAGTCTGATAGTATTCCTGATCGTAGTTTCATCGCCAGCATGAAATCCACACGCGATATTAGCGGAGCTAATAAAGGGCATGATAGAGGCATCGTTGGGCATTCCTTCCCCCAGGTCACAATTGATGTCTATGCTAAGCATATTGCATTTTTCATTCGTTCGAAACAGCCATGATGCAAAATCTGCAATTCCATTTCTTGTGCAAATAAATATTCTTCGGCCGTTTTTATATCGACGGTTCTTAATTTCAGACAATCACTTGCCGCTAACTGAGCAAGTTTTGGCAAATGTGCACTTATTACATGACCTATCCTCGGATAACCTCCGGTAGTTTGATGATCGGCCATTAGAATGATCAGTTGATTATTTGGTAGCAACTGGATGGTCCCAAAGCTCACAGCAGTTGAAACCAATTGAAAATCTTCTCTCGGGATAATTTCTGGACCGCGTAAATGATATCCCATTCTATCGGACGATGGATGAATGATAAAATTATTTTGGAGTAACCGTTGCTGCGAATCTTCACTCAATAACGTCCACTCATGACCCGGAATAAATGCGATTTCATGCGGAAACTGGTAAACGTTATTGTGATCCACACTCCACGGCAGCTCGGAAATGTTTCTGTCTTTTAGCAAAAGAGGATAATACAAACTTGTTTCTCCAAAATTTATTTCGTCGCCCTTCTCCAATTTTCTTCCCTGCCATCCACCCGCTTTCGCTTTTAAATTTGTACTCGAACTATCTAGCCATTTCGGAACACAGAATCCCCCATGTACCGCCAGGTAACACCTTGCTCCCGCTTGCCGATGTGTAAATTGTAAAACAGATTTCCCCTTCACGACTAAAGGTTTCCAAAACGACACTGACTCGCCATTAATTGTTGCACCAAAATCAGCTCCTGTTAAACTGATCAATGCGTTTTGCTCAAACAGTATCTGTGGACCTGGATAATGAATCTCCATTACCGCCTTTTCTGTTTCATTTGAAACAAGCAGGTTCGCTGTCTTCATTGCATACTGGTCCATTGGCCCACTAATGTTGATGCCAAGATTGCTGTAACCATACCGGCCAAGGTCCTGTATAGTATCTAACACTCCCGATTTCAAAATGGAGACAGACATATTTCTTCTTATTGAGCAGCGTTCATTTCATGAAACTCGTTGATGGTGATTCTTTGAAACTGCACTGTTTGCCCGGCTTTCAACTTTACGGGTTGACTGGCCGCGGCATCAAATAATTTTACCGGGGTACGACCGATAATCTGCCAGCCGCCGGGTGAATTCACCGGGTAAATTCCCGTTTGACCATTTGCAATGCCTACACTTCCAGCCAAAACGTTTTCAGGTTTCAATTTCCTGGAAACCCGGATGCGTTCATCCACTTCTCCCATGTATGGGAATCCGGGTAGAAAGCCCATCATGTAAACGCGATATGCTTTTGATAAATGAATTTGGATAATTTCTTCAACTTCCAATTGTTTTTTCGATGAAATGCAGGATAAGTCCGGTCCAAAGTCGGCATCATAACAAACCGGCAAATAAATTATTTCTTCATTTACGTGCAGATGATCAGGAGTCTTTAAATATGCTTCCTCCAATTTCTCTTTCACAAATTCGAATGCGGTTGATTGCAATTTATATTTGCGATGAAGCTGGAAAGGATCGTATAATACTGACAGTGAGCTATAGCCGAGAATAATATCTCTCAAGCCGGTGAAGGGATGTGACCTTACCCACGCCTCCATGGAAAGGGCTTTCTGATTTAACCCATTGCAAATACGATTGCCCAGGTCAATTGTAACCGCATTATCTCCCAGCGCAAAGATCTGGTATGAGGACGTTTCGGTCATGAGCAATCGGAGCATTAACCGGCTGTGCGGTTGATTTTTGGATCGTAAATATAGTGAGTCGGGATGGGATTCGAATCGAAACCATTTATGTGAGATGGGAATCCTGTTGCTATGCGGCTGGCCTCACGGAATCCAGGGAGGTTTCCTCGGAAGCAGCAACAGCGGAGGCATTGGCCTCAACCTTCCTGCATAGAACAATGTGGTTAAGGAATGCATCGTACCTCTTCGGCAACAACTCATTTATGAGCATGCACCAGATATTGAGAAAAGAAAAAGTGCAAAACGCAACAAGGTGCTTGAGAGGCTTTGCAAAATTTAACTTCGATATTACTGCCATATCCAGGTAGGACATCAGCATCTGCATTCGAGTTTGCACGGAGGTTCCGATTTTTTGGTAATGGACTATTTCAAATCCTTTTCGTGCAAGTAATTTTTGCAGCCCGTATGAAGTATAACGGCTACAATCATTCGGAGCTTCATGTTCTGCTATAATGAAAGGGCAGCTTATTAGCATTACGGCCCCTGGCTTCATTACCCTGTGTAATTCCGAAAGCATTTCCTCGAGGTTGAATACGTGTTCAAATACTTCGGTAGACAGCACGCTGTCAAATGAGTTTGATTCAAGTGGAATCATCTTTCCGTCATAAAAAACATCTATCTGCTCATTTTCATGGCTGTGACCCTGTCCTTGATAATCCATGCCTATGTATTGATCCGCATTGATGAGGCTTTTATAGGGCTTACTTCCGCAGCCAAAATCGAGCATACGGCCTTTTAATTGACCAAAATGTTTTTTTAAATGTCGGAGTAGGAGGCTTCTTGTTAAGTAAAAAGACTGCCCGATTAGGGGATCGAACTCTTTATTTACCTTTTGGCGGTTCACGTTAGAATGAAGATTGTGACAAGAACGGCTGTGAAGAAATATTATTATAAATGACTGATGCCGGAGCTTCCAATACGCGACCCGAGCAGCACCAATTTTTTACTTTAGCCGTTATACACTAAAATTGCACGGCCCGGAAGGACTAATGTGCGGGTAAATTTTCTATGGCAAAGAACTTATTGATAGTAGAATCTCCGGCCAAGGCAAAAACCATCGAGAAAATTTTGGGGCAGGATTTTGAGGTGAAGAGTTGTTATGGGCACATCAGAGATCTGGAAAAAGACGAGATGGGCATCGACGTTAAGAACAATTTCAAACCAAGATATATTGTTCCCGCGGATAAGGAAAAGGTGGTAAAGGAATTAAAAAGCCTGGCAAAAAAGAGTGAAGAGATATGGCTGGCAACGGATGAAGACCGTGAAGGAGAAGCCATTAGCTGGCACCTCTGTGAGGTGTTGGGTCTCGATCCCGCCAAAACCAAACGAATTGTTTTTCATGAAATAACCAAGCCTGCAATTCAGGCCGCCGTAAAAAATCCACGCACCGTGGATATGAACCTCGTAAATGCACAACAGGCGCGGCGAATACTGGATAGGATCGTGGGCTTTGAATTGAGTCCCGTGCTTTGGCGCAAAATGAGCATGAAGAATAACCTCAGTGCAGGTCGGGTACAAAGTGTTGCGGTTCGACTCATAGCCGAAAGGGAAAGAGAAATTAATGCGTTCACCCCAGTGAGCACATTCAGAATTGACGCTGAGTTCACCGCGAAAGATGTTTCGGGAAAGAATGTAAACTTCGGTGCTGAAGGAAAGCGGTATAGTAAGTCAGAAGACGCCGAACAGTTTCTAAAGTCGTGCGTTGGAGCTACCTATTCAGTTACTGACATTCAAGTAAAGCCGGCCAAAAAATCTCCCGCGGCTCCTTTCACAACTTCTACACTTCAACAGGAAGCCAGCCGTAAATTGGGATATTCTGTTAGTCGCACCATGTTGCTCGCTCAAAAATTATACGAGAGCGGTAATATCACATATATGCGTACGGACAGTGTGAACCTGAGCGAAACGGCGATGACTGATATCACCGGTCAGATCAAAAACCAGTATGGTAACGAATACGTACAACCGAGAAAATATAAGAATAAAAGTGAGTCGGCCCAGGAAGCACACGAGGCCATCAGACCTACATCGATGCAAAGATTAGGCGTTGATGAAGCGGATTGTAAAAGACTGTACGACCTTATCTGGAAAAGAACGATGGCTTCACAAATGGCCGATGCGGAATTGGAAAAGACGACGGCAAAAATTCAAATTTCCACCAACCGCGAGGAATTAAGCGCGCAAGGTGAAGTATTGAAATTTGAAGGATTCTTAAAAGTATATCGTGAGGACAGGGATGAGGAAGAAGTAACAGAAGATGAATTGCAGGAAGGAATGTTGCCTCCGCTAACGGTGGGACAGCAACTGCCTTTAATACAAATGAAGGCTACTGAAAGATTCAGCAGGCCTGCGCCACGCTTTACTGAGGCTTCTTTGGTGAAAAAACTTGAGGAACTAGGAATCGGAAGACCGTCCACTTATGCCCCCACCATTTCCACTATTCAAAAAAGAGGGTATGTAGAAAAAAGGGATAAGGAGGGAGTGAAGCGTGACTTTCGCGTGTTGCAATTAAAGGATAATAAAATCACTAAGGTAACTGAGCAGGAAAATACCGGCGCCGAGAAATCAAAATTGTTTCCTACTGACCTTGGTTTGGTGGTCACTGATTTCCTGAAACAATATTTTGATGATATCATGGATTACAATTTCACTGCGCGCATTGAGGAGGAATTCGATGAAGTGGCGAGCGGCAAGATGAAATGGAATTCCATGCTGGATGACTTTTATACTCCATTTAAAAAGGATGTAGAAAAGACTATTGAAACTGCTGAACGCATTAAGGGAGAAAGGGAATTGGGAATCGATGCGCAGTCTGGCAAAAAAGTGCTGGCCAGGATGGGCAGGTACGGTCCAATGGTTCAGATAGGCGACGTAAGCGACGAAGAAAAACCTCGCTTCGCGAAGCTCAAGAACACACAAAGCATCGAGACTATTTCGTTAGATGAGGCAATGGATCTTTTCCGATTGCCCCGAAATCTGGGCAGTTTTGAGGATAAAGACGTGGTGGTAAACATTGGAAGGTTTGGCCCATACATTGCACATGATAATAAATTCTATTCCCTGGGGAAGGAAATAGATCCCTATAGTATTACGTTAGAGGAAGGAATACCGATTGTTGAGAGCAAGCGAAAGGCAAAGGAAGAGAGAACAATCAAGGTCTTTGAGAAAGAAAAAATCCAGGTCCTTCGCGGGCCGTATGGACCCTATATCAAGCAAGGCTTGAAGAATTATAAATTAAGTAAGGAGCAACAAGAACGAGCCGCTGATCTGAGCTTAGAGGAAGTAACGAAAACAATTGAAGAGCTCAAAGCCAACCCACCAAAAAAAACTGCGCGCAGGAAGAAGAGAAACTGATTTAATTGCGGATTGCGAAATTGCGGATTGCGGATTTGATTTACAGCTATTCAATCCGAAATCCGTAATCCGAAATCCGCAATCCATTGTGGATATGTGGAAAATGATTTTACAATAACATTAAAAGTTCCTCGATATTGAATTTTTTAAAACCCCTATCAATATCTTGGAAACTAATCAGTGCCCATGCAAGAGAATCGAGAAATAAAGGCCCTGCTCCATCTCATTGATGATCCCGACGAAGAAGTATTCAACGTTATTTCAGGGAAAATAATGGGATATGGCATCGGCATCATTCCTAACCTGGAAAATCTTTGGGAAAACACAACCCAGGAAGATACACAGGATAGAATTGAGATGCTAATTCATAGGTTGCACTTCCAGGACCTGCAGGAAGAATTCACAAATTGGAAAAGGAGTCCTTACCAGGATCTTTTATCAGCATCCATTCTTGTATCACGTTTTCAATACCCCGACTTAGTTTCTACCAGTATTATGCAGGAGATGGAAAAACTCCGCAGAAATATTTGGCTTGAATTAAATAGTTACCTCACGCCGCTCGAACAGGTGAATGTTATTTCGAGCATTCTCTATAATTATTATGGCCTAAAAGGAATGGAAGTGGGCTACCAGCATCCGGAAGAATTCCTGGTGAATAAAGTGCTAGAGTGCAAGCGCGGAAACACCATCTCTAACGGTATATTGTATCTCGTTTTAAGTCAGTTGCTGGACATCCCTGTAAAGGCGATCAATATTCCCAAGCAATTTGTTTTGGCTTATTTTAAATCAGAATACAGTCTTGATCCAAAACAAACACCGCAACAGCAGATTGAATTTTATATTGACCCTCTTAGTGGACAGGTATTCACGCATAAAGATGTCGAAAATTATTTCAAACGCATTTCAGTACCGCCAGTGGCTTCATACTTCAAAGCCGTTGATCACAAACGCATCATTCAAACTTTGCTCGAAGAATTCAGCAAATGCTTCGACACGCCAAAGGATGAATACAAGCAACGGGAATTACTTATGCTAGCCGAACTCATCAGTACGCCGTAAAAAAACCGGCAAATTCTGGCACAGTCCCCAATCTGTTGTGGAAAAATTTCATCAAGATTTTGATTGCTTTCAAATTACTAACGCTGATGCGTAGTTGCTGATTCTCTTTTGTATTTTTAAGCAGGAAATGAGTGGAAAATCTTCGCCTGTTGGCAAAAAAAAGGGCCGGCAAAGGGTGTGAGTCCCAATGCTGCCATGTACAATTACATGACGGTCTGCAGTGACCGGCCCATATGTATAAATAGAAAAAATACATGCCACAGTTGGTCGATTTTTCAACTAATTGGATACGTCGATAATTTGCGGTTGATTTTCAACTATTCTCTTTACTTTTAAATTTTTGCGTTTTGCAAAAATTTGTGTGAAACCATTTATTGTTAGCCGCAGACCAACAAATAATATGGCAAATACCTTCATGATTGAAGTTCGCTTCAATGGCCGTCCGTTATATGCAAATGTTTATGTCCATACCAAGGGGCAGTTAACCTATCACGTTAATTTTATTGGCGAAGAACTTCCAGAATTTTTAAGAGACACTATTGTACTCGTTTACAAAGACGATCAGCTTCGTACTGAAGAAGATGGAATTCCATTGGTGTTTATTCGAAAGATTGTGGATGGGATTGAAAGGCACATGCGGTGATCGGCGTGAAACCGTTTGGCGTTTGGAGTTTGGCGTTATTTAAGTCGAATTTGCTAAAGTTAAATGACAGTGCCAGGTTCTCGAATCCTTCACGATTGCCTTCACTTTCGGAAATGGCGTAGAACTTCGCTACTCAAAAGCTACGGCCGCCGGGTACTGCTAATTGCCTATTGTCCATTGCGTGTTGCCTATTGGTCCCGAGCGCAGTCGAGGGGTTGCCTATTGTCCTTTCCAGCACAGTGGGATCCGAAGCTTGGAATTCACGTGACTTGAAGTCGCGGC